>QWCH01001244.1_pt1 | contig 45145 bp, 36 predicted proteins | sample 1972671 | NCBI WGS metagenome assembly QWCH01 (sample SAMN09866713, study PRJNA288562) | Human gut metagenome isolate term3_stool, whole genome shotgun sequencing... | isolation source: gut | host: Homo sapiens | place: USA: California
GGATTGAAGGATGCAGCTGAATGGTATCTTGAACATAACACTGAAGTTAATAAGAAACCATATTTTGAGTTTATTGATGAAAACTTAGTGGAAAGTTAACTTCCAGTTTGTAGCACGCTTTCGGCGGGGTGGGGGCACCCCGCCCTACGGATTGTCCATCAACGGTTGACCGGCCACTATGGGCGGAATCTCACCCGGCAGTGGGCCGCTGTTGGACATCCCTTGTGTTGCAAAAACTGCAATTTTCTGTTGCCTATAAGTGAAAGCTGCGGTATAATACAGGTGTCGGCAGGGTGAATACATATACTGTTGTATATTTTTGCAGCGTAACCACGCATAAATGTATAAGTATCCGTCAACTTGCCCAAAAACAACCCAAAAGTAGAAAATCCTTTGGCGGGTTTGCCCCTTGCAAAATGTATAAAAGAGTGTATAATATACAGCAATGAATGAATAAATATTCAAGACACACAGCAAGCAACAGCACCCTGCGGGTCTTGGCAAATACGGAGAGGGGAATTTCATCATGAAAAAGGATAAGAAAGATATTAAAAAGGTAGTTCTGGCATACTCCGGCGGTCTGGACACCTCCATCATCATTCCCTGGCTGAAGGAAAACTACAACAACTGCGAAGTCGTCGCTGTCTCCGGTGACGTCGGCCAGGGCACTGAGCTGGACGGCCTGGAAGAGAAGGCCATCAAGACCGGCGCTTCCAAGCTGTACGTCCTGGATCTCAAGAAGGACTACGTCGAAAACTACATCTGGCCCTGCCTGAAGGCTGACGCCAAGTATGAGGATTACCTGCTGGGCACCTCCCACGCGCGTCCCTGCATCGCCGCCGCGCTGGCCGAGATCGCCAAGAAGGAGAACGCCGACGCCATCTGCCACGGCTGCACCGGCAAGGGCAACGACCAGGTCCGTTTTGAGCTGACCCTCAAGGCCCTGGCCCCCGATATGGCCATCATCGCCCCTTGGCGTGAGTGGAGCATCAAGAGCCGTGACGAGGAGATCGACTACGCCGAGGCCCATAACATTCCCCTGAAAATCAACCGTGAGACGAACTATTCCAAGGATAAGAACCTGTGGCACCTGAGCCATGAGGGTCTTGACCTTGAAAAGCCGTCCCTGGAGCCGCAGTACAATAAGCCGGGCTTCCTGGAGCTGGGCGTTTCCCCCGAGCAGGCCCCCGATAAGCCGACCTACGTCACCATCCACTTTGAGAAGGGCATCCCCACTGCCGTGGACGGCAAGGAGATGGAGAGCGTTGAGCTGGTCGAGTACCTGAACAAGCTGGGCGGCGCCAACGGCATCGGCCTGCTGGACATCGTCGAGAACCGTCTGGTCGGCATGAAGAGCCGCGGCGTCTACGAGACCCCCGGTGGTGCCATCCTGTACAAGGCCCACGATGTTCTGGAAACCATTACGCTGGATAAGGAGTCCATGCACTTCAAGGCACAGCTGGCCCAGAAGATGGGCGAGCTGGTCTACAACGGCCAGTGGTTCACCCCGCTGCGCGAGGCCATCAGCGCCTTCACCGACGACCTGCAGAAGACCGTCACCGGCGACGTCACCCTGAAGCTGTACAAGGGCAACATGATCAACGCCGGTGTCACCAGCCCGTACACGCTGTACGATGAGCAGACTGCGTCCTTTGGTGAGGATGACGATTACAACCAGGCCGATTCTGCCGGGTTCATCAACCTGTTTGGCCTGCCCATCGCCGAGCGCGCCAAGCTGGCCAAGAGCTGGCCCACCGAGGAATAAAAGTAAGCAAACAAACGCCTAATATGCAACCGCCAAGGGGCGTAGATACCCTTTGGCGGTTTTGGCGTTACTAAAAAAGATAAAAGATAATAGATAAAAGATAATAAAAAATGTGGAGTTTTGGCCTGAGGCCAAAACAAAAAGCGTAGGGGCGCATTCCATATGCGCCCGTAGGGCTGTGCCTGTGGCTGGGTTGCACGGGCGGATATGGAATCCGCCCCTACGGATATTTTGAGCGGAGCGCAGCGACGCAATCCACCAGATTTATTATCTATTATCTTTTATCTATTATCTAAAAAACGGAGGTTTCACTATGCCCCAACTTTGGCAGGGCCGGGCCAGCAAGGCCGTTGACAGGCGCGTAAACGATTTTAACTCTTCCATCCGCTTTGACGCGCGGATGATCGAGCAGGATATTCAGGGCAGCCTTGTCCACTCGGCCATGCTGGGCAGACAGGGTATCATCTCCCAACAGGATGTGGACGATATTCACAAAGGTCTGCACTCAATTTTGGAGGATCTGCACAGCGGCGCACTGGAGATCGACCCCAACGCCGAGGATGTGCATACCTTCGTCGAGCAGACGCTGACCGCCCGCGTCGGCGATGCGGGGAAACGGCTGCACACCGGCCGCAGCCGCAACGACCAGGTGGCGCTGGATATCCGGCTGAACCTGCGTGCCGCAAGCGAGCATCTCCAGGGCCAGATCAAAGAACTGATCGCCGTGCTGTGCGAGCAGGCCGAGAAGGGTGCAGGCTACGTTATGCCCGGCTACACCCATTTGCAGCGCGCCCAGCCGGTGACCTTCGGCCACCAGCTGATGGCCTACGCATGGATGCTGCTGCGCGATCTGGGCCGCCTGCAGGACGCCACCAAGCGCATGGACGCCGAGTGCCCCCTGGGCAGCGGCGCACTGGCGGGCACGACCTACCCGCTGGACCGCTTCTACACGGCGGAGCAGCTGGGCTTTGCAGCCCCCTGCGGCAACTCCATCGACGGCGTGTCCGACCGCGATTTCTGCATTGAGCTGTGCAGCGCCATGGCCACCTGCATGATGCACCTTTCCCGCCTGAGCGAGGAAATCATCCTGTGGTGCAGCTGGGAGTTCAAGTTCATTGAGCTGGACGACGCGTTTACGACCGGCTCGTCCATCATGCCGCAGAAGAAAAACCCCGATGTCACGGAACTGATCCGCGGCAAGACCGGGCGCGTCTACGGCGATTTGAACACGCTGCTGGTCATGATGAAGGGAATCCCCCTGGCCTATGACAAGGATATGCAGGAGGACAAAGAGGCAATTTTTGACGCGGTGGATACGCTGGAGCTTTGCCTGCGCACCGTCACGCCGATGCTGGCTACCATGACCCCGCTGCCCGCCAATATGCGCCGCGCCGCCGCCAAGGGCTTTATCAACGCCACCGACTGCGCCGACTACCTGACCAAGAAGGGTATGCCCTTCCGCGATGCCTACAAGTGTACCGGTACGATGGTGGCCGCCTGCATCCGCGAGGGCAAGACGCTGGAAGAACTGACGCTGGACGAATTCAAGCAGTACAGCGACCTGTTTGAGGATGACGTGTATACCGCCATCGACCTGACCACCTGCTGCGAGGGCCGTACCAGCTACGGCGGCCCGACCAAGGCGAGCGTGCTGAAGCAGGTTGCGGATGTGAAGGGGAAGCTGGAATAAGATAAAAGATAATAGATAAAAGATAATAAAAAATGTGGAGTTTTGACCAAGGCCAAAACAAAAAACATACCGTAGGGACGGATTCCATATCCGCCCGCGGCACCTGCCGTAAGCTGCACGGGCGCATATAGAATGCGCCCCTACGGAGGCAGAAAATTTTGAGCGGTGCGCAGCGCCGCGAACCACCAATTTTATTATCTAGTATCTTTTATCTATTATCTAATAATCAGGGGTGTAACAATGGGAAAGTACAAAATCTTCGTGGATGGTTCCTCCGGTACCACCGGCCTGCGCATTGCGGATCGGCTGGCGGAACGGGACGAATTTGAAATTCTGAAAATCTCCGCGGCGGACCGCAAGGACGTCCACGCCCGGGCGGCGGTCATCAATGAGAGCGACCTCTCGTTCCTCTGCCTGCCGGACGATGCGGCCCGCGAGGTCGTGCCGCTGCTGCGCGAGGATGTGCGCATTCTCGATACCAGCACGGCGCACCGCACGGCCCCTGGCTGGCTCTACGGCCTGCCCGAGCTCCATGGCACCCGCGAGGCGCTGAAAACCGCCACCCGTGTGGCTGTGCCGGGCTGCCACGCCACCGGGTTTATCACGCCGGTGGCCCCGCTGGTGGAGTTGGGAATCCTCCCCAAGACCGCCCATCTGAGTGTGACGAGTTTGACCGGCTACTCCGGCGGCGGCAAAAAGATGATTGCTGAATACGAGGGTGAGCGCACGAACGAAGCGCTGAACGCCCCGCGTCCCTACGGCTTGGCGCTGCACCATAAGCACCTGCCCGAAATGGCGGCCATCACCGGGCTGGAAACGGCCCCCAACTTTGTGCCGGTCGTGGCGGATTACTATGCGGGCATGGAGACGATGATCCCGCTGGATCTGACGGCACTGGGCGTTTCGGCCCTGCAGGCCGCCGCCGCGCTGGCCGAGTATTATGCCGGGCAGCCGATGATCAAAGTGCACCCCCTGTACGAGGGCACGGACGGCGGCTTTTTGGCGGCCAACAAGCTGGCGGGCAAAGACACGCTGGAAATCTTCTGCCTGGCCAACCCGGCCGGGACCCAGATGCAGCTCATCAGCCTGTTTGACAACCTGGGCAAAGGCAGCTCGGGCGCGGCCGTGCAGTGCATGAACCTGATGCTGGGAATAGAGGAAACGAAAGGGCTGGCAAGATAATAAAAAAAGAGGGGTACATACAATGAGCAACTTCAAATCCATCCCCGGCGGCATCTGTGCGCCGCAGGGATTTTCAGCGGCGGGACGGTGGACCGCGAGCATCTGAAGGACGGCTATGCCCAGGCAATCGTCGTCAATAGCGGCAACGCCAACACCTGCGCCCCAGGCGGCGTGCAGCTGGCGAAAGACACCTGCGATATCGTCGCGAAAGAGCTGGGCATCAGCGCCGACGACGTGCTCCCCTCCTCCACGGGCGTTATCGGCCAGGCCATGAGCATTGAGCCGTTTGCCAAGGGTATCCCCGAAGCTGCCGCCAAGCTGGCCGCCAGCGAGGCAGGCAGCCACGCCGCCGCCACCGCCATCATGACTACGGATACCCACCCGAAAGAAATCGCTTTGGAGTTTGAGGTCGGCGGCAAGACCGTTCGCATCGGCGCCATCGCCAAGGGAAGCGGCATGATCCACCCGAACATGGCGACGATGCTGCTGTTCATGACCACCGACGCCAAGGTCGAGCCTGCCGCCCTGCAGAAGGCGCTGTCCACCGTCGTGCCCGCTACCTTTAACCAGATTTCCGTGGACGGCGATACCTCCACCAACGATACCGTGCTGCTGCTGGCCTCCGGCCTGTCCGGCGCGGAAATCGTTGACGGTACGCCCGACTATGATACGTTTGTTGCTGCGCTGACCGAGGCCGCCGAGCACCTGAGCCGCGAGCTGGCCGGGGATGGCGAGGGCGCGACCAAGCTGCTGGAATGCACCGTGACCGGCGCACCCGACCTGGCGACCGCCCGCGCGGTGTCCAAGAGCGTCATCCATTCCACTCTGTTCAAGGCCGCCATGTTCGGTGCAGATGCCAACTGGGGTCGCGTGCTCTGCGCCATTGGCTACACGCCGGGGGACTTCGATATCAGCAAGACGTCGGTGCGCCTCAAGAGCAAGGCCGGCGAGGTGTTCGTCTGCGAGAACGCCGCCTACCACCCGTACAGCGAGGATGAGGCCGCCGTGGTGCTGAAGGAGGATGAGATCGATATCCTCGTTGACCTTGGCAGCGGTGACGCCACCGCCAAGGCCTGGGGCTGCGATCTGACCTATGATTATGTGAAAATTAACGGGGATTACAGAACCTGATGAAAAAGACTTCTCCCGCGGGACTGCGCCCGCAGGCGCGTGTCGGAGCGCAACCGCCGAAGGCGGCTCTTAGCGCGTAGACTGAAGCTGTCGGCGAAGCCGACTGATGAGGGGCGGGCTTTCGGCGGCAGACCGGTAGACGGATGCTGCGGCAGGCGTGCCCCTCATCCGGCCTCGCAAGCTCGGCCACCTTCCCCCTTTGGGGAAGGCTTTAGAGGTAGGGGATGGAGGAAACGATGAAGAATGAACAAATGGCCCTGCTGTTCAGCGAGGCTACACCTTATATCCAAAAATACCACGGCAAAACGCTGGTTATCAAGTACGGCGGCAATGCCATGGTCAACGATGAACTGAAACTGGCCGTCATGAACGACCTGGTCACGCTGACGCTGCTGGGTGTGCGGGTCGTGCTGGTACACGGCGGCGGGCCTGCCATCAACCAGATGCTCAAGCGCGTGGGGAAGGAATCCAAATTTGTGAACGGTCTGCGCTACACCGATGAAGAAACCATGGGCATTGTCCAGCAGGTGCTGGCCGGGCAGGTCAACAAAGACCTGGTCGCGCTGCTCAAAGGCCGCGGCGTCGGCCTGTGCGGCATGGACGGCCACATGATCATGTGCAAGCGCAAATCGGATGTGGATTTGGGCTATGTCGGCGAAATTGAAAAGGTCAACACGACGCTGATCGACCACCTGCTGGCCGACAGCTTCATCCCGGTCATTGCTACCGTCGGCATGGACGACAACGGCATCCCCTACAACATCAACGCAGACACGGCCGCGGCTGAAATTGCCATTGCCCTGCACGCAGAAAAGCTCGTCAGCATGACGGATATCGTTGGTCTGCTCTACGATAAGGACGATGAATCCACGCTGATCCCTGAGGTCGAAGTCTCTGAAATCGAGGGCTACAAGGCCGCAGGCGTCATTGCGGGCGGTATGCTGCCCAAGATCGAGGGCATGGCCGACGCCATCTACCAGGGCGTCCACGAGGCCGTCATCATCGATGGCCGCGTGCCCCACTCGATTCTGCTGGAAATGTTCAGTGACAGAGGCGCAGGTACAATGTTTTATCGGCGGGGGAACCGCTGATTGAAAAGGCTTCCCCCGATGGAAGAAGGCTTTTGCACATGATAAAGGGGGTACCCTAGATGAATACCGAAAAAGTGATTTCCCGGGACAACGACTACATCCTCCACACCTACGGCCGCAGCCAGGTCGTGCTGGCAGAGGGCAAGGGCATGACCGCCAAGGATGCCGACGGCAAGGAATATCTCGATTTTACGTCGGGTATCGGCGTCAACTCCCTGGGCTACTGCCACCCCGCCTGGGTCAAGGCCGTGGCAGACCAGGCCGCGACCTTGCAGCACACCTCCAACCTGTATTACACTGCCCCGGACGGCAAGCTGGCAAAAAAAATCTGCCGCCGCACCGGGCTGGATGCTGTATTCTTCGGCAACTCGGGTGCCGAAGCCAACGAGGGTGCCATCAAGTGCGCCCGCAAATACAGCGTAGACACGTATGGCGAGAGCCGCAGCAAGGTCATCACGCTTGTCAATTCCTTCCATGGCCGCACGCTGGCAACCCTGACCGCCACCGGCCAGGATGTGTTCCACCACGACTTTGGACCCTTCCCCGGCAACTTTGCCTATGTCCCGGCGGGCGATTTTGCCGCGCTGGAAAAGGCCGCCGATGCCTCTGCCTGCGCCGTCATGATGGAGCTGGTACAGGGCGAGGGCGGCGTTGTCGCCCTGGATGCCGACTATGTTGCCAAGGTCGCGGCGTTCTGCAAGGAAAAAGACATTCTGCTCATCGTCGATGAGGTGCAGACCGGCGTGGGCCGCACCGGCAAGTTCCTGGCCTGCGAGCATTTTGACCTGCACCCCGATATCGTCACCCTGGCCAAGGGTCTGGGCGGCGGCCTGCCCATCGGCGCGGAGGTCATGAACAAAAAGGTAGCCGAGCATATGAAGCCCGGCAGCCACGGTTCGACCTTCGGCGGCAACCCAGTCTGCTGCGCCGGTGCGCTGGCTGTGCTGGATACGATGGACGAGGAGTTCCTCGCCAATGTCAACGAGCGTGCGGCCCAGCTGCGCGCCGGGCTTGCCAAACTGCCCCATGTGCAGCAGGTCAGCGGCCTGGGCCTGATGGTGGGCATCGCCTTTGACGACGGCATCAAGGCCGCCGATGTCCGCACCGCCTGCGAGAAGCAGGGCCTGTTGGTGCTGACCGCCAAGACCCGCCTGCGCCTGCTGCCACCGTTGATTTTGACGGCGGAGGATGTGGACGCCGCGCTGGATACCCTGCGCACCGTGCTGGAGAAATGCGTATGAAACATCTGCTGAAATTGGGCGGCCTGACCCCCGAGGAGATCACCCACATCCTGGATGTGGCCGACGAATATAAGCGGCTGCACAGGGACGGCATCGACCCGAAGGACTTGCAGGGCAAGGCCGTGGCGCTAATTTTCGCCAAAAACTCCACCCGCACCCGCGCAAGCCTGGAAGTGGGCATCTACCAGATGGGCGGCCTGGGCACCTACCTGAGTGCCAATGATCTGCAGACTGCCCGCGGCGAGCCTGTGCAGGACACCGCCCGCGTGCTGGGGCGGTATTATGACGCCATCGTCTGCCGCACCTACAAGCAGACGACCCTGGACGCGCTGGCAAAATACAGCGGCATACCGGTGATTTCCGGCATGACTGACTACGCCCACCCCTTGCAGGTGCTGACGGACTTAATGACCGTGCGAGAGCACAAGGGCACGCTGGCCGGGCTGAAGGCCGGGTTCATCGGCGACGGCTACAACATGGCAAACAGCGTCATTGTGGGCTGCCTTGCCATGGGTATGGCGGTCACGGTCGCCTGCCCGAAGCACTACCGCCCGGCAGCCGACGTGCTGATGCTGGCGCAGCGGTACGGCGATAAATTCACGCTGACGAACGACCCCGACGAGGCCGCCTGCGATGCGGACGTGCTGTTTACCGATGTCTGGGTCAGCATGGGCATGGAGCGCGAGGCCGAGCAGCGCCGCCGGGATTTCACCGGCTTTACGCTGGATGCGGCCCGCATGGCGCTGGCCAAGCCGGACTGCATGGTGCAGCACCCGCTGCCTGCCCACCGCGGCGAGGAGATCGCCCCCGATGTGCTGGAAGGACACATGGAGGAGATTTTTGACGAGGCCGAAAACCGGATTTACGTGGAAAAGGCCGTGCTGGCAATTTTGCTGGCGGGGAAATAAAGTACAGGAAGCAGGGCAGAGTGCGGCCCTGCTTTTTTGTTGGGGCGAGAGGGGCTTTCGCCGCTTTCCCTTGACAGACTGTGTTATACTGAATATATCACTGTCCAAGGAGTGCCGCCATGTCAAAACAAACGCTGCAACAAAGAATCCAACGTGCACTGGCCCGGTTCACGCCGCGGCGCATTGCCATTATCATGCTGGGCACGGCGATACTCTCCTTCGGCATCCACAACATCCACCAGCGCACCGCCATCACGGAGGGCGGCATCATCGGACTGGTGCTGCTCATCAACCATTGGCTCGGCGTCCCGGCGTCGGTGGCGTCGCCCCTGTTGGATGCCATAAGTTACGCGCTGGCGTTTAAATTTTTGGGGTGGGATTTCCTGCTCTCGGCGGGTATCGCCAGCATCAGCCTGGCCGGGTTCTACCGCCTGTGGGAGTGTTTTCCCCCGATGCTGCCTGACCTGACGCCCTGGCCGCTGGCGGCGGCGCTGCTGGGCGGTGTGTTCGTCGGCGTGGGCGTCGGGCTGATCGTGCGGCAGGGCGGGTCCAGCGGCGGCGACGACGCGCTGGCCCTCGTCATCCACAAGCTGACCGGGTGGCGACTCTCCCGCGCGTACCTTTTTACCGATTTAACGGTGCTTTTTGCGTCGCTGTCCTACATTCCGTTCCGGCGCATCGCCTATTCGCTGGTCACGGTCACGGTGTCGTCGCTGCTCATCGACTACATCAAGGACTTCCGCACAAAAACAAATGTGTAAAAACCGCCGCAACGCTTGTACACGCGGGAATTTTGCGGTATAATAATCTGTGTATTTTTGCAGACATCACCCATTGGAGGTTTACGATATGAAACTTACCCGCAAGCTCGCGGCGCTGGCTATGGCCGTGCTGCTGGCAGTCAGCCTGACGGCCTGCTCCCCCAAAGAGTGGGCACAGAATGTTGTCGTCAATCTGGTCCACAAGCTGGGCCTGGTCGAGGAATCCGACGAGGAGGACACCGACACCACCACGAAAGCCCCCGCAGGCGGCAGCGTGGAGTTCCCCGCCGAGATGGATACCGACTCCGCCCGTGTGGTGACTTACCCGGTGGATGATACGCTGTATGTCTCCTTCAACGGCATTGCCAACCGCTCCACTGAGTATTTCGTCGCGGGCGGCGACAGCATGACCGTGACCGGCTATGCGTCTACCGAGGCCAGCAGCGAGAACTATATGTACTTCAAGATCGCGTTCTGGGAGCTTTCCGACGATAAGACGATGACAAGCTATGTGCCGGACTCGACGATCTACTTCCGCGCCGACGAGGCTGACTACCAGTACACCATTACCGGCCTGACCGCAGGCAAGCAGTACAAAATCACCATCAGCTATGACAATGGCAACAAATATTACGTTACCGGCGGCCTGAAGGTGGAGGGCCTGGGCAGCACCGAGCTGAACACCTACGGCGACGAGGAAACCACCAACAGTTAAAAGCAGGCAACAATGCCGCCCGCGCCGCAGATGGCCGGGCGGCATTTTTGATGATACATCGCAGGGGCCAGTGCTCGCCATCGGCCCGCAGGAAAGTACAACACAGAGGGAAAAGGGAAAAATTATGGACAAAAAACAGCTGCGCAACACCTTATTGCTGGTGTGCGGCGCATTTATCTGGGGCACAGCTTTCGTCGCGCAGAGCGTCGGCAGCGACTACATGGGGCCGTACACGTTTTTGGCGGGCCGCAGCTGGCTGGCCTGCGCGTTCCTGCTGGGGCTGATGGCTGTGCTGCGCAAGATGGGCAGGACGAACACCGCCGCCGAGCCGGGGTTCTGGCAGAACAAAAAGGTGCTGGTCAAGGGCGGTATTTTCTGCGGTGCGGCGCTGTTTGCGGCGTCGGCGGCGCAGCAGATGGGCATTGGCACCACCAGCACGGCCAAGGCCGGGTTTATGACGGCGCTCTATGTGGTGCTGGTGCCGGTCACGAGCATCTTTTTTGGCAGCCGCCCCGGCGCCAAGCTGTGGGGCTGCGTGGTGGTCAGTGTGGTGGGGCTGTATCTGCTCTGCCTGGCAGGCCGCGATACCCTGAGCCTGACCGGCGGCGAGTGGCAGCTGCTGCTCTGCGCGGCGCTGTTCACGCTGCAAATTATGCTGGTCAACCATTTCAGCCCCCAGCTGGACGGCATCCAGCTGAGTTTTATGCAGTTCTTAGTGGTGGCGGTGCTGTCCACTGTGTTTATGTTTGCGTTTGAAACGCCGACCGTCGGGCAGTTCCGCGGCGCGGCCGTGTCCATTGCCTACTGCGGCATCATGTCCAGCGGCGTGGCCTACACGCTGCAGATCGTCGGCCAGAAGGAACTGGACCCGACGATTGCCAGCCTTGCCATGTGCCTGGAGAGTGTGTTCAGCGCCCTGGCCGGTTGGATGATTTTGGGCGAGACGCTGTCCGCCACCGAGTTGTGCGGCTGCGTTTTGATGTTTGGGGCCATTGTGGCGAGCCAGCTGCCGGAGAAAAAGCGCAGCTAAAAAGGCCCCCTTGTCAAAGGGGACTGTCCGAGCCTGCGAGGTCCGGGGCTTTGCAGCCTTCCCATCGTTACCCATTCCCTTCCCGCATAACGTCCCAAAGGAGGTCTCCTATGCAGGACCTGCGCATGATTTTTGGTTACGGTAAACCCTACCGCAAAGACCTGTTTGCGGCGGTGGGGCTTATCTTTGTTGAATGTATCTTTGAAATGGTCATCCCCGTGCTGATGTCCACCTTGGTGGACGACGGCGTGCCGGACCACAATATGGCCGTCATCTTCCGGCAGGGCGGGCTAATGATTCTCTGCGCGGTGCTGGCGCTCATTACCGGTCTGCTCTATGCCCGGTACGCCGCGCGGTTTGCCAACGGCTTTGCGTCGGAGCTGCGCCTGGCGGAGTATGCCGCCGTGCAGAAATTCGACTTCGCGAACCTTGACCGTTTCTCCAATGCGTCCCTCGTCACCCGCATGACCACCGACGTTACCGTCATGCTCAACGCTGTCAATACCGGCCTGCGGCCGTTGGTGCGCAGCCCGGTCATGCTGGGCATGGGCCTTGCTATGGCCTGTGTGCTCAGCCCGCGGCTGACGCTGGTTTTCCTCATCACAACGCCGATCCTTGCTGCCGTGCTGGCTTGGATCGTCTCGAAAGTCGGCCCGCTCTATGGCCGCCAGCAGAGCGCTGTGGACCACCTCAATGGCCGCATCCAGGAATCCCTCACCGCCATCCGCGCCATCAAGGCGTTCGTGCGCGGCGACTATGAGAACGATCAGTTCAACACCGTCAACGCCGAACTCAGCGATGCCTCGACCGAGACGTTCCGCTATGCCGTGCTCAACCTGCCCGCATTCCAGGCCGTCATGTACACGGCCATCGTCTGCATTCTCTGGTTCGGCGGCGGCTTTGTGCTGCATGGCACCATGAGCGTCGGCCGGCTGACCGCCTTTTTGAGCTACGTTTTGCAGGTGCTCAACTCGGTCATGATGTTCTCCGGCGTGTTTCTCCAGATGTCCCGCTCGCTGGCCAGCGCCCGCCGCATCCGCGAGGTGCTGACCGAGCAGCCTGATTTGGCCAACGCCGCCGCGCCGGTGGAGACGATCCCCGACGGCCGGATCGATTTTGACCACGTCAGCTTCAAATACAACGCAAAGGCGGAGAAAAACGCCCTGTCCGACATCACGCTGCACATCCCCGCTGGTGCGACGGTGGGCATTATCGGCGGCACCGGCGCGGCCAAAACGACGCTGGTGCAGCTGATCCCCCGCCTCTACGATGCCACCGAGGGCACCGTCAAGGTCGGCGGGCATGACGTGCGTGACTACGACCTGGCCGCTCTGCGGGATGCTGTGGGAATTGTGCTGCAAAAGAACCTGCTGTTCTCCGGGTCGATCCGCGACAACCTCAAATGGGGCAGCCCCGATGCCACCGACGACGACCTGTGGGCCGCCTGCCGCGCCGCCCACGCCGATGAATTTCTGAACCGTATGCCCCAGGGCCTTGACACCGACCTGGGCCAGGGCGGGTGCAATGTCTCCGGCGGGCAGAAGCAGCGCCTTTGCATTGCCCGCACGCTGCTCAAACACCCCAAGGTGCTGATTTTTGACGACTCCACCAGCGCCGTGGATACGGCCACCGAGTCCGGCATCCGCCGCGCACTGGCCGAGCTGGGCGACGTGACAAAGCTCATCATTGCCCAGCGCATCTCGTCGGTCCAGAGCGCGGACATCATCGTGATTCTGGACGATGGCCGTTTGCACGCCGTTGGCACCCATGACGAATTGCTGAAAAAGGATACGATCTATCAGGAAATTTACAATTCCCAGATGAAAGGGGGCGACGCAGATGGCGAAAGCATTCGGCGGTAAACGCCCGCAAAACCTGCGCCACACCCTGCGCCGCTTCGGCGATTACCTCGGCCACCACAAGCGCAAACTGGCACTGATCGGCGTGCTGACGTCCATCAGCGCCCTGGCCGCCCTGATTGGTACCTACATGATACGCCCGGCCGTCAACGGCATTCTGGAAAACGGCAGTCTTGCCTACCTGGCCGGGGTCGTGGCGTTCACGGCGTTCGTCTACCTCATCGGCGCGCTGTCCACCCTGGGCTACACCCAGCTCATGGTCCGCACGGCGCAGCGTATCACCCAGGAAATCCGCAGCGACCTGTTTGCCCACCTGCAGACGATGCCCCTGAACTTCTTTGACACGAACCGCAAGGGCGATTTGATGAGCCTGTTCACCAACGATGTGGACACGATTTCCGATGCGCTGAATAACAGCTTTGCGGTGGTCATTCAGATGTTTATACAGATCGCAGGCACGCTGTTTTTGCTGTTCGTGCTCAACTGGCGGCTCTCGCTGCTGGTCGTGGTGGGCTACATTGCCATGTTCTGGTACATCAACTACTCCACCAGGCGCAGCCGCGCCTACTACGCCAGCCAGCAGGCCAGCCTGGGCGAGCTGGACGCCTACATGGAAGAAATGATCGCGGGCCAGAAGGTGGTCAAGGTCTTTAACCACCAGCGGGCCGACATGGCCGCCTTTGCCGCCCGCAACGAAAAACTGCGCCAAGCCGGCACCGGTGCCCAGAGCTACGCCGCCACGATGATCCCCGCCGTCGTCAGTATCGGTTACATCAACTACGCCATCATTGCGGTGGTGGGCGGCCTGATGGTTATGTGGGGCTGGTCCGATTTGGGCAGCCTGGCAAGCTACCTGGTGTTTGTGCGCCAGACAACCCTGCCCATCAACCAGTTTACCCAGCAGGGCAACTTTTTGTTGGCGGCGCTGGCGGGCGCGGAGCGTATCTTTACGGTCATGGAAGAGCGCCCCGAGATCGACGAGGGCACAGTGGAGCTGGTCCGCGTGCGGGAAAACGCCGACGGCACCCTGACCGAATGCGCCGAAAAGACCGGCCGTTGGGCCTGGTGTGACCGCAGCCGCCCCGATGTGCCGCCCGAGCCGTTGACCGGCGATGTGCGGTTCCACGACGTCAGCTTTGGCTACACGCCCGAGCGGATGATTTTACAAAACCTCTCGCTTTACGCCAAACCGGGCCAGAAAATCGCCTTCGTTGGCTCCACCGGCGCGGGCAAAACGACCATCACCAATTTGATAAACCGCTTCTATGAGGTGTCCGGCGGCTCCATCACCTACGATGGGATGGATGTGCGGCTTATCAAGAAAAATGATCTGCGCCGTTCGCTGGGTGTCGTCCTGCAGGATACACATTTGTTCACCGGCACCGTGGCGGATAACATCCGTTTCGGCAAGCTGGATGCCACGCAGGAGGAAATTGAGCGGGCGGCCAGGATCGCCAACGCGGACTCCTTCATCCGCCGCCTGCCCAGGGGGTATGACACGATGGTCACGGCTGACGGTGCGAATCTGAGCCAGGGCCAACGGCAGCTGCTGGCCATTGCCCGCGCGGCGGTGGCTGACCCGCCGGTGCTGATATTGGACGAAGCAACGTCGAGTATTGACACCCGCACCGAGGCGCTCATCCAAAAAGGCATGGACGGCCTGATGGAGGGCCGCACGGTGTTTGTCATCGCGCACCGGCTGTCCACCGTGCGCAACGCCGACGCCATCATTGTGCTGGAACACGGGCATATCATTGAGCGCGGCACCCATGAGGAACTGCTGGCAAAGCAGGGTGAATACTACCAGCTCTACCACGGTATGTTCGAGCTGTCGTGAGTCATATGCAGCCTTGTGTCCCTTCGTCACGAACAAATTTACAAAAACATCGTCGAAACGGCGGCGAAACTTAATTTAATAAAGCTGTAACTGCTTTTTGGTATTGACTTTTACCGACGGTGTGCTATAATGATAAGTACGATACAGCAGAAACTATCAAGGGCGATAGCAGCATGGTCCCATGGCGCTATTGCCCTTTTTTGGTTCCTGCATCGGCCCGCCGCGCGGCGGCGGAAAAATTTGTGGAGTGGAAAGGAAAGCATCTCATGAAAAAACTGCTTGCATTCGGTGTGGCCTCCGTCATGGCCCTGTCTCTCGCTGCCTGCGGCGGCGCATCCTCCACGGCTGCTTCCTCGGAAGCCGCCGACACTGCCTCCTCTGAGGCTGCCACCACCGAGGCCACCGGCAAAAAGTGGACCATCGCTACCGACACGGTGTTCAAGCCCTTTGAGTACACCGACGCCTCCGGCAACTTTGTCGGCATCGACGTAGACATCCTGGCGGCCATCGCCGAGGACCAGGGCTTTGAGTATGAGCTCAAGAGCCTGGGCTGGGATGCTTCCATCGCGGCCTGCCAGGCCGGCCAGGCTGACGGCATGATCGCCGGCGCCTCCATCACCGATGAGCGCAAGGCGAGCGGCTGGACCTTCTCCGACGGCTACTATGACAGCACCCAGACCCTGACCGTGGGCGCGGATTCCACCATCGCCGGCTTCGCCGACCTGAGCGGCCAGACCATTGCCGTCAAGACCGGCACCCAGGGTGCTTCTTATGCTGAGAGCCTGAAGGACGAGTACGGCTTCAACATCACCTACTTTGAGGATTCCCCCACGATGTACCAGGCTGTCCTGGGCGGCCAGTGCGTTGGCTGCTTTGAGGATACCCCCATCATGAAGGCCTCCATCAAGGACGGCGACCTGGCCCTGAAGGTTTTGGATGACACCGCCAGCGACCCCGCCCCCTACGGCTTCGCCATCTTCAACGCTGACAACCAGGAGCTGCTGGATGCCTTCAACGCCGGTCTGGCTGACATCAAGGCCAACGGCAAGTATGATGAGATCCTGGCAAAGTACCTGGGCTAACAAGCAATAAAGCACGCGGGGACGCCTGTTTTTGCGGGCGGCCCCGCTTTTGCGGCCTCTGCGAAAATCCCTTGCCCTCCCCCGCGAGGGGGAGGGTGGTGCTGCAGCGCCGGGTGAGGGCCGAGTCTGCCGGGCTGCCTCATACAGGGGCAGCTGCGGGCAGGCTGCCCCTCATCAGGCCGCTTTGCGGCCAGCTTCCCCCGAGGGGGAAGCCTTGTATCCAACCACCCCGAAAGGAGTCCTGACCCTTGGCTAAAATTCTTGCAAACTACGGCGGGCTGCTGGCGGCCGCTATGGGCCAGACGCTGCTGCTGGCGCTGTGCGGGCTGTTCTTTGCCTGCATCATCGGCCTGGTCGTCGGCCTGATGAGTGTCGTCAAAAACCGAGCCTGCAACATCATCGCTACGATTTTTGTTGACGTCATCCGCGGCGTGCCTATGATCGTGCTTGCGTTCTACGTGTTCTTCGCAGTGCCGATGCTGCTCAACAACATCATGCACCTGAACACGCTGCTGGGCCTAAACAGCCAAATCACGCTGAGCGCTTTGCAGGCAGGCACCATCTGCCTGGCGCTGAACTGCGGTGCATACATGGCGGAAATTATCCGCGCCGGTATCGAGAGCGTGGACAAGGGCCAGATGGAGGCCGCCCGCAGCCTGGGCCTGTCGTACTGGAAGGCCATGGCCAAGGTCGTGCTGCCCCAGGCCATCCGCACGATGATCCCCTCCATCATCAACCAGTTCATCATCACGCTGAAAGACACGTCCATCCTGTCGGTCATCGGCTTCCCCGAACTGGTCAACACTGCCAAGAACGTCGTGGCCAACACGATGAGCGCGTTCCAGGTGTGGAGCATTGTCGCGCTGATGTATCTGATCGTCATTACACTGCTGTCCCGCCTTGCCAAGCGGGTGGAGAGGAGGCTCAACCGTGGGCGTCAATAAGCAGAATGTCAAAATTCACGTTGAGCATTTGAAAAAAAACTTCGGCAACCTCGAGGTCCTGCGCGATGTATCGACGGATATCTATGAGGGCGAGGTCGTTGTCATCCTAGGCCCCTCCGGCAGCGGCAAGTCGACTTTTCTGCGCTGCCTGAACCGCCTGGAAGAAATCACCGGCGGCACAGTCATTGTGGATGGCCACGACCTGACCGACAAGAAAACCGATTTGAACAAAGTGCGCGAGAATGTCGGCATGGTGTTCCAGCACTTCAACCTGTTCAATAACCTCAACGTCATGGGCAACATGACGCTCGCCCCGGTGGAGCTGAAAAAGGCCACGAAGGGCGAAGCCAAGGAGAAGGCTCTGCACCTGCTGAACCGCGTGGGTCTGTCCGACAAGGCCGAAGCCTACCCGGCGCAGCTGTCCGGCGGCCAGAAGCAGCGCGTGGCTATTGCCCGCGCCCTGGCCATGGACCCGGATATCATGCTGTTTGACGAGCCGACCAGCGCGCTGGACCCGGAAATGGTCGGTGAAGTCCTGCAAGTCATGAAGCAGCTTGCCGCCGAGGGTATGACGATGGTCGTTGTCACCCACGAGATCGGCTTTGCCCGCGAGGTCGCCAGCCGTGTGATCTTCATGGAGGGTGGGTATATCGTCGAGGAAGGCACCCCCGACGAGGTCATCAACCACCCGAAACAGAAGCGGACGATCGATTTCTTGAGTAAGGTGCTGTAAGCAAGAAGATAGGAAGCTGACCTGCATAGGGGTCAGCTTTCTTTTTATAAGTAGAGTTGCAGGGGCCGGGCATGGCGTTGAAAATTTTCTCTTGAACTTAAAGTTAAAGTTTGCTACAATGTTCCCGGAGGCAACGACTTGTGAAAGGAGCATTTACAAGTGGAAAAAATCAAGAAAAATTTCGGGTTCGGCTGTATGCGCCTGCCGATGCAGGGCGAGGATGTCGACATTGAACAGACCAAGCAGATGGTCGATACCTTTTTGGCGCAGGGGTTCAACTACTTTGACACGGCCCACGGCTACATCCAGGGCAAAAGCGAGTTGGCCCTGAAAGAGTGCCTGACCAGCCGCCATAATCGGGAAGACTACATCCTGACCAATAAGCTGAGCGAGGGCTACTTCAAGACGCAGGCGGATATCCGTCCCTTCTTCCAGAGCCAGCTCGAGGCCTGCGGTGTCGATTACTTTGACTTCTACCTCATGCACTCCCAGGGGTCGACCAACTACCAGCATTTCAAGGACTGCCGCGCCTACGAGACGGCGTTCGAGCTGAAAGCCGAGGGCAAGGTGCGCCATGTGGGCATCTCTTTCCACGACCGCGCCGAGGTGCTGGACCAGATCTTGACCGAGTACCCGCAGGTTGAGGTCGTGCAGATTCAGTTCAACTACCTGGACTACGATGACATTGCCGTCCAAAGCCGCAAATGCTATGAGGTCTGCCGTAAGCACGACAAGCCGGTACTGGTCATGGAGCCGGTCAAGGGCGGCAGCCTGGTCAACCTGCCCGATGACGCGAAGAAGATTTTCGATAACCTGCACGGCGGCAGCCCTGCCAGCTATGCCATCCGCTTTGCGGCGGGTTTCCCCGGCATGATGATGGTGCTGTCCGGCATGAGCAGCCTGGAACAGATGAAGGATAACCTCTCCTACATGAAGGACTTCCAGCCGCTGAATGACGCAGAAATGGCCGCTGTGCATCAGGTGGTGGACGAGTTCCGCAAGATGAACCTGATCCCCTGCACAGTCTGCCGCTACTGCGTCGAGGGCTGCCCCCGGCACATCGCCATCCCGGATTTGTTCGCCATCATGAACACAAAGAGCATCCACCACGATTGGAATGCGGACTACTATTATGAGGATGTCCACACCAAGCCCGGCTCCCGCGCGTCGGACTGCATCCGCTGCGGCAAGTGCGAGCGCATCTGCCCGCAGCATCTGCCGATCCGGACGCTGCTGCAGGATGTGGCGAAAGAGTTTGAGAAGAAATAAAAAAGCCTTCCCCCACGGCCCAATGTCACTTAGTTAAATAAGAAAATCCCTCTATGCCAACGCAGGACAGAGGGATTTTTTTCTTCTATAGCAATTTTCAATAATACAGCAGAGAGTACTTTAACTTTTGAGAAAAAGTGATATAACAGAGACAAAGAAGGGTACCGGCAATATTTATGTCGGCGGCGGCGTGTCAAGATTTTATGCAGGAGCGAAAGATTTGCCGCTTGTGTGGGAAATCGCGCCCGGTTGGTTGAAAACTGGTGTGGAATATGCTATAATTCCAATATATGTCTGCCGTTTGGAGGGGGACTTTATGCACTACAACAAATCGCCCATGCTGCGTTTTTTCAACGCGCTGTTTGAATTTATACTGCTGGTCGTCGTTTTTATCATTGCGGGCGCGCTGCGCTCCGTCAGCCCGATCGGCAGCCGCTTCTTTATGTGGGACGTCTGGGCGTTTTTGCCCATCGCGGGGCTGTATGCGCTGGTGAACGTGGCCTGCTATGTGGTGGAAGGCTGCTACCGCTCGCTGCACAGCCAGAACAAAATGCGCCAGCTGTTCCAAATCGGCGTAACGAACCTGGTGGGCCTGGCGATGATGGCGACGGTGTTCTACATCTTCCGCGTCAGCCAGCTTTCGCGTTTGCTGCTGGCCTACTATTATGTCTTGTCGGTTGTGGGCATCCTGGCCAAGCGGATGCTGTTCAGCGCCCTGGCGATCGCCTATGTGCGGCGGCATGACATTGTGCCCCGCACGCTGATCATCGGCAGCGGCGAGCTGGCTCACCGGTTCTACAACGAAGTTTTCCGGGAAAAGAAAACGATGGCCATGCGGTACAGCGGCTACCTGGCGGCGGCCCCCTGCGCCGACCTGCCAGACTACTGCGGCACGGTGGCCGACCTGTTTGAAGTCGTGCGCACCCAGAAAATTGAAATGCTGGTGCTGGCCCAGGATGTGCAGGACGCCGAGGAAGTGCGCCGTATCATGCTGCTGGCCGATAACTTCCACCTGCGGGTGGAGGCAGTGCCGGTGTACAACGACTTTGTGACCGCCCGCAGTGAACTGGACAGCATCGGTGGTATGCGGTACATGGACCTGCGGTTGATGAACACCTGCGATATCATGGGTGTGAACATCGTCGTGACCGATATGAACAAGACCCTGCGCCTCATCGAGGAAAAACTGGAAGATTGGCGCGGGAAATACATCTGCGTGGCAAATGTCCACACCACCGTGACGGCCCACGAGGATCCCGACTACCAGAAAGTGCAGAACGGCGCAGTCATGGCCCTGCCGGACGGCGGCCCGCTCTCCAAATACAGCCGCCAGCAGGGGTATGTGGACGCGGCCCGCGTGACCGGCCCCGACCTGATGAAGGAGCTGCTGAAGGAGAGCAAGACCAAGCATTACCGCCATTATTTCTACGGCTCCACGCAGAAAACGCTGGATGTGCTGCGGGAAAAAGTCACGGAGAATTATCCCGGAGCCGTCATTGCGGGAATGTACTCCCCGCCATTCCGCCCGCTGACGCCCGAGGAGGACAAGGACGTGGTGCGGATGATCAATGAGGCCAAGCCCGATTTTGTCTGGGTGGGCCTGGGCGCGCCGAAGCAGGAGCGCTGGATGGCCGTACATGAGGATCGCGTGCAGGCGCTGATGGTGGGCGTGGGCGCCGCCTTCGACTACGAGGCGGGCAATATCCGCCGTGCCCCGCAGTGGATGCAGAAGCACAACCTGGAATGGCTCTACCGCCTGATGCAGGACCCCAAGCGGCTGTTCAAGCGGTATTTTGTCACGAACACCAAGTATTTGTGGTGGACGTGGCGGCAGTGAAAAGCCTTCTCCAGTGGATTGCGCCCGCAGGCGCGTGTCGGAGCGCAACCGCCGAAGGCGGCTCTTAGCGCGTAGACTGAAGGTGGCCCGAAGGGCCGGATGAGGGGCAAGTTTGCCGCGATTGCCCGGTAAACGGGTTGCATCGGCAAACCTGCCCCGCCTCAGTCGCCTTTGACGACAGCTTCCCCCAAGGGGGAAGCCTTTACACAAGAGCATCGCAGTCTTTTATGGGCTGCGGTGCTCTTTTTTGTTTGTTTATACGTTGTTTTCGGGTTTCTGCGCTCTGCGGCAAAATGCGGCGGCGGGGCGTGGTATAGTGCAAAGCGTCCGGACATACACTGTATATTTGCGGAGGGAAACAACGATGGCTGTTTTGAGTGGGGAACGCTTACATACCAATATGGACAAGCTGCTGCCCGGTGCGCGCAGCGCAGCGCTGCTGTGGCAGGGCGCGGCGCTGGCGGGTGGGCTGGCGCTGGGGGCCGGGCAGGTCTACGGCGGGGCGGCCCCCTTTGGGCTGGCGTTGGTCATCAGCTGCCCGCCGGCCTACTGCCTGGCGGCAGCGGTGGGCACGCTGGCGGCGGGGATAGCGTTCCAGCCTGCCTTGCTGGGCATCAAACTGGGCGCGGCGGCGGTGGCTGCGGCCACGGTGCGGCGGCTTATCGATGAGCGCCCCAAGGCCGGGCTGCTGGCGGGCTGCCTGACCCTGGCGGCGGCGCAGCTGGTGCAAATCATTCTGCTGGGGGGCCTTGTAAATTTTTCCCAGACGGTCACGGTGGGGTGCACGGCCCTGCTGGCGGCGGGGCTGGGCTGTGCGTTCGCGCATTTTCCCGCGCGGGAGCCGCGGGGCGTCTGCCTGTGGCTGGCAGCGGTCACGGCCTGCTTACAGCGCTGTGCCGTCGGGCCTTTGGCTCCGGGCCTGGCGCTGGCAGCCGGGGCGGGGCTGTGCGCAGCCATCGGCGGCACGCTGGAACAAACGGCGGTTTTAAGCATTGCGTTGGCGGCGGCCATCACGGCGTCAGGGCCGACACTGGCTTTTGCGGCGCTGGCCGTGGCAATGGGCAGCCTGGCCGCAGCCTGCCTCTGCCCGGGCGAGCGTTGGCGCTGTGCCGGGGTGTTCACGGCGGGCTGCACGGTGGGGGCATTGGCCGCACCGGACGCCGCCGGTGCGCTGCCGCTGGCCGTCAGTGCCGGGGTGGGCATAGCGGCGGCCATGGCCGTGCCGGGCGGGGTCATGCGCAAAATTTTCCCGCCGCCCGCACCGCCGGTGCAGGCCCAGGGGTTGAGCGGCGCGGCCCGCAAGCTGGCCAGCGTGGCCGACACCTTAAGTGATATTGCCGACACGGTCAACGCGGTCTGCCAGCGGCAGATGCCGCCCAAGGGTGAGAGCTTTGATTTTGTGGTGGAGCAGGTGGCCCGCACCACCTGCCAGAGCTGCACCCGGCGCAATCGCTGCTGGGTGCGGGGCTACGCCACGGCCATGGATGGGCTGTACCATCTAAAGCCGATCCTGGAGGGCCAGGGTCGCGTGGAGGTGCAGGACCTGCCGGGGCAGCTGTCAGTCTGCATCCACCCGGCGGATCTGTGTACGGCGGCCAACCACGGCTACCGGCTGTGGCGCAGCCGCCGCCAGACCCGGGCGCGGGCGTCGATGCTGCGCACCGCCCTGACCGAGCAGTACAGCGCCCTGGCCGGGGCGCTGGCCCAGCTGGCGGGCAAACTGGGCCAGGCCGGGCTGCCGGACCCCCGGCGGGAGGCAAAAGTGGCCCAGCTGTTTGCGGACCTGGGGCTGGACGCGCTGGAATGCAGCGTGACCGCCGACCTGGCCGGGCGGCTGACCGCCAGCGTAACGATCTGCCGCACTCACTTTACCCAGGACGAGGTGCACGGCCTGACCGACGAGGTGAGCCGCATCTGCCGCCGCGATATGGACACGCCGGAAATCACCCACTGCCGCACCGTCACGATGCTGACCTTTGGTGAGCGGCCCTTGTTCACGGTGAAATTTGGTGCGGCGGCCCACGCGGCCAGCGGCCAGCCGGTCAGCGGCGACGCGCTGGACCAGTTCTGCGATACCGGCGGCCGGGCGCAGATGCTTTTGTGTGACGGCATGGGCACAGGCCGCGCCGCCGCCGTGGACGGCCAGATGGCCGCCAAACTGACAGCCCAGCTGCTGCGGGCGGGCTTTGCCGCTGAGAGCGCCGCGCGGCTTGTGAATGTGGCGCTGGGGCTGAAAGGGGCCGAGCAGGAGGCCGGGGCGACGCTGGACCTGCTGACGGTGGACCTGTACACCGGGCGGGCCGGGCTGTTCAAGGCCGGAGCTGCGCCGAGCTTTCTGGTGCGGAGCGGCGTGCCCCGGATGCTGGACGGTGCCAGCCTGCCCATGGGCGTGCTGGACAGTTTGGTGGGCCGCTCCACGACCTTTGCGCTGGATGCCGGGGACTGGGTGGTGCTGGTCAGCGACGGTGCCCTGACAGACGGCAGCGATTGGCTGATGCAGCAGTTACAGCTCTGCGCCAAGCTGGGCCACACCCCCAAGCAGGCCGCCGAGACGGTAGCGGATGCCGCCGCCTGCCGCGCCGGGGAAAAGCGGGATGATATTACCGTGGCGGTGCTGGCGATGGGGAAGAGGGCGTAGGGGCGGGCGTGGCCCCGCCCGCAGGAACAGACAATGGGGAAAGGCGTATAACAAAACCGCGCCCCATGCGTTGCTGGCATGGGGCGCGGTGCGTTTTAAAATAATTTTTGTTTCCGGGTGGGCTGGGGGTCGAAGGGGGTGTCCTCGTGATGGCGTTTGATAAAGACCTGGCGGGTCTTTTCGGCTACGCTGCGGCCGTTGTGCTTGGACACCGAGTAGAATGTCCGGGTGATGTTGTAATACCCCAGCAGGTGCTGCACCAGATACTGCGCCACGGCGGGGAGGCAGTCGGTGTCGTCGATGTTCTCGTAATTGTAGTCGCCGTAGAGGAACTTGACCTCGTCGCTGCCAGCGTAGAGTACGATGCCGGTCTCGTCGAGCAATATTTCCCGGATAACGCTCTGCTGCAACCCGGCGGTGCCGCACTCGGCGGCGCGTTTGGAGGCCAAAGGGCGCTGATCCAGCGGGACGCTCTGCGGGTCGAGTTTTTCAGTGCCGCGCTGGCTGATCTCAAGCAGGATATCGCGCATCATGCGGCTTTCCAGAAGCGGGCGGATGCGCTCCTTCGCGCGGGCTTGTTCGGCTTTTGTCTGGATGGTGTTGATCAGGCCCATAGGGCGCCTCCTTGCGAAAATGGACGATACATATATAGTATACCATGCTTCGCGCCCCAATGGCAACAGGCTGGATTGTAAAAATTACACGAGGAAAGCGACCAGCCCCGGCGTGGGGTTGCGGTATAGGGTATAGCCGTCCGGGCAGGGGAGGCCGCTGTGCTCCAGCACGGCGGTGTCCACGGGTACGCCATCGGCTACCAGCAGCCAGTCGGCGGCAGTCAGGTCGGTGTAGGGGTGGCCCGGGTACTCGGGACCGACGGCCTCGGCAGTCAGGTCCAGCACGCCGTCTGCCAGCTGGCCGGAGGCTTGCAGCGTCTCGTATTCCACAATGTAGAAATCACGGGAAATGTAGGTTTCGATGAGCTGACTGTCCCGTTGGCGGATGCCGTTGGGGAAAAACAGCACAGTGCCGTCCAGCGATTGCAGCGCGTCGTTCAGGGCTGAGGCCCGGGCGGCAGTTTCGGCGGGGATGGCGTAGGTCCAGCGGTTGATGCGCCACTCGCCCGCATAGCACAGCACGCAGAGCGCCAACGCGGCCACGGCAAGCGGGCGCCGGTATTTGCGGCGCACCAGCAGCACGCCCAGCACGGCCGCGCCTGCAGCAATGGCGACGCGCCAGACGGCCAGCCAGCCGTTCAGCCCCAGGGCGGGCAGGCGGTCGAGACGATCGGCGATGAAGTCAAACCACTGCAAAAGGGTGTTGTCCCCCGCGCCCGCACCGATGGCCCGGCAGACCAGCACGAAGCCGACGCCCCAGAGGACGGTCAGCGCGGCCAGCACGCGGCGGCGCATTTGGGTCAGGGGTTCGTCCAGCGTGTCCAGCATCACGGCCAGCAGCGGGATGAGCAGCGGCTCCAGGTACCGCATATGCTGCCGGGGCGAGGGGGAGTGCAGGTCCTCCCGCACGGTGATGGACCAGGCGATGACCGCCACACCGATGGCAAGGGACAGCAACAGAAACAGCGGTAGCTGGGTACGGCGGGCGTCGCTGCCCTTGCGGGGACGGTGCAGCCCGCAGATCGGCAGCAGCACCGGGAACACCCAGAACGCCAGCACCGTGAACAGCGCGTCGCAGGCGAGGGCAAAGGGCAGAAAACGCCACTGTTCGGCGTTCAGCCAGCTTGTCTGGTTGTAGGAGTTGCCCAGCCCCCGGAACAACGTGGCCTTCGCCAGCAAAAAGCAGGCGAGGAAACTGCCCAGCAGCGCGGCGGTGGCGGCAAGCTCAGCTTTCCAGCTGGCTTTGTCGTGCCACCAGACCCAGGTGCGGACGAGCACCCAGGCAATCAGGTAGTAGAGTGCCACTTCCTTGTTTAAGTAGAGCAGGTAGCAGAATGCGCCCGCTGCCGCGCACCAGCCGATGCGCGCCCGGGGCGCAGCCAGCATGGCTCGCAGGAAGAAATACACCTGCCACAGCGAGAGCGGCAGAAAGACCGTCTCGCTCATGAAGGTGGAGGCCGCGGACATCGTGGGGAGCACCGCCGTGACGCCCACCAGGAACACCGCGCGGTGGGGGTTCATCCGCATGGCTTTTGCCAGCGCATAGGCCGGGAAAACCGCGCTGGCCATGTAGGCGGCGTTCAGCCAGCCGATGGCCGTGATCTGCGCGGCGGTGGATTTGAGCAGCAGCGCAGGCAGGATGCAGAGCGGATAGAGAATTTTCTGGTAGTCGCTGGGCATATTGCGCACGCGCAGCCCACGCCCGGCCAGCAGGCTGCGGGCTACGTCCAGATAGCGCAGCTCGTCGCTGTACACGGCCAGCTGCCGCGGGTAGCTGCTGAGCAGGCCATACACGATAGTGCAGGCAAAGAACAGCAGCGCTACCAGGGCGAGGGGGGAAAGTTTTTTACGTGATGGCATGGGTGGGTTCCTTTGCTGGTAAAGGTGGAGGCGGTTGTTTGTAGGGGGCGGCGTTCTCGACGCCCCGCGGAGGGGCCAAGACCCCTCCCTGCAAGGGAAAAAAGGGGATACGACCGTAAGTGTGCGGGCCGGGCATACCCGGCCCCTACATTGTATTACACTATGATACACCAAAAAAGCCTGCCGGTGGGGCAGGCCTTTTTTAGGGTTTACAGTTCTGCGTTTTCTGCTTTGTCGCGGATGAAGCGCCACAGCTCACCGATGGTGGCTTCGTCGCTCAGTTCGCTTTCGTCGATCTCTTCGCCGATGGCCTCGCCCAGCGCCCAGGCAAGCTCTACCATGTCCTCGTGGTCAGCGCCCAGGTCGGCCAGCGTCACGCCGCGGCCCAGCTCACCGGTATCACAGCTGAACTGCTCGGCCAGCAGGTCCTGCAATTCTTCAAAGGTCACGCTTGTTTCCCCCTCTCACTGGGATGTTTTGTGTTCTTATCATACAAGCCCACGGCAGTTCCGTCAAGGGGCAAACGAACAACAACTGCACAAAATTATTCGGCTGCTTTTGTGGAATCTGCCAAGGGGGCCGCCGGTAACTGCGGCTGTGCGTTTAAAATGCGCATGAACTCCTCGCCGGAAATCGTTTCTTTCTCGTACAAATACTGCGCAATCTCGTCCAGTTTGCGCTTGTTGTCGCTCAAAAGCTGGTAGGCTTTGCGGTGCTCGGCCTGCACGATCTCCACGACTTTGGCGTCGACTTTGGCTGCGGTCTGTTCGCTGCAGGCAAGGCTTGCGTCGCCGCCGAGGTAGGCGTTGTTCACGGTCTCCAGGGCGACCATGTCGAAGTCCTCGGTCATGCCGTAGCGGGTGACGAGGGCGCGGGCCAGCTTGGTGGCCTGCTCGATATCATTGGATGCACCGGTGGTGATGGAGTGGAAAATCAGTTCCTCGGCTGCGCGGCCGCCGGTCAGGGTGGCGATTTTGTTGAGGATTTCCTCTTTCGTCATCAGGGTATGATCGCCGTCCTCCACCTGCATGGTGAAGCCCAGCGCACCCGACGTGCGCGGTACGATGGTGATTTTCTGCACCGGGGCGCTGTTGGTCTGCAAGGCGGCCACAAGGGCGTGGCCGACCTCGTGGTAGGAGACGATGCACTTTTCTTTGTTGTTGAGGATCTTATTTTTCTTCTGCGCACCGGCCAGGATCGTGTCCACGGCCTCCTGCAAGTCAAACTGGGTCACAGCCTTGCGGCGGTGGCGCACAGCGCAGAGGGCGGCCTCGTTCACGATGTTGGCCAGCTCGGCACCGGAGGCACCGGGGGTCATGCGGGCGACGACGCCGAAATCGCAGTCAGGGCCGAGCTTGACTTTTTTCGCGTGCAGGCGCAGGATGCTCTCGCGGCCCTTTAAATCGGGCAGCTCGACAGGCACGCGGCGGTCAAAACGGCCGGGGCGGGTCAGCGCAGGGTCGAGGGACTCCGGGCGGTTGGTGGCGGCCAGGATGACGACGCCCTTGGCGGCGTCGAAGCCGTCCATCTCGGTCAGCAGCTGATTCAGCGTTTGCTCGCGCTCGTCGTTGCCGCCGAGGTTTGCCCCGCCGTCACGCTTTTTGCCTATGGTATCGATCTCGTCGATAAAGACGATGCAGGGCGCTTTTTCGCCTGCCTGCTTGAACAGGTCGCGGACTTTCGACGCACCCATGCCGACGAACATCTCGACGAACTCACTGCCCGCGATGGAGAAGAACGGCACGCCGGCCTCGCCGGCGACGGCGCGGGCCAACAGCGTTTTGCCGGTGCCCGGAGGGCCTACGAGCAGCACGCCCTTGGGCATTTTGGCACCGATATCCTCGTATTTTTTAGGGTTGTGCAGGAAGTCTACGATCTCCTGCAGGCTCTCCTTGGCTTCGTCCTCGCCCGCTACATCGTTGAATTTGATGCCGGTCTCGTCGTCCACGACGTACTGTTTTGCGCCGGATTTGCCGCCGCCGAACAACATGGCGTTGCCGCCTGCGCCGCCCATCTCCTGCATCTTTTTGGATGCCCAGCGGTTGACGAACCAGAACAGCAAAATCATCGGCAGGAAGGAAATGACGAGATTCAGCAGCGAATCCCAGATCGTGGGGCTCTGGTAGACTGTACCGAACTCAACACCCGCATCCTCCAGCCGGGCGACAAGGTTGTTATCCTGCGCGATAGCGTTGGTCTTGTAGGAGTTTTCGTTTTTGTCCACAAAGTAAATTTGCTGATCCTCGATCTGGACGGTGGAAAGCTCCTTATCCTCCAGCATTTGCAGGAAGGTACTGTAATTTACGCTCTTGACGCTGGCCTGCATCAGGGCAGGGAAGAGGAAGATATTGCTTAAAATGACGATGGCAAGAATGACCGCGTAGCCGATCCAAAGTTTCTTCTTTGGGTCTTTCGGCGGCTGTGTCGTCTCTTTCATGGGGGTAGCCTCCTTTTCTTTTGTGACAAGTATAGCATGGACTGAAAAAATGAACAGCGTATGAAGCAACTTTGAACGAAACGCAAAAAATCCGCATAACGGTGGGGCTGGGACGGGTTTTCCGCGTTTTGCACAGGTTTTCGACAGGATTCCACTGTGGAAATGTGGAAAACTGTGTTGAAATGGTGGAAAACCCAGGGGAAAGGTACAAAATAGTACGATGAGAGGGAAGTGTTGAAATGTGGAAAATGGGAACGTAGAGAAATAAAAACTTTTAAAATTTAAACAAAATCTTTAAATTTGCCTTAAATTTCGCGAATCTTGTAACAAGTTGGAAACATCTGTCGTTATAATAGATGTGAGGAATCGCAAAAAGCTGTCCTGTTCGGAAGGAGGATGTTCGTTATGAAAACCGCACAAGATGTCTTTTATAAAGATTTGAAAGTGAACCTCGCGGCGCACCGGGTCAGCCGCGCGGGGCACGAACTGTGCCTGACGCCCCGGGAATTTGCACTGCTGGCTGTGCTGCTGACCCACTGCGACAAGGCGCTGAGCCGCAGCCAGCTGTTGGAGGCCGCCTGGGGGTACGCTTACATCGGCGAGAGCCGCACCGTGGATGTACATATCAACCGCCTGCGCCGCAAGCTGGGACTGGAAAATGACATCCAGACCGTATATAAAGTGGGATATCGGCTGAATAGTGCAAGCTGAACCCTTGCATTTCCCGCGGGATTTGGTACAATAGAAGTAATAAGAAATCCTGAAATTGCAGTGGTGCCGTAGGCTTGCAGGGGGCGATGCTGGCATCTGCCCCTACAATGGCCCCGCTGTAAACGCTGTAAGGAGGAAACGACCATGAAGCGTATCATTACCATCGGGCGCGAGTTTGGTGCGGGCGGCGGCGAGCTGGGCCGACGCCTGGCACGGGAGCTGGACATTGCCTACTATGACCGCGATATCATTTTAAAGACCGCCAAGGCCAGCGCCCACCTGACACCCGAGCAGGTGCGCCGCTGGGACGAGCGCGTACCCCACGAGTTCGGCTTTACCCAGAGCTTGTTCAACTTCTACAACCGCCCCTTGAGCGAGGAACTGTGGGACGCCCAGGTGCGGGCCATCCGGGAAATTGCGGATAAGGAGAGCTGCGTTATCGTCGGCCGCAATGCAGACTATATCCTGCGGGAGTTTGACCACTGCCTGCGGGTGTTTGTACACGCTGACCGCAACTGGCGTCTGCTGCATATGCGTAAGCTGATGCCGGACACGCCGTTTGACCAGCTGGAAGCGGATATGGACAGTGCCGACCGCGCCCGCCGCAACTACTGTAAGCAGCACACCGGCCAGATCTACGGCGACAGCCGCAACTATGATCTGACGCTCTGCACCAGCAAGCTCGGGCTGGACAAGGCCGAGGAAATTCTGCTGTGTGCGGCGAAGGAAATGTAAAGGGAGAAAGGGGCAGCCCCCATAAGCGTGCGGGCCGGAAATGCCCGGCCCCTACAAGATACGGAAAGATAAAAATAACCCTGCACCGTATTTTTGCGGTGCAGGGCGTTTTTTGTGCTTTTTATTTTAGGGGTGCGGTGTAGGTCTGGCCGTAGGGGTCGTGGGCCAGGTTGTTCAGGGGGTACAGGCTGCCGTAGACCTCGGGCTCCAGCATGACGGTCAGGCTGAAATCCTGCTGGTGGATGTGGTGCGACGTCACCCGCAGCACGCCGGAATCATGGGCGTAAATGTAGCGCTGGTAGGTCGGGTCGTCCTCGGGGGTCGTGGTCTGCTGCCACTGGCCGGGGATCGTGGTGTCCAGCTGGGCAATGAAATTTTGCGTCACGGTGTCCAGATCCTCCCCGGCAGGGTAGTTTTCGTCGTGGATGGACAGGTCCACAATCGGGCCGTTGTCGGGCAGGTAGTCGATGACGAGGTAAGTCTCGGTGTCCATGACGCAGGCGGTGCCGCCGCTCTCAGTTTCGTGTACATCCCTGGGGATAAAGTAGTCAAAGTAGACCTGTGTCAGGTCACCGGTAAACTTTACCATGCCGTAGGTGACGTTGGGTTCGCCCTCGGTAAGGCTTTGCTGGAAAGGGTTGGTATCCGCGCCCGCGTCCAGCTGGGCCAGCAGATAGGTAAGCTGGTCGTCGGTCAGCAGACCGCGGGCGGCGGCCTGCCGCAGCTTGCCGCGGATGACCGTGAACACGTCCTTGGTGATATCGTAGCTCTGCGGAGTGCTGGCGCCGCCCTGCACGCCGTAGCGGTAGAGTGCCCCGGCCAGCGGGTCGAGCCGAACCTCGTCGCTCATGACGCCGGGCACCTGCGGGCGGGGCTGGGGCGCGGCGTAGTAAAGCGCCTGCCCCTGCACGGCCAGCGCGGGCACCGCCAGCAGTACCAGACAGAACAGCGATGTGGTGATGAATTTTGCGTTAAGAGACAGCTTTCTCATGGCGGGGGCCTCCTTTCGGCAGGGTGAGGGAGACGGTCGTGCCTGCGCCGACCTCGCTGGCAAAGTTGAGCTTCGTGCCAAAGGCTGCGGCGATTTCGGCGCAGAGGGCCAGGCCGATGCCGCTGCCGCCGTCGGCCCGGGCGCGGGCTTTGTCAACGCGGTAAAACGGCTCCGTCAGGTGGGGGACGGCCTCGGCCGGGATGCCGCAGCCGGTGTCAATGACGGCCAGCCGCCAGCCGTTCCCGGCGTCGGTGCAGATCAGGCGCACGGTATTGCCGGGGGTGCTGGCGTGCAGGGCGTTCACGGCCAGGTTGCGCAACAGGTCCGCCAACAGCACCCGGTCGGCCTGTACCGTGGCCCCGGCGGGGGCATCAAGGGTGAGCGGTGCATTGGGCAGGCTGCGGGCAACGTCGTGGAACACGGCGGCAACATCAACGGCTTGCAGCGTTATACCGTTCTTTTGCAGCCCTTGCAGGGCCAATAGCTGCTGGCTCAGGCTCTCGAGCCGGGTGGACTCGTGGTAGATAGCGTCGGCGGCTGTGCGTCGGCGGGCGTCATCTAACATGCCGCTGCGCAAAAGGTCCGCATAGCCAATCATGCTGGTCAGCGGGGTTTTCAGCTCGTGGGTCAGGTCAGCCACAAAGCGGCTTTGGCGGGCGTTCAGCTCTTGCACTTTGCCGTAATGCCAGCCCGCTGCCAGGGCGGCCAGCGTCACAAGCGCCTGCACGGCCAGCCAGCTGAGGAGCAGCTGGTCGCGGGCTGTGTAGGCTTCGGCGGCGTCGACAGCAGAGACAAGAATGATGTTCTGGTTCGTGTTCAGCACGCTGGCCAACAGCAGCTGGCGGTCGCGCAGCAGGATCGTGTCGGTATCCGCAGCGGCCTGTTGGAGCGCGGCGCCGGACAGGCCGGTGTTGGAGTATTCGACTGTGCCGTCACGCAGAAGTGCAAAGGCGGGCGTGCTGGCGCCGAGGATGAGCTGCTGGGCGCGGGTGTAGCTGTCGCCGATGCGGGCAGGGGTGGTGAAGTCGTCGGTAGAGACGGCCGCGCGGGCAGCGGCGCAGGCGGCGGTGAAGTCGCTTTCCACGCCGCAGACGGTGCGCTGGTGTTGGAGCATGGCCTGGGTTTCCAGTGCGTCGAGCTGGTCGCGGAAGGTGCGGCAGGCCAGCGCACTGCCCGTGAGGGTGAGAGCAAGGGAGAAAAGGACAAGGGCGAGACGGATGGAGCGGGACATGGGAAACCTCCTTTCGGGGTGGGCGTGTAGGGGCCGGGTATGCCCGGCCCCCTACGGAGAAACGTCATTTTATTAAGCGATACCCGATTTTGGGTACGGTGACGATCTTATCGGCCCAGTTTAGTTTTTTGCGCAGGCGGTGGATGTGCAGGTCGAGGGCGCGGGGCGTCGGCTCGGCGTCAAGGCCCCAGACCCGCTCGTAAAGCGTCTCGCGGTAAAGCGCCTGCCCCTGGGCGCGGACGAGGGCCAGCAGAAGGTCAAACTCCCGCGGGGTCAGCTCCACCGGCTGGCCGTGCTGGGTCACGGTGCGGTCGTCGGGGTCGATGACAGCGTCGAACACGTTCAGCGTGGCCGCGCGGCGGCCGGTATGGCGCAAAAGCCCCTCCACCCGGGCCAGCAGTTCTGGTGGAGCAAAGGGCTTGACGATGTAGTCATATGCGCCCAGTTTCAGCCCACGCACCCGGTCGGCCACGGCGTTTTTGGCTGTTAAAAATACGACCGGCGTGCCGGTGGGCGCGATGTAATCCATCAGCGCAAAACCGTCGACGCCCGGCAGCATGACATCGAGGATGACCAGGTCAAATTTTTGCGTTTCCAGCAGATCGGCGGCGCGTTCACCGTCGTGCGCAATGATGAGCGGCTGGGCCAGCGGTTCCAGCGTCATGGCAATCAGCTGGGCAATGCTCGGCTCGTCGTCGACGATCAGAATTGGCAGCATGGGGAATACCTCCTTCCGGTGGGTGTGAGGACAGTATAGCAGGGGGAGTTTTCTGAAAGTTTTCCGTTTATGAAAAAGTAGGGGCCGGGCATGCCCGGCCCGCAGCCATCCCATCAACGCCATTTTGTGGGTACGCTGCGGGCGAGGCATGCCTCGCCCCTACATTCTGCTGATTTATTCTTCCAAAAACTCTCGTATTTCTTTCTCCACCGCCCGCACTTCTTCCTCAAAGGCACGGGCCGAAACACGCAGCGCACCGTGGCCCATGACGATGATCTGCTCGGCACCGTCGCTGCTGACGACGCGGGTGCGGTGCTCCTTCGCCAGCTCGTGGGTGGCGCGTTCGATGTACATATCGGCGGTCTCGGCCTCGCGGGTGTAGACGACGTACAGATTATGGTACTGCTCGACCTCCCGCGTGCCGCCGCGCACCTTGTAGGCGTCGAACACCAGAATCGGCACACAGCGCTTGTAGCCCGCATAGTTGCACAAAATGTCCATCAGGCGGCGGCGGGCGGCGTCCAGATTGCCGTCGGCCAGCCTGCGCAGGTCGTCCCAGGCAAAAATCACGTTGTAGCCGTCCACCAGCAGGTAATCCGGGCCGGTGGGTACTGGTTTGGCGGGGACGCTGGCCGCAGCGGGGGCGGTGTGCAGGGCGGCGCGGGCTGCCTTTTTGGCGTCGCCGGTCTCGCCACGGCGGCGTATCTTGCCGTAGGTGCGCTCAAAAATCGCCAGCAGCTCCTTATCTTGTTCCAGCGTGCCCCGGTAGGCGGCGGCCCGGCGGCGACGGTCGTTGGCGTCAGCCTGCCCGGCAGCGTCCTCGTCGGCGGCGGGGGTGCCGTTTAAGCGGCGTTCCAGCCCGCTGGACACATGGGCGCGGGCGGGGACCTCATCCCACTTGACGAGATACCCGGCCCCATGTGCGCAAAACACAGAGTCAGCCGGGTTCTCGGTGTCGGCGTCCGGGTCATAGCCCACGGCGGCAAGCACCTCGTCGGCGTTGTGGCAGGTGTCGTACCCGGCAGGCAGCACGGCCCAGCGGCCCAGGCCGTGTGTGTAGGCCGCGACCTCCCGCGCATAGCCCCGCGCGGTGGCCACCGGCAGGCGGCCTGTCAGCCGCACGGTGTTTTCGGATTTCGGCAGCGTCTCGGGCGCTTCAAAGCTGCCGCACATCCGCTGCACATCGGCCATGGCGCGGCCCAGCGCGTCGGCGGGCAGTTCCAGCGTGAAGTCATACCACGGTTCCAGCAATGCCACGCCGTCCTTGGCTGCGGCCATCCGCAGGCCCTGGCGCACGGCGCGGTAGGTGGCCTGGCGGAAGTCGCCGCCCTCGGTGTGCTTCTGGTGGGCGCGGCCCGCCGCCAGCGTGATCTTTACGTCGGTCAGCGGCGCACCGATCAGCACGCCGGGGTGGGTGCGCTCGGCAAGATGGGTCAAAATCAGCCGCTGCCAGTTTTCGGCCAGTGTGTCGGGCGGGCAGTCTGCTGCCAGCTGTACGCCGCTGCCCCGCGCACCGGGTTCCAGCAGCAGGTGGACCTCGGCGTAATGGCGCAGCGGCTCATAGTGGCCGATGCCCTCCACAGCGGTGGTCAGGGTTTCTTTGTAGAGGATACCGCCCTCGCTGAAGGTGACGTCCAGCCCGAAGCGGTCCTGTAAAATATTCTGCAAAATTTCCAGCTGCACTTCACCCATCAGCTGGACGTGTACCTCGCCCAGGTCGTCGCGCCAGTTGACGTGGAGCTGCGGGTCCTCGTCCTCGAGGGTCTGCAGAGCTTTTAAAACGGTGTGGGCGTCGGCGTCACAGTCGATGCGGTAGTTGAGCACTGGCTCCAAAAGCGGCGTCTCCGCGTCGGATTCTGCACCAAGGCCCTGCCCGGGGCGGGTGGCTGTCGGGCCTGCCACTGCCACGACCATGCCGGGAAACGCCTCACTGACCAGGCGGAACTTGCCGCCATTGTACAGCCGCAGGGCGTCGGCCTTTTCGCCGCCGGGGAGCACGTCTTTTACGTGCAGCACGCCGCCGGTGACTTTCAGCCAGGTCAGGCGGGTACCTGCGTCCTCACTGATTTTGAACACGCGTGCGCCAAATTCCGGCCACTGGGGCGGGGTGCGGGTCAGCGTTTGCAAGCTGCGCAGTAAGCCGTCCAGGCCGTCCAGACGCAGCGCCGCGCCGAAAAACACCGGAAAGACCTGCCGCCGCGCAATGGCCGTGATGACGGTCTCGGACGCGGGGGTGCCGGTGTCGAGGACTTCGTTCATCAACGGCTCACTGCACAGGGCCAGGGCCTCGGGGTCGGGCGCGGTGGAAAAATCCACACAGCCGTCGCCGAAGCGGCCCCGCAGCTCCCGCAGACGGACAGCAGCGTCCGCGCCGGGCAGATCCATTTTGTTGACAAAAACAAACGTAGGAACGCGGTAGCGGGCAAGCAGCTTCCACAGTGTCTCGGTGTGGGCCTGCACGCCGTCGGTGCCGGAGACGACGAGGACGGCGTAGTCCAGCACTTGTAAGGCGCGCTCGGCCTCGGCGGAGAAATCCACGTGGCCGGGGGTGTCCAGCAGGGTCAGCTCGGTCTCGCCGCAGCCGTCGGCGGCGGGCAGCGTCAGCACAGCCTGCTTGGCAAAAATCGTGATGCCCCGCGCCCGCTCCTGACTGTCCGTGTCCAGAAAGGCGTCGCGGTGGTCGACGCGGCCCAGCTTGCGCAGCACGCCGGCGCGGTAGAGCAGTCCTTCGGCCAGTGTGGTTTTGCCGCTGTCAACATGGGCCAGCAGGCCAATGACGAGACGTTTCATAGATGTTCCCCCGAGTTTTTCAAAGTTGCTTCTATTGTACAATTTTTCTTGCAATTTGGCAAACGGTGTGGTATAGTAAAGCCAAATTTACCGGGAAGGAGAGCACACGTATGCGTTGGCAGTTCGGTGTGGTGTTCCAGAAAAAAGGAAACCCCTGACGAATCGACGCTATAAGTGTGCCCTTTTTTAGGCATTGCCCTAAGTTCCGGTAAAGCTATAAGTGTGTGCATTTTTGCGCCCTGCGGCTTTGCTGCGGGGCGCTTTTTGTGTGCAAAAAAGGGCACGTTTTCGTGATTTTTGAGCGAAAGGGTGTTCCCGATGAATTTACAAAAACAACTGCGCTGCGTGTATCTGCACGCATTTTTCTCGACACTGCGGTTTACCGATGCCGTCTGGGTGGCGCTGCTGGCGGCGCGGGGCTTCTCGCTGGCGGAAATCGGCCTGGCCGAAGGGGTGTTCCATCTGACGAGCCTGCTGTGCGAGGTGCCCAGCGGCATGACTGCGGATCTGCTGGGGCGGCGGCGCACGCTGATTTTCGGCGGTGTGCTGGGCGTTTTCTCGGCGCTGGCCATGGCGTTTGCACCGGGGCTGGGGCTGATCTGCACGGCCATGGCGCTGAAGGCGCTGGGCTACAATATGCTTTCCGGCACGGACGAAGCCCTGATCTACGACAGCCTGAAAATGGCCGGGCGGGAGAAAGGCTATATAAAAGTAGACGCCAATGCGTCGATTTGTATGAAAATTGCAACGGCGCTCGGTTCGCTGGCAAGCCTGCTGGCAGGGGTGCTGCGCTACGCAGGGTACTACTTGGCGGACGCCGTGTCGGCGCTGCTCTCGGCACTGGCGGCGGCCCGGCTGGAAGAACCCATCGTCACCGATGAGCAGGCCGCCCGAGAGCGGCACACCCTGCGGGAACTACCCGCCCGGCTGCGTGTGCATATTTTGGACAGCGCCGACTGCCTGCGCGGCAGTGCGCTGGCGCGGCGGCTGATTGCGGCGGACGCGGTGATTTCGCTGCCAAGCTACTTGACGTCGATGTTTGTGCAGCAGCGGCTGACGGAACAGGGTGGGGCCATGGAATGGCTGTTCCTGCCGGGGCTGCTGGCCGGGGCGGCAGGTATGGCGGGCACGGCACTGGGGCGGCGGCTGCACCCCAAGACCCTGCGCGGCCTGTATTTAGCCTGTGCGCTGACCATCGGCGCGGGGGCACTGCTGGCCGGGGCGGCCCCGGCGTGGGCCTGTGCCGTCGGGCCGATGCTGGTGCAGGGGGCACTGGCTGTGTGGTTCTTGCACAGTATGCAGCGACTGAACGAGTCAATTTCCAGTGACCGCCGCGCGACGCTTATCAGCGTGGACAGCATGACGTACAGTTTGCTGATGATCCCGGCAAGCCCGATGCTGGGCTGGCTGGGGGATGCTGCCGGGTCCGCAGGGGTCGGGCTGTGTCTGCTGGGTGCAATGGTGGCAGCCAGCGGTCTTGCAGTCGCGGCCAAAACACGGTATAATAGGCGCGGAGCATAATTCCCTTGATTTTTTGTGGGGCCGATGGGATGCGTCGGCCCGCCAACGGAGGCAAAATTGCTATGACCTATACAGAAGTTTTGCAGGCGGCGAAGGGCCAGATGGGCTTTTGCCATGCCTGCCCGGTGTGCAATGGCCGCGCCTGCGGCGGCACGATCCCCGGCCCGGGGGCCAAGGGCAGCGGCACGGTGGCGATCCGAAACTTTGACGCGTGGCGGAATGTGCGGCTGAACATGGATACGATCCACGAGAATTTTGAGCCGGATACGAGCCTGGAGCTCTTTGGACGCAAGTTCAAATACCCGTTTTTTGCGGGGCCGGTGGGCGCAATGACGTTGCACTACGGCGATAAATACAACGACTTGCAGTACAATGAAATTTTGGTCGCTGCCTGCGCGGCGGCGGGCATTGCGGCGTTCACCGGAGACGGCACGAACCCCAAGGTCATGGAGGGAGCAACGGCGGCCATTGCGGCCAGCGGCGGCGCGGGCATCCCCACTGTGAAGCCGTGGGACAACGCCACAGTGGCAGAAAAAATGACGATGGCGCGGCAGTCCGGCTGCTTTGCCATGGCGATGGACATTGACGCAGCGGGCCTGCCGTTTTTGCAGCACCTGGATCCGCCCGCCGGCAGCAAGACCGTGGAGCAGCTGCAAGAAATCGCCCAGGCGGCGGGCGTGCCGTTTATCTTAAAGGGCATCATGACGGTGCGCGGCGCGGAAAAGGCCATCGAGGCCGGGGCCGCGGGCATCGTCGTCTCGAACCACGGCGGCCGCGTGCTGGACGACTGCCCCGCCACCGAGGAAGTGCTGGCGGACATTGTGGCGGCCGTGGATGGCCGCGCGAAAATTCTGGTGGACGGCGGCATCCGCAGCGGCAACGATGTGTTCAAGGCGCTGGCCCTGGGCGCGGACGGCGTGTTGGTTGCCCGCCCCTTTGTGACAGCTGTGTACGGCGGCGGTGCCGACGGCGTGGCTGCCTATGTGGAAAAGCTGGGTGCCGAGTTGGCCGACACGATGCGCCTGTGCGGTGCGGCGAGCCTGGCGGACATCAGCCGGGATATGGTCAGGGTCGTAAAGTAAAATAAAAAATACCATGTTCCGCAGCTGCAAAAACTGCCGAGACATGGTATTCTTTTTATGCCGCAGTATGCGGCGGGGCGGGCGTAAAACTGTATAAATATACTTTTCACCTCTTTTTTTGCAAAAGGTCTTGCAGAAAAAGAGGTTTTGCATTACTATTAAAGAATGCTACCGCTTTAGAGCGGTGGTGTGAGGGTTTGTGTAAAGTGTATACAAGGAGGAAGTCATCATGAAAAAGTTGATCAGCACCGTTCTGGCATTGGGTATGGCGGCCAGCCTGGCAGCCTGCGCCAGCAGCGCATCCCCGGCGGCGTCCACGGCCGAGAGCACCGTGGAATCTACCGCAGCAGCCGGGGGCAGTGACCTGGACTACATCAAGGGCAAAGGCAAAATGACCATCGGCTACACGGTATATGAGCCGATGAACTACACCGACGCCGACGGCAATTTCACCGGCTTTGACACCGAGCTGGCGACCGCTGTGTGTGAGAAGCTGGGCGTGGAGCCGGAATTTGTGGAAATCAACTGGGACACCAAAATTGTTGAGCTGGATGCCAAGAGCATTGACTGCATCTGGAACGGCATGACGCTGACTGATGATATCCAGGCCAACACCGCCTGCACCAAGGCCTACGCCAAGAACGCGCAGGTCGTCGTGATGAAGGCCGACGCCGACTATTCCTCCACTGCGGACCTCGTCGGCAAGACCGTGGTCGCCGAGGCAGGTTCCGCCGGTGAGAGTGCCATCAACGACGACGAGAGCCTGTCCCAGGCCGATTACGTCAGCAAATCCGTCCAGACCGATTGTCTGATGGAAGTGGCCGCCGGTACGGCGGACGCCGCTGTGCTGGACCTGACGCTGGCCTCCGCCATGATCGGCGACGGCACCGACTACGCGAACCTGGCTATTAAAGACGAGCTGAACGCCGAGGAGTACGGCGTGGCCTTCCGCAAGGGCAGCGATGCCGCCGACGCCGTGAACGCTGCCTTTGACGAGCTGAAGGCCGACGGCACGATGCAGGCTTTGGCCGACAAGTACAGCCTGACGCTGGCCGACTGATGGGCGAGGCGGCTGTCATCTGGGGCCGCCTGACCGAGGCATTCTGGCTCAACTGCCAGCTGTTCGGTCTGACGCTGTTGTTCGCACTGCCGCTGGGGCTGGTGGTGTCGTTTGGCTCCATGAGCAAGTTTGCCCCGCTGCGCGGCGTGGTCAAGACCTTTGTCTGGATCATCCGCGGCACGCCGCTGATGCTGCAAATTCTGGTCATCTACTTAGGGCCGGGCCTGATGGGCTTTACCAGCCCCTGGCCGTCGGGCGGCAGCGGCCGCCTGGTGGCGGCGGTGGTGGCGTTTGCCATCAACTACGCCTGCTATTTTTCGGAAATTTACCGCGGCGGCATCGAGGCGGTCCCCAAAGGCCAGACCGAGGCCGGGCAGGTGCTGGGTATGACCAAGGCGCAGATCTTCTTCCGCGTGACGCTTTTGCAGGTCATCAAGCGCATTCTGCCGCCGATGGGCAATGAGATCATCACGCTGGTCAAGGATACCTCGCTGGCGAATGTCATTGCCAACAAAGACATCATTATGATGGCGAAAGAGTACAGTGCCAAAGGGCTGATCTGGCCGCTGTTTTCCACAGCGGTGTTCTTCCTGGTGTTCGTGGGTGCGCTGACGCTGCTGTTCGGTTGGCTGGAAAAGCGGCTGGACTATTTCAAGTAAGGGGGCGCGGCTATGGCATTGTTGGAAGTAAACGGCATCGGCAAGAGCTTTGGCACCACAAAGGTGCTGCGCGATATCTCGTTTGAGCTGGCCGAGGGCGAGGCCCTGGCCATCATCGGGTCGTCCGGCTCCGGCAAAACGACGTTGCTGCGCTGCTTGAACTTTTTGGAGACGGCGGACGCAGGCAGCATTACGGTGGCGGGCGAGACGCTGTGGAGCGCCGCCGATACCTGCACCCAGAGCGAAGAGGCCATCCGCAAAAAGCGGCTGCATTTCGGGCTGGTGTTCCAGAATTTCAACCTGTTCCCGCAGTACACGGCGCTGCAAAACGTGATGCTGGCGGGCCAGCTTTTGGCGAAGGAACGCCCGGACTACAAGCAGAACAAAAAGCAGATCCTGGCCGATATCGAGACGCAGGCGCGGCAGCTGCTGGCGCAGATGGGGCTTTCTGACCGCGAAGGGCACTACCCGCACCAGCTTTCGGGCGGGCAGCAGCAGCGGGTGGCGATCGCCCGCGCCTTGGCGCTGCACCCGGATATTTTGTGCTTTGACGAGCCGACGAGTGCGCTGGATCCCGAACTGACCGGTGAGGTGCTGCGGGTGCTGCGCGAGCTGGCCGAGCATAAAACCACGATGATCATTGTGACCCATGAGATGAAGTTTGCCCGCGACGTGGCCGATCGCATCTTGTTTATGGACGGCGGCGTGGTCGTGGAGCAGGGCGATGCGAAAGAGGTCATCGACCACCCCAAAGAGGAGCGGACGAGACAGTTTTTGGCGAGTTATGGGAAATAAAAAACGGCAGACCGTTGGATGGCGGTCTGCCGTTTTTTTAAAAGTGGGCAATTACCGTACCGCGATGCACTCGATCTCGACGAGGGCGTTCTTGGGCAGGGCGGCGATTTGGACGCAGCTGCGGGCGGGGAAGCCGCCGTGGAAGTAGGTGCCGTAAATCTCGTTCACGGTGCCGAAATCGGCCAGATCCTGCACGAAAACCGTCGTTTTGACGACGTTGTCGAGGCTCAGGCCGGCCTCGTTCAGGACGGCCTGCAGATTTTTGAGGGCCTGGTGGGTCTGGGCCTGCACGCCATCGGCCAGATTGCCGGTGGCGGGATCCAGGCCGAGTTGGCCGCTGCAATAGACGGTGGAGCCGGTGTCAACGGCCTGAGAATAGGGGCCGAGGGCGGCGGGGGCGTTCGGGGTGGAAACGTGGGTCATAGTGATGCACTCCTCTATGCTTGTTTTTTTAGAAAAACGGGGTAACAGAGCGGACGGTATGCAGGGTGTCGAGGACGCCGCCCTCCTACAAATGAGGGGAGCGGCGAGGGGACTGACCGCCCTACGGGGCGTTTGCCGAAAGGTTGAGGGCCGGGTATGCCCGGCCCCCTACGGGGTGGCAATGCGGTTATTGCGCGTCGTCGGGGGCTTCCTTCGGCCAGGCGAAGTGGCGGCGGGTGAGGCAGTCTTGCAGGAAGTCGGTGCATTCTTTCGTGTAGGCGGTGTTGTCGTGGTAGTAGCTGACGGCGTGCTCGGCACCGTGCACCGTCAAAAAGCGCTTGCCCTTGGCGCGGCAGACCTCGTAGTTGCGGCGGCCCATCTCGTAGGGAACAAAGCCGTCGGCATCGCCGTGGACGAAGAAGATCGGCACTTTGCTGTGGGCCACGGCATCGGTGCAGTCAGCATCCTCAGGGTCAAAATGGCCGAACAGGATGGCCCCCAGCCGCCCGATGGCGTAGGTGGGGCCGAGAGGGAAGCCGGGTAGGTACTCCGGCAGGCATTTGCGTGTGATCTCGCGCGGGCTGGTGTAGCCGCAGTCGGCTACGATGCCGCAGACGTTGTCCGGCAGATTCAGCCCGGCGGCCAGCAGCACGGTGGCTGCGCCCATCGAGACGCCCATCAAAAAGATGGGAACTTCCGGACCAAAGTGGCTGCGTGCCCAGACAGCCCAGTCCCGGGCGTCGTAGCGCTCCTTCACGCCCATGGTAATGGTGTGGCCGCCGCTGTACCCGTGGGCGCGCTGGTCGGGCAGCAGAACATTATAACCCAGCTTGGTGCAGAGGGTGTAGCCGCCCAGGCCGTCCCGCACGGCATAGCCCCGGTAGCCGTGGAAGATGATAGCCAGCGGGGCACCGTCGTTGTGGTGGTAGTATCGCGCGGCCAGCGGTGTGCCGTCCTGCGCGGTGATATGTACCGGCGTGAAGGTGTCCCGCGCCAGCGCATCGGCGTCGGGGCACATGGCCTTGCGGTAGACCTCCCGCGTGGGCATATCGGCGGGGGAGGGCACGGCGGTGGTGGGCTTTTGGTAAAAGGCGACGCGGTAGATGCCGTAGGCTGCGCCGAGCACGGCAGTACTGGCTGCGGCGGCCGCAGTAAGCAACGGATGTTTTTTCATGCAGGACACCTCACTTTGGCGGGAATTTGTGTTTATTATAGCAAATGTGCCACAAAACCGCAATGATTCCCCAAAAAAGTTTACACTTGCCACAAAAGTGTTTTCGCGGTATAGTATCTGTGTATAGAAGAAAATGCTTTCCGGGTAGAAGTGCAGGGGCAGGTCGATGGCGAGCGCCCCCTGCCATACACGGATTGACGATGCAACAAAAAGGACCCACCTATGACTGAACTGATCCAAAGCCTGAAGGCGGCGGTGGCGCGGTATCCGGGCACGATGGCGGAACTGGCGCGCCGGGCGGCCATCGACCGCTCTACTTTATATAAGATACTCGGCGGGCAGCGCACGCCTCGGCGCGAACAGCTGGAGCGCCTGACCGACGCACTGGAATTGACCGAGGAAGAAAAAACCACCCTGCTGGTGCAGTACAAGCAGCGTGGCCGCGGCACGGACCCCAAGATGCGCGCTGCGTTGAACCAACTGCTGGAGGCGGCGTTCCGGGTCGAGGATTACACCCGGCGCGAGGGAAACATCACCAACGAGGCCGCGCGGCAGATGAGCGTTGCAGGACAGTATGTGGAGGGTACCCGCGCGGTGACGGCTGCCGCAGCTGCGCTGGTGGCCGAGCATATGCTATCCGGTGATACGCGGCCGCTGCTGCTCTCGCCATTCACGAATCCAGTGCTGGACCGGGTGCTGGTGAACCGCTTCTCCGCGCCCGACGGGCAGACGGCGTCGCTGTCCCAGCTGCTGATTTTTGTCGAGGAAAGCGACATCCCCCAGGAGAAAGCCGGGAATATCGCCACGCTGACCCGCACGCTGCCGCTCTTGTTTCTGCCCAAGCTCAACTACGATGCCCGCGTTGTACGGTGTGTGATGAGCGAACCCAGCCCCGGTACGCTGATGCCGGTGTATCTGCTGCTGCCCACGGCCGCCTTGATGATGGACCGCTTGGGGCAGAAAGGGTATATCGTCACCGACCGGAAGGCCGTGGAAAACCTGCGCCTGGCGTTCAGCCGAAAGTACATCGACGCAGTGCCGGTGCTGAAACTGGCGACCGGGACGCACGGTTTTATGGAGTCCATGCAGTTGTACAGCAAGCTGTTTGCCGAGACGCGCAAGTGCTGCATGGTGCGCTACCAGCCGCCGTTCAGCCTGTTTGCCGATGAAAAGATCGCGCTGCGGGTCGTGCGGCAGGACGCAGCCGTGCAGCCCTACCTGCCCGCGCTGCTGGATTACCTGAACACCTGGAACCAGCAGACGCCGGACCTGTATTTCTGCGAGGAAGGACTTTTGCAGTTTGTGCGCACCGGGCAGATGTTTGACCTGCCCCCGGCTCTGTACGAACCGCCGGACGTCGAGACGCGCCGGGAGCTGCTGCTGCGGCTGCGCCGGGCGGCGGCCTCCGACAAGCAGACGCTGCGCATTGTGGAATCGGCCCAGCTGCCGCTGACACCGTCGATGAGCGTGAACGCTTTCCGCGGGCGCGGGGTGGTGTTCTGCCAGGCTGTGCTGGAACCGGGCAAAATGTACTGCCGCGAATATCTGATGGAGGATCCCCAGATGACCGAGGCAGTGCTGAATTATCTGGAGGAGGGCAAAACCGGCGACCGGGTGCGCAGCCAAAAATATACGGTGGATTTTATTGATTATTGCCTGCGGTTGTTGTAAGATTAGTAAAAGTGCAAAAAAGGAGACAAGCCATGGCACATACAGAGACTATGCTGGAAAGCAAGGAGATATTCAATGGCCGGGTCATCCGCGTGACGGTGGATAAGGTGCAGCTGGAGGACGGCACCACCAGCACCCGAGAGATCGTCCATCACCACGGCGGGGCGTGCATCCTGCCGGTGGATGCAGATGGAAACGTGACGATGGTGCGCCAGTTCCGCTACGCCTTTGGCGAGGAAATCTGGGAACTGCCCGCCGGCAAACTGGAAGCGGGCGAGGACCCCTTTGAGGCCGCCAAGCGCGAACTGAGTGAGGAGTGCGGCCTGACGGCGGACAACTTCATCGACCTGGGCGTCGTCTACGCCACCGTAGGCTATGACAGCGAAAAAATCTACCTGTGGGCTGCCACCGGCCTGCACGAGGTCAAGCAGCACCTGGACGCCGGGGAGTTCTTGGATGTGGTGAAGATGCCGTTCGACAAGGCCCTGGGCCTGGTGATGGACGGTGCCATCAAGGACAGCAAGACCCAGGTTGCCCTGCTGAAATACGCGCAGCTGCGCGATAAAGCGTAAATGGGCGTTGAAATACTGGACAACGGCACCCGCGTACTGACCGCGCCGGGAGCCATGTTTGGCACCGACGCGCTGCTGCTGGGGCGGTTTGCCCAGCCCCGGCGGGACGAGCGGGCGCTGGACCTGTGCAGCGGGTGCGGCATTGTGGCGCTGCTGTGGCACGATGCCGGGCACCGGGGACCATGCACGGCGCTGGAATTTGACCCGGCGGCAAGCGCACTCTGCGGCCAGGCGGCTGCGGAGAACGACGCTGAACATATCACGCCGGTCTGCGCGGATTTACGGCAGTTCTGCACGGCAGGGCCGGAGCAGGGGCAGTATGATTTTGCAGCCTGCAACCCGCCCTACTTTGCGGCGGGGCCGCGCAGCCCCGACAAGCGCCGGGCCG
>QWCH01001055.1_pt1 | contig 45095 bp, 42 predicted proteins | sample 1972671 | NCBI WGS metagenome assembly QWCH01 (sample SAMN09866713, study PRJNA288562) | Human gut metagenome isolate term3_stool, whole genome shotgun sequencing... | isolation source: gut | host: Homo sapiens | place: USA: California
GATATTCATATAAGTCATTTTATCTGAACCTATGTATAAATTTCCCTCTTTATTTTTAACTTCTATTTCTGCAACTTGTTTTAGGGCTTTATTTCCCATTGAAGGCTTTTCTTCCATAGCGTGCCATAATTTTATGGGAATTTTATAATATCCATCTTCAAGATTAATCTCCTCTTTTTTTACTGAATTTTGGTCATCAGCATAGGTTGTAATTAAAAGCAAAGATAGAATTATCAAAATTAAAATGAATTTCTTTTCTTTCACCGTTCTTCTCCTTATAAATAATAATCTTTATCAATTGGTATGATATATTATCTTTTTTATTTTTCAAACAAAAAAAATCAAAAATTTTTATTAACTCTGGTTAATTTCATTTTTGATTTTTTTTCGTTATTTTCATCATTAAGTTTTTTTTATTTACAGAAAAGGATTTTTTTATTAATATTAAAAATATATTTTAAAAAATCTTCTTATTTTTATAGGATGTAAATATACAATTTTAAATAAATAATAAAATTTTTAAACTGAACAAAGGTTAACAACAAATATAAAATTTGTAACATTAGAATGAGTATTAATTCCTACTTGCGCTTTTATTGTAAAATGAAGTGAACTCATTAATATCAGTCCATCTAATTTTGACCAATAATCTATTATACTTAGAGGAATTTTGAAGGTTTTATTTTTAGAATCAATCTCTACTTCTTGTCCTTTTTCATAGAAGAAAAGCTTTGTTGCTATTCCCTTTTTTAAATATCCTCCTTGTGCTTTGTTTATAGTTTTTGCAAATAATTCTATATAGGATTCTTTACATATATTCAAGTAGGCTCCTGTTTCAAAACCTTTTATAGCCATTGAATCTTCAATAAAAGAATTGTTTATTTCTTCATCAGCTTTCTTTATTATGAAATCTAATTTATATCTTCCTTGTGGCAAAATTTCTGAAAGTTCTGTGCCTACAATAGGACCTTCAAAATCATTTATTCTCTTTAGAACATTAAATTTTCTGTCTATTGACTCTTCTAATTCTGTATTTTCTTTAGTCATCAAATCTATAGATACTTTTTCGGCTGTTTTTTCACCCACATTTAATAATTTTTCAAACAGGTATTTGTTTTTTTCTAATGATTTATCATAGAAATCTGCCAAGTCTTTACCTATATCTGTTAATTTATAGTTATTTTCTTCTTTATATAAAACTCCAACAACTATCATTCTATCCAAAATTTTTTTTGAATTAACTTTTGAACATTCAAATCTTCTAGCTGTCTGTGTTATTGTTACATTTTCTTTTTTATTTTTAATAAATAATAAATGTTCTATTTGTACTTTTGTAAGATTTAACTTATACATTTAATCACCTAAGATTGTGTTTGTCTTTTCAATTCAATTATAGTGTCTGTAATTCTCAAACTTGAACCTCTGTGAGAGGAGATTATAATTGTTTTATCTTTTCTTTGGTCGTATAGGGATTTTAAGATAATACCCTCGTTTAAAGCATCTATATTGGCTGTTGGCTCGTCTAAAATATATAGGTTTGAGTTTCTTAAGAATATCCTGGCAAGACCAAGCCTTTGTGCCTGACCTGTAGAAATTTCAAATTTATCTTTAAAAATTTCAGTATCAAAACCATTCTCTAAGCTTTCTATAAAATCGTAAATATTTGCTTTTTTACAAGCACTTATGAGTTCTTCGTCTGTGGCGTCTTTTTTCGCAATTTTAAGATTATCTCTTATTGTAGCCTTAAACAAATGAACATCCTGACTTAAATATGAAATATTATCTCTCAAATTCTTTGTATTTATTTTATTAATATTAATGTTATTTATTGAAATTGTTCCTTTATTTATGGGATAAAACCTCATAATCAATTTCATAATCGTAGATTTACCACATCCACTTTTGCCTTCTAAGCCTATTATTTGATTTTTTTCAGCTTTCAAATTGAAATTTTCAATCAGTTTATTTGAATCATATGAAAAATTTACATCTTTTAATGACAATTCTTCGTAAATCAAATTTTCACCATTTTTAATATATTCGATCTGTGGCTCTTCTTCCAATAAATTAATTACCCTATTTCCACAGGCTAGGGTTAATATTAAATTATTTGCAAGATTTGATAAGGCACTTGTAGGACCAAAGGATGATATAAAAATTGCTATTGGAAAAACAAATCCAATAAAATCAACTTTTGCATCCCTATATAAGCTATATGAAGTCAAGATAAAAATTAAATTTCCAAAGATAATTATAGAACCGCTTAAAATAAAATTAAAAGCCGATTTCTCATTTAAAATTTTTTCTGTCCTTCTTAATTTTCGCCCTGCTATTTTTATTTCTTGGTATCTATTTTCAAACTGCAAAAAGTTTACTATTTCTTTTATTCCCTTAAAACTTTCTAAGATTAAAGAATTCAAAACTGAATAGTTTTCTCTTTGTTTTTTGCCAATTGTCCCTGCTAATTTTTCTGTTATTATTGGTATAATAAGAGCTAAAATTATATGAAAAGTTAAGAGTATGAGGCTATAAATCGGGCTAAATTTCCACAATATTATAAAAAAAACTAAGGTGTGGATAAAGGCTATTGATACTGGCGAAATTGTATGAGCGTAAAAAACTTCTAACAATTCTATATCTGATGTCAATATAGAAATAAGTTTACCCTTATCTTTTCCTTGAATTTTTTGTGGCCCTATGGCTCTTAATTTTTTGAATACTTTATCTCTAATTACAGCTAAAGTTTTAAAAGCTATATAATGGTTTAAAAGCTGTTCAGAGTATTTTAGTAATGCTCTTAATATTGCTAAAACTAATAAGGATATTATTACTAGATTGAAATTTACTTGTTTTTTTAGAATAATACTTGCCAAATAATAGATGCCTAGTGATGGCAATAGGCTTGCGAAAATATGTCCTAAACTGCCAAATAGGATGGCAAATAGCATCTGAATTTTTAAGGGGTCAACAAGTTTTAAAAGTTTTCCTATTAAGTTTTTATATTCTAATATTTTATTCATTTAATCCCCACTTTTCTAACTTTTCTTGGTAAGAATATAGATCTCTGAAAAGTTTACCTTCCATTATTCTTGCAAAATCTCCTTCTTCTGCAATTTTTTTATCATCGAGAAAATAAATATAATCTGCACTTTTTACTGTATATAACCTATGGCTAATTATTATAATATTTGTTTGGTTTCTAATTTTTTCTAAAAGTTTCAAAATCAATGCTTCTGATTGCCTATCTATATTAGAAATTGCTTCATCAAGAATTAAAACCTTAGGCTTTTTTAATATAGCTCTTGCAAGGGCAAGCCTTTGTTTTTGTCCCCCTGATAAATTGTTTCCCCAACTGTTGATAAAGGTTTCTAATCCTTTAAGATTTTTAAAATATGCCAACAGACCCACATCATCTAAGGCTTGATATAGTTCTTCATCGCTGGCATCTTCCTTTGCTATTTTTAAATTATAGGCAAGTGTTTGTTTGAAGAAATATGGATTGTTATCTATATAGATTATATTTTTTGCTAAAGAATCTGATGAGATATACTTCTTATTGTTATAAAAAATATTTCCCTTAAAATCTCTTAAAGCTCCACAAATTATCTTTGCCATTGTTGATTTACCAGAGCCGGAAAGACCTACAAGAGCAGTGATATTTCCACTTTTAAATTTCATATTTATATTTTCTAATACTTCTTTTTGTCCATAAGAAAAAGATAAATTTTCTACAGTTATATCTAATTTATTAGCATCAATAATTCCCTTATAATCTTTTGCACCATCAATATCGAGAACTTCAAATAATGAATTTGCAGAGCTTATTCCATTCATTGCCACATGAAATAAGGAACCTAATCTTCTTAATGGTGTAAAAAATTCTTGGGATAATAATATAAAACTGAAGGCAGAAAATATTGTTAATTCATTTTTTTGAAAGTAATAAAGAGATAGGATAATTCCTATGCCTGCTCCCACATATGAAACCAAATCTAATACTGTTATATTGTTAAGCTGAACAAATAAAAGTTTCATAGTCTTTTCTCTGAAATCTTCTGCTAAATTATTTAGTTTGTTGTTGTAGTCCTCATCTGCGTTAAATACTGTTAAAGTTGTAAGTCCATAAAGAAAATCAATAAATACATCTGATAAATTAGTGTAAGATTTCCAGTAAGATTTAACCACTTTTTTAGCAATTTTTTGAACTAAAAATATAGCTAAAGGTATAAGTGGTACTAATAATAGCATTGCTAAGGCAATTTTTAAATTTAAGAAAGATAATATTATAAATAATATAAGAGGTCCTATTAAAGCAAAAAACATCTGTGGTAAAAATTGCGCATAAAAAATATTAAGCTGCTCAATTCCTTCCACGGCTAAGTTCATAACTTGTGATATTGTAAGTTTTGTTTCGTACTCTAGCTTGAAAGAAAACACTTTTTCTATGAGCCTTTTTCTAAGTTTGTCTTTAATCCTTAAACTCACCTTATATGATACTGAGGAATTTATTTTTAAAAGTATGATATTAATAATTAATAAAGCCATTATCTCTAATATAAATAACCTTATATCATAAATATGATAATATAAGTCCTGTGTGAATTTTCCTATTATTAAAACCAAAGAAATATTTGTCAAAAATTGCAATACTTTTATTATGACTAAGACTAAAATCATCTTTTTTTCTTCTTTTAGTTCTTTAAAAAGTTTTTTATTAAACATAATTAATCAACCACTGTTTTAACCTGAAATAAAAAATATATATAATGGAGTATCAGCACAAAAGCTAAACATATCCTTGCGTGTAAATTATTGACAAAATAAAAGGAAATTCCTATAAATACAGTTACCATTGCCAAAATTTTAAACTTTTTTTCTTTTGTAATTGCTCTTTTTGATTTTATTGGCTCAATAAATTCCTTATATATATTCGTAGAAATAAAATAATCATTGAATTTTTTTGAGGACTTGCTAAAAAAGAAAGTCGCCAATAATAAAAATGGGGTGGCTGGCAATAGAGGTAAATAAATTCCCGCTATTCCTAAGGCTAAAAAAAATAAACCAAGTATTAAAAATAAAATTTTCAATTATTCCTCCTTGTACAAAATTATAATCAAAAAATCAAACTATAAGATAAATCTTAATTTATAATACTAAACACCGATGAAAATTACATTTTTTGTTAGGAAATATCTTTTAGGATCGACCCCAAAGCGTGATCTATAATCACATAAAAACTATGAAAAATTACCAAGTATTTAGTATCGGTTCTTATCATGGCTAATACTAACAAAGTAGATATATTTAGTAAATAATATTTATAATAAAATAAAATGTGAAAATTTAATTTTTCCTTTAAATTTCTATATGAATCCTCTAAATTTCAATAATTTTTGCAATTTAACCTCAGTTAACACTTTTTGATAATTTTTATCAATAAATATTGTATTTGGATTTTTATTTTTTATATTTACAAAAAAAATCTCGCAATAAATGCGAGATTAATAATATTTTTCATTGATATAATGGTCTATTATAGACTTTTTTGTTACATTATTGAAAATTTTTTCTTCAATTAAAACATTTAATAGCCACTTAGCTTTTGAATGAAAAATTGCTTCTTTTTTATTGTTTAAGACTATTTCATAAAGCAGATTTTGTAAGGCTTTTGATTGACACTTAATGTAATATGCATCCATGTCTTTAAATTCTTCTATTTTTAAAATAGATAGAACCGATTTGTCTTTTTCATGATAAAATTTATTTGCCAAGTTTAAATAATAATTATAGTATTTTTGGTGTTTTTTTGTATTATAGACATCTCTTGACAAAGCTTTATAATATTTTGCCATAACATTGAAATACTGGTAATTATACATTCCCTTTTCATATGAATCCACTTTTATATAGGGCGTCATATTTCTTAGCACAAGGTAATCAAAATTTCTTTTTATAAATTCTTTTTTGTTTAAATCACCTTGCGAGTATTGCATTATCAAGTAAGATCTATGCTCAAAAAAATCTTCAAATACTCCATTTCTTTCTGATAACCTCACAATAAATCCTATCTAAAAGAAAATGCTATTGGTATCAGCATGGATAACACAATTATAGCTACTAAAACTCTTGTTATAAATTTTTGATTCACCTTTTACACCTACATCTCCTTAACTTCGTAAGCATTTTTTGCTAGAACTTCTGACATATCTTCCATTGTATAATCAATATTTATATAAATTTCCTTTTGTTCTATATCTGGAATCTTTGATAATTTAGAAAGCATATATTCTAAATCTTCGATATTTAAGTGAAGAACTTTATATATTCCGTCAATATAAATTTTGTGAAGGTCATAGTCCATTGCTAGAAGTCCACAAATAAAACCGTAAAAGGATTCAACATTATTAAGTCTGTAATCTGTTGCGTTTATAAGTCTTACATTGTAATCAAGGCTAAAAATATGGTCGTCATCAACTTCTACAAAAGCTATGTTTGAATCGTCCTTTTTCATATCTTCATTTGCATTTTCTATCAGCCATCTTGTTTTTCCTGAGCCTTTTGCTCCTAAAATATACTTAATCATATAATTAAATCCTCCTCATATCCCCTTGGGTTAAATTTTTTTCTTTCATTTCTTTTACAATATCATCACGGATTTTCCACCATGAGGTATTCCAATTGCAGAACAAGGAATTTTCCTCCGGGGCTCTACCGATAATTCTTTCTACAATTATATCACTTTTTAGACTTCTTAAAAAGAGTATAACTTTTCTTTTATAATCTTCTAAGCTAATAGTTTTTATTTTTCCGTCCTCATAGAGCTTACCCATAAGAGTATTTTTAACTATATAAAGGGCGTGAATCTTAACTTCATCAACCGACAAAGCTGAAAGAATTTTTGCACATTCATAAACATCTAAATCATCATCCCATGGAAGTCCAATAAGAACGTGAACGCAAACTCTAAGACCATGTTTTTTTGCTCTCAAAACACCATCAATAAAATCAGCCAGTCCATGTCCCCTATTTATAATTTTTAGAGTGTGATAATTTACTGTCTGCAAACCTATCTCTAAAGTTACCATATAATCTTTATTTACTTGTTCCAAAAATTCCAGATGTTCTTTGTAAAGACAATCCGGTCTTGTTGAGATACTGACTCCTACAACATCTTCTACTAAAGATTCATTAATTATTTTTTTAAAACTTTCAATATCCATATAGGTGTTAGTGAAATTTTGAAAATACGATATAAATTTTTCCGCCTTATATTTTCTTTTCATAATTTCTTTAGCTTGACTTAGCTGTTCTTTTATGGAGCCATCAGTATTTTCAAAGGATCCTCCCTCTTCTCCACAAAATATACAACCGCCATAACCACAAGTTCCATCTCTATTTGGACAGGTTAAATTCAGTTTAATGGGTAACTTATAAACTTTTTTGCCGAATTTTCTTTTTAGAAAATCGCTGTAGGTATTATAAGTCATTTTCCTTTAGATAATTTAAAACATCTGATGCGTGACCTTGGGGCTTTACATCTCTAAATTCTTTAACAAGTTTACCATCTTTATTAAAAATAAATGTTGATCTTACAGTTTTTATAACATCTCTTCCACACATTTTTCCAGCTTTTAAAACTTTAAAAGATTCTGCAACTTTTCTATCAGGGTCTGATAAAAGTTCAACTTTTAAATTATCTTTTTCAATAAAGTTTTTATGAGATTTTATCTTATCCTTACTTATACCAACAACCACTGCACCCAGCTTGTCAAATTCATCTTTTAAATCTGAAAATTCCATAGCTTCAATGGTGCATCCCTTAGTGCTGTCTTTTGGATAAAAATATAAAACTAAGGTTTTTCCCTTATAATCATCTAAATTTTTAATTTTTCCATCAACTGATTCTAAAGAAAAATTATTCATTGAAATCATCTTCTTCTATAAATAATTGATCGAACTTTTTAGAAACTCTGTCAAATTCTTCTTCGTTTTCAATTTCATCAAGCTCAACTTCATCTTCACCGCTTTCCTTGTAACGGAAAAGATATACGTCTTCGCCTTCTTTTTCATCTTCAGGAATTAATGCTATATATTCTTCATCATCACATTCAAAAATTCCAAGAATAATATAACTTACTTCCCTATCATCGTCTAAGCTTAGATTAATGATATCATAACCTTCTTGGTGTCCTTCTTCGTGGGAGCATCCGCATGAGCATCCACAGTTTTTTTCATTTTCTGCCATAATTTTCTCCTTTAGTATTAATTTATTTAAAATTTATATTCTTTTTTAAATAATTCTTTTAAATCTTCTTTTCTTTCTATTTCAGAAAATTTTAGACTTTCTAAAATAAAATTGATTTTATTAATTGATTTTACCATTAAAAACTCTAAAGTAGTATTGTTTTTAAATTTATCTATAACTAAATTTAGAATAAAGTTTTCAATATCTCTTTTATCATCTTCACTTAAGTCGAAATTTTCGAATAGGTTTAAGATTAAAAGAGTGTATTGGTATCTTACAAAGTGTATAAAATCTTCAAATATTTGATTATCTGATTCCTTATCAATTGTTGTTATTATTTTGAAAAATATATTCCATTCAAAATCTTTATTTAAAGAAGCTAGAATTAAATTTCCTATATTTCTTGTGAAAGAATCATAAAATTTTGGTTTTTCATCAACATTAATGTACTCTTCCAAGTTCATATCAAGTGTTGAAATCTCATTAATCCTATTAATTAAAGATATAAAATCTTCACCGTAAGAATTATCTTTATTCTTCTTAAGCTTCATAAATATGAACTCCACTATTATATCCGTGGAGACTTTAATGTTAAACACAAAGCCCAATTCCCCATAAATTTTATTTATGAAAACATCATGAATAATTTTTGAAAGCAAGACTTTTAGCTGCTTTTCTGCTGGGTCTTTGCCAGAAGCATCAGAGTTTGTTACATGGTCATATAAAATCATAAGTTGCTTATCTACCATGAATAAATTATCTATTATTGAGTTCATAATGTCCCTGAAAAAATCCTCAACAATCATATAATTATAATTTTTATAAAGAATTTTATGGTCTATTTCACCCCAAAATAAATTTACCAATGATTTTATTTGCAGTTCAAAAGAATATGATGTCTTAGAATTTTTATATAAGCCGTCAAGTTTATATATTTTAAAACCATTATTTAAAACTTGTGGTTGTATATCTTCTAAATTAAGACGAATATTTTTATTTATATTTGAGGCATAATATCCATTGCCACAATATATTCTAAATTCATCAATGATTTTTTGATAAATTTCTTTTTCATCTTTTATAAACCTACATTCAATTCTTAAACCTATCAAATCTGGTACTTTTTTAAAACCTTCGAAGGGAGTAGGATACTTTATGTAATAATTTCTCCTTATCAACTTTTCCCTTAAAGACTGCGGGGTCTTTATTCTGGTGGATAAGTTTAAAGCTCTTTCATCATCTTTTAAGACATCAGAAAAGTAATTTCTAACCTCTTTATTGATGCTTACCAGTTCTTGCCTATGATATTCAAATAAATCTAATACATCATCAATATATTTAAAGAGCTCTAGTTTCATATTTCCTCCTAGTCAATATATTTAATTTGACTTTTTTCTCTTAATGAACTAATTTTATCTTTATATATTTCTTGTTCCTTTTGCCTTCTTATATCTTCTATTATATGGTCCCTAGATTCTTCAAGTGTCATCTCTTGTGCCTTATTTTTTTCAACTAACTTAATTATATGGTAACCAAATTGTGTCTTAACAGGCTTAGAAACTTCACCAACTTCCATATTAAAACAAGCATCTTCAAATTCTTTAACCATTTGACCTCTGGAAAATATTCCTAAATCTCCTCCATTTTCTTTTGAAGGGCAAGTTGAATTATTCTTAGCTTCTTTAGAAAAATCCGCTCCATCTTTAATTCTATTATAAATTTCCTCAGCCTTTTTTAAATCATCTACAAGAATATGACTAGCTCTTACTGTTTGATCTTTAGTAAAATGTTCTTTATGGTTATTATAAAAATCTTCAATTTCTTTTTCTGTAACTTCAATATTTGAAAGTAATTTTCCTAAAGTATAATTTAGTAGTAAGCTTTTCTTAGCTTGGTCTAAAACTTTTTGGAATTCTTCCTCTTTATCTTTTCCATTTTCTATTGCATCTTGATAAATTAATTCATGATGAATTAATTCTTCTATAACTTCTTTATTTTGATCTGAATTTACTAAGTGTTCTCTTAGTTTAGGATTTATAGAATTTATAAAAATATTATAATCTTCTCCTGTAATTTTCTTGCCATTTACTTCTGCTAAAATTTTATTTTTATCCATAAGTCCTCCTTATTTCTTATTTAATCATAACAAAGGAAGTCCTACTTTTCAATCATTAAAAATACACTTACCTTTTGCATTAAAGTCATTGGTTTTAATTGAAAAATTGTAGTTTTCCCCGTCTTTATAAATTAATAAATTAACTTTATTAGGATAATGAATTTCTTTCATGTATGTTATTGAAAAAACTTTTAATTTTTTAATCAGAGAATTATTTTCAAAACATTTTTCTAACCAAAAAATATATGAGGTATTGTGAACGTGACCATTTAAGTCTATCTGTTCTCTTTCTACATAAAAATTTTTTTCACAATAAATATCACCTTTTATACTAGCCTTTTCTATTTTTTCAAAATTCCTTTCTTGAATTAGCTGATAGGAATCCTTTACGATTTGAGGTATTTCTATTAATTTTTTATTTTTCATATCAACTATCACATAAATTGCAGTGGCTTTTGCAAGTATATGTCCATCTCTTTCTAAAGTGAACTCCCTATATGTGGAAATTTTATCAAAATAAGATGGCCAAGTTTTGCTTATATAGTCAGTTTTTGTTATGTTTCCATAAATTTGAACTTTCCACTTATATATCATCCATGACAAATTATTATCCTTAAAATATTTTTTTACAAGAATTTTATCTGCTGAATCCTCTAGAGAAGTTTGCATAAATATCTCTAGCAAATCTCTAAGAGATAAATTTTTTTCAATATTATAATGTTTTTTATACTTTTGCATATCCCTACCTCTTTTTATATTTTATCATTAAGTTTACACTTATTGTAACTTATGTTAAAATTTAGCAAAGGGATAAAAGTTATAGCGCCTGAGCCCAAGTGGCTGACGAGGAATGAAGTTATCGAAATTATCGGCGGATGCTTCATAGGTATCACAACCTGAATATTTAAAAAGAAGTACGAGCAATCTACTAACAAATTAAATATAGTGAATCCCTAATTTTTTTATTGGAGGTTTTAATATGTGTGGAATCGTTGGTTATGTTGGTAAATTAAACGCAACTGATATAATCATTAAAGGTTTATCTGCCCTTGAATATAGGGGCTATGATTCTTCCGGCATTTCAATTCTTAAGGATGGGAGAATTTTTACTTTAAAAAGACCGGGTAGAATTTCAAACCTTAAAGAAGCTCTTAAGGAAAATCCCATTGAAGGAAATGTGGGAATCGGTCATGTGAGATGGGCGACTCATGGAGTTCCTAATGAAATTAATGCTCACCCTCACAATTCTATGAATAATACTATTTCTTTGGTTCATAATGGTATTATTGAAAATTATCTTGAACTTAAAAATTCATTATTAGAAGAAGGTTACACTTTCAAATCTCAAACAGATACAGAAGTTGTCAGTAACCTAATTGAAAAATTTTATAAAGGAAATTTACTTGATGCTGTAAATAAGACCCTTTCTCTTATAAGAGGTTCTTATGCCTTTGGAATTATTTGTAGTAAAGAAAAAGATAGGTTAATTGCCTGCAAAAATTCTTCTCCTCTTGTCGGTGGAATTTTTGATGATGGAATTATTCTTGCTTCTGATATTACATCTTTAATTTCATATACTGATAAGATCATTTATTTCCAAGACGGAGATGTAATTGATATAAATGGTAAAGATTATAAAATTTATAATAATGGTAAAGAAGTAAATAGAGAAATAAAAACAGTTAATATGTCTATGGATGCTGCATCTAAGGAAGGTTATCCTCATTTTCTTTTGAAAGAAATTCATGAACAGCCAAAAGTTTTAGAAGAAGTCTTATCTGTAAGACTAAAAGATGGAAAAATCAACTTAGAACAAGGCGATTTTTCTTTAGACCAGCTAAAAAATTTCAATAAAATTTATGCTGTTGCCTGTGGAACTGCCTATCACGCTTGCCTAGGCATCAAATATTTCATGGAAAAAATCTTGCAAGTGCCTGTAATTTGCGAAGTAGCATCGGAATTTAAATATGAAAATTATTTTATAGATAAAAATTCTCTAATGATAGTAGTTTCTCAATCAGGAGAAACTGCCGATACAATTTCTGCAATAAATAAGGCTAAATCTGTTGGAGCCACGACTTTATCTATAACTAATGTTGTAGGGTCTACAGTTTCTAGATTAACTGATAGGGTAATGTATTGCTATTGCGGACCTGAAATTTCTGTAGCATCTACTAAAGCCTATACTTCCCAACTTCTTGCTGGATTTTTATTAGGTCTTGATATGGCATTTAAATTGGAAAAAATTTCAAAAGATGAATTAGATAATTATTTAAATCATTTGAAAGAAATTCCACAAAAAATTAGTCAAATTATTAAAAATGAAGAAAACTATAAATTAATAGCTAATTCTATTAAAAATGCAAAGTCAATGTTTTATACAGGACGTGGACTTGATTATGTAACTGCCAAGGAAGGAGCATTAAAATTAAAAGAAATTTCCTATATTCATGCTGAAGCTTTCCAAACTGGAGAATTAAAGCACGGACCTTTGGCACTGATTGAAAAAGATACTCCAGTTATTTCCATAGCAACTCAAAAACACACCATGGAAAAAACTGCATCAAATAATGAAGAACTTCTAGCAAGAGGAGCAAAAGTTTTTGCAGTTGGATTTGTTGGTAATAAACTTTTAGAATCTTGTGCAGCTCAATTCATAGAAATTCCTGAAACTCTTGATTTATATGCACCGCTACTTGCAATAATTCCTTTGCAAGTAATAGCATATTATGTATCAAGCCTTTTAGGTAATGATGTTGATAAACCAAGAAACTTAGCAAAATCAGTTACAGTTGAATAAAAATTAAATGACTTATAAGACCTGTGTTTTTTCAGTGACTATCCTTTAAAGCCCTATCTCAAAATTTTTGATTTTGTGCTAGGGCTTAATTATGCCCATTTGCTATGTTAAAATTCAAAATAAACTTGCCAGAGCGTAAGCTTATTGATGAATTTTATGAAGAGGATTGTCCTTGAAATTTTTTTGAAATTTTTTTCAGTATTTAGTTTTAATTAATAATTTATATTTAATAAAATTTTTTTCAAATTTAAGAGATTTTTTGACAACTAAGTCTTTAGTAATTATAATTACTTAAGGGAGTGTTGTTTTAGTGGATTATATATTTTTGTTTCTTTCCCTTATATTTTTATACTTATCTTATAAATTTACTTTAATTGAAAATGCTTTTTTATCTTTAAATTCAATTAAACTGAAAAAAATGGAAGAAGAAGAAACTGAAAATTTTGAGCTTATTCAAAAACTTGCCAAGGATGATGAATTATACCCAACAACTCTAGTTGTTGATTATTTTTCTAATTCATTGTGTGCAATTTTTGCAAGTTTATTTTTTTATGAGCACTTTAAAATTATAGGATTAATCCTTGGAGTTTTAATATCAACTATATTAATTATTACTTTAGGTGAATCTTTCCCTAGAAATTATGCGAAAAAATTTTACGGAAAAATTTGCCCAGCTAATGCAAAATTAATGTCTTTTACTATAGGTTTTTTAAGACCGCTTTCTTATTTGATTTTAAAAATTTCTCAAGTTTTCTTAAAACTAACAGGTAGTTTTGATATTAATGAGCCTTTAATAACTGAAGAAGACCTCTACGATGCTATGAATAGAGGTAAGGCTGAGGGGCTTTTAGACCACAACGAATCACTTATGATTGAAAATGTAATGGACTTTCGTGATTCTTATGCTAAGGATATTATGACACCAAGAACTGATATAGTTGCTATTGATATTGAGTCTTCCTATTCAGAAATTATAGATTTGATATGTAAAGAAAATTTTTCAAGAATGCCTGTATATGAAGATAATATTGACAATATCATTGGTATTCTTAATGTTAAAGATTTATTCATGATGAATAAACATAAATCTTTAAAGGAAAACAAATCTTTCTTTAAAAAGCCTTATTTCACCTATGAATATAAGGAAGTTTCATCATTATTTTCTGATATGAGAGCTCATAAAATTTCTGTTGCAATAGTTGCTGATGAATATGGTGGAACAACGGGTATGATTACTGTTGAGGACTTAATAGAAAAAATTGTTGGTGCCATCAATGATGAATACGATAATGAAGATGACGAAGATATTATTAAACTTGGTCCAAATAAATATCTTGTAGATGGTGCAATGAATTTAGATGATTTAAATCAATTAACTGGCCTGGGGTTAGAATCTACAGAATTTGATTCTATTGGCGGTTTCATAATTGAAAAAATTGATAGATTCCCTAAGAAAAATGAAGTTATAATTTTAGATAATTTAAAATTTACTGTCAAGAAAACTTCTAAAAATAGAATTGATAAGGTACTTTTGGAGATTAAAAAATAATGGAAAAATTATACATTAAGCAAAAAGTTTTTAAAATTACAGACCACTATGCTGTAATTGATGAAAATAATAACGAGATTTATTATGTTGACCAAGATTTTAAGCTGTTTGGAAATACTGTTCATGTTTCAGACAGAAATGATAATGAACTATTTACCATAAATAAAGTTATCTTAACTTGGCTACCTAAATATAATATTGAATTTACTGACGGAAGATTAATTGAAATTAAAGAAAATTTCGCATTTTTTAAAAAATCTTTAGAGATTTCCTCTGCTGATTTCGATTTAGATGTAAAAGGAGATTATTTATCCCTAAATTTCAAAATTTTTAACAATAATGATTTGATTGGTGAAGTTGAAAAAGCTTGGCTTTCTTGGGGAGATACATTTGAATTAACTGTATATGATGAAAGTTATAGAGATCTTGTAGTGGCACTGACTATTGCTGTTGATGATATACTTGATGATGAAGCTAAAAGTCGACATTAGTTAAAATAAAAAGAATGCTATTAAAAAAAATGGAGAAGTATTTCTACTTCTCCATTTTTTTACTCTTTAATTTCCACTACTTTTATTTTTGAATTTTTCCATGAAGCCTCTTGCCCCAATTCATTTACAATTTCTATTAGAAGTGGGTCTTCGTCATAATCCTCGTCAATGGGTTTAACTCTTATTTTTTCATCAAAAGGAATTCTATCTACCCTATCTCCCAAATCAATAAAAGTAATTACCCTATTTGTAGATTTTTTTAGATCTTTAATATTTTTAACTTTCTTATAATGCCTACCATCTCTTATGTAAAAATAAATTTTCTTGTTGTATTTTTTTGAGTAGTAAAGCTCGTAAACTTCAGCAGATAAGGAAAAATTCCCCAAAGGATTAAAATCAAAAACTATCTCTTTCATGAACTCACCACACTAATTATAACATAGTTTAAATTTTTACCATAGTTTTTGTAAATTTTATTTAAAAATGTCATACTAATTTTTAAGAAAATGGAAATTAAATCTTATTATATAAGCTTAATGGCTCAAAAATAAATTTTCGCATAATTTATGTCAGTCTAATTAATTATTTTGCTTTATGAAAATTCCGACAAGCTTTGTTATAATTAAATTATCTATTAAAGGAGGTTAAAAAATGTATCAAGGATTTTTGACAGATGTCGATGGGGTAAATCTTGGTCATTACCAAGATAAAAAAGCAGCTACAGGAGTAAGCGTTGCAATATTTCCTGAGGGTGCTACTTGTGGAGTTGATGTGAGAGGCTCTGCTCCAGGGACTAGAGAAACAGACCTATTAAAGGCTGAAAATCTTGTTGAAAAAGTTCATGGTGTTCTTTTATCTGGAGGCTCTAGCTACGGACTTTCTGCAGCAAGTGGCATTATGAAATATTTAGAAGAAAAAAATATAGGTATGGATGTAAGTGTTTGTAAAGTACCTATTGTTGTGGGGGCTGTAATTTTTGATTTGGGTATTGGAAATCCCTTTGTTAGACCTGATCATGAAATGGGTTACAAAGCCTCATTAAATATCAGTGATAATGATAAGAGCTTGGGAAATATTGGTGCAGGTTGTGGTGCCAGTGTTGGAAAAATTTTAGGCAATGATTATGCAATGAAATCTGGTATTGGTCAATCAAGTTTAAAAGTTGGTGATTTATTAGTTTCATCTATTACAGTTCTTAATGCTTTTGGTGATATTTTTGATTACGAAAAGTCAATTCAAATCGCAGGATGTTACGATAGGAAAAACTATAAATTTTTATCTACCGAAGACCTTTACAAAAATATGAATTCAGACTACAATGCTTTTAATAGAGCTACTAACACAACAATTTCTTTAGTAACAACCAATGCCCTTTTAACAAAAGCTAATTGTAATAAGGTCTCACAGATGGCTCATGACGGATATGCAAGAGCAATAAATCCCGTTCATACTATGTTTGATGGAGATACTATTTTTACATGTTCAACAGGAAAGGTCAAGGCAGATGTTTCCCTTGTAGGTATGCTTGCTGCAAAATCTATAGCTAGATCAATTGCCAATGCTATTTATTGTAGCCATGCCTCTTATGGCTTAATATCTTATAAAGAGATTAGTAAGTAGATTCTAAATATTGAGCAGTATCATTGAGCTGCATCAGGAGGAATAAATGAATAATACATTAAGAAAAGACGGCTTAAATGCCAGGAAACTAATTTTAGTTTCTGTACTTGGGGCAATAACCATTGTTTTAGGAATGACCCCTTTGGGATTTATACCATTAGGTGTAATTAATGCGACAACTATGCATATCCCAGTAATAATAGCTAGTATTGTAGAAGGCCCTATTGTGGGAGCTTTAGTTGGTCTTATTTTCGGAATAAGTTCACTTTTAAACGCACTTTTAAAAAACGCATCGCCTGTTGCATTCGTTTTTTATAATCCTTTAATTTCCATATTTCCAAGAGTTTTAATAGGTATAACTTCATATTACGCTTGGTCTTTACTTAAAAACTTAAAAACTGACAAAATTAAAATTTTATCAAGAATTATATGGTCAGTCATTTCAATTTTTTTAGCTTTTCAATGCATTAATGGATTCTCTGATATGTCACAGTTAAATAAAATATGTATGGGGATATTTTTAGCTGCATCTCTTGCTATGACCATATATTCATTTTTAAAAATTGATGATAATTTCCCAGTAGTTGTAGGAGCTTTTATTGGTTCTATGACAAATACAATTTTTGTACTTGGTGGAATTTATTTATTTTATGCAAAAAGATATATGGAGGCTATGAATATGCCTCTTGAAAATGCCAAGGCTGCTATTCTTGGAGTATCTATAACAAGTGGGATTCCTGAAGCTATTATCTCTGTAATTATTACAAGTGCAGTGGTAAAAGCTTTAAAACTATCCAAAGAATTTTAATAATTAAGAGGTTTTTTCATGTTACTTGCCGCTAATATAAATAATAAATTTATTGAATTTGGAATATTTGATGATGAAAAGTTAATAGGTAATTTCAAAATAAAAACTGACATAAATAGGTCTATAGATGAATTATCTTTTCTTATCAAGAACTTAATCATGGAAAGAAACATTAAATTACAAGATATTGATGATGTTATCGGTTCAAATGTTGTGCCAGAGCTTACAATTTTTTTTGAAAAACTTATTAAAAATTTATTTAATAAGAATGTTATTTTTGTAGGAACAGGTATAAAAACGGGTTTAGATATTAAATGCGAGAATCCAAAGGAAGTTGGTTCAGACAGGATAACCATGGCTGTAGCTGGTTTATCATCAACGAAAAGCCCGCTTTTAATAGTTAATATGTCCCATGTAACAACAATAGATATGATTAATAAAGATAATAAATTTATTGGCGGTCTAATATTTCCTGGCATAGACCTTTGCCAAGAAGTCTTAAAAAAAGAAAGTGCAAAACTTCCAAATGTGGAGATTGTTGCTCAAGAAAAGATTATTGGCAACTCTACAAGATCTGCAATGATCTCAGGTCTATACAGGTCTTATATTAATGCCTGTAAGGGTATTATAAGCGACATAAAAAACAGTAATGACTTAAATAATGATAAGATTAATATTGTTTTAACAGGAGATTTCTCTGAGCTTTTAGATGATGTTGAAAATTCAAACATTCATAGAGATAAATTTTTAATATTTGAAGGCTTAAAAATAATATATAATCTTAATAAAAATAATAAAAATAAATAGACTTAAATATTATTTTTATTATTTTAATAAGAATTTAATAAGAAATTAAAAAGATATAAGAGCTATCATGTGACTAACTCTTATATCTTTTTTTAAAGATAAATTTGTAATTAATCTAATACTTTTTCACTTAAACTGATTTTGTAATCATTAACGCTGATCAATTTTTCTAAGGTACTTTTAAATTTCTCCTTATGTGAAGAAACATAAAAATCAATTGATTCTTCATCATGATCACCTAACATATCGTGGTTTTCCAAATATTCTTTAAGTTCATTTATAGTAATCTCAGCAGGGTCGACAAGTTGAACCTTCCTATCGAATTTAGCTAAAATTCTTTTAAAAGTATTTTCAACTATAGGAAAATGAGTACAGCCTAAAATCAAAGTATCATATTCAAAATCCTCAAATTTATCTAAATATTTATTGATGACAGGCACTATTACTTCGTCTCTTAAATCCCCATTTTCAATGGCAAGGACAAGATCTGGACAGCCTATCTCCTTTATATAAATATTTGATGAATAGGATTCAAAAAACTTATCATATACCCCACTATTAACTGTACCTTCTGTTGCAAGTAAAGCTACTTTTTTTGATTTACTCTTGTGCAAAGATTCTTTGACTGCAGGCTCAACAACGCCAAAAATTGGAAAATCAAAAAGTTCTCTTGCTTTTTTTATTCCATAACACGTTGCCGTATTGCAAGCTATAACAGCCATTTTCACATTTTTGCTTCTGAAAAATTCCATTGCCTGGCAGGTATATCTTTCGATATCTTCTTTGCTTCTAACTCCATATGGCATTCTAAGCGTATCCCCATAATATATATATGATTCTCTAGGAATTTCACCTAAGGATACTTTAAGAACACTTAAACCACCCACTCCAGAATCAAAAAAACCTATTGACCTGTTATCCACTAACTTACACCTCTCAAAAAGAACCTCTAATTAAAATTTTTTTATTATTAGGCTTTGGGAAACCTTGATATTAAACAATAAAATGGTTACAAGTATAAAATACTTGCAACCTAAATTTTTAAACTATGCTGCTTGCGCTTTATTTTTATTCAATAACTTTTGACTAATAAAAATTAAAGCTAAGGCACTTAAGCCTATAATATCAGTTAAAGTGTTGGGGTCAAGAAGTCCTAGAGCGGCAATTATAAGTATTATTCTTTGCCATGATCTTAATCTACCAAACAGATACCCTTCTACACAACCTGCCAGACATATTGTTCCTATTAAGGCTGTTGCAATATTAGGAAGAGCTGCTGTTATCGGCAACCACGAAATTGTCGTTCCTACTACCTTATCTATCATTACTAGATGTGGATTTATACAGAATATATATGGTATTATAAATGCCCCAAGGGCCAGTTTAAATGCCTGGAATCCTGTCTTCATAGAGTTTGCTCCCGCAATTCCAGCTCCTGCATAAGCTGCTAGGGCAACTGGTGGAGTAACGTCAGCAACTACACCAAAGTATAGGATAAATAAGTGAGCACACATCAAGTTTACACCAAGTTTTGTTATAGCTGGAACAGCCATTGTAGCAAGTACAATATATTTTGCTGTTGTTGGAAGTCCCATACCTAAAATAATTGAAGAAATCATGGTTAATATTAAGGTTGGAATCAGTCTTCCTTGAGCTATTTTTACTATTACTTCAGCTATCTTTAATCCAAATCCTGTTAATGTAACTACGCCTACAATCATACCGGCACAAGCACAGGCACAAGCAACTCCTAGAGCACCTTTAGCACCTGATTCCATTGCTTGCAGAACTGATTTATATGTGAATGATCCGTCTTTTTTAACTAATGCAGCGATAAATGCTACTACAACACCTACAACTATACCAGCAAGAGCTGCGTTCATAGGTGGTTGTTGTTTCACTAACATATATACTATAGCAATTAATGGAAATAGTAAATAGCCTTGCTTTAAAATTATATTAGAAATTTTTGGCAACTGTTCTCTAGGTAGACCTTTAAGCCCTATTTTACAAGCTTCCAAGTGAACCATAGTACCAACTGCAATATAATATAATACAGCAGGTATAACTGCAGCCTTAACAATTTCTATATATTGGAATCCTGTGAAGTCAGCCATAATAAATGCAGCGGCACCCATAACTGGTGGCATAATTTGTCCACCTGTTGATGAAGTTGCTTCAACGGCTCCAGCATAATAAGGAGCATATCCTACTTTTTTCATAAGTGGAATTGTAAAAGCACCTGTAGTTACAGTATTAGCAACTGATGAACCTGAGATTGAACCCATAAGACCAGAAGATACTACTGAAGTCATGGCTGGACCTGATCTTGTTGAACCTGTCAATGCGTAAGCAAAATCAATGAAGAATTGACCTACACCTGTCTTATCCAAGAATGAACCAAACAATATAAACATAAATACGAAAGTTGATGAAACTCCTAATGGAGTACCCATGATACCTTCTGTAGTCATATACATATGAGAAACAATTCTTGTAATCCCGAATCCTCTGTGATTTAAGATTCCCGGCATATGTCTACCAAAATATGCAAATAATAGAAATACTATTGTTACTATAGGAAGTTCTGGTCCTACAACTCTTCTTGTTACTTCAAGGGTAAGTAAGATTGCAAGTATACCGAAAACTTCATCTATGGTACTCATTTTACCACCCTTCAAAGCTATGTATTCTATGTTTGTAAATATATATCCCCATACAACTATGGATAAAATTATTAATATCCAATCAGGTATATCAATTTTATTTTTGCTTGATTTTTTAAAACCTGGATATAAGGCAAATCCTAGTGAAAAAGCAAAGATTAAATGTAAAGACCTTTGTTGCATAGCAAGTAGTGTTCCCCTTGCTGCTGTAAATAAATGGAAAGCTGACATAAGAATTGCTACAACAGTAACAAGTAGTGCAGTTTTTCCTGATAATTTACGAAGCTTGCTTGAATCTAGGTCATACTTTTCCAAAAGTTCATCGACATTTTTTGTTGCCTTTTTTGTATCAGTTAAATCACCCAATTCACCATGATCTACATTATTATTGACTTCATTTATGCCTTTGTTTTTTTCATTAGCATTATCAGTTTTTATTTCTTCATTAAGATTTTCATTTTTGTTTTCTAAATTTTTATCTACCAACTTGGCACCTCCTTAATAAATAGTTAAAAATAGAAATCCTTTTTGTTGAAAATTCTAAAGCTTCACGAGGCTCAGAAAATTCAAGAAAATATTCTAACTTATTACCAATTTTAAGTCTGTGGTTAGCTCTTACTGCCCCTGTCCTATAGATAAAAGAATCAAAAGGTTCATTTATATCATAAAGAACAAAATCTCCACCTTTTTCATGCTTAAACTTATAAATCAAGTTTACCGGCAATCCGGCACCTTGAGAGTTATACCTTTCTTCCATCAGAATAAGCTTATCTCCCTTTGCCTTATACCACTCACTTGTTTCTGTAAGCATAACCGAATGGGTATAAATAATTCCAAATAAGCTATCTTTTTTAATATATTCAACTTTTTTTAAGTCTTTTGTGAAATTGTCCCTTATGAATAGAACATTAATCTTTATTAAAGAAAGACAGAGAATTATAGCAATAAGAATAAAGAGAATTGGAAGAAAAATCTTTCTTCCAATTTTCTTATTATTTAATTTCATTATTTTTTAACTTCATCAAAGAATTTTTGAGCACCTGGATGTAGATCGATACTCATACCATCTAATGCTGTATCAAGAGAAATATCTCCACCTCTTGCGTGAGATTCTTTCATTACATCAAGGTTGTCAAATAATAACTTACAAATGTTATAAGCATCTGCATCTGCCATTTCAGAGCTTACTACTAACATTGATTGAACTGCAACTACAGAAACACTGTCCTTTTGGTTTCTATATTCTTTTGGATTAACATCCATGTGAACATAGTAAGGATATTTTTTGATTAATTCATCAGCCTTATCTGCTGCTATTGGTACTAAATGTACATCATAAGTTGTAGCAAGTTCAGTAACTGCTGAAGATGGAATAGCTGCAACTACAAATGCTGCATCAATTTGTCCACTCTTAATTTGATCTGCAGATTCTGAGAATGATAAGTGGTCACATTTTCCTAAATCATCATAAGTTAATCCGTAAAGTTGAAGAATTTGTTTTGCGTTAACTTCAACACCTGAACCAGGGTCGCCAACTGCAACTTTCTTACCCTTCATGTCTGCTACTGATTCTATACCTGAATCATTAGAAGCAATTATTTGAACAATTTCAGGATATAAAGTACAAAGTCCTCTGATATTTTCAAGTTTATTTCCTTCAAAATGTTCTTGACCATTTACAGCATAATAAGAAACATCATTTTGTACTAGGGCAATTTCTGCATCTCCCTTGTTAATTAATTCCAAGTTTTCAACAGAAGCTCCAGTTGCTTGAGCAGTTGCTGTATATCCTAGGTTTGCTCCATTCAAAATAGTAGAAAGAGCTCCCCCAAGAGGATAATATGTACCTCCTGTACCACCCGTTGCTATAGATATATAGCCACCTTCTGTTTCTTGTGTTCCTTCAGCTTTAATTGTTGCATCACTTGATGCTGCTGCGTTTTCTGTAGCGGTAGCGTTTTCTTTGTTAGCTTTATTGTCAGCCTTATTAGTGCCTCCACAAGCTGTGAAAGAAAGAGCTACCATGACCAATGTCATAACTAATGCGAATAGTCTTTTTTTAGTCATAATAATCCTCCTTATTAAATTTTTCAAATAAACTAAATAGAGTATTTGTTTATCTGTCAATATTATTTTAACTTAAAGGAAAACAATTGTCAATTCCATATTTGTAAATAACTTTAATAATTTTTTATTATTTTATAAAAAAAAAAAAGACCTTACACACACAAAGGTCTTAATTAAAATTCTACTCAGATAGATCTTTTTCTAAAAGTTCTCCACTTTCTAAATTATAAGTGAATTCGGCTTCCTTACCTTGAGAATTTTCTAGTTCAACATCAAATTTACTTATTCCATCATCAAAATATAAGGAATAATCTTTCAATAAATAATCTTGACCTGCTTGAGCAATAGATTTATTAACCAAATCATCAATTCCACCAAGCATATCTGCAAGTATTATAGCAGTTGAAGATGTCTTTTCCTTTTTTGATTTATCTCTTATTATTGAACTGTCCGTAGCATTAATTTCTACTTCGTATTCTCTTTCTTGATCATAAGCTTCAATTTCATATTTAGCTAATTTTTTATCTAAATCTTTAGAAAATGAAAATTCATTAATATTTGTATTTGGATGCAAGTCATTAAACTTTTTAAAAGCATCTTCCTTAGTTAAATTTACATTTACATCTTTAGTTAAATTTTTATCACTTGCAGATTCATTATTTATATTATCCGTCTTATTATTTCTATTGTTATTGTTTTTTAATTCCTTATCTTGACTAGCATCCATCTTATTATTTGTATTATTTATATTTTTGTTGATATTAGTATTTGTCACATTTTTGGCACATGCACTCAATAAAATAAGGGATAAAGCTAATCCAATTATCTTTTTCATAATATTCCTCCTAGTCTAGAAAGGCATGATAAATTGATTTTATGGCATTTTCAAAATCTTTTTCATCTATACCTACAATTATATTCATTTCTGACGAACCTTGGATTATCATTTGTATATTAATATTTTCCTTGGCTAAGGCATTGAATAGTTTTGCTGAAACACCTATATGCTTAATCATTCCCCTACCAACAACAGAAATCAAAGCAATTCCCTTTGTAACTTTGACTTTATCAGGCCTTAAAAATGTTTTGATTTCAGATATGATTGAATCTATTCCGCCTGTTAAATATTTATCAGAAATTATTAATGATACTGAATCAATACTTGAAGGCATATGCTCGATAATAACATTATTAACCTCCATAACTGACATTAATTTCCTATGGAAGCCTTTTTCGTTATTCATCTTTGTTTTTTCAATATTTATTACTGTAAAATTTTTTCTGCCTGCAATTCCTGTAACGCCACTTGTGTTCTTATCAAGGCTAGCTTTTTCATCTGGAACTATCATAGTGCCCTTATCATCTGGTTTAAAAGTATTCTTTATTATAACAGGAATTCCAGCCTTAGAAACTGGAAGTATTGCTTCTTCATGAAGAATACTTGCACCAGCATAAGAAAGCTCCCTCAATTCCCTATAAGTTAAGACATCAATATGTCTTGGGTTTTTAACGATTTTTGGATCGCAAGTCATAAAACCTGAAACATCAGTCCAATTTTCGTATAAATCGCTCTTTAAACCTGCGGCAATAATTGAGCCTGTCAAATCTCCTCCGCCTCTAGAAAAAGTTCTGATATTACCATCATTATCACTTCCATAAAAACCGGGTATTACATAAGATTTTCCACTTTCTCTTAATTTATAAATTTCATCATAAGATTTTTCCTCAAGAAAAAATCCCTTATCATCAAATAAGATTAAATTTTTTGCATCAACAAACTCATATCCCAAAAAGTTAGCTAATATTTGTGCATTAATAAATTCACCACGACTGGCTATATATTCACGAGATTTTCCTTCTCTCAAGTCTTTATCCAAATTACTCAAAGCTGAATCTATATCAAAAGTAATATCAAGATTATTTACAATTTCTCTATATTTCATATTAATTGAATCTAAAATCTCACTATAATTAATCTTATTACTTGCTAAATCATAGGATAAGTAAAGAAGGTCTGTAATTTTACTATCTGATGCATTTGCCTTTCCAGGCGCCGATGCAACAATAAATTTTCTATTTTCATCAGCTTTTACTATCTGAAAAACTTTTTTAAATTTATTGGAATCTCCTAATGATGAGCCGCCAAATTTAGAAACTATTATTTTCATCCTATCTCCCCCTATAACATTACATTTTACGGATTAAAAAAACTTTAGTCAATAGGTAATTTCTATAAGATTAAATATTGAAGTTTGTTAGTCTAATCAATACTTTATAATACATTAAGAAAAATTCTAAAAACTCCCATAAAATTAGATATAATTTCATGAATAAATTACTTTTTTTTTGTAAAAAAAACTTGACAAAAATATTAAAAATCCTTTATAATATACCTTGTCGCTAAATAAAAAATAAATTATTTTTTACTTGTGCACCTTTAGCTCAGATGGTAGAGCAACTGACTCTTAATCAGTGGGCCCAGGGTTCGAGTCCCTGAAGGTGCACCATTTTATTTGTATTTTTAGTTTATGTTATTTTCTAAAAATACTAACCAAACACTTGTTGATTTTATCTGCAAGTGTTTTTTTATTTTTTATCAGATTTTCAAGTATTAATTGATACTTTTCTCTAATTTAATTTTTATTACTAATAATTTAAGTCAATTTTAAGATTGCCAAATCACTTAGTAACAAATCAGATATTCAAAATTTGATTAAAAAAATCTAATAAGGGTAATTTAGAATGTATGTAGATTATAATTTTATTATTGAAATTATTATTTATACTATATTCTAATCTTTTTGCAAAGAATTTTATAAAAATTTAAAAAATATTTAAATTTTTGTTTTACTTTTTAAAAAAGATGGAGTATAATTTTCAAGTAAAAAAATAATTTTTTTAAACCTTGGGAGGTTAGTATATGACAAGATATGTTGGTACAGTTGTTCGTGGTATTCGTACACCTATTGTAAAAAGTGGTGACGAATTGGTTTCTATAGTTAGAGATTCATTAAAACTCGCAACTGATGCTGAAAATATTCAAATCCGTGATAGGGATGTTGTTGCTGTTACAGAATCTTTGGTAGCTAGAGCTCAAAATAATTATGTTAATGTTGACCAAATAGCTAAAGATTTGAATGCTAAATTTGATAAAGAAATAGGTATTGTTTTTCCTATTCTAAGTCGTAACAGATTTTCAACTATTTTAAGAGCTATTGCAAAGACGGGAAAGAAAATTCATATTCTTTTCTCTTACCCTTCAGACGAAGTTGGTAATGCTCTTATGAGTCCTGAGCTTTTAATTGACAAAAAGATTAATCCCTATTCTGATGTATTAGAAGAAAAAGACTACAGAAGAATTTTTGGACCTGTAGTTAAACATCAATTTACAGGTATTGACTATGTAAGTTTATATAAAGATATATGCAAGGATAATGACTGCGAAATTCATTTTTCTAATAACCCTGTCACAATTTTAAAATATACTGACGAAGCATTAATTTGCTCCACTCACACACGTTTTAATATTAAAAGAATTTTGAAGGATGCAGGTGCTAAAGTTTGTCTTGCTCTTGATGATATCATGACTGAAAGTATTGATGGTAGTGGCTTTAACGAACAATTTGGTCTACTTGGTTCAAACTATGCATCAGACTCAAGACTAAAGTTATTCCCTAGAAATGGTCAAGATTTTGTAGATAATTTACAAAAATCACTAAAAGACTTATATGGAAAAGAAATAGAAGTTATGATTTACGGAGATGGTGCTTTCAAAGACCCAGTTGGAAAAATTTGGGAACTTGCTGACCCAGTTGTTTCTCCTGCTCATACAAAAGGACTTGTTGGTCAACCAAATGAATTAAAAATAAAATATATTGCTGACACAGACCTTAAAGATATGAATACCGAAGAAGCTACTAAAGCTATGAAAGATAAGATTTCTCACAAAAATGCAAATTTAGTTGGAACTAATGAAACACTAGGAACCACTCCAAGAAGAATTACAGACCTTCTTGGTTCACTATGCGACTTGACCAGTGGTAGTGGTGATAAGGGAACTCCAGTTATTTTAATCCAAGGTTATTTCGACAATTTTGCAAGTGAATAATATTAATTTAATTTTAAAAGGACTTCTGCATTGAAGTCCTTTTTTTTAATCTCTAACTATTAATCTTACTGTATTTGTGTTAGTAAGATATATCAAGTTTGAATATGAAATTTTAAACTTGATTATATCTCCAACTTTTATTGGTTCTTTTGCATTAGTAACATCTAAAATTGTATGGTCAGATGATGCTCCAAGTACCTTAATATTCTTATCGAATGCTTTAAGAGCGAAGGGATCATTACCATAATCTAGTTTACCAATAGAAACAATTGCCCTTGTATGAATACCTATATCTTCATATTCAACAACATTTCCAAAGGCATCTACACCTCTTTGACCTACAGGAAAAGAAGGCTTTGTTTCCACCTCTACTACTTGAGTCCATAATTCAAAAACATCATCATGCAAATAGTCAAGGTCAAGTCCCCAAGTACCAAGACCCATTAACACTGACTCACCCAGCCTTAATTCATTAATACCTTCAGGGATTTTTTTATCTAACAAGGTTAATAAAGAAGAAGAACCTCCTCCAGAAACTATATCAATTTTTCTATTAATTCTTTTTTCAATTTCATCTTTAATATCGACAAGTTCTTGAAGTTTTTCCGGAGTTGCAACAATAGAGCCATAACATCCTAAATTAGTTCCTACTCCTGCTAAATATAAATTATCGTATTCATTTTCAATTTTTAAAGCTTCTTCAAATAGATGATCTTTATTCCAGAAGCCTTCTCTCAGATCCCCTATATCTGCCATTAAAACAATTTTATGAATAAGTCCTTGTTTTTTTGCAGCCTCATTTATTAATTTAATTACACTAGGGTCTGACTGCAAAGAAATTTGGCAAATTCTCACAAGTTCATCTACTTCAGAAGGCATAGAAATTCTTATGCACATCAGAGGTGTTTTCAAATTTAATTCTTTGATCACGTTTAGCTGTTCTAATCTTGACGAAGCAATAAAATCAACCTTTCCATCATAAACTTTAGCAATTTCAGCAATGCCGTTAAAGCCTTTTATAACTCCAACTATTGATACATTATAAATTTGGCAACGCTTAGTAAGCGCTGCCAAATTATCTCTAAGTTTATTTAAATTGCAAACAATATAAGGATAAGTTAAATACGAACTGTTCCGTCTATTGGTTTTGTTGGCCATGTTACTACCTTAGAATTTGCTTGTTTAGCATTTAATCTATTACCTTCCATATCAGCACATGTTAAACCTGCAAGTGCCATAATAGCAACTACTATAGGCATAGTGTAGTTGAAGAATAGGTAAGGTAAGTATTGTCCTACACTCATCTTTAATGTTGTTGACATATAAACACCACAAGTGTTCCATGGAATCATTGCACCTGAAACTGTACCTGCACCTTCAAGAGCATTTGATAAAGTTTTTGGATGTAGACCCATGTTGTGATATTCTTCTGCATACATACGACCAGGAACTACGATTGAAATGTATTGTTCTGGCATTGTAGCATTAGATGCGAAACAAGTTACTTCTGTAAGAATAACAAGTTTTGCTGGTGTGTTAGCAAGTGGTTTTAACTTATTAACAATAACTTGAAGTTGTCTTGTATCTTCCATGATACCACCGAACATCATAGCTATTAAAGTCATGGAAACTGAATTCATCATGTTCATTAGACCACCAGTTGAAAGTAGATTATCTACTGATTCAAGGCCTGTTTCAGAAACAAATCCGTTCATACCACAGTCAAGAATTGTACCTAAATTTGAATTTCCAAATAAAGCACCCATTATTGCTCCAACGAAGGCTCCTATAGCTATACCAGGAATAGCTGGCATTTTCATAGCTACACAAACAATAACTACGATTGGTGGAACTAATAGGAATGGATTAATATTAAATGAATCTTTAAGAGCATTTGAAATTTCAGCAACTGAACTTAAGTCAGCTCCACCACCTTGATAATAATGGAATCCTAATGCTCCGAAGAATATAATTGATAATGTATAAGCAACAACTGTTGGTAAAATCATGAACTTAACGTGGGTCATAACGTCAGTACCTGCCATAGCTGGTGCTAAGTTTGTTGTATCTGATAATGGAGACATTTTATCACCAAAATATGCTCCTGAAAGACAAGCACCTGCTGTAGCTGCTGGATTAATTCCAAGTCCTAATGAAATACCCATAAGAGCGATACCCATTGTACCAACTGTACCCCAAGAAGTACCTGTTGCTAGGGATGTAATTGAACAAATAATTAATGCAGCTATTAAGAAGATACTTGGGTGAATAATCTTTAATCCATAATAAATCATTGCTGGTACAACACCTGCATCTACCCAAATACCAACTAATATACCTATGATAACCAAAATAATTACTGATTGAAGGGCTTTATAAATACCGTCCATCATCATTTTTTCAACTCTATCCCACTTATATCCAAGTCTTAATGCCATTAATGCTGCTGCGCAAGCACCAACAAACATTGGAACGTGTGGGTCAACATGATAAACTATAATACCTACTGCTAATACGCCAATTAAGATAGCTAATGATAATAATGCTTCCCAAAGATAAGGCATTCTGCCTTCTTTTATCTCTTGTTGTTTTTTGTTATTTTCCATAATATAAAAACCGCCTTTTAATAAATCGTTTTCTTAAGTGTTTTAAAAAAATTTAAATCCTAAGATTTATATTTTGATTTTGCTTGGCAGCTTAGCCGCCAAACAAAATCTAATTAAATTAATTATTTGCCAATTTCAGTTAGCACTTGTTCAAGAATTTCTAGTGCATCGTCTAATGTTTCTTTTGGAATATTTAAAGCTGGAACAAATCTTAAAACATTTCCTGCTGTACAGTTAAGGATAAGACCTTTTTCAAAACATGGATTTGTTACTACGTGAGCATCTTCCACATCAAGAACTGCACCAACTATTAAACCTCTACCTCTAACTTCCTTAATAACTGGATGTTTTTTCTTCATTTCATTTAATCTTTCTTGAAGGTAAGCACCCATTTCTTGAGCTCTTTCAGGAAGTTTGTTTTCAATAATAGCTGTTAAAGCTGCTGCTGCAGTAGCTGTAGCTATTGGGTTACCACCGTAAGTAGTTCCGTGGTTACCTGGTTTTAATACATCTGCGAATTTTCCTCTAGCACAGAATGCACCAATTGGAATACCATTACCTAAAGCTTTTGCAAGTGTCATAACGTCTGGTTCAACGCCATATCCTTGGTGAGCAAATAGATATCCAGTTCTTCCGCATCCAACTTGAACTTCATCAAAGATTAAAACAATATCTTTTTCAGTACAGAATGCACGAAGTTCTTTTAAGAATTCTTCAGTACATGGAATAACTCCACCTTCACCTTGTACAGGTTCGATGATTACTGCAGCTGTGTTTGCATTATATTCTTGCTTAACAGATTCCATGTCATTTAGAAGAGCATATCTAAATCCTGCTGGAAGTGGTTCAAAACCTAAGTGAGATTTATCTTGTCCAGTAGCTGTTAATGTAGCTAAAGTTCTTCCATGGAAAGATTGTTTGAAGCTTATAACTTCATATCTTTCTGGATGTCCTTGCATTTTTTGGTATTTACGAGCAAGTTTCATTGCTCCTTCATTTGATTCAGCACCTGAGTTACTGAAGAAAACTTTATCCATGCAAGAATTTTCAATAATAATTTTTGCTAATCTAACACCTGGTTCAATGTAGAAATAGTTTGCACATTGAGTTAGTGTAGCTGCTTGTTCTTGAGTAGCTTTAACTACATCTGGATAGCAATGTCCTAATGCATTAACTGCAACACCTTGTAATAAGTCAATATATTTCTTTCCATCAGCATCCCAAAGGTAAGAACCTTCACCTTTTACCATGCCAACTTCATATTGACCATAAGTATCCATAGTGTACTTTTTACCAGCAGCAACTATGTCCTTATTATTTGTAAATTTTTTATTCATTGGTATTACCTCCTTTAATTACCACTTAATTCCAACGCTATCTTTAGCTTCACCAACAACAGTTCCATGTCCGCCTTCTGCAACGAAAGCTTCATATAAGATACTGTGTGGTTTTCTACCATCCATAATATGGACTTGGTTTACACCATTATTGATAGCTTCAACACAACTATCAACCTTTGGAATCATTCCTCCAGCTATAGTTCCAATTTCCTTAAGTTTAGTAACATCTTTAATATTTAAATAACTGATGACATCTTTGACTTTAATATCATTGCAAAGTCCTTCAATATCAGTTAATAAAATCAACTTTTCTGCCTTTAAAGCTGATGCCAAAGCTCCAGCTGCAGTATCTCCATTAATATTGTAGGAATTTCCTTTACCATCTGCACCTATTGGAGAAATGATTGGAATATATCCTGCTTTAATAAGAGCATCTATAGGTTCAGCATTAACTGAAAGGACTTCTCCTACATAACCATAATCATAGTCTGATTGATTTTTCTTGCAGAAATAAATTCTTCCATCAGAACCTGATAAGCTTACAGCCTTACCACCTAAAGCACTTACCTTTTTAACCAAATCTGCACTTACAGAACCTGAAAGAACCATCTCAACAACTTCAATAATTTCTTTAGTGGTTACTCTCAAACCGTTTACAAATTCGCTTTCAATGTTTAGTCTTTCAAGCATTCTATTGATAGCTGGTCCGCCACCATGGGAAAGAACAACATTAACACCAAGTGCTTGTAAAAGTACAGCATCTTCGATAACTGCATTTTTAACTTCTTCGTTAATCATGGCATTTCCGCCAAATTTAACTACTACAGTTTTTCCTTTATATTGGTTTATAAAGGGCATAGCTTCAATTAAAGCATTAACTTTTTCTTCTATATTTATCAAATTATCCTCCTTATTAAGAACGATAATCCCCATTGATTTTTACATAATCATATGTCAAGTCGCATCCGTAAGCTGTTGCGCAAGCATCTCCGTCATGTAAATCAACAGTAATGTAAATTTCTTCTTCAGATAAAATTTCTTTAGCCTTATCTTCGTCAAAGTCAGTACCGAATCCGCCTTCCATAACTGCGATTTTACCAGCTTTACTTTCTAGGAAGCAATCTGCCTTTGATACATCAAATTTTGCTCCAGAATAACCAGCTGCAGCCATAATACGTCCCCAGTTGGCATCTTTACCATAAATAGCAGTTTTTACAAGAGATGAACATACTATTGACTTAGCAACAAGTCTTGCATCTTTATCAGTTGGAAGGTTGTTAGCATGTGAAACTATCATATGAGTAGCACCTTCGCCATCTCTAGCTATTCTTAAAGTAATATCTAAGCAAATTTCTTTTATAAGTTTTGCAAATTTTTCTTTGTCTTCTTTAGTTTTTATTTCTACTCCACTAGCTCCATTAGCTATTAAGAATAAAGAGTCATTAGTAGAAGTATCTCCATCAACAGAAAGCATATTGAAAGTATCGTCTACGCTTGCTGATAAATACTTTTGAAGTTCAGCTTGTTCAATCTTAGCATCAGTAGTTATATAAACTAGCATTGTTGCCATGTTTGGATGAATCATACCACTACCTTTTGCCATAGCTCCGATAGTAACTTTACCACCAGAAAATTCTACTTCCATGGCAGATTCTTTTTTAACAGTATCAGTAGTCATGATTGCATAAGCTGCATCAGTACCTTGTTCTCTACTTAGAGTTGGCACAATCTTTTCAAGACCTTTAAGAGCTTTTTCTACTGGTAATTGTTGACCAATAACACCTGTTGAAGAAACAAATACTTGATCTTCGCCTAGTCCTAAAAGTTCTTCAGCTTTCTTTTCAACAGCTTTTGCATTATCAATACCTTTTTGACCAGTAGCTGCATTAGCAATACCTGAATTGATAACAACTGCTCTAGCTTTTCCCTTCTTTAAGATTTCTCTATCAAGAATTACTGGAGCTGCGCAGAAAACATTAGTTGTAAATACAGCCGCACAAGTTGCTTCTTTTTCAGAATAGATAACTGCTAAATCAGGCTTTTCAGGATTTTTGCTTTTGAATCCACAATAAGTGGCACCTGCTAAAAATCCTTTAGGTGAAGTTATTCCTCCACCTTCAATTTTTTTGTAATCCATATATTTCTCCTTTCGATAGGTTATATAAATATATTAATAATAAATTATTAATTATGGATACATTGGTGGACGTAATAGTCCTGTAGTTTCAGGTTTTCCAAAAATGATATTCATATTTTGGATAGCTTGTCCTGCTGCTCCCTTGCCTATATTATCAATAACAGAAGAAATTATGAATCTCTTAGTTCTTGCATCATAAGATGGGCTTATGCAACAGAAGTTAGTTCCAGCTGTCCATTTTGTTTCAACTGGTTTTGAAGCAGGATATACATGAACAAATGGTTCATCTTTATAATGTTTTTGATATAATTCATAAAGGTCTTCATTTGAAATGTCATGATTTGAAGTTGCATAAATAGTTGCTTCAATACCACGAATTTGTGGAGACAAGTGTGGTTGGAAATTAATCATTTGATGTTTTCCAGTAATGTATTCGATGTTTTGTTCGATTTCTGGAGTGTGACGGTGTCCACCACCTAATGAATAAGCTCTGAAACTGTTTTCAGATTCTGTAATCATTTTGTTTAACATTGGTCTTCTACCAGCTCCAGTGTATCCGCTCTTAGCATCAATAATGATAGTATTTTCAACTACGAATCCTTCCTTAAGAATTGGCATTAATCCAAGAGTTGAAGCTGTTGGATAACATCCTGGGTTAGAAATAAGATTTTGACCCTTTGCATCTTTTCTATTCATTTCTGGGATACAATATACACAGTTCCTTGTCATTTCAGGATATGTATGTTTAATTTTGTACCATTTTTCATAAACTGCTGGATCACGGAAACGTAAATCTGCACCAAAGTCTATAAATTTCTTTCCACCTTTGAGAACCTTATCAGCAAGTTCACAAGTAGTACCTGCATCAACTGCTGCTAAAACTACATCACTAGCTTCAATAAGTTTACGAAGAGATTCATCAGAAGTATCCAAGATTTCCATGTCATGGAATCCTTGTAATTGTGGGTGAACGTTTTGAATTAAGTCACCTTTTGCGAATCCATCTGCAACCATTTGAAGTTCAGCATCTGGATAATTTACCATTAATCTTAGGAATTCGCCGCAAGCATAAGCAGCTGCTCCTACAACTGAATATTTAATCATTAATATTGTAGCTCCTTTCTACCTATAAAATTTTTCAGAAGTAAATTTTTATTACTTCACTTCTTGTTTAATATTCTATAACTTATTTTAAATTATTTCAAGTCAATTTTTTATGTTAAAGATATAACAAAGTAAATTTTTTTGCATTTTTTTAATTTATTTATTATTAAATTTACTATGAGTTAAATTTACCCCTATGATTATAAAATTTTTTATTTACATATTATTCTTTTTGCCAAACTAAGTTGCTAAAATTACCTTGTCAAATTTGATATTCGCCTTATAATCTGTAATTTTTTAAAAAAAATAAATAAAATCTCAACAAAAAATAAGCTCAACTTACAGAGCTTATTTGATTTCTTGTCATTTTAATAATTTTACTATTCGTTCTTTAACCAGTTTGGTATCCATTTCCTCACCTGTCCAGATATTAAAAGAAATAGCACCTTGATTTATCATCATGTCAATCCCATTGAAAACCTTTAACCCATAGGATTTTGCTTTTCTAAGTAGGGTTGTTTCTAATGGTGAATATATTATGTCATATATAATTAAAGGAAATCCTCTCAAATATTCCGGATCCATTGGGCTATCATCTTTTGACCTTCCCATGCCTATAGGTGTTGCATTTATTACTAGGCTCATTTTGTCTAAATTTTTGGCGAAGTGCTGTTGATCTTTTGTTAAAATTATTTCAAGTCCTTTTATTTTTTCTTCTAATCTTTTTTTTACATTTTTTGCCTTATCAAAATCTACTTCCTTAACATAAAGCCTTTTTAATCCCTCTAAACCTAAACAAGTTGCTATAGCAGAGCCTGCTCCTCCAAGGCCCATTATTCCAAAAGTTTTCCCTTTTATATCAATTGAGTTATTTTTTAATGATTTTACAAATCCACGCCCATCTGTATTGTATCCCTTTATTTTTTTATTTTCGTCAATTAATATTGTATTGCAAGATCCAATTATTTGTACCTCCTCGGAGGCTTCATCTAAATATTTTAATATTTCTATTTTGTTGGGGTAGGTTATATTTGCCCCTTTTGCACCGATGATTTTGAGAGTTTCTAAAACTTTTCCTAAGTCTTTCTTACCTGTTGGTAAACATAAATATGCATAATCCTTTTTTACTTTATTAAAACTTAGATTATGCATAAAGGGAGAAAGGGAGTGACTGATGGGATCACCCAAAAGACCTATAAGTTTTGTATTTCCACTAATATTCATTTTTTTCAGACCTTTCTATTTCACTTTTAAATAAATTAATTAAATCTTTATCCACTTGATTTTCCATATCAAGCCATATAGATTTTGATGCTTCTTTCATATCTTTATAAAGTTGTGGAGATAAATCTTTATTAATACAACCATAATCTTTGATTATTTTTAATCTACCTTCATATCGTAAATCTGTTTTTGCCCTTGCTATTTGTTTTGCTTTTTGAGCTGATTCGTCTATTGTTTTTTGCAAATCTTCAGGTAAATCGTTAAGTACTTTTTCTGAACCTATAAGCATTAAAGAATGTAGTATATGATTCGTATTTATAATATATTTTTGTTTTTCGTAAATTTTTGATGCTACTATGAGTTCAAGGGGATTTTCTTGTGCATCTATAAAACCCTGTTCAAGCCCAATATAAACTTCAGGCCATGCCATAGGTGTGGGATTTGCACCTATTGCTTTCCAAAAAGCTATATGATTTTTATTTTCCATGGTCCTAATTTTTATACCCTTAAAATCCTTAATGCTATTTATATTTTTATTTGAAGACATTAATCTAAATCCCTGATCTGCTATAGCTAATAATCTCAAATCCTTGTCCTTATAATAGCTTTTGAGCTTATCGTAAAGAGGACCATCGAGAACTTTTCTTGCAATTTTAAGATTTTTAAAAGCCATTGGCGCATCAAAAATTGCAGCTTGAGGCACAAAAGATACTTGAGGGGCACTTGTTCCCACACAAAAACTTATATTTCCGTTTTGGACTGCTTCAATAAGTTCTGAATCAGAGCCTAGTTGGGAATTTGGATAGGTGTTCATTTTTATCCTTCCCTTAGAATCTTCTTCCAAAATACGGGCAAATTCATTCATAAAAATTCCTGTTACTGTATCTTCTTGAGAATCACAAGCTATATATAGGTTATAGACATCCACTTTATGGTTTTTTCTCCTATTGCCAGTTTGTAAACATGAAGTTTGGCTTAATAGTAACATTATAACAATACAATTTATAATAATTTTTTTCATATCAATCACCTAAAAAAAGTAAAGAGATTTGAGGAAATGCCGTAATAAGTAAAAGTCCAAATAAAAATACTCCAATAAAAGGTATAACCCTTTTTATTAGCTGGTCTAGAGAAACTTCTGCAAGCGAGGATGCTACAAAAAGATTTACTCCTAAAGGTGGTGTAACAAATCCAATAGCTAAATTTACAACCATCATTACCCCAAAATAAATAGGGTCGATGGAAAAAGTTTTTATAATGGGTAAAAACAGGGGTGTAAGTATTAATATTGCCGGTGTAGTATCCATAACCATGCCCACTAATAATAAAAATATATTTATGAAAATTAAAAGGGCAACTTTTGATGTTATAGAACTTGCGATAACATTTCCTACAATTTCCGTGGTTTTTAAGAAAGTTAAGATTCTAGCAAAGCCCGTTGCTGCTGCAATTATAAATAAAACATTACAATAGCTTGAAACTGAAGAAATTAATACCTCCTTCATATCTCTTAAATTTATAGTCTTATAGATAAAAATAGAAATAAATAAGGAATAAAATACAGAAATTACCGCTGCTTCTGTTGGAGATGCAACTCCCCTATAAATTGAGCCAAGTATAATTATTGGTAACAAAAGTGCAAAAAAAGAATCCTTAAATAAATTTTTAAGACCTCTGTTTTTAATTTCTTGACTATAAATTATTAGTTTTTTCCTATCTTGACCTTTTTTTAAATCATAAAAATACGCATAAATTATCAAAAGAAAACCAAGAAGTAATCCAGGCAATATACCTCCAATAAATAGATCAGAAACTGAAAGTCCTGATGATTGACCATAAAAAATTAGAGGAATAGAAGGTGGAATAATTACACCTAAACCTCCTGCACACGCTACTAATGCCGCTGCATAATTTTTTTCATAGCCTATTTTTTCCATAAGGGGTATTGTCATAGAACCTACTGCAGCTACTGTTGCAGGACCTGAACCTGATATTGCACCATAAAAAAGACAGGTAACAACACAAGTTATTGGAATTCCAGCTTTTTTCTCGGCAATAAAATAAGAAAAAAAGTTAAAAATTTTATCTGAAATTTTCCCCTTTGCCATTATATGACCTGATAGGATAAACATTGGAACAGCCATTAACGGAAAGGAATTTACTCCACTTATCATCGCCCTAATGATATATTGTGGATCTGCAGGAAACCATGGGTTTATTAGGTTGGGAAGAACCGCTAAAAATAGTAAAACCATTGCAATGGGAAAGCCAAAAATAACTAAAATTATAAAGGCTAAAAGTAAAAGACTTATTATCATTTTTCCCTCCTAATTTTAAATAAATTCTCTACTGCTCTATAAATACTCAAAAGACTTGAAATAAAAACAGAAAACTGCAAAGTCCATGTCGGTATGCCTATTGCAGGAGATTTTTGAGCCGAAAGAATTGATTTATTCAAAACATCAAAAGAAAATAAAGAAATTATTGCAAATAAAATAACTATAAAGATGCAATTTAATATTTTTAATCTTTTTTGATTTTTGTAAGACATCCTATAAGACAAAAAATCCACTCTAATCGAAATCCCCTTTTTTATTGAATAGGGAATTCCCAAAAATGTAGACCATATGAATAAATATCTCACCAACTCTTCTGACCAAGATAAAGAATTATTGAATACATATCTGGCAACTATTTGAAGACCTAAAACTATACTCATAAGGACTAACAGAGTCATCAAAATTATTTCTTCAAAATTTTTTTCTAACTTTTTTAACATCTCTCACCTAATAATAATAAATTTCCAATTCTCTCAATAATGAAGGATTGGCACAAATTACTCCACTTTTTCTTTTTAGAATCAGGTCATTACCATGAAAATCTTTGACCAAGGCTCCTGCTTCTTTCAAAATGAGTAAACCTGCAGCAAAATCCCAAATATTTAAATCTTCTTCCAAAAATGCGTCTGTTCTTCCAGAAGCAACATAACACATTTCAAGTGCTGCCGATCCAATTCTTCTTATGCCCTGACTATTTAAAAAAAGCCCCTTTATCATATCAAAAGTTTCTTCAGTTCTGTTTATTCTAAATCCACCAGCTCCAATGGCACAAAGAGCATCTTTTAAATTATTAATATTTGAAACTCTTATAGATTTTTCACCTAAAAAAGCACCATATTCTTTTATTGCCCAAAAAAGTTCTTTAGTATGGGGATCATATATCATGCCAAGTAAAATCTTCCCATCTTTGGCAAGACCTAAGCTTATTGAAGAATGTTTATAACCATGTACTAAATTGGTTGTCCCATCGCAAGGGTCTAAAATCCAAGTTAATTTATTAATATCTATATCATCATTATTTTTTTCTTCAGCAATAAATTGTGCATGGGGCAAAATATTTAAAAGTTTAGCTTTTAAATATTCCTGAACCTTCACATCGACTTCTGTGACAAAATCATTTTTACCCTTTATTCTTATTTCATCCTTTGGAGGTCTATCCTCATAAAAAAATTCACCACTGTGGGCTAGATCTTTTTCAATTTTATTTTTCATTTCTAATAGTGTATTTATATCTAAATCCATGTTTCCCCCTAAAAATATTAATTCTTACCTTCCATCAAATCTGAATGTAAAAATGTTGTAGCAAAACTTGTTAAAAATAAAGCCACAAATAAATAGATATTAAATTTATCTTTTAAGATTATAACCGAAAGAAATGCCCCGAAAATTGGTATAAACATCTTATATGCCCCTACATTTGACGCTTTTTGATACCTCAAAAGCATATACCAAATAACAAAAGCTGTGGAAGATATAAAAGAACCATAAATTAATAAAATAATAGCTTTATAATTAAAGATTAGAGGATGTTGATGAGTAAATAAACCCATAATAATTAATAAAAAACCTCCAAAAATAAATTGGAAAATTGAAATATTATAGGTATTTTCCTTTGAACCCCATTTTTTCATAATAACTGTACCCAAAGCATTTAGGGCTGTCGACATTATAATAAATACTTCACCTCTTAGGGAAACAACTCCATCAACTTTTCCCCCAACATTTGATAATAAGGTAGCAATTATTCCTAAGATTACACATATAACTTTTTTTAAATTGAATTTGTCATCTCTAATCAATATATGAGCAAAAATCAAGACCATAAGAAAATTAGTAGATTGAATTATTGAGGAATGGACACCAGAAATCAAAGCCAAACCGTTATAATAAAAAATATATGCAACAGTTATTTGAACAACTGTAGAAATTATATAAAAAATAAGAGAAAAGTCATTTTTTCTGTCAGATTTTTCTTCAAATAAAAATTTATAAAATATAACAAAAAAACCCGCTAGAAAAAATCTATAACCTGCCACTAAAATCATAGAGCCGGGATCTTTACTTGTTATTCCTAAGATCTTGTAAGTTGTTTTTATCATGGGTATAGCACTTCCCCACAAAAACATAGCGAAAAGAGCCATCAAGGCAGAAGTATTATTGTTTTTAAAAATCTTTTCCAATTATCTTAACGCCTTCTCCAGCACCTAATTCTAAAATTTTATATGTTGACGGACATACATTTTTTAAATCTCTATAGATATCTTTATTATCCTTAGAAGAAATAATTAGTATTGTAGGTCCTGCTCCTGAAATAAAAATAGCAGAATTTCTCCTGTCAGCAATTTCTTTATATTTATCAAAATCCACTATTAATTTTTTTCTATAAGGTTCGTGTAGCCTATCTCCATATATCTTACATAGCATATCAATGTCGCCTTTTTCTATAGCTCTTGAAATTAAATTTGAGTGAGAAATATTATAAATTGCATCTTCAAGTTTAACTTCAGTCTTTACAAGAGATCTAGCAAGTGCAGTTTTCAAAGGATAATCAGGAACAATAACAATATATGATAGGTTTTCTGACGGCTCCACTTTATAAAATAAAACTTCATCATCCACTTTTGTAGAAATCACAAGTCCCCCATATATAGCTGGTGCAACATTATCAGGATGACCTTCAATTTCTGTTGCAAAGCTTAAAATTTCCTTGTTTGAATACTTATCTCCTAAAAGAACATTAGCACCCATTAGCCCACCAACAATACAGGTAGCAGATGAGCCTAAACCTCTTGCTATAGGAACATTTTCAGAAACTTCAATTTTTACTTTTGGACACTCTTTTTTTTCTTTATCAAATAAATACTTAAAAGACTTATAAATCAAATTACTATTATCAAAATCTTCTTGGCTGGGACTAAAAATAAATTCATTTGATAAAGATAAACTCATACCCATTGTATCATAACCAGCTCCTAAATTTGCACTGGTAGCTGGAACTCTAATTTTCATCATTATCACCTAAAATTTTCATTATTTCTTTCTTAATATATTCTTTATCAATGACAATATTTTGTAGAATTTCTTTCTTATCTAAATTTTTTAAATTCTCAGGTATAGGAATATTTGTTATTTTATTGATATTATCAATTATTTTAAAATCATCGCTTCCACTAATATTTAAAGCTTTTCCTATAGATGCAGGAAATTTATAAAAAGAAGCAGTTGAAGCAAGTAGAATTTTTCTATTATCATCATTTTCCTTTAGATAATCTTCTACAGCCTTAAGGCAGACTGCTGTATGAGTGTCGCAAAGATAATTGAAATTTTTATAATATTTTTTAATTATTTCTAAAGCCTCATCATCCTCAGCATAATAGCCCTTAAATTCTTTAAGAGATTTCCTACATTCATCAGAAATTTTATAAGTTCCCTTATTCTTTAAAGATTCCATGTAGGAATTTAATTCTTCAGGAGCTTTTAGATATAATAATCTTTCTAAGTTTGAAGAAATTAAAATATCCATGGAAGGAGAATTAGTTTTATAAAATTCTCTATTTGCATTATAAATTCCGCTATTGAAGAAATCTGTCAAAACATTATTTTTATTAGATGCTACAATAAAGTTCCCTATATTTAGACCCATAACTTTAGCCAAATATGCAGCCAAAATATTACCAAAATTACCTGTTGGCACTGCCACATTTATCTCTTCCCCATCTTTGATTTTGGATTTTTTTACCAAATCATAGTAAGCATAAAAATAATACACAATTTGTGGAACAAGTCTACCTATATTTATTGAATTTGCTGATGATAATAAAATATTTTTTGATTCCAAAAAATCTCTCAATTCTTTGTCATTAAAGGCATCTTTCAGAGCACTTTGAGCTTGGTCAAAATTCCCTTTTATGCCAATGGCATAGACGTTTGTGCCTTCTTGTGTAAGCATTTGATATTTTTGTATAGGGCTAACTCCATCAGTAGGATAAAAAACAATTATAAAAGTATCCTTAAGATTTTTAAAACCTTCAAGAGCAGCTTTTCCTGTATCACCGGAAGTGGCAGTTAAAATTCCTATTTTCTTATCTTTATCCTTAGCCAATAATATAAAATAAGGAAGAATTGAAAGGGCAAAATCTTTAAAGGCACTTGTCCTTCCATGGAAAAGTTCCATTATATATAGAGAATTAACCTCCTCTACCTTTAAGGCATTATCCACAGAAAAATTTTCTTTGCTGTAAGCCTTATCAATAATTTCTCTAAGAATTTTTTTATCTATATCATCAAAAATAGTTGAGATAATGACTTCAGCAAAGTCCCTATAATCCATCCTATCTTTGATATCTTGACTTAAATATACTTTATTAAATTTTTCTGGCATAAATAAGCCACCATCTGAAGCAATACCTTTGACTATAGCTTCAAAAGATGATGAAAGCTTATCCTTACCCCTTGTTGAAATATATTTCATTACTCCCTCACTTGACCATTACCTAAAATTACAAATTTACTGCTGACAAGTTCATCAAGTCCAACAGGTCCTCTTGCATGAAGTTTTTGAGTTGATATACCCAGCTCAGCACCGAATCCGAATACACCACCATCTGTAAATCTTGAAGAGGCATTTACATATACAGCCGCTGAATCAACTCTTTTAGTAAATTCCATGGCATTTTCATAACTTTCAGTTACTATAACTTCACTGTGTCCTGTTGAATATTTATAAATATGATCAATAGCCTCATCTAAAGAATCTACTATTTTCATAGAAAAAGCCATATCTAAATATTCCTTGCCATAATCATCTTCTTTGGCATCATCTACATTTTTTAAATACTCTTTGGAATTTTTTCCTGCATAAACTTTTATAGAATATTTATCAATTAATTTTTGAAGTTCTGCAAAAAATTTCTTATCAACATCCTTATGAACTAGAAGGCTCTCCATGGCATTACAAACTCCAACTCTTTGAGTTTTTGCATTTTCAATAATTTTTATCGCCATATCAACTTTAGCAGAAGAATCTACATAAACATGACAATTCCCCACACCTGTTTGTAAAGTTGGTACTTTTGCATTTTCCACAACTGAATTTATTAAAGAAGCAGAACCCCTAGGCACAAGCAAATCTACATAACCTTTAAGCTGCATCAAATATAAAGCAGAATCTCTCTTTGTATCTTCAATTATTTGTACCATATTTTCATTATAAGATAAACTTTTAATAGCATCTCTTATAGATGAAGCAATAGCAATATTAGAATTTATTGCCTCCTTGCCACCCCTCAAGATAATAGAAGAACCTGCCTTTAGTGAAAGTGCAGCCGCATCTAAAGTTACATTAGGTCTTGCTTCATATATAATTGCAATAACCCCCATTGGCACAGTCCTTTTTGCAATATTTAAACCATCAGAATTTATAAAAGCCGACAAAGTTTTGCCAACAGGGTCATTTAATGAAATTATTGTGTCTAAAGAATCTGCCATATTTTCAATTCTTTGTCTATTGAGAAGAAGCCTATCTAAAAGACCTTGGCTCATTCCTATTTCTCTACCATGAGCCATGTCTTTTTTATTTTCTTCCAATATATACTCACAATTACTTATTAAATTCTTTTTTATTTGAAATAAAATCTCATTCTTTTCCTTAGCATTTAATCGTGCCAAATCTCTAGATGAAACTTTAGCATTTTTCCCAATTTGTAAAATTTTATCTTGTAAAGTAAGTTCCAACTTCATCACCCTTCATAATTTGTCTAATTATCTTAAAATCCTTGGCATTAGCTATAACAACATCAATATTTTTCTCCAAACACATTCTTGCCGCATTAATTTTTGTTGACATTCCACCAACACCACGTTCAGAATTAGTTTCTTTAGCAAAATCTATAACACTTTCTATATTATCAACAGTTTTAATAAGTTTAGCACCACTATTAGTCCTTGGATCATCAGTATAAAGTCCATCAATATCTGAAAGCATAATCAAAAGATCCGCATTTACAATCTTTGCAATTATAGCAGAAAGCGTATCATTGTCCCCAAACTTAATTTCAAAAGTCGATATAGTGTCATTTTCGTTAACTATGGGAATAGCAGGGAGATGTGCCAAATTATCAAAAGTATTTACAGCATTTTCATACATTGTCCTATCTGTTTCAATCTGTCTTGTAAGTAAAATTTGAGCCGTAGAATATCCATAGTGATTAAGAGTCCTATCATAAATATTAATCAAAGATACCTGCCCTACCGCTGCCGCTGCTTGCTTTACAGAAGTTTCTTTAGGCCTTTCTTTCAAATTTAACTTTTTTCTACCTACAGCAATCGCTCCAGAAGAAACTAAAACCACATCAATACCATGATTTTTTAAATTTGCAAGTTCAAAACATAAATCATCTATCTTTTCTAAATTAGCCGCTCCGTCCTCATGGGTTATAGAAGAAGAACCGACTTTTATAACAAGTTTTTTAATGTCCCTTTTAAACTCTCTCATAGTACACCTCACTTCATTTTTTTAATATACTTAAAAAATACTAATTAGTCAAGTATTGCCTATTATTATCAGTACAATTGGAATTTTTTATAAAAATAAACAGCTCTAAAATGGCTCTATAATATCTGTTGGGGAGTAGATCTCTAACAGATTTTTTTATGTGAAAATTTGCACTTATACGCATTTAGTCCTAAACTTAAAATAACCAAAAATAAAGTTTTGAGGTGCATATAAGTGCAAAGTAATAATAACATGAATTTATTGGGTTTTAAGGATGTAATTTTTGATAGCTCTTTTTAGGATAATAATTTTTTGTCTATCTTCTGTTAAAAAGATGGATGCTTGTCTTAACGAGCCTCCCCAATATCTGACATAGAAACAAAAAATAGCGGTCATAAATGACCGCTAAAATTTTTAATTATTATTCTAAGATTTTAGAAACAACGCCTGATGCAACTGTTCTTCCACCTTCACGAATTGCAAATCTTAATCCTTCATCCATTGCTATTGGTGTTATTAGGGTTACTGTGAATGTTGCATTATCTCCTGGCATTACCATTTCTGTTCCTTCTGGT
>QWCH01001073.1_pt1 | contig 44625 bp, 40 predicted proteins | sample 1972671 | NCBI WGS metagenome assembly QWCH01 (sample SAMN09866713, study PRJNA288562) | Human gut metagenome isolate term3_stool, whole genome shotgun sequencing... | isolation source: gut | host: Homo sapiens | place: USA: California
TCAGCTATGGCGGCACCTCGCTGGTCAGCTGCATGGGCCTGATCGGGCTGATTCAGGGCGTGGCCAGCGTCAATCAGGACGATCTGGCCTACGACTATGAAATCAGCCATACCCTGCAAGAGGAAGCCATGATGCCTGAGGCGGACAGGGAGTGAGGTGCAAATGAAACAGCAGAAACTGCGCTTTCGCGTGCTGGCCTTTGTGGTGATTGGGCTGTTGGCGCTGGCCGGGGTGTACGGGGTGTATTCCGTGTCCACCTACGGCAGCCGCTGGATCTCCAGCACGCGCAACACGCGCTACCGAAGCGCCAAGAGCAGCGTCATCCCCGGCGATATCATCGACCGCCGGGGCGTGGTGGTCGCCACCACCGATGAGAACGGTGAGCGCGTCTATCAGAGCAACATTTTGAGCCGCTCCAGCATGGTGCACCTGCTGGGCGACGACGAGATCACCCAAGCAACCGCCTACTCGATGCTGATGCTGCCGAGCATCCTGCTCGTCTTCTACCCCATGTGCTTCGGGTTACAAAATGACCAAGATGCCAAAATCGTCGAAATCATCTTCGGGATCCCTAACTACAGCTACAAAGTTTGGTTATTCCGGCTCTTGATCTCGTATGTCATCTGCTTCGTCATCACGTTGATCCTTGCATTGCTCACGGATCTCGCCATCGTGTCCATTCCCCCGATGAACCTCGCCCTGCAAGCTATGGTTCCCGCCCTCTTTATCGGTACGCTCTCCTTCATGCTGAGCACCACCATCAAGAACGGCAACGGAACCTCCGTGGTCATTATCATCATCGGGTTGATCCTCTTTATGATGAAAGAAAGCCTCGGTGCCAGCCAATGGAACATCTTCCTCAATCCATACGATGTTCCCCTCGATAAAAACCCGCAGATATTCTTCAACGCCGTTTTCCATTGCCGGATAAACATGTTGATCGCTTCTGCCCTCTTTATCATCATCGGTCTGAACAACACCCGCCACCGGGAAAAATTCATATAATAGTAATGCCGCCTCATGGGCGGCATTACTATTATTACATATCAATTCATGTTTAATCCGAAACAGCCATTTCTATAATGCGAATATGGCATAAAAAACACTTCTCTCCAAAAATTGGAAAACACGTCCAAAATTTCTATATTTGCTTAAACACAAAACAGCGTTTGTTATGCGAGAATTTCGTCAACCCTTTTGGCAATCCGACACTTCAAGAACCATGCTCAAACCTTATATTTATATATCCATAGGCATGGCAGGTTTTATCGCTCACCTCGTTTGCAATGATTCTTTTGAATTCAATCCCCTTGTGTTAATTCCCATTTCCATGTTTCTCTTGCCCTATCTGGCAATCTTCACCCAGTATTTCTACCTCACCTTCACGGACGACCAATTCCTCCTCCGAAACAGCATCTACACCCGCTGGCAGCGCATATACAACTACAACGACATCATCAAAGTCAAACTCTTCGGAGGTCGAGGTTATAACTGTGGTCCCTACATCCAAGTCTTCACGAAAAACAACCCCAACCATGCTTGGAGCTACGTCATCGAACTTGTAGCGGAAAAAGACTTCCCCGATCTACTCGACACCTTCAAAGAAAAGAATATCCCCGTGGAAACCGACCAAGGTTTCGATTACCTCGTGGACAGAAACTTCACCCGGTTCTGAATATCAATAATTCATCCCAAAATTCCAAAGAGGAATTACATTAGCGTACCCGGTTTCAATATCATCTTTCACCACATACCCCTCCGGTATCCTGACTACTTGCTGTTGTCCTTTATTTTTTCCGCCTATTTCAAATGTCTTTTCCCCAATTTGGAAATCAGCATTTTTTGAAGAAATAACATACTGATTCACACGCATTTGATTGTAAAAAAATGTTTCACGAATATTGCCAACATTTGCATTCTCCCGTCCGAGCGCGTAAACGAGATTCGTGTTATCAAGATAAATTTTATCCACTTTACCCAAACCTCTAATCCCACCCGTGTTATCACGGAGTTGACCGATCATCCCGGCTTTCTCGATGTAAAGCAAATAATCGCTCAAGTAATTGCGACTTACCCCTATCATATCGGCAAGCTTCTGCATGACAGGCTTAAACGGGACAGATGCGGCAACAATCATCAATAATTGTTTCAATTTACGCCCCGTGGAAACATTCATGTTCGCGTACTGGGGAATATCATTTTCCATCGTCTGATTAATAACCTGCTCTAATTCTATTTCAAAAGCCCGATCTTTACCGAACGGATAATATCCATGCCTCAAGTATTCCGCGAACAAAGGAAGCGGATGTGTCACTCCCGGAATCTCAACCTTATGCTCCAGTATCTCGTCAAGCGCATAGACAGGCACCTGAATCTGATGAAACATACTCAAGTACTCCCGAAAAGACAATCCTTGCATCTCGTAGATAGGAGCACGCCTACTCAAATCGGCTGCCCCTTTATAAATGTCCAGAATAGAAGAACCGGTGAACAAAACTTGTACATCCGGGTAAGAATCGAATATTTGCTTCAATTCACGAGACCAATTGGGATACTTATGTATCTCGTCAATAAACAAATGCCTACCTCCTTGCTTGCTAAACTTATCAGCCAAATCCAACAAAGAATTGTCCGTAAAATACATATTATCAGCAGCAACATATAATGTATCTTTCAGTTCTAGGTTTTGCTTGATGTATTGCAAAAACATAGTTGTTTTACCCACTCCCCGCGGACCCACAAGTCCCAACATACGACTTCCCCAATCAATTTCAGTATACTTGTAACGGATAAAATCCATACTCGTATTCTTTAGCAACACGTTAAAACTCCCGTATAATCTATCCATATCCTTGTATATTTATTTACAAAGATACAACAATTGCACAATAAAAGTGCAGAAAAATGGTATTTTCTGCACTTTTATTGTGCAACCAACTCGCAACCTCCACGCAACCTTTTTTCTCGAAATATTACCTTACAATTATTTACTTTGCGGTAAAACGATTTATACCATGAAACTAAAATATATCTGCATCATTTTTCTAGCCACTCTCTCTTGCCAAACCCGCAACGAGGCATTAGAAACAGCCTTACAACTAGCAGGCGAAAATAGAAGCGAACTCGAGAAAGTCCTTGACCACTACTCGCTTAACCCCGCCGATTCCTTGAAACTACAAGCCGCCGAATTTCTCATCGCCAACATGCCCGGGCATTACACGCTAGAAGGCGACCTTATTAACGAATACCGGGCAAAGATAGATGCCGACACCACAAGCCCCTACTTTGCCAAAAAAGCACTTGACATCTCGTTAAGCCAAATCGACCGGATACGCAAAGCCTCCCACAAAGAAGAAGACGTGGAACATATCAAAGCAGATTTCCTCATCCGCCACATTGACCTATCCTTCGAGCACTTATACAAATATTCGTGGCTCAAGGACATCCCCTTCGACTTGTTTCTTGAATACATCTTACCTTACCGCTTCGAAAACGAACGACTGGATTTATGGCGTGATTCCATAACTATTTCCGACAACGAGCTGCAACAATTTTCCTCATACGATGACATAAAATACACCTTAATCAAAATATCTCCAAACTTATTTCCACAGACATTTCCACACTATACAAACCACCAATTTATACAAAAACTATTTCAACAAGACTTTACTGATGAATGTCGTCACATTTCCATAAAAGATAATTTCATATCATGCGTCTTAAGCCTTCCTTCAGCTATCGATTGTATCCCACGCTTTGCTAATCGTAACGGCTATCACTATTGGAATACAGTAACTTCACCAGAAACCAAAGATATAGAACCATGTTGTGACCCAGAACGTAAAACAGCTAAAATATATCGAAAAACCTATCTACATAACAAGACTCCAATCCCCAACAAAAATGAATATATACCTGAATTCTTTCTAAATCCCTTTCACAAAGATGTAAGCAATCTATACATACACACCGCAAATGCCGTTATCCATGCTGCAGAGAAAATACAAAAACGCCCTTCTCATACTTACCTATGCGTATTTAATAACCTTACATGGAAACCTATCGCCATCGAAGACGTTCAGGAATCCAAAATCGAATTTAAAAATATAGGGAAAAATCTTGTATACTTACCTGTTTACTATCAAGGCAAAAAAATGCTTCCCCTCAACTATCCTTTCGTGTTTAATTTGAAAAACGAAATTAAATATCTCATTCCGGACACAAACCATCGTCAAAAAATCTTGATTAAAAGGAAATATCCTTTCAATAACGACTTACACAAGTACAATCAGGAATTCCAAAAAATCATAATTGAAGCATCCAATCACCCAAACTTTCAAACTGTAGATACAATATCATGTGAACTATCTACCTCCCATACAACCTATTCACAAGGGAAAAACAAAACAAATAAAAAATTCCAGTATTGGCGTATTTCCCATCCTTATAAAATACCTTTAGCTGAATTAATTCTTCTTGATGCCCAAGGAGAAGTGGTAAAAGGCACACACTCTCTTGCGGATTCGTTAGCTTTTGATAACAATCCCCTAACTTATATATATTTTGGTTCTAAGAAGAAAATAGTTATTGATTTCAATATCCCGCTCCATGTATCACAAGTCATCTGCCTACCCCGAAGCGATGGTAACGGCATCTACCCCGGAAATGACTATGAATTATTTTACCACGACCTGAACGGTTGGCAATCCCTGGGACGGCGAATCGCTACCAACTATTTCCTCGAGTACAACAATGTGCCGCAAGGAGCACTACTCTGGCTCCACAACCACACAACAGGCATCGAGGAAAGAATATTTACTTACGAAAAAGGCAAGATTCGATTCTGGTAAAACACGAGGTTGCCCGGAAAGTATTTTTCGGGCAACCCTAAACACCTCCTTTTTCCCAAATGATTGACAAAATACCTTTATACAACAAATTCTTTTTCAAGAGAGATACCTCTCAATCCCTTCCGCTTCCACCACTATCCCTTTAGCCTTGATCATTTCCACCAAAAGTTTATAATCTTTAGGTGCAACAACATCTATACAATATCGTTTCACTTTTACCTCGTCCTTCTTAGTGAAAACTTGCATGTAAATATTATTACTCTGTTTTATCTTAACCTGGGCAATATCTCCGTACAAGTATTCCTTTTGCATAGAAGAATAAACACCGTTCTTGATAATCAATTTGTCCGCTGATAATATTACGTAAAAATGTCGGGTAAAATAAATCGGGAATAACAAATAAAAAAAACCAATACTTCCCAATAACGCCCAAACCGATTGCGTGGTAACAAAAACAAGCGGAGCAAGTATCATTGTCACTATAAAAGTGAGCATAAAATTCACTTTAAATAAACTCGTGTTCCACAAAGATTGACGAAACTTTTTCGCATCTACATCCAGAACATTACATGTTTCTTCTATTTTATATTGATTCCTATTAGGATAACCAGTATCAAAACCAGCAGTTTCAACTATAATCCCTTTAGCTCTAATCATCGCAACAAGTTCATCAAAATCTCTGGGATCGACTAAATCTATAACATAATCCCACACGAATGTTTTTTGATCCTTTGTCAGAACTTTCATGAAAAAATTAGAACTTGATTTAATTTCAACCTTTTCTATCTCTTGATAGAGATATACCTTTTGCCAAAAAGTATAAACGCCATTTTTAAGAATCAATTGATCATCTGTTAGAGTCACGTAAAAATACTGTGTAAAAAATGCAGGAAAACACATTATACACAATATTGATAGCATCAACAAACAAGCCCACAAAGAATTAGTTGCCCAATACATTAAAAGAACAAAAAATATCCCTGCTATTATAACCACTTTTATTAATACCCTAGAAGTATTTGCTTGCCAAAAAGGACGACGAAATGTTTTCATGTTTACATTTTTTACAATTCAAATATAACATCCTGACTAACAAAAATAACAATATTAAATAATTTTAAGTTAGTCAGGATGTAAAATATAATTTTAAGCTATCATTATATTGGGCGATATATATATGTATATATTACTACCATCATCCAAAGGAACTTGTATTAATTGTGCTTTGGTATAATTAATTGTAGTCATAACTATTCCAATAACACACGTCGCTATACCAATAACTCCCGCTAAAGGTATAAGAGCTGGTATAAAACCACATATAACTCCCGCAGTATTAAGAACATTTAGAGCAACATCCCAAAGATTTGGATTAGGGATATTTGAATCGGTAAAAGCAATAATTGTTTGAGCCCACCCCAAACCTGCTCCTAAAATTCCTACTGTTCTCCCAAAATTTTTTGCATAAACATCAATATTATTTTGATTCATGAAATTTAGACATGAAGCAATAATTCCATTTGTATTAACTCCAATGCTAAAACCATTCACAATATGATATCCTGCATTTTTGGGGTGTAAATATACTGGTTGTACATTTTGATACACGAGATCACGTCTCACTCGTTCAAAAGATTGTTGCCCTAATTCATAATCCGGATCATACCCAACACCACCGCCACCACTTCCTCCGCCACCACTTCCTCCGCCAGTTCCACCACCGCCAATAGAACCGCCACTGATACCACCACCGGTCCAACCAGGCACTTCACCACCACTTTCACTACTCGAATAGGTTGCAGAACGTGAAGTTTGTACCTCCAAAAAAGTACACGTAGAATAATCTAACGGCACTCCTTCTTGCGTACAAACCGCACAACTAACAGCTTTTTTTATCTGCTCCTTTTCTTCAATTTGCCCCTCTTTATATCCAACAGCTTTCCTAAAATCACCATTCAACTCCGAATAAAACACTCGTCCACTAAAAAGAGTTTCCTCCCCACCTACAAAATCATCATCAGGGACCAATGTAGCAACAAACATATCTATTTCTTCTGAACCCTTCTGACGAGCAATTACTAAACGACGCTGACAAAATATATCTTTTTCACCTCGGAATTCTGCATCTTTAATAATACGTTCTACACATATCGCATTCGACAAAGAATGAAGAAGAACTTCCGTTATCAAATAATCCTCATTCTCAAACTCTATTGCTCTATCCCACTCCGGTATCAACTCCGGCTCTCCAAAACTAATAAATCTCGAGAGAGGATCCTTAAAAGTAAGCGGTGTCAAGTCCGTCGCATATTTCTCGAAATACGCTCGTACTTCCGACACATCAATCTTGCGTGGCGATTGTTCCACTACCAAAAAATCATCTGAACAGGAATAAATCAAAGCCAAGATTATTCCCAAAATCCAAAACTTCGTTTTTCTCATAATCACTTTTTTTTAATGGTTTCTAAACAAGTTAAAACTCTCTTTTATTTAGCGTCATGACTGCTCTCCATTTTCCTCCAAAAATGCTCTCGCTTCTCCTCGTGCCCGTATCACGGAGGAATTCACCACTTTCACGGGAATCGTCAACATCTGCCTCGCTTCCCGCCCTGCTTCCTCCGGCATCCCCTTCAACCGATACAACTTGAACAAGAGATGATGAGGCACTATATAATTAGGTATCATATTCGCCGCGAGACGGTATTTCTGCTCCGCCTCCTTCCATCGCCCCTGATAGAAATAACATCTCCCCAAATCACTCGCCAGTTCAGACGTGGGGCGTAAACTCAATCCCTTTTCAAGTACGGGCTGCGCGTTAAGCAAATCCCCTCTCGTGTACAAAGTCCTCCCGTAACGTAAAACAAAATCGGGATTACCCCCTAAACGCTCGTAACACACCTTCAGTTCACTCGTCTTCATCCGGGAAGAAACCTCCCGGGCTTCTGTCAAAAGAATATCCGCTTTCTTCTCGTGATAATACTCGATAGACAAGACAAACAAGAATAAAACAACCGCTATTCTCAATATAAAAGCAAAACTCATGTCCAAATCAACAATCCATTCCCTAGCGTGACGGGCATCACGGGCAATAATTGCCAGTGAAATAATGGCAACAGCACTCACGAGCTCGACAGAGAGAGGATAACTGAACAGCCCGAATCCCAAAATCACAACCAAAACACCCCCGGCAAAACGAGAAACCCGATTCCCTTTCGCCGCGAAATACAACCCCATCACGACCACCCCCACGAAAAGCAATAACCCCACGCTCCCCGTTTCACAAGCCACTCGCAAAAATTCATTAAAAGCGTACTCGTTGTTTCCCGCCACCGACACGAACGGGGAATCGGGATGCATCTCGAACCACGCTCCCTGCGCAGGCATGTAGGCGGCAGAAAAAGAACCGCAACCAAACCAAGGTGCATCACGAAATATCGTACCGGCAACCCGCCAAATCAAGAAACGCCCTTGCACCGACGCCGGATGCACCAGATAAAGAACATATATTATACTCACGGGAACAACTATCGCAAGCAGCAAGAAAATATATTTCCCGATACGATACTTTTCACGGATATTTCCAAAGAACCGAGCAACACCCCATTCTCTCCCCGTCAACACGATCCATAAAATTCCAATACCCAATCCTACCCACGCCGCACGGGAACCCAAGAATCCCAAGGTAATCAATAGTAACACGATCCCTATTCCCCTCGAACAGCGCGAATAAAACTTTTCCCTCCGATAAAAACCGACCAAACCGGCTAAACAAGCGATTGCAAGAAAAACAGCCAATATAGCGGGATTCATAAACCCTCCCGTTCCCGGGTACAAATAATGATACGACGGCAACCAGCCTCGCGATTGAGCAAAAAACCACATCGCCTGAAAAATTCCGGCAATAAACAACACGTCAAAATAATACACCCTCACTCCCGTATTCCGGATATAAACATACAACATGATCGCCGCACCACCTAACAGCAACTTCCAGGCAAATATAGAAGAGCCAATCCCAACCGTTCGCCCCGTGTACCACGTCACGAACAACAAGAAAAACAAATCTAACAAATTGAAACGACACCTCCTGCTCCCGGGAAACACGACCAAACAGACGAGCAACAATAACATGCCCGCGAACCCTGCCGTAATCCCCGGTAAAGAACGGTCCACGTGGAGTAGCACGGGAGCAAGTATCAAAATAAAATATAACGGTACATTTTTAAGTGCAAACATATATCCTCATTTTATAAACATCCTACTTTTACCAAAGTCCCATCAACCGTCACACCATAAATATTTTGATCCTCCAAATCAAAATTTATATTTACCAAAGGTGTATCAAACAAACAGGATTTCACCAAATTCCCCTCCCAATCATACACGAGCAATGTCTGACACTCGAAAGCCCGTCCACGGTCTACCCGGTAAGTCTTCCCGGAATAGAGAGCGTACACCCTGTCCCCCGTTACGGCAATATCTATGAACCCGAAACGATTATCTTGAGTGTATGCCACCCGAGAAGAAGGAACTTCCGTGATCTGCACACTCGGGTAGTGCAAGCGAACCGTTTTTACCCGTTCGATAGAACCCGCCACTATACGACAAAAATCAATCGCACCGCTATACATATCGGCACACACGAAAGCGGACTGATCGGGACTAACACGTAAAACACTACTGGCATAAAGTATTGCTTTCGTTTTTTCCCGCAAATCCGAGAACCCCGGGGTTTCAGGATAAGAGAGGAAATAGCGTGCCGAACCGTCCGCTAAAGAATAAAGCAAATAGCGTCCCTCTTCATAAAGTCCCGTGGAAATCACGAAATCCTTCGCTTTCACCGCGACAAGATGTTGTTTCCCCTTAGGCAATTGAATAACGACCTCTTGACTTCCACCTCGTGAAAGCGGGGCAACCGGACTTTCTATCAATTCCCCTTTTTCGAAATCCAAAGCCGTCACGCTGGAACCGTCAAATGAATTGAAAGAACTCAACGAACGCACACGCTTCGAAGCCACAGAACTTCTCGCACCAACATCCCTCCGCTCCGGATGCTCCAAATCAAGAGAACGCCCAACCCCTTCCGAAGTATAGGTTGTCCCCACTACTAATTTATTCCCTCTCTTGACAAACCCATTCATATCATTTATCCCGCTTCGGGATAAATCTGCCAATCGCACCACGGTTGTCCTTTCGCTCTTTACCGGATCTATGCTATCGTCACCCGTGTAACGATCGGAGCACCCGAGCAAGATACTTCCGAGTAGCACATTCAATAACACTTGTTTCATTCCAGTATCAATGTTATTCCCTCAATATCAAGACCACCCAAAAGACAAAAGCCTCTCGCTTTAACACAAGGGTAATATGGATTCCCACCCCCGGATTCAGGAGCGGCAAGAGCTTCCAAATTCGTCATTTTCAAGGACGATTCTCCCTTTCGCGTATTAATACCCATATTCAAGTTCATCATCATCCACGACAACAGTATTACAAAAACTCCGATTTTTAACCATTTTTTTCTCATAACACAAATTATTTTGGTTTATTGCAAAAATGTTTCTTTTTGAATAAAAAAACGAACAAAAAGGTTGCGTGGATGTTGCGAGTTTTGTAAATTTGAAACAATAAATGATTTAGATGAATTTGCGTCTACAATATATTTGGTATATAACAATTTTTGCAGGAGTTATTGTCCTATGTGAACAACTCCTGCATTTCCAGACTCTGTACAAACAAAAGAAAAGTATTTACACACACGAGCAAAACGCCCAAATTAGGAATACTATAGACGAATTCAATGCAAAGTCTACAAACGTGGAAAAAACAGGAAATATACTTAGTTTCGATGCAAAAAATAATATTTTAAGCTATCTCAAAGAGGGAAATATCTCTCGATACCAACTAGACTCAAGAGATAATATCTCGGAAATAAGAACACGTGCTGTTTATGACCTCAAAGATCCCGAATTATGGACTTTAAGTAATTTCTATCAATATTTACAAGCAAAACAAGACTCCTCCTCTATTCAAAGCCTTGTTATACAATTTTTTATACAAGACAGTACAGACAAAATAAAAGATGCCTATCCCAAACAAGTCAAACAGCTTCCATCTTCTTTTGAATACAGCGTCCCGCTCGGTTTTATCTCTAAAGATACACTATTTGCCACGTATCATTATCCTGTCACTCTCTTTTTGCAAGCCGCAAGTTGGCAAATTACAATCATTATTTTAATCGCCACGATACTCATTCTCTGCATCATCAACCTTTACCTCAGTTTCCGCGACGAGAAAAGAAGCCGGGAAAACCAAGAGCAATATATCCATCACATCGTTCACGACCTGAAACGTCCCGTGGAGAATCAGATCAAAGCGAATTACCTCCTACGCCATCTGCAAGGAGAAGCACAAGCAAAAATCATCGAACAACGAGAACGGGAATCAAAAGAAATGTTGCGTTCCATTAACAGAATGTTGCTCCAATCTACTGATGCACACGGCTTACGATTGAACCCGAAAGAATTCAACTTACAGGAGATGATTGAAACGCTAGCCCAGCCCGACCGATGGAGCGTGGAAGAAGGTAAGGGATTCCACATCCGCTCCCGCTTCCTCGTGTCCGACAAGATGATTACCGGAGATCCAAACTTCCTGCATGCCGTTTTTCAAAACCTCATTGACAATTCTTTGAAATACTCAAAGGAACAAACGGAAATTATTATCACGTGTAGCGACTCGGGTGATAAACACGTGCGAATAGAAATAAAAGACAACGGACTGGGGATTAGCCCCGAAGCCTTGAAACACATATTTGAACGTTATCACCGGGGAGACCATCAAGGGAATAAAAAAATCAAGGGACACGGGCAAGGCCTGTACTACGTCCGCCAGATTATTAAAGCTCACCGGGGTAAAATCAATATAGAAAGCACCTTGGGAGAAGGGACAACAATTATCATCACGCTGCCGAAAAATATCAAAAAGAAAAATCACTGACAAGATGGAAAACAAAGCGCGAATCAAAGTCTTATACGCGGAAAATGACAAGGAAGGAGCCGATTTAACCCGGGCAATCCTCGAACTGCACGATTATTTCGTTGAGATCGCCCCCGACGGGAAGAAAGCATGGGAAGCCTATAAAAAAGAGAAGCCGGACATCCTGCTCCTAGACCTTGATATGCCTGAAATAGACGGCTTGGAACTCACCCGGCTTATCCGTGAAAAAGACCCCGAAACTCACATTATCATCTACACCTCGCACGCCAAACAGAAAAACGAGATCGCCGTCCTTGACGCCGGTGCCGACGAATTTTTCGGCAAAGATAAAGAGCCCGAAATGTTAGTAAAACATCTCAACCGCCTTCGGGAAAGGATCGTGAAGAAACTAAACAGCCCGAACTTATATCAACTTTCTCGCTACACCACTTACAACAGTACGACTCGTGTGATAACCATTCGGGGCGAGAGGAGGCAAATGCCAAGGGTGGACGGTCGCTTCCTGTACTTGCTGTGCGTCAAAAATCACGAAATCGCCGATAAAGACTTTCTTATTCAAGGGATATGGGGTAAAGCAAGCGCCAACAAAGAATCCGAACTAAAAAAATATGCCAGCCGGGTACGATTGTACTTGAAAGCAGATCCCACGTTGCAAATCGAATGTCGGAACGGAGGATACATTCTCCTCTCCCTAGAGCAGTAATATCCCCGATATACACCGACACCATGAGTGTTTAAGAAGTATTGCTACCCTAAACCTACATGAATTCAAGTAGAATACCACATCACTTCCGGTGCAGTAGTACTTGAAAAGTTATTTATAAGCTTTTAGTAAGCTATTAAAACGCTATTACTGTATAGGGCTTTAATAGCGCTTTAATAGGGTTATAATAGCGTTTTACACGGAAGTGAAGCGGAATTCATATGGAATTATACTGAAATTCAGTATGGAAATCAAGAGTATTACAACATGTCTTGATTTTAGATTCCACACGTTTGCCAATGCCGTTTTCCTCTATAAACAGAGGAGGAGCTAGGATACCACCCCTGATGCAGGAAAAGCAACCTGCAACTCGCCGAAGGCAAATGCAACCTGTAACTTGCAACTCGCCGCAGGCGAATCAATGAATCCCGGTGCGCCCGAGTTTCTCGTTCAACTTGCGGCGGATGGTGTTGATGGCATTTTTGCGGCGGAGAAGTTCCATGATCTGTTGGGGATCGGGGTTATTTTGCGATTCGAGGATACGATTGTCGATGTCACGGGAGAGCATTTCCACTCGACGCATCTTGTAGTTATCCAGAATTTTCGGGAGAAGCTCGGCAAGCTTCATTTGCTCGGTTTCGATGAAATTTTCCATCTTGTACCAGATTTTGCTCAACTCGTAGGGCTCGCTTAAAATGTTGGCAGCGACGGTGCTAATCTTGATATCCGGGTGGGCGATGAAATAACGAGCCGGAATAAAGGAAGGCGACTCGTATTGCTGTTGGTATTCGGTCTGAATGACACGAAACAGGGGATTCAATAGTTCCAGATCATCTTCAGCCAATTCGCGAACGATAAATTCTCCCACGGAAACACTACGCATGAAACCGTTGTGTTCCTCCTCGTATAATTCGTTGTTGCCGAACAACAGCAAGTAACGAACGAGTACACTTTCCTCCAAATCACAGGGAGTGGCACCCCGCACGGGAGTAGTCGTAACCTGTATTTCGGGGACAGCTGAAGCGGAGTTTTTAACAGGTTGTTCCTCGTTTTTTAAACGTACTTTGGCGATCTCCGTGTAAAGCACCCGTTCCTCGACGTCCAACTGGTGGGCGGTTTCCCGCACGTAGACGGAACGCACGATGTTGTCGGGTATCTTGGCAATACTTCGCACGATGTCGGTAATCAACCGTGCCCGCTCCACGGGATCGTCCCCGGCAGAACCTAAAAGCAGCTTCGTTTTGAAGTTGATAAAGTCCGTTTCGTTGTTAGCGATAAAATCCGCCAAGTCACGCGGCGTGTGACTCCGGGCAAATGAATCGGGGTCTTCGCCATCCGGGAGTAACAATACCCGCACGTTCAACCCTTCCTCGAGCACGAGGTCGATACCCCGGAGAGATGCCTTGATTCCGGCAGCATCCCCGTCGTAAATGATCGTGACGTTGGGTGTCAGACGGCGAATCAGACGTATCTGCTCGATCGTGAGCGAGGTACCGGAAGAAGCCACCACGTTCTCGATACCCTTGGCATGAAAGGAGATGACGTCAGTGTATCCCTCCACCAGAATACAACGGTCTTGTTGCACGATCGACTTCTTCGCGAAAAAGATACCGTAGAGGGTTTTACTCTTGTGGTATATCTCGGATTCGGGGGAATTGAGGTATTTCGATATCTTCTTGTCGGTGGTCATGGTACGCCCGCCGAAAGCGATAACCTTCCCGGCAAGGTCCTGCACGGGGAACATCACGCGGGCACGGAAACGGTCGAAAAGTCCCCGGTCGTTCTCGATGGTGAGTCCCGTTTTCACGAGAAATTCCTGCTTGTATCCTTTTTCCTGTGCCGCTTTGGTGAAAGCACCCCACGCCTCGGGATTATACCCCAGACCGAATTTACGGATCATCTCGTCACTGATACCCCGCTGGCGGAGATAACCCAAGCCGACGGAACGCCCCTCGTCGGTGTTCCAAAGCTGATACTGGAAATACTCGTTGGCGTAAGCGGACACGATAAGCATACTTTCGCGCTCGGTCTGTTCCCGCCGCTGTTCGGGGGTAAGCTCTTTTTCCTCGACGGGAATATGATATTTCTCGGCCAAATATTTCAACGCCTCGACGTAAGACATCTGCTCGTGCTCCATGATGAAATTCACGGCATTCCCCCCCTTCCCGCAACCGAAGCATTTATATATGCCTTTTGCCGGGGAAACGGTGAACGAACCCGTCTTCTCGTTGTGGAACGGACATAATCCCAAGTAATTGACTCCCCGCTTTTTCAAGCTCACGAAGTCAGAAACCACCTCGTATATATCCGCCGCGTCAAAGATTTTCTGTATTGTAGCCTGATCAATCATACGACAAAGATAGGTATTATGGAATTGAAAATTGAAAATTGAAAATTGAAAATGATGTATTAGTATTAAAATCTCTGAAAAGTTACGCCGCTCAAGCGTTTTAACAATACTTTAACATGTTTGTAGTATTAGTGGAACGATATTTGTATACTTTTGCATGCGGAAACGTTTTGAGGTTACATCGTTTCCGCGTACAACAATTAAATAGATCACCTATGGATGAGAATATGAATCAGAAAGAGGAGCTTTTAGTGGCCATCTCGGATCTTTTCCTAAGATTCGGGCTGAGAAGTACCTCCATGGATGATATAGCGAACCATTTGAAAATTTCGAAGAAGACGCTCTATCAACAATTTGCCAATAAAGACGACGTGGTAGAGCAAGTGATGCTATACAGGAGACGGGAAAGAATAAAAAGTGTCGAGGTGAAAGAGTTAGAAAATTTGAACCCGATCGAGATTATCAGCCGGATACGGGATTTCATGGAGAGTGACTTGGGCAGCCGATTGCCCGCCAATTATTTCGACATGAGAAAATACCACCCCGCCGTGTACCAAAGAATAGCCGAGAAGGAAGAGAACGTGACGAAACAATTTCTGGTCTCCCTGCTGGATGACGGAATGAAAAAGAAGTATTTCAGGGAGGATATCGACAAGGAGTTGCAATTGTATTTGCTAGGCAAACAGTTACACTTTTTGAGGGACCCGGATATCGTCGGCAAACTCGAATACCCTCTTTCGGTAATCATCACGACGATTTTTATCAATTTTGTTTACGCTATATCCACAGAAAAAGGTATAAAAGAGTATGAACGATTAAAAAATGAGTCAAAACAAGTGAAAGAGAAGTAAATTTATCCTACCGAAGTTTTTTTTGGTATGAGATTTGTATTGAGAGAAAAAACGCGTGAGAATTTCCCGGAAAATATAAATAATTAAAAACTATAATCTATGAAAAAAGGAATGACACTCTTCCTACTAATGCTTATCGTGCCTTGGATGCTTCACGCACAAGAAGCACCGCAAACGATCTCGCTGCAACAAGCAGTAGAGTTTGCCATCAAGCACAACAAAGAATTACAGGCCTCGCAGATGAACATCGAGCTGTACCGCCAAAAGGTTCGGGAATCCGTATCACAGGGATTGCCACAGATTAACGGTACAATGACTTACACCACGAATTTCGGGTACAAGATGGACTTTGGCGGACAAACTATCAAAATGAAAGACCAGTCGAATCTCGGAGTCAGCCTGCAACAATTGTTGTTCAGTGGTGAATGGATACTGGGAATGCAGACCAGTAAGATTGCCGTGAGAATGACGGAACAAGAAGTTGAATCATCGGAACTGGATATCGTCGAGAATATCTATAATTCATATTACACGGTACTCGTGACGGAACGGATGTTGGAAATCCTGCGCCAGAACCTGGAGAATATGAACGAGATTTACAAGCACACGGAAAACATGTATAACGCCGGAACGGTTGAAATCACCGATGTAGACCAAATCCGTATCAACGTGGGACAGCTGAAAAACAGTATGCTGTCGATGGAAAGAACGGTAGCGGTAAACTACAACCTGTTGCGCCTGCAACTCGGTTTGGAGGCCGGGGCCCCGGTTAAACTTTCGGACGGGTTGGACGTGTTCCTCGATAACGATAAATCCAGTCGTTTGTACCTGGAGAAATTCGATATCAACAACAACGTGAGCTATCAGTTGATCAACACGCAAACCGAGTTGAACAAGAAGTTGCTGGGCATCGAGAAATGGAGTTACGCTCCCACGATCGCCGGTTCGTACAATTTCAATTACAAGATTTTGAAACCGGCTCTGGACATGAGCCCGAAGCACACGGCAGGCTTGACCATGAATATCCCGATCTTCTCGGGTATGCAGCGCGACTCCAAAGTAAAACAAGCTAAAATCACGCTGGAGCAAACTTACTTGCAGAAGAGCCTGTTGGAAGACCAGTTGAACGTGCAGGACGAGCAATTGAAATTCAACTTGAAAAATGCCATGGAGAATTACAGTTTGCAAAAAGAGAATATCGACGTTGCCACGCGGGTATTGCAGAACTACCAGAGGAAATACGAACAAGGGGCTGTATCCAGTTTGGATCTGACTCAAGCAAACACGAACTACCTGCAGGCAGAAACAAATTACACGGAGGCCGTTCTCACGTTGTTGCAAGCACAGGTAAGTCTGGAAAAATTGTATAACCAACTTCCGCGATAAACAACTTTGAATAATAAAAACAAAAAAGAAATACAATGGTAAAGAATCTTATTCTATCGACAATAGCGTTAGCTATGCTTGCCGGTTGCTCCGGTAACAAAGATAAAGCGTCACAAAAAGACGTTGACGAAGCTATTCCCGTGAAGGTGCAAAAACTGGAAAGAACGGATATAGCCAAAACCTTGGATTACGCCGCCAACTTGGAAGCCGACAAACAGGTTTTCTATGCCCCGGCAGCCACGGGAAGAATTGAAAAGATTTACGTTGAAGTAGGCGACCGGATCAAGAAAGGACAACTGTTGGTCGAAATGGATAAAACAAACCTTATCCAAGCCGAAGTTCAATTGAAAAACTTGGAAACAGAATACAATCGTGCCGTTCAGTTGAATAAAACGGGAAGTATTTCCAAACAAGCTTATGATGCAGCCGTAACCCAATACGAGGTGGCAAAATCAAACGTGGCATTCTTGAAAGAGAACACGCGCATGGAGGCTCCTTTTGACGGTATCGTTACCGGGAAATATTTCGAGGACAAGGAACTTTACACCGGCGGTTCGTTCGGTGGAGCGACGAAGCCTTCTGTCATCGCTATCGAGAAAATCAACCCGGTAAAGGCATACGTGAATTTGTCCGAGCAATATTACCTAACCGTGAAACCCGGAACGAAAGTTCAATTGAAGAGCAATATTTATCCCGACCGTGTGTTCGAGGGTACGGTAAGCATTGTTTACCCGAGCATCGACCCGGCTTCCAGAACGTTCACCGTTGAGGTCAAAATACCGAATAGTGACGAAGCGTTAAGACCGGGTATGTACGGAACTATCAATTTCTTCATCGGTAACACGGAAACCGTGGTTGCCCCGGCTATCGCCGTGTTGAAACTACAAGGTTCTAACGACCGCTACGTGTTCTTGAACAAGGACGGTAAGGCAAAACGCGTGGCAGTGAAACTCGGCAGACGTTTCGAGGATCAGGTAGAATTGATCAGTAACGACATTCACGAGGGTGACGAACTTGTTGTTGTCGGACAAGGTAGATTGGTGGACGGTTCTCCGATTTCTATCACGAAATAAATCATTTGGATCGCGGATTTACCCTCGATCTAAAATTTAAAATCTAAAATTTAAAATTCGAAATATGAGTATATACAATACAGCGGTCAATAAACCCATTTCTACCTTAATGGTTTTCCTTGCCATCATGGTATTGGGTATTGCCTCTTATATACAATTGCCGGTGGACCAGTACCCCAAAATGGACCCGCCTTACATCACGGTAATGGCTACCTACCCGGGTGCGAATGCCGCGGATATTGAAGAGAACGTTGCCAAAATCCTCGAGGACCAGTTGAACTCGGTGGACGACTTGAAAGAAATGACTTCCACTTCCTACGATAACCTGGCCGTTGTGTCACTGGAGTTCGAATGGGAAGTAAACCTTGACGAAGCATCTAATGACGTGCGGGATGCCGTGGATAAAGCGATGAACAACCTTCCGGATGACATCGACCGCCCCACGATCATGCGTTTCAACACGTCGATGATGCCTATCTTGATATACGCTATCACGGCAGAAGAGTCCTACCCCGGTATCGACAAGATTCTGGACGATAAGTTAATCACCCGGTTGAACCGCGTGGACGGAGTAGCATCCGTTATCGTTGCCGGAGCCCCGGAACGTGTGGTTTACGTGGATCTTGACCCGAACAAACTTGACGCTTATAACTTGACGCTGGAACAGATCGGTAGTAAGATTCTCGCGGAGAACAAGGACATTTCTTCCGGTAACGTGAAAATGGGTGACATGGACTATACCCTACGCGTGGAAGGAGAATTCGAGGAAAGTGACCAGATCAAGAATATTGTACTGGGAACCCAAAACAACAAGATTATTTACTTGCGCGACGTGGCAAACGTTCGTGATACCTTGAAAGATATTACCCTTGAACAATCCATCAACAGAGGTCGGGGTGGTGTATTGATGGTAACTAAACAAACGGACGCGAATGCCGTTGCCGTGGCAAAACAAGCTAAAAAAGAGATCGAGCAAACCTTGAAAGAGTTGCCGACAGATATCAAATTCCAGATCATCTCGGATAACTCGGACTTTATCGTTAAGTCCATCAACAACTTGCAGGACTCTTTGATGTACGCTTTGATTTTCGTGGTTTTGGTTGTGTTCCTGTTCTTGGGACGCTGGCGTGCTACTTTTATCATCGCGCTGACAATCCCGATTTCTTTGATTGTTGCCTTTATCTACTTGTTCGCGACAGGAGAATCATTGAATATCATCTCACTGTCGTCCCTCTCTATTGCAATCGGTATGGTGGTGGACGACGCCATCGTGGTACTGGAAAACGTCACGAAACATATCGACCGCGGTAGTCGTCCGCGTGAAGCGGCAAAATACGGTACGAACGAGGTTTGGTTGTCTGTAATCGTGACCACGCTGGTTACCGTAGCCGTGTTCTTCCCGTTGACGCTGGTAAGCGGTATGACAGGTATCCTGTTCAAGCAATTGGGTTGGATCGTTTGTATCACGGTATGTACTTCAACCGTAACGGCTATCTCGTTAACCCCGATGCTTTGTTCTCAATTGATGAAAATCCAAGAGAAAACGGACAGCAAGAAATTCAGTTTCTATAACTTCGTATCCCGGATGCTGGAGAAATTGGATAACGTGTACGAACGTTTGATTCGTTGGGTACTTGTTCACAAATCGGTAACGATCGTGTCCATGTTCGCCCTGTTCTTTGCCTCACTGTTCCTCGCTAAACTGATCAAGACGGACTTTATGCCCCAGAATGACCAGAACTACATGAACGTGTACGCCAAGATGCAATCCGGCCAGCGCGTGGAGGTAACGAAGAAAGTGGCATTAGATATAGACTCGGTGATTCGCAACAGTATCCCGGAAATCACGCTGATCAACCTTTCATACGGTAGCGAGGAAGAAGCATCTTTCGCTTCCATGATGAACAGCACGGGTAACAATATTCTGAACATGCGTCTGAGAACGGTAGATATAAAAGACCGTAAACGTAGCGTATTCGAGATTGCCGACCAAGTGCGCGGAATCTTGAAACAATTCCCGGACATCCTGCAATACACGGTAACCACATCAAGCGGTGGCTCCATGGGCGGTAACACGGTAGACGTCGAGATCATGGGACACGATTTCAACACGACGACCAATCTGGCACACCAGATTGCCACTGAAGCCCGTTCTATCCCCGGTGCGGAGGATATCAAGATCAGCCGGGACGAGGATAAGTCAGAACTTCGCGTGGTACTGGATCAGAACAAACTGGCCCGTCACGGGTTGACAACTTCCGAGGTCGGTTCGTACTTGCGTAACCGCATCTACGGGTACCGGAACAGTAAATACAAAGAAAACGGAGAGGAATATGATATTATCGTACGTTTCGACGAGAAATATCGTTCAACCCTGTCCGAGATCGAGAATATCATTATTGTTGACGGTAAAGGAGAAAAGGTTCGTTTACAAGAACTCGGAACGATTGAAGAGTTCTTCTCTCCGCCAAACATCGAGCGCAAGAGTAAACAGCGTATCTTGAAAGTATCTATTACCCCAGCAGCAGGAGTTGCATTGGGAGATATCGCGGAAGCGGCACAAACTCTCATCAATAACTTGGAAGATGTTCCGCAAGACGTGAGCTTGTACATCGGAGGTAGTTACGAGGATCAACAGGAATCGTTCAGTTCTTTGATCATGTTGTTGTTACTGTCGTTGATGTTGGTGTACATCGTGATGGCGGCACAGTTCGAGTCATTCAAGATGCCGTTTATCATCATGTTGGCTATCCCGTTCGCGTTTACCGGTGTGATCCTTGCATTGTTGATCACCAACACGACATTGAGTATCGTTGCCGCCTTGGGAGCCGTTATGTTGGTGGGTATCGTGACAAAGAACGGTATCGTGCTGATCGACTTTATCAACTTGATGCGTGAACGCGGAATCCGCTTGTACGATGCAATCGCCCAAGCTTGTCGTTCTCGTTTGCGTCCGGTATTGATGACGTCGTTGACGACTATTCTGGGTATGGTGCCGATGGCATTGAGCGTGGGTGAAGGTTCTGAAACATGGCGCCCGATGGGTATCGCCGTGATCGGTGGTATGATTTTCTCCACGATCATCACCATGTTGATCGTACCCGCCGTATACGCGGCCATGGACAAGAGCGGAAGCCGTGACAAACAGAAAAACCTCAGAAAACAATTCAAGTTCATGAGTGATTTCGACGCGGAAAGAGATCTCCCGAAGAAAAAATAAATCACATTTATGATTTTAGATTTACGATTTTGAAAAGACCTGTCCGGTTGCTAATCGTAAATCTAAAATCAAAAATTAAACATAGTCAATATGAAAAAAGCAGTATTTATCACATATAATCAAGCCTTGACAGAGCGTGTCGCTTATATCCTTGACCAATTGCAAGTGCGGGGATTCACGCAATGGCCGCTAATCAACGGGGCAGGGACCACGGATGGCGAACCCAGAATGGGTAGCCATACATGGCCGGAAATGAACTCTGCCACTTTAACCGTTGTTGAAGAAGAGATGGTTCCCTTGATTCTGAAATACGTCAAGAATCTGGACGAGGTAAACAAAGAAAACGGAATCCGGGCTTTCGTCTGGGATATCACGGATATGTATTAAAAAAAGAGCCTTTCGGCTCTTTTTTTTTAATACATATCATTATTTTTAATCACTTCCTTTTGTTTGGTATTCATCAAACGTACTGTCAATTCTTCATCGGACTTTATAAGCAACCTCTCTGAATACAAAAACAGAAGTTTCCACGGGAGAGTTCATTTTAAAAGCATTCAATTCCTATATAGAAGCAATCTAAATCAGACTGCTTCTATTTACCATATTGCGAATTAGCAATTAATTAACCACATAACTCTTTTTATTCGTCATTCTTCAACGACTTGAATCCCCTTCCAAGTATCTCCCGGGAGTCGATCACGTTGATAAAAGCATCCGGATCGATTTCACGAATACGATGACGCAAGATCATCATTTCACGACGGGTAAGAATCGTGTAAACAATTTCGCGAGATTCTCCTTTATAAGCACCGATTGCCGGAAGAATTGTCGCTCCGCGGTTGATGTCGTTCAAGATGATATTCTTGACTGTATCAACCTCCTTCGTCACGATCATCAAGGTCTTGTGCACGGAAGCACCTTCCACGATCAAATCGATCACTTTACCTTCTATGAAGACAATAATCCAAGAGTACATCGGCAATTTCCAATCCCCGAAAGCCACCACGGTAGTTAAGGTAATCGTACAGTCGACGATAATTACCAGTGTACCGAGAGAAATATGCGTGTACTTGTTCAAGATCATGGCGATGATATCCGATCCCCCGGAGGTAGCACGGGACTTAAAAATCATACCGATACCGATACCGTAAACGATACCACCGAAAATAGATGACAACAAGGGTTCCTGAAGCATTGTACGCTCCGTGATACCGGGCTCCAACAAAGCATCAAAACCGTACGTCTGGTGGATCAACCACATGAAACTGGGGATAGCAAATGTACAGATCACTGTTTTAATTCCGAACTTCGCTCCCAGGAAATAAATTCCCAACAACAACAACGGGATGTCCATACAAAGAGCGGAAAGTTCTGTTCTCCAACCCCACAAATGATGGAATACCATTGACAAACCATAGGTGCCTCCCGGAGCAAAACCATAAGGCTCCGCAAACATCACTGCACCCACGGCAAACACGAAACAACCACCCAGCAACCAAGCATAAGTGATAAAGAAATCCTTAGAGAATAATTTCTCCTTAGTTACAAATCCCATACTAAATTCATTTATTATTCGACTTATTAATCGCACTCGTTAACGGCACAAAAGTACAACTTGTTTTCGACTTTTTACAACGTTTTCGTGGCTTGAAAAATTATTGTATTACACTATATATCAATACAATACAAATAGAACAACTCGCATAATTATACAATCCGCTTCATAATTATACAAAAACCAAAAAAGTCCTTCAGAAATAATTTTCAATTCTCCATTTTCAATTTTCAATTATTTTCCCTACGTTTGTGAATGTATTGGAGAGTTAATGTTAGTCGTAACATTAGAAGGGAATCCCGTGAGAGTCGGGAACTGTACCCGCAGCTGTAAGCTTCATAACTTTAGTCTCTACTGCCACTGTCTGTACATAGATGGGAAGGCGACGAAAAGGAAGCAAGTCAGAAAACCTGCCAAGACGTAACTGTTTATGTGGCTTTCGGGAATTGAAGCTGGCCAGATGTCTATCGTGAGTGTCCACGATTTTCCTCTACCCCAATTTTCCAACAAGCATTGTTCTGTGAATAAGTGAGCACGTAATTGGATGTAAAATATCTCTGCCAACTTGTTTTACGTTGAATTTACAAGCTCACTTATTTTTATAGACTACCCGTAAAATTCTTTCACCAGCGACAAAATCGCATCCGGAACCAAGCCGGTAATATCTTTCTTTTGAATAATCATTTCCCGGATTTCTGTCGCGGACAAGGGAAACAAAGGAGCATCTATCATCCGCATTCCCGGGAATTGCCCGACAGTCTCGTCTATTCCTAACCGGGGATACACGAAAATAGGGCAATGTTGCACGATCCAACGATAGTCTTTCCACTTCGTAAAATTCTCGACATTATCCCCACCAATGACCAAAACGAATTCCCGCCCCGGGTATTTCTCGAACAATAAATGCAGTGTATCCACCGTGTAAGAGGGTTTAGGCATGGTGAACTCAATGTCACAGGCTCGCATCCGGGGATCGTCGGCAATAGCTGCCTCAACAATTCGCAGACGGTCTGCCTCCAACAAAAGGAACCGATTGATTTTAAAAGGATTACAGGGACTGATAACAAACCATACCTCGTCGCACAATTTATTATCCAATAAATAGCGGGCAATTCCCACGTGACCGTTATGGATCGGGTTGAACGAACCGAAAAAAAGAGCCGTCACGGGCTGCCTGTATCCCTTTTCATCCTGCACCGCCATAACTATTTCAAAAAATCTCTTACCGCTTTTTCCGCCTGCTCCAGAGCACTTTCCAGCTTATCGTTCACTACGACGATATCAAATTTATCGGCAAAGGTCATTTCATATTCCGCTTTCGCCACCCGCTCCTCGATCTTCTCCGCGGAATCGGTACCCCGGGACTCTAATCGCTGACGTAAAACCTCCACGGATGGCGCTTGCACAAAAATAGAAAGAGCCCGTTCCCCGAATATCTTCTTGATATTCACGCCCCCGACAACATCCACGTCGAATACGACCGTATGCCCCTTCGCCCAAATCCTTTCCAACTCGCTCTTCAGTGTCCCGTAATAACAACCCGGATAAACCTGTTCCCACTCCAAAAAATCATCCTTATCGATCTTCTGTCTAAATTCATCCGTCGAAAAGAAATAATATTCCTTCCCATGCCGCTCTTCCCCTCTCGGCGATCTGCACGTCGCTGAAATCGAAAATTCCAATCCCAAACCCCGGGAGAGCAGATAATTCACAATAGTACTTTTCCCGGAACCACTGGGAGCTGAGAAAATAATCACTTTTTTCATTATTAATTATAAGTCTATAAGGTCCATAAAGTCCATAAGGTCTATAAGGTCCTTCTTTGTTAATCTAACATTTTTATAAAATTCGATAACATTTTGGAGATTCTTTCTGTTTCCAAAATCAAATCGGCACAAGTATTCTTTTCTATATAATCCAATTCTTTGGCTAATATTAACATTGAACGAACCTCTCCACAAGATCCTTTAGCAACAAAAAGGAAGTGCTTAAATTCTTTATCTGATCGACGTTCAAAACCTTCTGCAACATTATTCATGACAGAAACAGCAGCCCGTTGTATCTGCTCTTTAAAACCATAGTCCTTTATTGGAGCCAACAATTTATAAATATTTTTTGTTAACTCCTTAGCTTTCTGCCAAGCAAGAATTTCTTCAAATCTCTCTATTTTCATGACCTTATGGACTTTATGGACCTTACAGACCTTACGGACTTATAACACATTAAGGCTCTGTTCTTTTATCTTTTCAAGTTCATCTTTCATGCGGACGACGAGCTTTTGAATGTCGTGATCGTTAGCCTTGGAACCCATGGTGTTGATTTCACGACCGATTTCTTGGGCTATAAATCCGAGTTTACGACCGGGAGCAACTTCTTTCTCGACAGTTTCGATAAAGTATTTACAATGGTTGGCAAGACGAACTTTCTCTTCCGTGATATCAAGTTTCTCAAGATAATAGATGATTTCCTGCTCTAAACGGTTCTCGTCGATATTTTTGATTTCGCCCCACTCTTTCATTTTGTCCTGCAAACGCTGTTTAATCGTCACCACGCGTTGTTTCTCGAAGCGGGGGACTTCGGCAGATAGACTCTTGATTAAATCTACACGTTTCAATATATCGGCAATCAATACCTTTCCCTCCTGTACGCGGAATTGATCCACGTCGGACAAGGCTTTCTCGATAGCACTTCTCAAAGCATTCCAAGCTTCCTCATCCAATTCATCCATCTTCACCTGCATGGTATCCGGGAAACGCATCACGGTTTGTAGTAATTCCCCTTTATCTATCTCAATACCCAAAGACGAAGCCACCTCGTTCATCTGGTTGTAATATTGTTTCACCACCGCCTGATTCACCGCGACTCCTTTTTCTTCCTCCGCGTTATCAAAATAGATATACATATCCACCTTACCGCGTTCCAACACATTTTTAATCATATTCCGGATCTCGATATCTTTCTCCTTGTAAAGACTCGGGGTTCTAAGATTAATATCCAATTGCTTTGAATTCAAGCTTTTTACTTCGACAATTACTTTCTTCGTTCCGTAGTCTGCTGTTGCTTTACCGAAACCGGTCATTGATTTTATCATACGTTCTTGTTTTTTATACAAACATTTAAGCACAAAAGTAAGGCTTTTTTTGAAAACCGACGTCGAATATTTACCTTTGTTGAGTTTTAAACACTACATAATGGAAACAAATCGTCTCTCTACCTTCCAAAAAGGAGTTGTCGGCGTACAATTTCTTTTCGTCGCTTTCGGTTCTACCGTACTCGTTCCTCTACTTGTCGGGCTTGACCCGTCCACCGCGCTTCTCACAGCAGGAATCGGGACATTGCTTTTCCACCTTGTGACCAAAGGTATCGTACCTATCTTCCTCGGCAGTAGTTTCGCTTTTATCGCTCCCATCATAAAAGCCGCGGAATTGTACGGCATGGCAGGAGCTCTCTCCGGCATGGTTGCCGTGGGTGCGGTATATGGAGTCATGAGTCTGCTCGTCAAATGGCGAGGCACGGACTTTATAAAAAGACTGTTTCCCCCGATTGTTATCGGTCCGGTCATTATTCTGATCGGGTTATCTCTCGCCGGAGCCGGCGTGAAAATGGCTAGCGAGAATTGGATTCTTGCCCTAACCGCTCTCGTCACCGCTGTCGTTGTTTCTTTGAAAGGAAGAGGACTTTTAAAACTAATCCCTATTTTTTGCGGGATTATCGTGGGCTATCTCGTGGCATTTTTCTTTTATGGCATAGACACGACTCCCGTAAAGGAAGCCCCGTGGTTTTCCTTGCCTCAATTTATAACCCCGGATTTCTCGTGGGAAGCCATTCTGTTTATGATACCCGTGGCCATCGCTCCCGTCATCGAGCATATCGGGGATGTCTACGCCGTGAATAGCGTCACGGGCAAAGATTTTATCAAGAATCCCGGGTTACACCGCACCTTGCTGGGTGACGGTATTGCCTGTGTATTTGCCGGACTCATCGGCGGTCCCCCGGTAACAACTTACTCGGAAGTAACAGGCGCCGTTTCCTTGACGAAAGTAACCAGCCCGGCAGTCATCCGGATTGCCGCTGTTACAGGTATTATTTTCTCTATTTTCGGTAAAATAAGCGCTTTCTTGAAATCCATCCCCGCCCCCGTGCTGGGTGGTATCATGTTACTCCTTTTCGGCACTATCGCTTCACTGGGCATGAGCAACCTGATCCAAAACAAAGTGGATCTCTCGAAAACCAGAAATATGATTGTCGTTTCCCTCATCCTGACTTTCGGTATCGGCGGTGCCGCCTTCCAATGGGGCAACTTTTCCATGTCGGGAATCGGACTTGCCGCTTTACTCGGAGTCGTACTTAACTTGATTTTACCACAAGAAACCACGAAGTAAGTCCATAAGGTCTATAAAGTCCATAAGGTCGAAAGTCCACAGCCCCCTGTGGGGCACTTTGTTTACAATAGCTTCAGCTGTCAATAAATATTGTCCGAAGAACACCCGTGACCTTATGGACATTACAGACATTATAGACCTTATGGACCCATATATTCTTAACAATTAAGTATCTGTGCTGTAACAAAAGATTCACAATATCAGCGGAAATTGCGGTCGTAAAAAGATAGAAAACAGATTACTTAAATGAATAGAAAATGAAAAACTTATTTCTAACAACAATTTTAATGTTAGCTGTTATTTTCAACAGCAACGCGACGAATGGGGAAACCACTCCCAACAAAAAAGTATCTATCTCGGGAGCCGGGGCTACCTTCCCTCTTCCGTTCTACAACCTAGCATTCAAGACCTATCAGGACAAAACCGGGAATTCCGTCACTTACGGGGGAATCGGCAGCGGTGGAGGTATCCGCAGCCTGAAAGATAAAATCGTGGATTTCGGAGGTTCGGATGCTTACCTTTCAGACAAAGAAATGAGCGAAATGCCCGCCGCGGTGATCCACATCCCGACTTGTATGGGAGCCGTGGTGTTAGCCTACAATCTTCCGGGAGTAGATAATCTGAAATTAACCGGAGAGATAGTGGCAGACATTTACATGGGTAAAATCACCAAATGGAACGACAGCCGCATTGCCGCTATCAACCCCGGAGTAAATTTACCCGACAAAGACATGAGTCCCGTGTATCGCTCAGACGGTAGTGGAACCACTTTCGTGTTCAGTGACTATATGACCAAAATCAGCCCGGAATGGGCAGAAAAAATCGGTACCGGAAAATCATTGAAATGGCCGGCAGGAATGGCAGCTAAAGGCAATCCGGGTGTTGCCGGGGTAATCAGCCAGACCGTGGGTTCTATCGGTTACGTGGGTTCCGAGTACGCCTTTGCCATGAAAATCCAATTCGCGCAAATGAAAAATGCAGCCGGAAAGTTCATCAACCCGAACACGGAAAGTATCTCCGCCGCCGCCAAAGGAGACATGCCCGCCGACACCCGCACGATGATTACCAATTCCACCGCACCGGATGCTTACCCGATCAGCTGCTTTACATGGATTCTCCTGTACAAGGAACAAGCCTATGCCAACAGGAGTCTGGCACAAGCAGAAGAAACGCTAAAACTTTTAGATTGGATGTTGGATTCGGAAGCACAATCCATGACCACGAAAGTAAACTACTCCCCGCTTCCTGCCAAAGCCGTGAAAAACGCGAAAGCATTACTGAAGTCGGTTACCTATAATGGAAAACCGATTTTATAATAAATCCACACGATACCATATCACAAAGAGAGTATCTCTGTCATCGAGATACTCTCTTTTTTTATAACAAGAAAATCACTATCTTTGCACCCTAATTTAGAGTTTTACACCCGAATGAAGAACATTAGAAATTTCTGTATCATAGCGCATATTGATCATGGCAAGAGTACTCTTGCCGACCGTTTGTTGGAAACGACAGGGACTGTCGTGGGGAAAGATTTGCAAGCACAAGTGCTTGACGATATGGACTTGGAGCGAGAACGGGGAATTACCATCAAGAGCCATGCTATACAGATGGACTACAATTATAAAGGCGAAAAATACGTCCTTAACTTGATTGATACCCCGGGACACGTGGACTTCTCGTACGAGGTTTCACGCTCGATAGCCGCTTGCGAAGGAGCTTTGCTGATCGTGGATGCCACTCAGGGGATTCAAGCACAGACGATATCGAACCTCTATCTCGCCATCGACAATAACCTGGAGATTATCCCGGTACTCAATAAAATGGATATGCCGAACGCCATGCCCGAAGAGGTAAAGGACCAGATCGAGGAATTGCTCGGTTGCGACCGGGAAGATATCCTTGAGGCTAGCGGAAAAACGGGATTGGGTGTGGACAAAATTCTGGAAGCCGTGGTCGAACGGATTCCGGCTCCCACGGGAGATCCGGACGCTCCCCTTCAAGCTCTGGTTTTCGACTCGGAATTCAATTCATTCCGGGGGATTATTACCTATTGCCGGATCATGAACGGCAGCTTGAAGAAAGGTGATAAAGTGAAATTTGTCAGTACAGCCAAAGAGTACGATGCTGACGAGATTGGAGTATTGCGTCTGGAACAGGAACCCCGTAACGAATTATGCACCGGGGACGTGGGATATATTATCTCGGGAATTAAAACTTCGTCCGAAGTAAAAGTCGGTGATACCATCACCCATGTCAGTCGCCCGTGTGAAACCGCGATCGAGGGATTCGAAGAGGTGAAACCCATGGTTTTTGCCGGAATTTATCCCATTGATTCGGAAGATTATGAAGACTTGCGTACTTCTATCGAGAAATTGCAATTAAACGATGCCTCGTTAACCTTTGAGCCGGAATCTTCTGCCGCCTTGGGCTTCGGGTTCCGTTGCGGATTCTTGGGCATGTTGCACATGGAAATCGTGCAGGAACGCCTCGACCGCGAGTTCGACATGAACGTTATCACCACGGTTCCCAACGTAATGTATATCGCCCACACCACAAAAGGCGAATCCTTCGAGATGCACAACCCCTCGGATATGCCGTCACCTACCGTACTGGATTATATCGAGGAACCTTATATCAAGGCACAAATCATCACCCCCACGGATTATATCGGACAAATCATGACGCTTTGTCTCGGTAAACGCGGGATACTGATAAAGCAACATTACCTGACCGGAAACCGTATCGAGTTGAATTACGAGATGCCACTGGCTGAAATCGTCTTCGACTTCTACGACAAACTGAAAAGTATCACGAAAGGATACGCCTCTTTCGACTATTTCCAGATCGGTTATCGCCGGGCAAATCTGGTGAAACTGGATATCCTGCTTAACGGAGAATCCGTGGACGCCCTGTCCGCCCTTATCCATTTCGACAATGCTTACTCCTTCGGGAAGCGCATTTGCGAGAAATTGAAAGAACTGATTCCCCGCCAACAATTCGATATCGCCATACAGGCTGCCATTGGAGCGAAGATCATATCTCGCGAAACAATCAAGGCTGTTCGCAAGGACGTGACGGCAAAATGCTACGGTGGTGATATCTCCCGTAAACGTAAACTATTGGAAAAACAGAAAAAAGGAAAGAAGCGAATGAAACAAATCGGTAACGTCGAAGTGCCGCAGAAAGCATTCCTTGCCGTACTGAAACTGGATTAGAAAATAAAAATGGTGTGTTTTGAAGAACACACCATTTTTATTTTCTAACCCAACCCTTCAGCATCCCGATAGCCCGGTGTTTCGTGTTATACACGGTACGAATACTCATCCGTAACTTCTCGGCTATCTCTTCCGCCTCGAAACCCGACAGATAAAGTTTCATCACTTTCCCCCCGGGATCAGGAATCCGCTCGACATATTCCAACAATGAAGCCCCCAGTTCACTTTCCACGATATCATTCTCAAAACCGCCATTCAATTCTGCCACATTTTTATATTTCCGCTCCACTTCCAAATGATTCACGTAATTCCTGTAACCATTTTTGATCGCAACAAACAGGAAAGCCTTTATTTTCAAAAAACTGTCAAAAGTAATATCCGTCCGCTCCCAGAGATTACAGAACACATCCTGCACCACATCATCCGGTTCCATTGAAGTAGTCGCGTAAAGACGCCTAGCGTAAGTATGAAGTTCCGTGAAATATTTCATATACACGGAAGTAAAAGCCGAAGTATCACGTCGATTAAAACGTGTTAACAAAACCGTAAGCTCATCATCATTCCTGCAAGGATCCATACACGACACTTTGATATTTTCCTCCTCAAAGTTAGAAAAAAATTACAAATCTCATAGTATCTATACAAGTTATTCCAAAATTATACTATTCTCGTTTCTTCCATCGTCGCTTCACCCAAGCCACTGCTATCGAACTCACGATTCCTCCCACGATACTAACCATGCCGGCAAACAAGTGATCTGCCACCTGCGACAACACCGAGTTAAAACTCAACGTTGTAAACATTCCTATCACAAAATAATCCATACAATTGAAAATTGAAAGTTAAAAACAAAAGGGCTCCAGCCGCCCAAAAGCGAAGCCCCGTGCGGCTGGAATCACCCAATCTAAAATCAGAAATCAAGAAATCAGTAAGCTGTCCGACGCCCTTTTTCCGTTTTTCAACGTGGCAAAACAATACACCTTCACGTTCGTGTTGTCCCACTCTTCCGGGAGCGCACAACTCGTGCTGCCACTCTCGCCACGCTCTCTCAACGCCACCAGTCTCGCCCGTCCCCGTGTCGTCTCGTACAATACACCATACACCTTGTCCTCCGCGGAAGCGTACCCGTCCTCCTCTTCCTGTACTTCCTGCGTGAACTGGTACTTCTTACTCTCCTCGTCGTACGTTACCGTTACCTTCGGCGGATTCACCAACCCGGTAGCTACCAGCAATTTCTCAAAATCTACTGTCGCCACGTTCTTCTCGTCCACCGTTACGGCTTTCTGATTCGACGCCACGAACGCATTCGACGTCGTCCCCTTCCCGATCCCCACGAAGCCTTTCTGCACGATCGGCAATAGACTCTGGGATAGCTGTACTAACGTTTTCATCCTCGCCCGCTGTGCCAAAGCCTCCGGCGTCGGGTTATCCTTCCGGGAGAATATCTTCGCCTTCGCGATGTTCTTCTTCCTCGTGTAACACAACGTGATGTTACCTACTGATTTTCTCGCTTTACCTAACAAATAAGAATTAAATTCTGCCATAAAATAATTGAAAATTGAAAGTTGAAAATTGAAAATGAACTCCTCCCTCAACTTCACGAACCAAATAATATAAGGTAATTCAGCTCTCCCTCTGTTTATAGAGGGAGTACGGCGAAGCCGGGAGGGAGTTCAATCTAAAATTTAAAATCTAAAATCATAAATCATTCCCTCAGCGCGGATTCCAACGCCGGTCCCGGGTCGATTTTCCTTGTCGTGATAGCCGAATGTCCCACCACGTCTTTGATCGGGTAATATTCTTCCAGCACTTCGCATACCTTCATCAATGCTTGTACCTGTACCCTCGTGTAACGATGCCAGTAAGTTAATTTCCCGTTCGAGTCATGGGTGTAAACCTCCTCCGGCGGAACACTCCGTCCACACTCGGCAATAAACAACCCTTCACGTAACCGCAATAACCCGAGATTATCCAGTTCGATCCCTATGGAATAACGATTCAGTCCCGAACGCCCCGCGTACCAACTCCGTCCGGCATGCCACGCCTCCGTGTCAAACGGCACCAGTTGAATAATCTTACCCTCCCGCCCGATCACCAGATGTGCCGAAGCGTTCACGTCAGGCCTTGTCAGATAGATTGCGGCAGCCTCGCTACCCGCCGCAGCCGTGTAATGCAATACAATCATATCCGGCCCTACAAGTTTACGCGTGTTTTTGGCGCACACCAGATGACTCACCCCGTCTCCCACCAAACGGTGGTTGACAATTGAAAATGGAGAATTGAAAATTGAAAATGAACTCATAAATCGTAAATCTAAAATCAAAAATTAGAAGCGTTTTTTTCCCGTGAAGGCTTGCACGATTTTCTCCCCGCTTCTCCCCATCACGTAGCCGCCTAACCCGATCTCCAACAAATCCCAGAATCGGGAGGTGTCATCAAGTATCGGCAAACTCACGAATGTTCCCACCAGCACGATCACCGCGAACGTTAACATCACCATCGGGCGCCACGATCGTTGCAACCACGTACCCCGGGCTTCCTCTACCAGAACTGCCGACCGGGCTTCCATCACCCGTTGTTCCCACTCCACGAAAACACGCGTCAAATCCGTTTCCAGTTGTTTCTTCTCCCTTGCCGGGAGTGTCAGGCGGTCGACCACCTCGCCAACCGCACTGACCACACCCTTTACTCCTTCCACCACCTGAATCCCGCGAGAATACTATTCTTTACCTCTGCCTCGAAGTAAAACTTCTTGTTTCCCATTCTCCGCACGGGGATAGCAAACAATTTCTCGTAACGGCGCAAAGTATTAGCAGAGATACCCATCGCCTTGCAAACTTCCGCCGCGGTCATCAACCTGTGCGACACGTTCGCCGCCGTTTCTATCGCCAACCGAACCTCTTGCCGGTACTCTTTCAGTTGCCGCAGCAACAATAGGGACATTTCTCCCCCTTTTTCATTTTTGTTAACTACTCTTGCCATGTTAATTGAAAATTGAAAGTTGAAAATTGAAAATGTAAATCACTGAATCAATAAATCATAAATCTTAAATTCGAATGTATTGGCTCCCCGAATACGCCTTCCCCTCTTTCTCCCGGAAAAAGCTGTACAAATGTGCCGCCGTACCCCGTTTCCTTTCCAGCCGGAATGTTGCTTTCCCGTCACCTCTCGTTGTCCCGTCGATTTCAACAAACACGGGCGTGAAAGAACGATTCCCGTACAGCACGACCACCACCAGACTATCATCCACCCGTGCCGAGGGCAAGTTAGGACCATTCTCCCATGTCAACGTCACGGTATCATCATCCCCGACCATCGCCGACAAATGATCCACCTTTTGCATCATACCCACGGCCAATTGCAAGCGGGAGAAATCGCCAATCTTGCCATCCGGACGGAAAACCATCATGTTTACCTTCATAAAAAAATTGAAACCGTTCACTCCCGATTCTCCCACCGCCACTTTCCACGCATCCCGGAGGACAGTTTCCACCAAACATTGATAAAAACGGGTCGCCACTCTCAGACGAGAACGATTTTCCTGCTGTTGCAAAGTGTTCGCGTCAAGATACCCCGCGGGCATACTTCTCACCCGGCTCGTCCGCCCAACCCGATAAAAAATAGCGTTTCCCACTTTCCCTTGAATTGTACTGTTCGTTATTGCCATATTCGTTTATTTTTCATTTAACGATACAAAAATAACTCGCCATACAAGCGTCAACAACTCTATTTTCCCTTTGAACGAAACGTTCTTCCCCTTGTCACGAAACTTCTTCCCTTTTGATTACCTCGTGCCCACCGCCACACGAATAAAATAACACATTCTCATGAAATACCCTCCAACTAACACCGCAATCCCCTTTCACGCCCGCTTCACTCCCGGTACAAAGACGCCCGTGAGCGGCTTTGCACCGACTTTGTACCGGCTTTAAAGCGTCAATATTCCCTTTTCTCCACGGGATTTTTCCCCATTTACAACGGAATTCCCTATAATGAATATTTACTCTATCACCTTCCAATCATCCACGGTCCCCGTTTCGGAAGAGAAGCTAACCCCGACACGATGCAATAGACGACAGTCATTCAAGTAAGGCAAAGCGTATCCCTTCTCCTCTATCTGGTGCAAAGCTTCATCCGCCGTTCCATCCAACTTGAACTCGAAGATATAAACGTGAGCGTCCGTCTCCACGATGCAATCCACTCGCCCCTCGCTCTGCTGCTTCTCCGTGTACACCGTGTAGACACTCACTAAACGCATCAACAAATAGAAAGTATAATGAAAATAACGCTCCCGTTCCCGCTCGTTCTCCTTGCGGCGCATCGTGTAAGGAATGTCGCTCAAGAACGAGGTCAACAGCACCCGAAATTGTTCCGTGTCGCCTGCCTCCAGCGCATCCACCACGTTCAGTACCCAGTTGTTCACGCGCACTTTCGGTTTCAAGTAATCCGAGGCTATCATTGTCAGAAAACCACTTTTCACCTCGTTGTTCGGGAAGTCAAGCAAAAACGTGTTGCGACGCACGTTGTAATCCTTTATCGTGAGATAACCGCTTTGGTAGATCATCGGTAATGGCTTCTCCACGTCTGCCTTGTAATCCACGAACTCCCGCGGATCGTAATATTGACCAGTCAACTCATCAAGATTCTCTCGCGCATGATTCAACAAGCGAATCAAGTAAGTCGGCGTACCGCTCTGGAACCAGTAATCCTGTATTCTCATCGAATCGAAAGCGTTCAGCAAACTGAACGGGTTATAGACATCCACCAACTCTTCGCCAAAATGATAACCGTCATACTGACGTTTTAACAATTGTTTAATCTCCTCGACACCATACTTCCTTTTCGCTGCCATAGCAACGATCGCCTCCGCGAAATAGCTTTCCAACTCCTCTTGCGTGATCCCGCAAAGCGTTTCGTAACGCCCGTCCATGCTGATGTCTTTCGGTTGATTAAAACCGCTGAACACGCTTACTTGGGAAAATTTCGTCACCCCTGTCAAGAAAACAAATTGCAAGTGCTCATCGGCTGCCTTGAATACAGAGTAAAAACCTTTCAGGATTCCCCGGTTACGGTCTTCTAACAACATCCGGTTCCCGTCGACCTCCGTTTCTAACCGGGTATCAAGCACATCAAGGATCGGCTTGTCATACTCATCGATAAGCACCACCGCACGACGTCCCGTTCGCTCGTGTACTTCCGCCAACACTCGAATGAAACGTCGTCCTCTGTCGAGGGAATTGTCCGGCACTATCTCTAAATCACGCTCCCAACCAGAAATATATCCTTCAATCACATTTTCCAACGCACCTCCCTCAGTGAAATCACTTCCGTTAAAATCAATATGAAATACCGGATAAGTGAACCAATCTTTCTCCAGTTCGTCGATCGCCAACCCCTTGAAAAGTTCCTTTCGACCAAGAAAATAATTCTTCAAGGTCGATACCAACAAACTCTTCCCGAAACGACGGGGACGGCTCAAAAAATAAATTTTTCCCCCTTTCACGAGAGAATATATCATCTCTGTCTTATCCACGTAGACATAACCGTCCTCTATGATCTGGTCAAAGCTCTGCATTCCTATCGGGTACTTCATAGCCAAACTACTTTTAAGGTTATTATCACAAAGATAGTACAATATTTTCCTCGTCCCAACTCCTCAAAATATTTTAATCTTTGGTTGTAATCCACGACCGGGGTTCCCCGCCAGTGGACTCATTCCCCGGGCGGGTTTATACTAATAATTAAAAATTACTCTTTATCCTCTTTTTTATCCAATCGTTTGGACGTGTCCTCCAAAATATTAAACACTTCAGTCAACTCTTTCCGATAGGGTTTACTGACGGGTATCAGTTTTCCACCGACACGGACTACCGAAGTGCCGAAAAAAGCGTCAACGTGAAGCAAGTTTACAAGATAGCTCTGGTGTACCCGGGCGAAAAATTGCCACGGTAATTTACGTTCCAACGCTAACAAGGGACTTGTTACCGTGAGCCGGGTACCGTCTTTCAAATAAACATGACAATAACTCCTCGATGCCTCCACCAAAAGGATGTCGACATAAAGGTATCTCTGGCGACACTCGCCATTCAATATAAAAAGCCCGTTATTGATTCTACGGGCTGGCCTTACAGGTGCCGATACACCTCGTGCATTCTTTTCCATATATATAGATTTATGCCTTCGGAAAGAAGCACCGGCGGGTACCCGACTATCTTTTGTCCAATTTACCACTTTAGTTCACGCCACTCGTCTCGATTTTCTGGACGGATAAACGCTACTATTCACCAACTTGCCCAGTATTTGTTCCGGCTTATCCGTCAAATAATCTTACCACACGCTTATTATGTCATTCACTCCACTGTTTAAAAATGATGAACGAGGCCACCAATTCCAACTACCACGATCATTTATTTAAACTTAATCCTAGGGATCCTTTATCGGGTATTTTTCCCAAACTTCTTGCCCCCTGATCTTCCTGAAAAAAAAACTCTAACGGAAATACTAATACCACTATTTGCTTCGTCGGAGAGAGAAATATATACCCTCCCGGTTGAAAACTATTTTAGATACTTTTTTCAAGCTCTCACGACCGACAATCTACCCGATCACGAGCCAGTAATAAATCTCTTTCTTCTTCTCGTTGATCACTATTCCCCCGGGAATAACCATGTCCCCATTCCGGGGGTAATTCCCCTTTCTTGTTATATAGGTAACAGTCTTCTGCATACTTACTTGCACCGGCTACCAACACGTACAATTTCATGCCTTTATCCCAACCCGTGTAAGTTACATCTCCCCAAAATGGAATAATAGTGTTAACCACTAGTATTGGGTAATGACCTCGCTTGTTAAAAAAAATTCATAATAGAGTTATAATCTATCATCAAATCAATCCCTTCCGTTAGCATTCCTTCCGAAGGAGTTGGAACAAGTACAAACAAACTCGTGTCTTGCACATCACAAATCTCTATCGCATTTTGCTTAGCGAAATTCAAAAGCGTGTCATAAACACTTTCTGCTCCCATTTCTTTTGAGATAAAAAGATTATACGTGAAATCATCCTCATCATTTACTCTTGATGAATCATAAATCACTCTTTTATGCCTCGAGTCGAGAAATGGCTTACTACTTTCACCCATATAAAAATGGGAAAAAAGCGAATCATTCAATTTTACTCGAAGTTCTTCTGTCACCTTTATTCTTTCTTGCCCGTGATTAATACCTGTATATAAAAAATCCACATCAAATGATGAACGAAGCAATCTCTTCCTATTACCTCGATCATTTATTTAAAACACTTCCGAGGGGGATCTGTAGCCAGGCTTTATCTTGGTAGTGAACGTACCACATGGAGGATATATTCTCTTTGGCTTCGTTGGTTTTTCTATCAGTTCTTTTTGATCTCTGATTTTTCCGAGGAAAAAGTCTTTGACGGAAAATTTCATTCTCGCAAGTGCATCAGGCTTGGCAGAAGAGGTTTCCCAAATTTCAGTTATATTAATCTTTTCTTTCATCAAGAAATTGAATGTTTCTTTCACCCATTTTTCCGGCAACAGGTTATAGATATGTTTTTCAATCTCGAAAGTAACAGTAAAAACTTTCCCCTCCTTATCAAAATAAACATATATCCAAAATCTTTTATCAGCAAAAATGCTCGTGTCTTTCAAGCTGTGCTTAAGTTCCCTCGTGAGCACTTCATTTTTAATTTGCTTCAACCATTTCTTTCGAAACTCCTCGTGTTTAGAAAATAGCTTACCATCATCAGAAGACAAATACCGAAAAAGTAAAGTACGATCTTCTCTCATATTTCGATTCGAAATGTATATAATAACGGTAGAATCACTATACCCCCCTAGAGATTCTATTAAAAACTCTTGCGCTTGCATGATAAAGCCAAAACAGCAAAAGCTTATAAGTAATATTATTTTTTTCATAATTCAAAATATTTATAGTGAGTCTCCTACAAAAGATTTCAAAAAGCTTGGATTAAAGTCAGGATAAAAAGGAAGATTATAACGCTCATAAAGAGGATCATTCCATTTTTGTACGTACTCATTAAATTTTGGAACACCTAAAAAAAACAAGTTCCCGCAACTAAGACTAACAAGCCATGCATTATATTCTCCAAATTTTTCAAAAGCTCGAGGATACCATGTTGGTGAATGTTCTCTTTGAGCACGTCGTAATTCCCAAATATCCCGTAGAACTCGAGCTTCGAATTCTATGTTCTTTGTCGCATATCTCATCACCTCGTAACCGTAATTAATATCCTGTGCGACGTGCAGAATTTCTTCCAGTACCAGTTCATCTTCGATGAAGATATCACTTTGAAATTCAATACTAGAAAAATCATATGCAGCGTAACTACTTAATTTTGAATTCATTTTAAACATTAAAGCTCCCCTATTCTGCATAATATTTGATATAACAGCATCTAATTCAGGGTATTTCATTTCCAAACTATACAAACATTCTAATAAATATTGCTTTTGCATAGGTGTCAGTGGTGACGTGGGAGCGATAATGGCATAATATTTTGTACCCGATGGGCGAAGCAGATTTAACTCACTCTCCGTTGATACCTCCGATATAGAATCCTCTAATAGTGATTCCTGGCAACTTGTAAACCACAAAATGACCAAGAAAATTAATAGTATTCTTTTCATAAGCATTTCAATATTTTATTTCTCTTTAGCCGTATTTCATTGAATCTACATAACCATTAATTCATTTCCCTACCGCTCGTTTCATCAAATCAAAGCCGTCGACGGCGTAAGTTCGTTGGTTATTGAAATCGTAACAAGAGGGATCAAACTTTTCATTCATCGCCATGTTATACAATTCTTTCAATATTTTGGCGGGCAGTTTCACGTAAACCGTGGAGGACGCTACAAACTGCACGGTCAACACGTTGCCATTTGCATCGATGTAAAACGTTACCCACAGCCCGCCGCCTTCCGTCTCTCCAACTTCTTTCAGTATTTCTTTCAATTTATCCGTCATCAATCTTTTCGCGCACTTGTTACGCCATTCGGCACGTTGCTCGGTCTTCTTTTTTTCCTTCGACAACGAGGCTAGTTTCTCGGGTTCAAACATCTCCCCGAACAACTTGTTAAAGTTTTTAATCCTTATTTCAAACGAGTCCCCGTCGTCAATCGGTTTTGATTCAAACCGCTGGGCATACACTCCCGTGATACAGAAACAAATTCCCAGCAATAACATAATTTTCTTCATAGTCTTAAAATTTAAAGGATTATTGGAGCACGAAAGAGGGTGAATCCACCCTCTTCGTTTGCTCTCTTTAATTTATCACTTCCGTGTTAATAAAGACTTATTTCCGCGATCCCCGAGTAATAGAATTCCATGTAAGATCCCGCGCTAACTGTTAATCGTACATACCGGTATTCGGAGTCTTTCACTTCTTTCGAGAACGGGACATAATTGATCTCCCCGTTACTCCTTCCCAGCGGATTTTCCTCCACGTACGTGGCATTCACCCAATGAACTTTGTCTTTAGAAAGCTTAATGATGATCTTCTCTGGGGCAACGGAATTCTCTCCCGTCCGGGAAAATTCTCTCTGCACCAAACGAAGTCCATTTAACTTTTCCAACTTATTCAAATCAAGCGTAAATTCATACGTCGTGAACTGGGACAAATAAATAGGATTCCAACTCGTGGCATAATCACCGTCCGTCAAATTTTCCAATTCGGAAGAAAATCCCTCCTTATCTTCAGGAACCAGGGTAATCTTCAATCCGGTCAAATCGAGAGGGGTTACCTCCGGCTGGACATTCGTGTTTTCTTTCTCCACAATATAACTCTTGCTAACGGTACGGTAATGCTTATTGTACCGGTCCACGGTCAAACCATTTAACTCATGCAATACATCTAATGCAAATTTCGAAGCCGCTGCTTCAGCGACAGTACTTTGCCCGTACTTCACATTGGTCACGGCTTCGGGCAAAAGATAACGCCGACTTCCTAGTACCAACTTTTCCAAATTCGGCAAGTTCAAAATATCATCGAACGAACGAATTGACCAATCCAAATAGAGCGTTTTCACGGTATCTGCCCATTCCTCCGGAATCTCGTCATCAAAACCGTACTGGCGTTTCATTTCCTGTTTGAAGTCCGCCTCAAATATTCTAGCAGAAGAATATTCATACGGTTCAAAGTCAATCACGTCTTCGCAACCCGGCAACTTTCCCCTGCGAGTCAAAATGATTGGTTTCGAAGGATCAATCTCGTCCGGCAACAACAAATAAAGTTTATTGACAATTTGCTTGGTCAATTCAAAGTTTCCCAACGAACCGTCCTTTTTCGTGTAGCTCAATCCCGCCTTTTCCATATTACTCTGCCACTGGAGAAAATAAAGAATCAAACGATTTTTTATCACGTACGACTTGGAAATCACACGATTGAACCCTAATACCTCTTCATGGGCATACGTGTAAGGACGAGCGAAAAGGGAAGTCACGATAGAGGAATTGCCATTCACGTCCACCCCGCTCACGGAAACTTCATAATTACCATCTTCCAATTCTTTCCCGTTTATACTCCCAATACTATATTCCGTGGTCCCGCGCTCCAACAACACGGAGTCCGTCACTCCCCCTTGCGCCCATTTCACCTTTATATTCCGAATAATAGGATCAATATTATTCGCCCACGTTACAATCAAGCGTTTCCAACCCGGTTTTACCAGAAGATCAGTACATTTACCTATATAACGGATCTCCCCGTTGCCCGAATAATCCTTGTACGTGTCTTCCAAACTTTCATTCTGGCAGGCGGACACGCATACAAGTATTCCGAGTAAAATTCCTATATATCTATTTATTTTCATAATCAATTCGTCTTGTTTGTGTAAACTTCTAATTCATGAAATTGAACATAGTTGTCAACATTCTCATATTTCGCAAAACTAGTAGCATCGGCAGTAGCGAATACATCGTTAACAACAATCTTCAGATAGCGATATCCATTCTCTCCTTGAACGTACATCGGGACTAAAATTTCCATGAATTCCGCCTCCGCAGCTAATAATGCTTTTTCATCGAGTTCCTGATACTGCATCGTATTCCAACTATAATTACACCATCTATCAGTATATGGATACAATCTTTTTTCTTGCTTGAACGTTCCCAACTCTTCCCATCCTTCCAAGCGATTCATCTCTTCGTATGAAGCCGGTGCTTTACCGTCATCCTTTATCCCGTAAAGTGTTACTTCACAAGGCAATTCATTTTCATTGTAAACATTACAGAGACCTCCCATCCCGCCATTACCCGAATCATACCACGTCGGTCCCGCCACATTTTTGAGCATGGAGTAAAAACGGGTAGAAGCCACTATCATGTTCTGTTTCAAATCCAGATACATGGGGTGCGCATATTCTCCCGCTCCATAAGGTCCTGCCAAGAACGAACAACATTTATTCCGGTTCCCGGGTTGAAAGCAAACCAACCCTTTCGTGTCCCCGTCGAATAAATACTCCACGCCCAATTTATCTATCGGGTCTTCAATGGAATTGTCGCAATAGAAAGAAAAATCCTGGGGCATTAGTTTAGTCATCTCGTATTTTTCCACGTCCGTCCACGTCCGCTCGTCCACCATGGAACCGCGGAAATCTTCCACCCGGAGAATCACCGTGTACGTATCCACGTCCTGTTTAATCTGGTAATTAACCTCCTCAACTCCGGTCGTCTCTTGCAACAAGAAACTGGTCATCAAAATCGTATCGGGCAAATTCGTCACCGGGTCGTAACCGAGATAGAACACGTGAGCCATACCCGTGGTTTCCGGCGGATTATTGTACCGCAACGTGAAACCTCCCCAGTTCGAAAGCACTTTCACGTTTTTTATAAACGTCACGGGACCGGAATCAGCAGTACTGAACGTCACGTCAAACGGCTGGGATTCCCGATCGTCATAATAACAAAAACTTACCTGGGCGGGAATATTGCTTGTCGCTTTATTAAAACCGACCAGTTTCACGGAATCGCAAGTACTGCTGGCAGCCCGAAGCATATCTTTCCCGTATTCATCCTTGTAACGCACCCTAATCCCGACAATACCCGGATCCTCAGGAAGGATATAGTGCATGACGGCTCCCCCGGACATCGGTTTGAACGAGAAAGCGTTATCCGGCAATTCGGCAACAACAAATCCCGACTTATCATCATCACAAGCCCAAAGCCCTATAATCAACAACAATAATAATATATTTCTCATAATTGCCTGTTTATAAAATTTACAATTTAATATAGCAAATCCTACATTATCCGTTACCACCCCGGGTTTTGCACGATATCGGATATCTGAATGTCCTCCGAACGTATCGGTGTGAAATAATCCTTGGGAGCTTCAAATTTACGCTTCTTCCACACGATCATCGGTTGGTCGTAATCGCAATAAAAACCTCTCTCCGTGGAAGACAACACGTTCCACCCGTACTGCGGGGCGTTTAACTCCTCCGGGGCAGTCATCCAGCGGCGCAAGTTCCAGTAGCGGCGTCCCTCGAAAGCGAACTCGATATTCCACTCCTGTTGGATAATTTCGCGCATACCGGCTTTCGTGGTCACTTTATCGGGATTCTTCGCATAAGCCTGCCAGGCTTCGCGCACCTCAAGAATTCCTGCGCGGGTGCGCACCTTGTCCAACGGATCATAAACCCGGTCATCCGGCACGTCCAGGTATTCATTCCACGCCTCGGCGGCAGCCAGATAAAGTTCCGCCAAACGGAATATATATCTCGGATTTTTAAGACTGTTTTTCAAAGCTGTATGGTAATTTCTGAATGGTATGTCCGAACTCAACCATTTCTTGATCCAGTAACCAGTAATATTCTGGGGCGTAGATTCGTCATACCGTTTCAGTTTCGTACCCAACACCTCGTTCTGCCTTACCTTGATATCCACTCCCTTGTACGTCACCTCACCTCCGGTAGTGTAAGCACGATACCATTGCGAGCGATCCGCGGCAATCATGGCGTAGAAACGAGGTTCGCGGCGACGATGCAAGCTCAACACGTCAACACCTAAAGGCAACACGTCACGGTATTTCTCGTCCGCCTCTTTACTCATGCTATACTTGGAAGCTACCCATTGTTTATCCTCGGTAATGGGAACCCCGTGTTCGGTGTAAAACATCTCCACCATTTTCATCGGGGCTCCCAAACACCCGTAACTAGCCGCATCATAATACCCATCAGATTGGGAAGGCGAGTACACCAGCGTCATACTCGTCAGGTAATCATAGCTATCCGAGTTATTAACGGTAAGGATTGATTCTTTACTGGAATAACCGTCACCGATCCACGTGCGTTCGATATCCATCAGCTTGTTGAGCAACGGAGAGGGAGCGCTACCCGTCCCGGAGATTAACTCCTTGCCGGCAGCTTTACAAATAAGAAGTGCCGTATCGCACGCCAAGGCAGCCCTTTTCCATTTCTCCTTGTCGTAAGCCGGGAAAAGCTTTTCCCCGTTTCTATTCACGAAATTTTGCAGGGAAGCATTACCGTTAAACAAGGGAGAGGCCGCATAGAGCAACGTCAGGGCTTTCAGCGTGGCAACAGCCTCCTTGTTGAAGTAAAGCGAATGATCTGTCGGTTTGGCACTCATATAAGGTAACTCGCCCATAGCCTCGTCACACAATTTCACGATGGCATCCACGCACTCGTCTATCGGGCGGCGGGATTGTATCATTTCCTCCATACTCACGTTAGCATCGATATTCTTATCCACCAGAACGATCGGACCGTAACGGCGCATCAGGTCAAAATAATAAAACGCCTTCACGGCTTTCACCTCAGCTTTCCACAAGGCTTTCTCATCGGCTTCCATATTATATACCCCATCGATATGTTCTAGGAAGATATTGCAATAACGAATAGCCGCGAAATACTGGTTCTTATGCCAGACATTACAATAGGGTGATTGTGCCATTTGTAAACCGTCACCGATAAACAAAGCAGGAACCAAGCCTGCATTCTTCGTCCTGACATACTCTGCCCCACAATACTCGTCCGCCCCC
>QWCH01001084.1_pt1 | contig 44418 bp, 41 predicted proteins | sample 1972671 | NCBI WGS metagenome assembly QWCH01 (sample SAMN09866713, study PRJNA288562) | Human gut metagenome isolate term3_stool, whole genome shotgun sequencing... | isolation source: gut | host: Homo sapiens | place: USA: California
GTGGGCCAGCCCAGCTCAATGAGCCGCTGCTGCAAGAACATTTTGGTCAGGTAGCTGGGCACCGAGACGACGGCGCTGGAAACGATGAGCTTGGCCGCCAGCGGCGTGGTGCGCAGGATGCTCAGGCTGTTGCGCGCCAGTTTGGTGAACTGGCCGGGCAGCGCGCGGAGGGTCTGCTTTCCCCGGCTGGCCTGTGCCTTGGTGACGATGGGCTCCTCCATCAGCGCAAGGGCGGCGGTGGAAACGCCCTCGAACGCAGCGCTCAGCAGGTAAAAGCCCGCAAAGCCGAGGAAGCGCTTCAAAAGGCTGGCCAGCGAACCTATGGCGTTGGCCAGCATGGAAATCTGGGAACTGTTGGCGGAGACTTGGATGTACTCGTCCTCGCGGCCCTCGGTCTTCAGGCTGTCGTAGACAAGGGCTGTGAAGGTGCCGGAAAACATGGTCATAGCCAGCGCGTTCAGCCCCATGGCAAGGCAGATGGTGAACAGGTTCGGCGCAAAAGCCATCAACAGATTGCAGGTCACGGTCAAGACTCCGCCGGACAGGAGGGTCTTCCGGCGGCCCAGCAGGTCTGCCGCCATGCCGCTGGGCACTTCGCAGAAGAGGCTGACGATGTGATACACGCTTTCGGCCAGGCCAATCTCCCACAGGGAGAAGCCCCGGGCCGCCAGCAGGGCCACCCATACCGCATCCGTGATGCGCAGGCCGGAGAAGAAATCGGAAGTATAAATGCAGGCGAGCTGCTTTTTTAAATTGAGTTTATGATCCATTGGAAACACCCTTTCTATTTATAGTGAATGATTCAAAATAGAAAGTGTACCCAAAACAAAAGCGCCCCACAGCAAAGCTGCGCGGCGCTGAAAATCATGCTCCACGCTTTGCTGAAAGAGACAAAAGGGTACACTTCGAGCCGGAAAGTATTAAATCTGACCTTTTTTGAAAAAGATGCAGCCATTCCAACCCATCTGGGTGTACCCTCCTTTCAGTAAAACGTTACGCTTACAATACCATACTTTCGGCCAAAATACAAGCAAAACCGTAAAATTCAGGGAAAAAGTGCCGCCCCGGCTTGCAAACAGGCCCAAAGTGTGGTAAGATGATATCCGGTTATGAAACCTGAATATCTTGAAAACGCAGCGACGGAGAGAGTACGCATGCAGTTCCACAGCAAAGAGAGAAGCTTCACCGGCTGAAAGGGCTTCCGCGTGGGTGTGTGCCGAAGTTCGCTCCTGAGCGGCCTGCCCGAACGGTTTCTATTAGGGCAGGACGGCGCGCCCCGTTACGGCGTTTGAGAGCCGCCCTTCTTTGTGCAGGGCGGAAACCGGGTGGTACCGCGGAGCATTGGATTTGCAAAGGCTTCGTCCCTTTTGTCCGGCCAGAAATGGCCCGGCAGGGGACGGGGCCTTTTTTGCTGCCCCGCTTTGAAAACACGAACTGAGAAGGAGAGAATTTCCATGCAAGCAATGATCGACGAGCTGGCCAAACAGGCCGCAGAGAGCCTCGGTCAGGTCTCTTCCAAGGAGACGCTGGCCTCGTTCTGGCAGGAATATCTGAGCAAAAACGGCAAGATCCCCGCGCTGATGAAGAATCTGCGCTCTGTCGCGCCCGAAGAGCGCCCCGCCATGGGCAAGATCATCAACGAGCTCAAGCAGAAGGTGCAGGCAGACTACGATGCCGCCGCTGCCAAGGTGAAGGAGGCCGAGCTGGCCGCCCGCAACGCCGCTGAGACCGTGGACATCACCCTGCCCGCCAAGACCCGCACGGTGGGTGGTCTGCACCCCCTGACGCTGGTCACCAACCAGATCATCGACGTGTTCTCCGGCATGGGCTTTGCCGTGGCCGACGCACCTGAGATCGAGGACGACGACCACAACTTCACCCGCCTGAACGTGCCCAAGGATCACCCCGCCCGCGATATGCAGGATACCTTCTACCTGTCCGACGAATTCCTGCTCCGCACCCAGACCTCCGGCGGCCAGATCCGCACCATGGACAGCCAGAAGCCGCCCATCAAGGTGCTGATCCCCGGCCGTGTGTTCCGTTCCGATTCCGATGCCACCCACAGCCCCATGTTCCACCAGATGGAAGGCCTGGTCGTGGATAAGGGCATCACCCTGGGCGACCTGCAGGGCGCGCTGAACACCTTTGTGCAGAAGCTGTTCGGCAAGGACACCCGCACCCGCCTGCGTCCCTCTTACTTCCCCTTCACCGAGCCCAGTGTGGAGGTCGATGTCAGCTGCTTTGAGTGCGGCGGCAAGGGCTGCCCCCTGTGCAAGCACACCGGCTGGATCGAAGTTCTGGGCGGCGGTGTTGTCAACCGCAAGGTGCTGGAGAACTGCAACATTGACCCGGATGAGTATTCCGGTTTCGCCTTCGGCATTGGCATCGAGCGCATCGCCATGCTGAAGTACGGCATCAACAACATCGGCCTGATGTTCGAGAACAACCTGCAGTTCCTCGAGCAGTTCCATGAATAAGAGGGGAGAGAACAGACAATGAAAGTACCTTTCAGTTGGTTAAAAGAATTCGTTGATATCGACGTTACCGCTCAGGAGCTGGAGGAGAAGCTGTTCTCCTGCGGCTTTGAGGTGGAAGAGCTGATCCCGCTGGATGCAGGCATCAGCAAGGTGGTCGTTGGCAAGATCGTGGAGATGGAAAAGCAGGAGGGCACCCACCTGACCAAGTGTGTGGTGGACTGCGGTGACTACGGCCACGATATCCGCATCAGCACCGGTGCCGCCAATATGAAGCTGGGCGACTGTGTGCCCGCCGCTCTGGATGGCTCCACCCTGCCCGGCGGCATCAAGATCAAGGCCCGCAAGATGCAGGGCGTGGAGTCCAACGGTATGCTCTGCTCCGGCGAGGAGCTGGGCCTGAACGATGACCTGTTCCCGGGCTCTGAGGTCTATGGCCTGCTCATCCTGCCCGAGGATTCCGTTCCCGGCACCGACATTGCACCCGTTGTCGGCCTGGATGACTATATCTTCGATATCTCCATCACCGCAAACCGCCCTGACTGCCAGTCCGTGCTGGGCATTGCCCGCGAGGTCGCTGCCATTCTGGGCAAGCCCCTGCACATGCCCGCCATGGATTACAAGGCTGTCTGTGAGCCGGATGCTCCCATTACCGTCCAGGTGGAGGCCCCCGACCTGTGCCCCCGTTATATGGCACACTACGTCCGCAACATCCGCATGGGCGAATCTCCCCGCTGGATGAAGCGTCATCTGGCCCTGTGCGGCCTGCGCTCCATCAGCAACGTGGTGGATATCACCAACCACACCCTGCTGGAAATGGGCCAGCCCATGCACGCCTTTGACCTGAACAAGGTCGTCGGCCGCACCATTGATGTGCGCCGTGCCCACGAGGGTGAGAAGATCGTGACCCTCGATGAAAAGGAGTTCACCCTGAACCCCAACAATCTGGTCATCTGCGATGCCGAGAAGCCTGTGGCTCTGGCCGGCATCATGGGCGGTGCCAACTCCGGCATGGATGAGAACACCACCAGCCTGCTGTTCGAGTGCGCCACCTTCGCCCGTGACTGCGTCCGCAAGACCAGCCGTGCCCTGGGCCAGAACAGTGATTCCTCTGCCCGCTATGAAAAGGGTGTGGACCGCAACTCTCCCGAGTTGGGCCTGGCCCGTGCCCTGCACCTGATCCAGGAGCTGGACTGCGGCGATATCACCACCCTCGAGTATGACCTGACCGATGGCCGTCCGCTGGAGCGCAAGCACATCGTGACCACCCCTGCCAAGATCTGCGGTGTGCTGGGCATCACTGTGCCCGAGCAGACCATGATCGATATCCTGCAGCGCCTGGAGTTTACTGTGGATGTGCAGGCCGATGGCAGCTGGGATGTGTCTGCTCCTCTCTACCGTGAGGATGTGGAGAGCTTCCCCGATCTGGCGGAGGAGGTCATCCGTGAGTACGGCTATGACCACATCAACCCCACCTTCCTGAACACCGCCTCTGTCACCAACGGCGGCCTGAACTACGCGCAGAAGCAGCAGCTCAAGACCAAGCGCCTGCTGGCTGCACAGGGCTTCTATGAGGCCTCCACCCTGGCCTTCTACTCCAACGCGGAGCTGGATATGCTGCACATCCCCGCTGAGGATGCTGCCCGCAAGGCCATCCGCATCCTGAACCCCATCAGCGAGAACCTGTCCATCATGCGCACCCTGCTGACCCCGTCCATGCTGAATGTCATCGTGGACAACCTCAAGAAGGGCAATGCCGAGGGCCGCCTGTTCGAGATGGCTCCCGTCTATCTGGCCAAGGAGCTGCCCATCAGCGAGCATCCCCATGAGCGTCAGACCCTCTGCATTGGTGCCTTTGGCCCCGAGGAGGACTTCTTCACCGTCAAGGGTGCAATGGAGGCGCTGGCCGCAGGCTTTGACCTGACCTTCACCTACGAGCGCGAGACCACCCCGTGGCTCCACCCCGGCATCAGCGCCGCTGTCTACTGCAACGGCAAGCGTCTGGGCGTGTTCGGTAAGCTCTCCAATGAAATCAATGGCGAGCTGGAGATCGCAAAGGACCAGAAGGACAGCCAGAACATCTATCTGGGTGAGCTGGACTATGAGGCTCTGATGTCCTGTGTGGACGGTGAGCTGCGCTATAAGCCGCTGAGCCCCTACGCTGCTGTCAAGCGTGACCTGGCCCTTGTCTGCGAGGAAAAGGTCACCTGCGGCGAGATCGAGGACACCATCAAGAAGGCAAGCCCCCTCATCACCGAGGTCAAGCTGTTCGATATCTACCGCGGCGCAAACCTGGGCGAGGGCAAGAAGAGCATGGCCTTCTCCCTGACCCTGTCTGACCCCAGTGCGGAGATCTCCGCTGATCAGGTCGAGCGCACCGTCAAGAAGGTGCTGGGCAACCTGAAGTTCAAGCTGGGCATTGAGATCCGGTAAACGGTGATCTATACACAGCACTATGATTCTCCTCTGGGTGGCATCCTGCTGGCCGCTGATGACATCGGCCTGACCGGCCTTTGGTTCGAGGGGCAGAAGTACTTTGCCCGCACCCTGGATGCGGTGCATCAGGAGCAGGAGACCGCCGTGCTCTCCGAGGCCAGCCGCTGGCTGGATGTTTATTTCGGCGGGCAGGAGCCGGACTTTACCCCGCCGCTCCATCCCGCTGGCTCTGCCTTTCAGCAGGAGGTGTGGGCGCTGCTGCGCCGCATCCCCTGCGGCCAGACCACGACCTATGGGGCACTGGCAAGGCAGCTGGCTGCAGAGCGCGGTCTTTCCCGGATGTCTGCGCAGGCTGTGGGCGGGGCTGTCGGACACAATGCGATCTCTATCATCATTCCCTGCCACCGCGTTGTCGGAACAAACGGCAGCCTGACCGGATATGCAGGTGGTATCGACAAAAAGGCCGCGCTGCTGAGACTGGAAATGAAAATGACGCGGTAAGAAATGCAGCAAATGAAAAATCCGAACCTCTTCCCGATGGGAAGAGGTTCGGATTTTTCTTGTGTGGTGGACATAACGGGAGACTGAGCGAATTTATTGGATAATAATCTGCGGAAGCGGTTTCTGCATCCATGATAAGGTTAAAATCGGCCTCGGAACGGTTTTGTCCGGAATAATTAAAGGCGATCCTTAAGTGATCATCGGACAGGTAGACCACTGAGACAAAGGTATCGATGACTTTACGCCGGAACTCCTGGCTCTGCAAGCTGCCGCCCTGGAACTGCTCCAGCCAATAGAGAATTTGCTCACGCTCAAGACGAACATGGCTCAGCTTCTCTAACTCAATAGCACGCTTCAAATCTTTCGCTTTGGTTTCCAGATCCAGCAGACGCTGTTTTGTGGTTGCAGTGATGATGCCTGCCTCGATGGCCTTCATCAAGTTGTCGGTGGCTTTCTGATTTTCTTCCAGTTCGGCGGTAAGAGCAGCCAGCTGCGACGAAGCAGCCTCCCGCTCCTGATATTCCATCACGGCATCTGTGATCCACTCCATCACATCGGGCTGGAGAACATAGTCCAAGGCGGCTTTCACGACAACCTTTTCAATCCACTCACGGGGGACGTTGGCCTTTTTGCAAGCCCGCTCCCGCCGCCGCTTCTGACAGCCATAGTAGTAGTGAGATTCGCCATTCTTCGCAGTACCGGAAAAGCCGATCATATAAGAACCACAGTGGGCACACTTCAGCTTTCCGGTCAGCAGATAATCTCCGCCATCATGGTGGCGGCCCCGGACGCGGCGATTGGCGTTCATCCGCTCATTCGCGGCCAGGAATGTGCCCGGGTCGATGATTGCTGGCATTCCACCCTCAATGCGGATATCGGAGAAGTGGTAGACACCGATGTAGGATTCATTTTTCAGCAGGACAAAACTGTTTTTGTTCCAACGTCCGCCACGACTGGTTTTCAGGCCCTTATTGTTCAGCTCAGTGGCAATGTCTACAAAAGGCACGCCGGCAGCGGCTTTGCGGAAAATATCTCGGACGATCTCAGCGTTCGTCTCGTGAATCGCAAAGCGGCCATCCGGGCCCTTGCAGTAGCCGAAGGGGATAGAACCGGAATTTACTTTGCAGTTCTCGGCATTGAAGCGCATCCCACGGCGAATGTTCTGAGCAAGAGATGCACTATAATACTCGGCAGAACCTTCCAGAACGGATTCCAGCAGGATCCCCTCGGGGCCGTCCGGGATGGATTCCTTTGCATAGAGAACCCGGACACCAGCTTTTTTGAGCTTATATTTATAAGTGGCAGAATCGTACCGATTGCGGGCGAAGCGGTCGATCTTCCAGCAGATCACGAAGGGCCAGTGGCCGTGGGCCGCATCCTTCAGCATCTGTTGGAACTCGGGCCGGTTATCGGTAGTGCCGGACAGATGCCGATCGGCGTAGATCTTCACGACCCGGAGACCGTTTTGCTGCGCAAAAAGTTCGCAGTCAGCCACCTGCTGCTCAATGGAACAGTCCCGCTGGGAATGGGAAGAGTAACGTGCATAGATCACCGCGTCCTGAATATCCGGATCGGGTACAGAAGAAAATTTCTTTTTCATGGTTTTCCTCAGCTTGTGCGCTGAGCAGGATCATGGTACAATGAACTTGCTCAGCAGGTGTTTTCTTAACCTATGATTATTCTCCGACAGACAGATTCCCCATCTGGCCCCGGCGGCTCTATCGTACAGAGCTGCCGGGGATTCTTTTTTGTCGGATTGTGTTCTGAGGGGGATCATGCTACAATAAAAGTGCAGACCGGGTCGTGAAGTCCCCGGCTGCACCTCCTCACATAGCAAGACGGTGGAATGTTTTCTTATGAGGAACCCCGCTGGTGTTTGCCGCACTGGCGGGGTTGTTTTTATTAGTAAGCGGTTGCTACGACTTCATATAAATCGCAATTTTCAAAAGTGTGAGGCAGATAAATAGTGAACGAGCCGGACTTTCCAACTTCAATAGGGTCGGAATAACTGATTTTTCCGCCCACGATTTTACCGTCCTGTTTGAAAATCGCAGATACCTGAACACTCTGCTTTTTGAAACTATTGTTTATAACTGTGCCAGAAATGGTATAGAACGCATTGCTACTTGATGAATGAATATCGCTGACTACAAAGTCTGAACGCTGAGAAACCTTGTCATCAGAATACATGGCTGGATTATCTGTAAAGCGCAAATCAAGTGATGTCGGAATGCGTCCTATGTAGTCGAAGGAATTAGAATATCGTATTGTATCGCCGGCAGCAATAGCGACAATATAGCTGGGCGAAGAATATAGTCCGTGGCCCTCTTCGTCCAAACAATTGACATTTATTGTAGAACCATCAAAGGTTTTGGAACTTTTGTTCGTTGCTTCAGCACTGTAAAAAACATAAACATGGCCGTTTTCAGAATACCAGGAACCACCTAAAAGCTTGACGGATGTTTGACCCGGGGTCCAGTCACCGCCAGATATAGTTCCTGAAGGACCGTCACCGCTGCATCCAGTTAGAAACAAGAGGAACATTGCAAGAGAAAGAATAATAGTGGGAAGTTTCTTTTTCATAATTATCCTCAGCTTTCGTAATGAATTTCAAGATAATCAATGATATCATTAACATCAATTTCATCGTGTGAAGCTAAATAACCTTCAATGTAGCCAAGTAACCAATTATTGGAATAGTTTTTATGATAACCATAACTGTATCCGCCAGCGTATGTATTGTCATCAACATCATTGAACGGAACAATGATATTTTCTTCGCCTTTTGAATATCCAGCATCAAATCCATTAGAAACTCCAGCTTCACGACCTGCATCCAAACCATCCAAAATACCGCTGTAATATGGAGAAAGCGATTCAGATGAACTAACATTTGAAGGAAAGGAAGATTCTGAATCGCTTTCGATGGGCTGAGATGATGAGATATTATTGTTAGTAGAACATCCTGAAAGAAAAATAGAAAAAAGAGATATACCAATAAAGGCATTAAATAGACAGCGATGTACACGCATTGACATTTCCTCTTTAGTCCGAATAACCGCTTTGGGTAGCCAAGGCGGTTATTTTTTATGCTTCCTTTGCAGCCACGCCATGCGCAACAGCTTTTTTATAACGTCCGGTGAGAACCAAATCCTCAACATACTCCAGTGCCTTGGTCTGGCCCTCTTCGTTCAGCTGGTCGAAGTTGTCCAGTAGGGCAGCCTGGGCGGGGGTAAGCTGGATTTTACCGTTTGCGGCATCATCGGATAAATCGTCGAGAGTATAGCCCATGCAGTGAACCACAGCGGAAACGGTGGATAACTGAGGGTCTTTTGTCTGACCTGCAAAGAGCTTGTTTAGTGTGCCCTTGGGCACACCGGATGCTTCCGAAATCTGCTCAATCGTCATACCACTGCTCTTTTTAATACGGTTTAGATTATCAAGCCACATGGTAAAAATCTCCTTCCTGGTGCTTTACCTCTATTATAAGAAGAAGAAAGTGCACTGTCAATAATAAATTACCGAATAAGATAAAAATATTCTGAAAGAGGGTTGACTTTTACCGTGTAAGGGTGTACAATCGCATTAAGAATTACCGTTAAAGGTAAAATATGAATGAAACGGAGGATTAGAGATGGATAATCTGAAAGCTGAAATGCAACGGAATGGCCTGACAGTGAAAGACATTATGGCAACGATCGGGTGCTCAGAGAAAACTGCTAGGAACAAAATCAACGGGGAAACGGATTTCACATATCCGGAAGCTGAGCGTGTTCGGAATGTGCTGTTCCCAGGGCTGAGAATGGAATACCTTTTCCGATCTCAGCCCACCGACCCAAAAAAGAGCGCATGAAAGGAAGAAAAGCATGGGATACGAAGAAATTATGGCGGCCATCAAGGACATCAATGGCCCGTGGAGCAACGCGGCCTGCATGGGCTACTGCCTGATCGCAATGCGCCGGGCGGGGCTGAGGCCTACAGCACAGCGCCGGGTGCTGCTGGCGCTGGAAGGGGTGTTCGACGATGTGAGTGTGGAGGAGGCCGAGAAGGCCGGATATGCCAATAAGGAGGAGTAAGGAGTGGACCGTTATATGATCGTGATCCCGGCGAAGAACCGGGCATTCAACATGAAGTGTGATGATGGTGACAGCATGAAGCTGGAGACCCTGCAGAAGCTGGTGGGCGGGCCGATCGAGCCGGTGCCCGCCTTGCTGAGCGCCGAGTGGGCGCGGGAGAAGGACGTGGACGGCATTCTGTTGCTGGTGAACGAGGAAGGGCTGATGAAGGAGCGCCCCCTGACGAACCAGCGCGCCAGTGAGATGACGGCGGCAGAGCTGGTGGGCCCGGCAGTCGTGGCCGCAAGGCGCGGCGAGGAGCTGATCGGCTTTGCAAAGCCTGTGGTGAAGACCATCTGCGCCGAGTGGCTGTGAGCCGGAGAAGAAAAGATGAAGAGACGGAGAGCAGAGCTGACAGGCTGCGGAATACCTACGCTGGACGTGCGGACGATACCACAGTACGAGCGGCAGAACATAGCGCAGATCGTTTTTGACGCGGTGCAACGGGAGTTCCAGCGGCCGGAAGTACGGGAGGATTTTGAACGCTGGAAGGAAGAAAGAAGAAAAAGGCCCGCCGGTGCTGGAACACCGACGAGCCAACCAGGGTGATGGTTTTTGACTGCCCATCACCAGAAGTTTAACACAGAGTGGGAGGATTTGCAAATGAAAAAGAAGATCACGGGCAGCGTGCTGAGCGCCGGTGCCATTGTGCTGGGACTGGCTGCGGCAGGCTGCGGCGGGGCCATTGAGAACGCAGCCAACGGCTGGGCAATGCTGGGCTACACGCTGCTGGCCATCCTGCTGGGGTGTGCAGCCCTGGCGCTGGCCGGGCTGGGCCTGGTGGCAGAGCAGCGGAAGGAGCCGCAGAAGATCCACAAAGTGCCGGAGAACACGGTGAAGAAAGCTGTCTGCGGCAGAAAGGTGGGGTAAGGATGGTACGGATTGAAATTAAAAAGACAGTCAAGGGTCAGATGATGCTGGCGGTGGAAGCTGAGCATGAGAGCCTGGACGAAGTTCTGACATGTGCTGCCCGGTGCTTTGTGGGTGTTGCACGGAAGCTTTTAGGCCCCATTTCTACTGACCCGTTATTTGCCGACGAGGCGGCGAAACTTATTAAGGATTTGCTGACGGACACGGAAGGCTTTAAGGTAACGGAAGGGTACGAGGGCAAAGAAGCAAAATTTATTGCCGCGCTGAACGGTATGAATGCGGGGGAACAGAAATGACGCTGGAAGATTACAAGAACATCCTGCGGACGGGAACGCCCAGCGACCGGGCGCGGGCCATTGCCGAGGCGGGGAACGACAGGAGCCTGACCGACGAGGAGTTCCACGAGCTGACGGCCATGATCAAGGGCGTTGTGCGGCCCGGGCGGCGGAAGATGACCCCGGACGAGGCGAAGCTCTGGGCCGAGGTGAGCCGGATCAACACCCGGTTGAAGGACGAGATGGTGAACGCGGGCTTTGCGGTGAGGGCCCTGCCCGGCGACCTGCAGGAGGATGCGATCAACGTTCTTTCCCGCACGGTGAGCGGGATGCTGGGCGAACTGACCGCCATGATGGCAGAGACCGGGGAACCCTGATGGATAAGACCCAGTGTGTACATGTATTTGAGATCACCCGGAGCCGGTGCCTGGCATGTGCAGGCCGGAACCGAGCGTGCGGGGAATATGAAGAACGGAGAAACTATGAAAAACGATGCAAGAAAGATGGCACTGGAGAACCAGATCGAGCTGGCACAGCAGAATGCGATTGACTTCACCCATGCCTGCATGACCATTGCGCTGCATGATGTGTTCGGCGTAGGCAAAGACCGGCTGGACAAGGTGACCCAGCGGAAGGATGAAATCAATGGGGAGCTGATGCGGCGGATGGCCATACCTGCAAAGAATCAGAAGGCCCAGCTGAACGAAGCCGAAAAATGGCTGGTGGGGTTGCTGCCAGAGGGTGTGGTGAGCGTATTTCGTGTCCCGGTGATAAAAGGTGTGCCCCGGAAGCGGCGAGAAGTTCAGCTGAAGATGGCCATTGACAGGGCGGCAACGCTGGAATGGCGGGGTTATGCTACCGCCTGTGCCCAAGTGCTGGGCTTTGGCCCCCGGCGGCTGGAAAAACTGCGGCAGGAAACAATTGCGAATTTTGGCCAGCTGAACGAGTGGGTGGAAACCGACGGCGTGGATGTGGCCATGGAAATGCTGTGCCGCTGCGCCCGGGACGCTTACAAGACCGAGGTAGAAGTGCTGGATGTGCCGGACGAGGCTGTATTGGAAAAACAGCGGAGGGAAACGGCGGAGACGATACGTCAGCTGCAAGTGCAGGCGGTACAGCGGGAAGTGAGCCGCAAACGGGTGCCTTGTGTGCTGCCGCTTTCGGAAGCCGAGGTGCAGCGGCGTGTGGAAGCGGTAACTTCATCGGTGCACAGCTCCCCTGAAATGAGCACCGTACTTAGTAGAAGGAGAATCTGAGATGCAGAGTGGATGCAGATGGGTGTACACCCTGATGGACTGGGAAACCGGCGAGGTGGTGGCCAAGGGCACCAGCGTGGAGCTGGTGGAGCAGGGATATTTTCCAGATGTGAACAAACTGAGCAGCGTTTGGAATAATCTGGAAAAATGCAAGAACCCCAGCCCGAAGAACTACCGGTGGAAGATGGAGCGGAAGAGCACCAAGGACGACCGGGTGGAGAGGGCCCGGGCAGAGGGCCTGAGCGAGGACGAGCGGGCCGAGACCCGGATGGTGCGGGTGTACAGCTGCTACGGTGCGGACGGCACCCTGCTGGGCAAGGGCACGGCGGCAGAGCTGAAGGACAAGGGATTGTTTGGCAGCGAGGGCACAGTGCACGAGTGCTACCGCAATCGGGGCGGCGTGTACAAGCCCGGCGGCGTTACGCGGATGGAGATGGAGCTGTGCCAGAAACGGATCCGGCACCCCATGAAGCTGCCGGATCAGCCAGCAAAGGTGAAGCGCAAGCCCATTGGCGGCGTGATCGACCCCAGCGCCCTGGCCTACGATGTGCACGACCTGATGATCTACAACGAGAAGGCCCGGAAAATTGGAAAGCCGGAACTGACCTACGGCTACTGGGCGGAAAAAGGAAAGCCCGCCACGCCTTAAACACCTTAATCTATTATGAAGAGCAACGGATACGATGGACCTGACACGTCCACCGTATCCGTTACGTTTCATAATACCTTTATAAAGAAAGAGGGGGAAGGGCCCTCTTTGGGGAGCTAGTATACCCGTTATTTCTGTGACGGTGGGGTCACGGGAAAGAGAATATCAGCAGAAAGTGAAAGCCAGCAGGAGGGCACCGGGATGCGCTGTAACTACATCCGAGAGAAAAAATACCAGTGCGGGGATGACTACATGGCAGTGGGAGTGTTCTCCATCATCCCCCAGGAACACCGGGGCCGGGGCAAGAAGCGGAAGGAATCCAGCGAGGGGCAGAAGGCGAAGAACAAAATGGCTTCCCTGCGCAAGCGCCAGAGAAAGGCGCTGACCAATTTCAGTCCGGCGGGAATGTTCCTGACCGGTACATACGAGGATCCATTTCTGCCGGAGGACATTCTGGCCTGCCGGAGAGACGTGGAGAACTACAAGCGGCGGGTGATGGCGGCCACCTGCAAGCGGTTCGGGGCAAGGCGGGAGGACATCCGCCTGATGCTGGTGGCGGTGCGCAAGGGAGAAGCAGGACGGCTGCACATGCACGGTTTTGCGGAATGCACGGGCCTGACTGCGGCCCAGCGCCGGGAGTGGCGGGAGATGCTGGAGGATCTGTGGCGGCGGCGTATCCCCGGCTCCAACGAGTTTGAGCCGCTGGGAACCATGAACGTGAACAGAATCGATATGAAAAAGCTGCTGGGCAAGAGCGTGCAGGGCGAATACGGCACGGTGGGCTACTTCTACGGCCACAAGGAGCGGCTGTGGGTGGAAACGGCCAACCTGCGCCCGGCCATTGAGCAGGCCCCCAACGATGGGAGATGGAGCCGGAAACAGCTGCGGGCCGCCTGCGGGGAAAAGCAGAACGATGCCAAGTGGTGGGAGCAGCGGTTTCCCGGCTGGAAGATGGAAAAGTGCATCGTGCTGGAGCCCGGCGGGCTGCATGAGAGCCCGAAGCGGGAAGGAACCGGCTGGGAACGGCTGGAACCGCAATGCTATGTGATCCTGCGTCGGCGGGAGGCTGCGATTCTTCGCACCTGACAGATAAAACACCGGTATTTTGCGCGTTATACCCATGCGAAAAGAAGGTGGAGCGGTGACAAAAGAGCAGAAGAAAGCGACCCGGCAGGCTCTGCGCCGATATGGCGAGGGGTCTGTTTGTGCTGCCTGGGCGCAGGTGATCGGGGCGGTGCTGGCCTGGTACGACCGCAATGACCCGGTATGCGCCCAGCTGCTGCGGCTGCGCTACCTGCAAGGTCTGCCCGAGGAAAAGGTGATCGCCCGACTGTATGTGGGGCGAACGACCTACTACACCAAAGAGCTGGAAGCCCTGAGCACCGTGGCAGTGTGTGCAGCGGATGCAGGGCTGCTGCCCGGCGGGCAAATGTCCGGGGTATTTTGAGCGGGCGAGACGTGGTAGGCTATTTGCAAAGGCAGGTGAGAGAGTTGGCGAAGAAGCGGGCGTACTGCAAGAACACGGTGGCCGGGAAGCAGCGGGGAAAGAAATACCCGGCGGCGTTCCGGGCCGAGGTGGTAATGGCCATGCTGGGCTCCAACTCCATCTGCGCTGTGGCGAAGAAGTACGGCGTGCCGGAATCGACAATCCGCAGCTGGATGAGCGAGGAGGCAGGCCGCAGTGATGCCTTTGCAAAGGCCCGGCAGGAAGCCGCGCGGGAGATCGCCATCCGGGCAAGCCTGGGGGTGCGGGCACAGGTGACCTTTTTGCAGGGCCGGGCCGCTGAGAGCCAGCGGGCGGCGCAGATCACGGAGAGGCTGCACCGGCGTTTGGACGAGGACACCCGGGCCCGGGACTTTGCCGTGGGCACCCTGCTGAAGGACGACCCGGAGGAGCTGGCGGATGCCACCGAGACCGGCCTTGTGGTGTATGCAAGCCCGGGCAGCTACGACAGGCAGCTGGATGACACGGAACGCAGGCGGCTGAACGCCGAACTGGAGCGGTACGAGAGCCGGGTGATGAGCGACAAGAACGCGGCCGGTGTGGCCAAGGTGCTGATGGAAGTGGCCGAAAAGGCTGCTGCCATGGCCCCGGCGGAGAACACCGACAGCGAGAGCGGCCCGCCGATGGTGGAGATTGCGGCAGCCGGAGACGCGGACGGCAAGCAGGAGGTGGAAGTGGATGGCGGCACAGAGGATGCGTGACGGCAGACCGGTGATCTGGTCGCCGCAACCTGCCCAGGCGCGGTTCATGCAGCGCACCGAGAACGAAGTGCTGTATGGCGGGGCCGCAGGCGGCGGAAAGAGCGACGCGCTGGTGATCGAGGCCCTGCGGCAGGTGGAGATCCCACACTACCGGGGACTCATCATCCGAAAGACGTTTCCCCAGCTACGGGAGCTCATTGACAAGACCATGCGGTATTACAAGCCGGTTTTCCCAAAAGCCCGGTACAACAGCAGCACACACTGCTGGACCTTCCCCAGCGGGGCAAAGATCTATTTTGGCAGCCTGAACCACGCCCAGGACAAGTACAACTATCAGGGCCAGGCCTACGACTTTATCGGCTTTGACGAGCTGACCCATTTCACCTGGGAAGAGTACAGCTACCTGCTGAGCCGAAACCGACCCAACGGCCCCGATACCCGGGTCTACACCCGGGCCACGGCCAACCCCGGCGGCATCGGCCACGGATGGGTGAAGGCAAGGTTCGTCAGCCCGGCCCCGCCCGGCACCCGGATGGTGCAGATGGTAAAGGCCCGGGCCCCGGACGGACGGGAGATCGTGCAGCGGCGGACCCGCATCTTTATCCCAAGCACCGTGTTTGACAACGCGGCCCTGCTGGAAAATGACCCGGGATACCTGGGCACGCTGGCTGCGCTGCCGGAAGCGGAGAAGAAAGCCCTGCTCTACGGCGACTGGGACAGCTTTACCGGGCAGGTGTTCACCGAGTGGAAGAACGACCCGGCCCACTACGACGACCAGCGGTGGACACATGTGATCCGCCCGTTCCGCATCCCGGGACACTGGAAGATCTGGCGGGGGTACGATTTCGGCTACTCGAAGCCCTTTTCCGTGGGGTGGTATGCGGCGGACGAAGAGGGCAGGCTTTACCGCATCCGGGAGCTGTACGGCTGCACCGGGACCCCCAACGAGGGCATCAGAGCTGACCCTGTGAAGCAGGCGAGGATGATCCGGGAAGCCGAAGAGAACGACCCCATGCTCCGGGGCCGCACCATTCTGGGCGTGGCCGATCCGGCTATCTTCAACGAGAGCCAGGGCGAGAGCATTGCCATGATGCAGGAGAAGAGCCCGAACTTTTTGCACTGGGCACCCGGCGACCACACACGGCTCGCCGGAAAGATGCAGTTCCACTACCGGCTGGCGTTCCAGGCGGACGGGCGGCCCATGCTGCAGGTGTTCAACACCTGCAAGCACTTTATCCGAACCATCCCGAACCTGGTATACAGCGAGAGCAACGTGGAGGACATTGACACCGACCAAGAGGATCACATCTACGATGAGTGCCGGTATGTGCTGATGGAGAATCCCCTCAGCCCGCCCCGGACAGAGCCGGTGCAGCCCATGCCGGATGACCCGCTGGAGCTGGGGAAGAAAGCGAGGTTTTTTAGAGTATGACCGACGTGATCGGCACAGAGCAGGTGGCGAAGGCCACGGCGCTGTTACAGAGATACAAGACCGGCAAGGAGGCGCTGGACAAGCGGATCGTGGACAACGAGCTGTGGTTCCGGATGCAGCACTGGGCCAACTACAAAAACGAGATGATGGAGGGCAAGCCCAAACCTTCCAGCGGGTGGCTGTTCAACAGCATTGCCAACAAGCACGCGGATGCCATGGACAACTACCCGGAGCCTAACGTGCTGCCCCGGGCAGCGGACGACGAGCAGACCGCCAAGGTGCTTTCCAAGATCCTGCCGGTGCTGCTGGAACAGGCAGAATACGAGCAGGTGTACAGCGACACCTGGTGGCGCAAGCTCAAGCAGGGCACCGGTGTGAAGGGCATCTTCTGGGACCCGGGGTTGCGGAACGGCGTGGGGGACATCTCCATCAAGAGCATGGATCTGCTGATGATGTACTGGGAGCCCGGCGTGATGGACATCCAGGACAGCCCCAACCTGTTCAGCCTGGCGGTGGCCGACAACGAACAGCTGAAGGCCCAGTACCCCCAGCTGGAAGGCCACACCGGCAGCACGCTGGAAGTGGCAAAGTACATCCACGACCAGAGCATTGACACCTCGGACAAGAGCGTGGTGGTGGACTGGTACTACAAAAAGGCCCGGGAGGACGGCCCGCCTCTGCTGCACTACTGCAAGTTCTGCAACGGTGTGGTGCTCTACGCCAGCGAGAACGACCCGGCCCTTGCTGACCGGGGATTCTACGACCACGGCAAGTACCCCTTTGTGTTCGACACCCTGTTTGTGGAAGAGGACAGCCCGGCGGGCTTTGGGTACATCGACGTGATGAAGGACACCCAGACCGCCATCGACGAGATGAACGCGGCCATGGACGAGAACGTGAAGCTTTCGGCCAAGGCGCGGTACATCATCCAGGACGGTGCGGGCATCAACGAGCAGGAGCTGGCCGATTTTGGCAAGGACATCGTCCACGCGGCGGGGCGGGTGACGGACGAGACCCTGCGGCCCTTACAGACAGCGGGGCTGGCGGGCAACCTGATCACCTACCGGGACGCGAGAGTGGCGGAGCTGAAGGAGATCAGCGGTAACCGGGATGTTTCCCAGGGCGGCACCACCAGCGGCCTGACTGCGGCTTCTGCCATTGCGGCGCTGCAGGAGGCTGGCTCGAAGCTCTCCCGGGATATGCTGAAAAGCGCTTACCGGGCCTTTGCAAAGGAGTGCTATTTCATCATCGACCTGATGCGGCAGTTCTACGACGAGAGCCGGGTCTACCGCATTACCGGCGACAGCGGCCAGCCGGAGTATGTGCAGTTCTCCGGGGCAATGCTGCAGCCCCAGCCGGTTGACATGATCGGCGGGGTGGAGCTGGGCAGCCACGAGCCGGTGTTCGACATCACGGTATCGGCTGCCAAGAAGAGCACCTTCAGCCGCCTTTCCCAGAACGAGACGGCAAAGGAGTGCTACCAGATGGGGCTGTTTGCCCCGGCCAACGCTGACGCGGCGCTGGCGGTGCTAGACATGATGGACTTTGAGGGCATCGAAAAGGTGCGGGAACGGGTGCAGCAGAACGGCACCCTGTACACCCAGCTGCAGCAGGCCATGGAACAGCTGCAGAAGCTGAGCGCCATCATTGACCAGCAGAACGGCACCAACATGAGCGCCATGGCCGGGGCCGCTGCACAGGCGGCAGGAACCACGGGAGGCAGAAGCGGCGGACAGACCACCGCAAAGACGGCGACCAACGGCCTGGGGGCTGTGGTGGGAGGCGGAGGCAACAGCCTGGCCACCAAGGCGGCACAGCGGGCCATGAACGTGAATAATCCGAATAAGTGATTTTCAGAAGGAGCGATAGAATGATCCATGCAGAGTATGTAGAGTTCGACCAGCCCACTGGTGCACGGGTGCGCAGGCTGGAAGTTTTCGGCCATGCAGGCTATGCGCCCAGAGGGCAGGACATCGTGTGCGCGGGTGCATCCATGCTGATGGAGACGCTGGTGTATGTGCTGGCTGACTGTGACGAGGCCGAGTGCTGTGCCTACAATGAGCCGACCGGGCCCCGCGTTTCGGTGAAGCTGACCGGCAGCATCTTCCCGACAGACCTGACAGCAATGGAGTTTGCAAAGACGGGTCTTGCCCTGCTGGCGGAGAGATATCCGGCAAACATCCACTATGAGGACAAAAGCAAGGACGGCCAGGAGAAAATGGTAAACCTTCAGCTGTTTGCTGAGGGCTGCGGTGACGGCGGCGCTGCCGCTGCTGCCGCCAGTGCTGCGGATGCGGCTCAGGAAGTGCAGGAGCCCGCCCTGCGGCCGGCAGAAGAGCGGCTGGCACGGCGGAGCGGGGTGCTGAAGCGGAGCAGCCGGGAAGAGGGCTCACCCTCTCAGTCGGCGCAGAGCGCCGCCAGCTCCCCCGAGGGGGGAGCCCTTGGCAGTGAGGAAAAGTCTGAGCTGGACGAGGAAGCGGCAGAAAACCAGAACGAAGCCGAGGGCAAGGACGGCGAGGAAAAGGGCAAGACCAAGAGCCCGGAGGAGCGGCGGAAAGCCTTTGGTGAGCTGCTGCGCGGAGAATATGCCGACCTGACCGAGGAGCTGATGCAGAACGCCGTGACCGAAGCGACCCGGCGGCTGGAAGCAAGCCCGGCCATGAAGGGTCTGATGCAGGCGCTGCAGGAAAAGTACGGCACGGATGCCAACGATCTGGTGGCCCTGACCGAGGCTGTGCGGAACGGCGCGGTGAAAGACGATGCCTACTACGAGAAGCTGGCCATGGAGAAGGGCGTTTCCACCAGGACGGCCCGGGAGCTGGACAAGCTGGAAAGCCAGAACAAGCACCTGACCGAACAGCAGCAGATGATCCAGCAGATGGAGCGTCAGCGTGTCCAGCAGGCCCGCATTGCCGAGCTGCAGGCCGGATGGGACCGGGAAGCGGAGCAGCTGAAAGCCCAGTATCCCGACTTCAACATGGCTGAGGTGCTGGCGAACCCGGAGGTGGAGAAGATTATGCGGTCGGGCGTTTCTATGACAAACGCCTACCGCAGCGCCTACTTTGATCACATCCTGAAACAGCAGCAGGCCGCCACGGCCCGGCAGGTGGAGCAGGGCGTGGTGAACCGGATGCAGCAGCGCAACGCCCGGCCCGGCGAGAATGGCACCCGCCCCGGCGGCGCGGTGCAGACCAAGATCGACGTATCCCACATGAGCCGCAAGGAAATGGAAGAGATGGAGAAGCGGGTCATGCGGGGTGAAGTTATTACACTTTAACAGGAGGAAGCTATGAAAGACAAGACCATGAAGCTGGATCTGCAGATGTTTGCAACGGCCAGCACCCAGAACCAGAACGCCACCAGCGCATCCGGCATGAGTGCCGAGATGAAAACCTTTTACGAGAAGCGCCTGATCGACCAGGCAGAGCCTGCCCTGGTGCATGACCAGTTCGGCGACCCGTATCCCATTCCGGCCAACGGCGGCAAGAACATCGAGTTCCGCAAGTATGACAGCCTGCCCAAGGCCACCACTCCGCTGACCGAGGGTGTGACCCCGGACGGCCAGACCATGAACGTTTCCACCGTTACCGCTGAAGTCAGACAGTACGGCGGATGGGTGCCCATTACCGACACGCTGCAGCTGACCGCCATTGACAACAACATCCTGCAGGCAACCAAAATCATTGCCAGCCAGGCGGGCCGCACCCTGGACACCATCGTGCGTGATGTGCTGGCGGGCGGCACCAACGTGATCTATGCGCCCAAGATCGGCGAAGGCGGCGCGGAGACCGCTGTGACCAGCCGCGCCACCCTGGACGCGACCTGCCAGCTGACCAGCGACCTGATCGCCCGTGCGGCCACCCAGCTGAAGGCCATGAACGCTGATCCCATCGGCACCAGCTTTGTGGGCATCATCCACCCTTATGTGACCTATGAACTGCGCCGCGACCCGGACTGGATCGATGTGCACAAGTACGCCCAGCCGGACGAGATCTACAACGGCGAGATCGGCACGCTGCATGGTGTGCGCTTTGTGGAGACCAGCGAGGCAAAGATCTGGAAGGGCACCGGCTGCCCGGCGGGTCTGGCTGTGTTCAGCACCCTGATCCTGGGTGCCCACGCCTACGGTTCCACCGAGATCGAGGGCGGCGGCCTGGAGCACATCGTGAAGCAGCTGGGCTATGGTGATGACCCCCTGAACCAGCGTGCGTCTGTGGGCTGGAAGGCACACAAGACCGCTGAGCGCCTGGTGGAGCAGTACATGGTGCGCATTGAGAGCTGCAGCGCACGGTACAGTGCAACGGCTGAGGCGAACTAACCCTCTCACCACTCCATCCGCCTATGGCGGCATGTCGTGGAGCTCCCCCGAAGGGGGAGCCCTGCTTAGAGGAAATAGAAAGGAGCCGATAAAATGGCAGAAGCAAAGAAAAAGACTGAGACGATCCGGCTGTTTTCGGACGGCGGGAAATACAAGGGCGACCTGTTCGTGAGCGTGAACGGTGTGAACTACCAGCTGCAGCGCGGAAAGAACATTGAGGTGCCCCCGGAGGTGGCGGAGGTCATCCGCCACAGCCAGGAACAGGACGACCAGACCGCTGCCCGCATGGAAGAGCTGGCGAATAAGGCGTAATTTTAACCCTCTCAGTGCGCAGTCCGGCATGGCCGGAGCTGCTTACAGCTCCCCCGAAGGGGGAGCCCTGCTTAGATGTATCCCCCCGGCCCGGCGGCACACGCTGTGCCGGGGGTTATTTGTTAAACCTCTCAGTCGCCTTCGGCGACAGCTCCCCTAGTAGGGGAGCCCTTGGCAGACAGGTGATGAGAGTACTGGACGAATAAGGCCCAATATCCCGGTGACGGGATGGCCTTGCTACAAAGGGAAGGTGTAAATATGACTGTTGGTAAAGCAATCGAAACGGCTGACAAGCTGCGGCCCAACAACGGGTTTGACCGTGAGCTGAAGATCTTATGGCTGCGGCAGGCGGATGCGGGGCTGAGAAAGAGCGTGGTGGACAAGAGCGACACCACCGATTTTGATGCCGTGGGTGCGGACATCTTATACGACCGGGAGCAGGAGCTTTTGCGGCAGGACGCGGAACTGCTGCTGCCGGAGCCCTACGACAGCTACTATGCCCACTATCTGGCGGCACAGATGGACGCGGCCCTGGGCGAGACCGACCGCTATGCCAACGAGATGCAGCTGGCCAACGAGAACCAGAAGGAGTTTGCAGCCTGGTGCAGGCACACCTACCTGCCCAGGATGGCAACGAAGTGGAGGTACTGAGATGGCACTGCCGAGTTTATACAGCATCTCGACGGGGAAGAGCATCCAGACGGCTTTTGGCGGCCTGAACGAAACCTACGGCTGCGCCGAGGCGGAGTTTACCGAGATGAAGAACTTTTCCAGCCGGGGATACCCCGCACTGCAGACCCGGACACCCCGGCGCACCATGCGGGCCATGGGCCGCTGCAACGGGATGTACCACCTGAACGGCCTGCTGCTGTGCGAGGGCACTGCCCTGCGCTACACCGAGGACAGCGAGGACGACGTGACAACCGCGGCTGCGGGCGGGGAGATCGTGCTGGAAAATGCCGTGACGGACAGCGAGAAAATTATGATCGGCATGGGCACGAAGATCCTGATCTGGCCGGATGCCAAGAGCTTTGACACGGCCACCGGCAAGCTGGAAGCCCTGAGCGCTGCATGGAGCCAGACCGGCACGGTGACCATTGCACCCTGCGACGCGGGCGGCAAGGCCTACACCGTGAGCAGCGTGGGCACCACGGAACCTTCCGGCCCGGCGGACGGGACGACGTTCCTGAAACAGAACTCCTCTTCCAGCAAGTGGGCCTATGTGAACGTGCTGGAACAGTACGATGCCAAGAGCGGCAAGTGGGCGGAGATCCTTTTGAACAGTGTGAAGATGACCCTGCCCGGGCTGGCCGCTGCGGGCTTCAAGAAGGGGGATACCATCACGGTGGAGCAGGTGCCCGGGCTGGTGGAAGAATATCTGGCCGAGGGTGTGAACGGCGAGGTGACCATTGAGCAGATGGACGGGGACAGCATTGTGCTGACCGGCAGCCCAAAGACCGAGAGCGCACGCTATTACGGCAGCTTTACCGTGACGGCAGGCGGTACCACCTGGAAGAGCATGAACGGCAGCGAGAGCGCCACAGCGGGCGGCACCACCATTACCGCACGGCGGCGGGTGCCCCGGCTGGAATATGTGACCGAGAACGCAAACCGAGTATGGGGCTGCAACAGCGAGGAGAACGTGATCTACAGCTGCAAGCTGGGCGACCCCACCAACTGGTACAGCTACCGGGGCATTGCTTCGGACAGTTACGCCGTGAACGTGGGCAGTGACGGCCCCTTTACCGGTGCGGCCACCTGCATGGGCTATGTGCTGTTCTTCAAGGAGAACTGCTTGCACAAGCTCTACGGCAGCCGCCCGGCGGACTATCAGCTGGTGAGCGTGCAGTGCCGGGGCGTGGCCAAGCAGGCCAGCAAGAGCATGTGTGTGCTGGCAGAGGTGCTGTACTACCTTTCCCCTGACGGCGTGATGGCCTGGGACGGCAGCCTGCCGGTGAAGATCAGCGGCGGACTGGACAACACCTGGCTGATGAACGTGCGCGGGGCGGTGGGCGGTGTGCTGGACACCCGGTATTACCTGCATCTGCGGGTGCCGGGCCGGAACGAGACCCGGCTGCTGGTCTACGACACCGAACGGCGGCTCTGGCACGAGGAGGACACGGCGGCGGAAGAGAATGCTTCCGGCTGGGCAATGTGCTCCACGGGGCGGCAGCTCTACCAGTGGGACGGCGTGAACCTGTGGGCCACCGAACCGGAACGGGAGGCCGACCGGGACACCGACACGGCAAAGGCGAATCTGGAACAGAAGGTGGGCTTTGAGGCTGTGAGCGGCGACATTGGGTTGAACATCCCGGCGGACAAGTACATCAACCGGGTGTTTCTGCGGGTGGATGCCCTGACGTACAGCGTTGTGGAGCTGCAGGCCAGCTATGAGGGCGGGGCCTGGGAGACACTGGGCCAGGCGGCGGTTCTGAACAGGTACACCCGGGTCAACCTGCCCTTTGTGCCGGAGCGGCACGACACCATGCGGCTGCGGATCAAGGGCACCGGGCAAATCGCGGTGCGGAGCATTGCGTTCAGCATGGCAGAGAGCCGGGGCAACCGGGTGGCCGGAGGGGAGCCGAAACGATGACCCTCTCAGCGCGCAATGCACCTGCGGTGCAGTTGCTTGCAGCTCCCCCGAAGGGGGAGCTCTGCTTAGAGGAAGGAGATTTTATATGGCAGATATTACGAGGCTTGGCGAGATCGCCATGCCGAAACTGAGTGACAACATGGCCCCGGAGGACAGGCGGAGCATCAACAACTACCTGATGCAGCTGCGGGACCAAATGATATACATGATGCAGAACCTGGACGAGACGAACTTCAGCGACACCATGCGGGACAAGCTGGTGGCCATGGGGCTGAAGGTGGAGTAAACGAAAGGAGACAGTGAGAAGATGGCAAGAGGAGAATGGTGGGAGTACCTGATTCAGGGCCACAATGTGGGGCTGATGATAGGGGATGTGTATGACGGCATTACCGGCAACAGCGAAAAGAATGCGGGCACCGGCGTGTTTGGAACCAGAAAGAACGGTTCCAACAGCTACCAGTACGCCCAGAGCAACGACCGGGTGACCACGGCAAAGAACAATCTGGATTACATCAAAGGACAGAAGCCCGGGGAGTATCAGAGCGAGTACGGCAGCCAGATCAGCGGCACGCAGAGCCAGCTGGACAAGATGAACCGGGACGGCTTTTCTTACGACTACACCAAGGACGCAGCTTACCAGCAGTACAAGAACCAGTACACCCGGGGTGCGGAGCTGGCCAGCGAGAACGCTGCCGCCAACGCTTCGGCCCGCAGCGGCGGCTACGGCAACAGCTGGGGCACTTCCAGCGGGCAGACGGCCTACCAGAGCACCATGAACGGGCTTTCGGACGTGGCAGACAGCTTATACAGCCAGGCTTACAACGAATATGCCACCAAGAAGAGTGATCTGAGCAGTCGGCTGAGCTCTTTGCAGCAGCAGGAAAAGCTGGCGCAGGATGCTTACAACACCCGCCTGAACAATTACTATGGCCAGCTGAACAGTGCCCAGACCGAATATGCCAACGCGGTGGGGGCCAACCAGAAGAAGGATGCGAACAACACCAACTTCTGGGGGAACGTTTTGCAGGTGGGTGCACAGATGCTGCCGTGGGTGCTGAAAGCGCTTTCCGCGATCTGAAGACCGGTGTGTGGCAGAAGAAAAGGAGAACGACATGTTATTTGATACCCTAAGGAGAAAGAACCAGGCGGAACAGGAAGAGCGGGAATGGAATGCCAACCGCCCGGCGGACTATGTGAGCCGGAACAAGGACGCAATGGACAGCCTGACCGGGCAGATCGGCAGCGGGTTCGACTGGGACACCGGCAGCAAAGCCTACCAGCAGTACCGCGCCCAGGCCCAGGCCAATGCTGCCGCCAGTGCGGAGAACGCCCAGGCCAACGCGGCGATGCTGGCGGGCGGGTATGGCAGCAGCTACGCCGACAGCGTGGCAAAGCAGGGCCAGCAGCAGGCGCTGAGCGGCATTGACAATGCGGTACCCGGCCTGAGAGGCCAGGCACTGAGCGAATACCAGAACCAGCAGAACGACCTGCTGAGTGCCCTTTCCGGCATGGCTAACACCGAGGCGCTGGACCGCAGTGCCTACGGCAGCAATTTTGCCAACTACACGGCGTGGCAGAATTTCCTTGCCAACCAGAGCGAACAGGCCCGGAACGAGAACGACAATTACTGGAACAACCTCTGGAACACGGTAAAGAACATCGGCTCGGCGGCCCTGACGGCCTACGATGGGTACAAGGGGTACACCCAGCAGCAGTGGGAAAATGACTTTGCCCGGGAACAGTGGGAATACAACAAGAACCGCACCGACCAGAGCGATGCTCTGAACGCCTACCAGCAGGCGTTCAACCTGTACACCCAGGGAGCCGGGGATGCGGCCAGCGACGTGCTGAACCGGTACGGCCTGAATGCAAACGCTTTTGCCAACTACACCGGCGCACCGGTGACCCGGGACGATCAGGCAGGTGTTCTGAGCACCGCGGCTTCTCTGGTGGCAAGCGGAAATCAGGAAGCAGCGGCCAACCTGCTGAAGATGTACGGGCTGGACAGCAATGCAGCCGGTTCCTATGGCACCATTGCAAACCGTCAGCTGGCGACCCAGCTGGCAAAGGCGGCAGCTACGAAGAGCAGCGGAAGTTCGAGAAGATCCGGCGGCTCTTCCGGTGCCTTTGGCGGGTACACCAGCAGCAACGTGACCACCCTGCTGGGAAAGCTGGCCGGGGTGAAAGAAGGAAGTGCTGCCTATAACGCCATTGCCGGAGAACTGGCAAAGGCGGGTGTAGATGTAGGCGGCAGCACCCAGAGCGTGGGAAAGAGCGTGGGAACTCCATCCTATGTTTCTGTTGACGGCGTGAGTGGTGCTGCACCCAAGACAAAATATTTCGGCAGTTCCGGCAGCACGGGTAAGAGTGTGAGCACCGGAATGCCGTACAGCAACGCCCTGAGCTATGCAAAGGGGTGGAGTGCAGAAGGGGTGGATTCGGATACGATCTATGCCCGGCTGGTCAACATGGGCATAAATGATGACGTGGCGGCCAAGGTCTGGAATGCGATGGGATGGTAAGGAGAACAAAAATGGCATGGACAGCAGAACAGATGGCCCAAAAGCGGGCCAATCTTCAGAAAAAAACCAATGCCGCTGCTGGTGGGGCAGAACCCCTCAGTCAGCGCAAGAGCGCTGACAGCCGCAACCAGTTAGCCCTTGGCAGTACGGGAAACTCTGTGTCGGACAATAGCGATCCATGGACGGCGGAAAAAATGGCCGAAAAACGTGCGGCACTGCAAACCCAGAAACAGCAGACGGGCACCGACCTGTACTCCACGGCGCTGGAGGATTACCGGACAAGGAACAACCTGGGCTTTGCGGATGCCATGGACAGCCGGAGCGACGAGCTGAACCGGCAGAAGGTGACAGTGAGCCCGGCGGAGAATACTCTGGGAACGTGGTACGGACAGCAGGCCCAGAAGCTGAAGAACAGCTATGCGGAGTACAGCCAGCCGGAGGCCTTTGACCAGGCCAACCAGTGGTTTGACCAGCCTCGGAATCAGGAGCTTGTGAACAAGCTGCTGGAAAAGAAGAGCAATTATACCAGCTATGCTGAGACCGGCACCAGCAGAAACGGGGCCAGCGCCGGGGATGGTAGCATCGACCCCTTCCGCACCACGGGAATCAAGGGGAAGGTGGGCAACACCTACAGCACGGCGGACCTGAAAAAGCTGGGGTACACGGACACGGAGATCCGGCAGGCCAGGGAGTATCTGGACACTATGGAAGAAATCCCGGAGTGGAAGCAGCTGGCCCGGCGGACGGCAAACACCGTGGGCGGCGTTGCGGACACCGTGGCCGCTGCCCCGCTGCTGGCGGGCGAGTATCTGGTGCAGGCAAAGAAGAACCGGGATGCGCTGGAGGCGCTGAAGGACAACGACCACAACAAGCGGCTTGTGGAAGCAATCCAGCGGGTGGACGGAACCAACGGTGCTTACACGGATGAAGATCTTGTGAAGGCGGGGTGGAACAGGGAAGAAGTTGCGGCCATGCGGGCCAGGATGCAGGCTGCAAAGCAGGGCATCGACACGGAGAAGAGCGTGGGCTACCAGCTGTACAACCGGGGCCAGCAGCTGACGGGCGCGGCCCAGAGCGGCCTGACCGATGTGCAGCGGACCGTGCAGGGCGTGGCGACCAGCGCGGCAGAGAACCTTGCCGTGGCTGCCATCAACCCGGCGGCGGTGCTGCCGGTGCTGAGTGCCCAGGGCGCTGCGGATGCCATGGGCAAGAGCGCGGCCAAGGGCGAAAGCGCAGGCAAGGCGCTGGTGGGCGGCGTGGCCAAGTTTGGCGCAGGATGGGCCATCAACAGCGTGGGTGCGGCTGATCTGGCAAGAACCATGGGCGCGGACTACGCCAGAAATTCCGTGGCGGGAGCTGTGGCAGACAAGATCCGGGCGCTGGCTGGGGATTCGGCCTTTGCGGCGGCACATCCGGCGGTTGCCAACGCCATTTCCGGCGGCATTGACAACGCCGTGCAGGCCTTTGTGGAGACCTATGCCGACAAGGCCATTGATGCGGCCCTGGGAGACAGCGAAGCTGCCCAGACCATGTTTACCACGGACACGCTGGTTCAGGCACTGGAAGCAGGCCTGACCGGCGGCGCGTCCGGTGCGCTGGGCGGCGCTGTGGGCACGGGGCTTTCCAGGATGAACGCGGGAGATTCCAGCCTGCGGGGAAACGTGGAGCGGTATGCCGCTCAGGACGAATACGAGCAGGCACTGAAAGACTACCAGCGCCGGGAGGAGCTGGCGCGGGAACCGGGGGATGGGGAAGAACCTTTCAGTCAGCGCAGTGGCGCTGACAGCCCCCCTAATAGTGGGGCCCTTGGCATGTCGGTGGAGTCTGATGGGACTGAAAAAGGCTCTGCTGACCTGAAAGCGGCGGGCCCTGCGGCTGAGGGCAACAGTGCAGAAACTGCTGCCATATCGGACAACTTGGCTGTGCAGACGTTTGCAGAAGCGGCGGCCGGTGACAGCCTGACAGGCAAGACCATCAGGCTGTTCACCCCGGAGGCCGGAAACGAGGCAAACCGCGCGGCTTTTGAGGAAGCCTATGGGGTGAAGTTGCCGAGCACGGCTGCGGCTACCCGGCGGATGCTGCGGGAAGTGGCGGCACAGCGCAGCCAGCAGAATGCTGTTGAGAACGCTGGGGAAAGTGTGGAAAGTCCCACGGAAACAGCGGCGGACGGCGCAGAACCCCTCAGTCATCGCATAAGCGCTGACAGTCGCAACCCGTTAGCCCTTGGCAGTGCGGAAAACACTGGTCTGACTGCGCAGAATGGCGCTGACCGGCAGGCTGTGATGCAGTCGGTCCCTGTGGAAGAAAGCAACCTTGACGGGATGGACAGCAGCAACAGCCCGATGCGGGAGACCTACGGCATGGAAGCACCGAGGACGGAAGGCCAGAAGCAGGCCCGGACGGAGCAGGTGCTGCGGAGCTGGAAGGTGGGCGAAAAGGCGGCGCAGGAGATCAGCCGGAAACAGCCGGAAGGCGTGGACAGTGACCGCTATGCGGCGGCAGCATCCACTCTGTACCGGCTGGGCCAGATGGAGGACGTGAAGATCTTTGACCAGGCGCTGGAGCTGGCGGGCACCGGCAGCGGCATGGCGGCCAACGTGAACTATGTGCTGGGCAACCTCAAGGGCCGGAACGCGCTGGAGATCGCCTACACCTACGGCAGGGATGCGGCAGAGACCCGGTGGGCCAAGAGCCAGCTGGGCGGCACTCTGACGGAACAGAGCCTGACGGGCAGGGGTGAGACCATCTACAAGGGAACCCTGCGCAACGCGAACGACGCTGGAAGCCAGGTGATCGAGCTGAACGCGGCGGCAACCGGCACCACGGCGGTTCTGAAAAACGTGCTGCAGAACGGTGCAGGACAGGCAGACAGCCGGGTGCGGGCCTATGTGGACACGGAGACGGCCCGGATCTTCTTTGGGGACAGTACACAGGATACGTTCGGCACGGTGCTGCACGAGGACTACCACTGGTACAACGCACTGGACAGCGAGGGAGCAAAGACTTTGCAGGACCATGCCCTGCTGTATCTGGCCAGGAGCAGCGGCTTTGAGACCGTGGACGAGATGATCCGGGAGAAGATGACCGACTATGCCCAGCAGAATCTGACCTATGAGGAAGCTGCCGAGGAGCTGGTGGGCGATGCCTGGCGGGGCATCTTCTCCAATGAATCCGATTTCAAGCGCTGGGTAGAGTTCCAGCGCGGGCAGGCCGAGAAGAACAGCGGCAGGGCCGGAACCATCCGCACCGTGATGAACCGGGTGAAGGAGATGCTGGGCGGCATCATCAGCCGGGCCAAGGAAGTGCTGACCCTTGACCCCGACAACCGGGCGGCCCTGAAGGCCCAGCGCCTGGCCGAGAACGAGCGCAGAATTTTGCAGGACGAATACTTTGCCCACGCTGAAAAAGCGATGGATAACCTGCGCAGTGCAAAAGAAAACGCCGCTGCCCTCAAGACAGAGAGCGCGGCGGAAGGACGCAGTATGCGGTTCCAGCTGCAGGAGGGGGAGGAAACCCTTGAAAAGCAGCTGAACCGTAATCTTGGCCGGTTGGAACAGATGACACCGGCGGCTGAAATCACTGGAAAAGAAATTGAGTACGGTGCTACCAGCAAAGAAAATGCTGAAAATATCGTCCGATTCTTTGAATCCATTGGCGGAAAAGTAGAGCGTGATGGATTTGGTGTGGTGGAACTGACCCGCAAGGGAGCCAAGGCAACCGTGCAGCATGGAAACGGCCCGGTGAAGCAGATCGCTGCAGCGGCCATTCCCAACGTAATCCGGTACGGTGAACAAATTGGTTCCGTGGAAAACTGGAAAGGACGGGGGTACAACACTCATACCTTTGTGGCTCCGGTTGTGGTGGACGGTATCAAAATCTATGAGGCCGTTATTGTAAATGAATACCGCAGCACAAAGCAGGGAAACAAATTCTATGTTCACGAAGTGTGCGGTTCCGACGGCAGTTTGCTGGTGTTGGATGATGCCGGACAGATAAAACAAAAGCAGGAAAGCGCTGACACGGTACTCAAAACCGAGGAGGGCGGTGAACGCCCGAGCTTTCCTGCTAAAAACAGTATAGCACAAGAAAATTCCGAAAGCAAGGGAAACAGCGAACCTGTGAAGAAATCGGTGCGGTTCCAGCTGAGTGCTCCGGTGGAGGTGGACCAGAACAAAGACCTTGTGGCCGTGCATAACCTGACCGAAGAGAACCTGAAAGAGGCGCTGGAACTGGGCGGTATGCCGTCGCCTTCCATTGCAGTGGTAAAGGCAAAGGAAGGCCACACGAAATATGGCCCCATCTCGCTGGTGTTCAACTCCGATACCATTGACCCCATGGTGAACCGGGCAAACCGTATCTATGGTTCGGATGCCTGGACACCCACCCGGCCCAATGTGGAGTTTGAAGTGAATTACGATGCGATGCGGGACTTTGAAAGCAAGGTGGATTCGGCAAGCAAAGATGCGTTTGAAGGAAAATTTGCGAACAGCGCCGCGTTACAGCGCCTTGGAATTGAAGAGACGAGCAGCTCCGACCGGGCAGAGCTTGCCCAGCGCCTGGAGGAAAACACGGCAGTGCAGCTGGCCTATCTGGAAGCGAAAGGTAAGACTGTGGAGCCGGTGTATAAGACAGAACGGGACCAGTTCGACAGCCTGGGCAATGATACCCTGGAAAAGGTGATCGAACACATTGGCGCGGATGAAATCAAAGCTGCATTCGAGGGTGGTGACTTTGACCAGCTGGATCAGCTGGCAGATAAAGCGGCGGACGCACTGGAAGAAAAGTATACTCACGGACAGCTGGAGGGCCAGAACCGGCGTTGGCAAATGCGCATTGACAAGATGCGGAATGACAACCGTGGACGACTGTATGGGATGCTGGAGCACGCCTACAAAATGCTGACCGATACCAATGCCGGAAAGCAGGCGATGGATGTGGAAGCGACCAGGGAGGCTATCCGGCAGGAAGCTCCGGCAGAAGATGTGAAGAACTGGGTGTATGACCAGTTGGGAAATGTTCTAGGACAGAAGGGAATCCGAAACGGAAAAGACCGTTTTACTCCGGCAGGGATAAAGCGCAGTTTTGCCCAGCTGCACAACAGCTACACGCTGGAAAACCTTGTGGCTGCTATGAATGCTCAGAATGCACGAGGGCAGGATACATGGGGCCTTTCGGCCAGCACCCTGATGAGCACGGCCACGGCGGAGTACCAGAACCTGGACGAAGTGCGGGCGGACAAGGGCCGCTTGCAGCAGATGCCGGAAGAAGAGTACAAGGCGCTGCTGGAAAAGGCAGATGACCAGATCAGCGATATCCTTGACAAGCTGCGGAGAGAGACTACGCCCCATGCAGACAACAGCTTTGAAGAGCGGGAAATCCTGGGCGGCATCCTGATGCAGGCCGCACAGGGAAAACAGACGGCGGCAGCCATTGGAAAGGCCTTTGCAAAAGAGGGGTATACCATTGGCAAGGACACGGCCCAGATGATCCTGAACCTGTACAAGAACGTGGCTGCTATTCCCACCGGGTACTTTGAAGCGAAGCCCAAGCGGGCCGTGGGCTTTGATGAGGTGCGGGCGGCGATCCTGCCCGACAACACCAGCAGCACCCTGATCGACAGCCTGAAAGAGACCGGCATTGACGTGAAGCTCTACAAAGCCGGGGACGATGCCCAGCGCACGGCCCTGCTGAACAAGGTGCCGAACGTCCGTTTCCAGCTGGCCGAACAGGCGGAACGGGACGCGCGGAAGAACACCCAGCGGCAGGCAAGCCGGGCCATTGCGGACAACAGCGCGGCGATGGAGACGCTGGCCCAGATGATGGGTGTGACCCACGGTGTGCGGATCAGCCAGGATTCCATTGACGGGCTGGCGGTGCGGTGGACAAAGGCCAACGGCAGCAGGGCCGACCGGACGAAGATTGCCGGAGAGACCCGGGCGCTGGTGGAGTACATGACGGCGGACGGGGCCAGCATGAGCAAGGCCAGCGCGCTGTCTGAGACCATTGCAGATGAAATACTGAGCGGGGCCACCTACCGGAACACCGAGCTGTGGGACGAGTACCCGGAATACCACGACCTGAGCTACACGGTGAACAAGGACGGCCCGGCCAAGGCGGAGCTGGTGAAACGGTACGGGACGTGGAGTGAAGCGGTGGCCGAGGCCCGGAAGCACGGCGTGAAGCTGCGGCAGGCAGAGGGTGTGCGGGACGGCAACCCGGCGGAAGTGTATGAAGCCATCGTCAACGACACCCGGGCCATGGGCGGCACTAAGGAAGGGGCAGCGGCCTTGTTCCGGGGCGCGGCCCAGGCGGCAGGCGTGGACGGCGCGGCCAGCATGGAGAGCACCGAGTGGCTGGATGTGCTGATGAACGTGCACGATGCCATCAAGCCCAGGATGATGAGCCGCTTTGCAGATGCTGCCGAGTACGAGGATGCCAAAGTGGAGCTGGCCGACCGGATGCTGGGTGATATCCTGAACGTGCCGGAGATGACCGATGCACAGGCCATCTTTGACGGGTTCCAGCGCTGGCAGCGCCAGGCTGTGGCTGCTGCCGTGGGCGAGGAGAACGCGGAGCAGGCGCTGAAGGATCTGCGGAAGGTGCAGAAGGAGCAGAACCGGGAGTTCAACCGGAGGATGTATGAGAACAGCCGGAACGGAAGCCGAGATGAAGCACTGCGGCAGTGGACAGAACAGCAGAAGCGGAATGAAAAAGCAGAAAAGCTGCTGGATCAGAATCTGGATACGCTGGGGCTGGACATCACCAACTACGGCGACATGGCCGAAAAGCTGGACGTGCTGAAGGAAGCCTACGAACGGGAGTGGAAGGCCGAAAAGAAGCGTCTGAAGGAAGAACGCCAGCAGATGCTGGACGAGATCCGGCTGGAAAACAAACAGTTGAAGCGGGAGAACTGGAACCTTTCTCACCAGGTGGCAGGAGAACAGCGCCGGGCTGATCGGGCTGAGTGGCAGCTGATCCATCAGGAAAACGAACTGCTGGAATGGGAGCAGGAAAACCAGCGCAAAGCTCAGGAGTGGCAGGAAAAGCAGGCGGAGCGAAACGCAATCGCCATCACTGCAGCCCAGCAGCAGCGGGACGAGGACATTGCCATTGCCAAGAAGCTGGCTGAGAAGCGGGTACAGAAAGCCCGGGACGGCCGGCAGAAGGATGAGCTGCGGCGGGGCATCCGGGCCAATGCTGCCCAGCTGAACCAGATGATCCTGCGGCCCAGCAAGGACCGGTATGTGCAGCCCCACCTGATCCAGCAGGCGGCAGAGGTGGCAAAGCTGGCGGATATGACCCTGCTGAACGACCACGCCGTGGCCAGGCTGACGGCCCTGCGCACCAGCATCATGCAGTCGATGGGAGCCGAGAACAGCTCCAACGGCATCAGCGAGGACTGGAAGCTGAGCAAGGTGCCGGAGCTCATCGACGCGCTGCAGGCTGACCTGAATGCCAGCAAGCAGGCCCAGCTTGACCGGCTGAACCAGCAGCTGACAGAGGCCGAGGCACTGCCGGACAGCGAAAAGGCCGAGATGCTGCGCGACCGGCTGAGAAAGCGGATCCGGGAGACCGAGAACCGCACCTATCTGCCCATGACGGTGGACCAGATGCGGATGCTGAAAGCCATTACGACCAGCACACTGCATGTGATCCGGACGGCAAACAAGACCATGAGCCTGCAGAAAGCCGAAGCGGTGGACAAGATCGCCAATGAGGCGGCTGCAGAGGTGCGCCAGAGCAAGGGCAACGATGGAAAGCTGCGGAGCGCCCTGACCAGGTACAACCTGGACATGCTGGGGGCTGGCCGTGTGTTCCGGATGCTGGGCGGCTACGCAAAGAACAGCCAGATGGAGAAGCTGGGCACCATGCTGAATGACGGCCAGCGGGAACAGACCCGGATCACTGTGGAGGGAACGAAGCTCTTTGACAATGTGACGGGCAAGGCGAACCTGAGACAGATGGAAAAATTCGCCGGTCCGGGCGCGGAGCTGGTGGACATTGGCCTGAAGGACAGCAAGGGTCGGGCTGCACCGTTGACCCACGCCCAGCTGTGCAGCCTGTACATGCACCTGCAGAACGCCGACAGCCGGGAGCACCTGCTGAACGGTGGCCTGACGATCCCGGATGCGGAGGAGTACAACAGGGGCGACATTGAGAAGGCTTACCAGAAGGGCCAGACCGTGAAGATCGGGATGCTGACGGACAGAACGGGAAACCCCATGGCCGACACCGTGATCCAGGCCGTGGAGAAGGCCATGACCGACTACGACCGGGCCTGGTGCGAGGACATGAAGAATTTCTTCGGCAGCTACACCACGAACCTGATCAACGAGACAAGCATGAAGCTGCTGGGTTACCAGCGGGCCACCGTGAAAAACTATTACCCCATTGCGGTGGACAAGACGGCGCTGGCGACCCAGATCGAGGGCGTGAAACTGGATGCCACCATTGAGGGCCGGGGCTTCCTGAAGAACCGTGTCAAGAGCCAGATGCCCATCCTGCTGGAGGAGTGCAGCAGCGTGGTGCAGCGGAGTTTGCGGGACACGGCAGCCTACGCCGGACTGGCGGCACCCATCCGGGATGTGCAGAAGGTGCTGAACAGTGGCATTGAGACCGAGGACGGTATCAAGATGCTGAAAAATGGTATCCTGAAAGAGCAGTGGGGCCAGAGCGCGACGAACTACATCGATGACCTGCTGACCGACCTGCAGACCACGCAAAGAAAGCGCTCGACCACAATGACCAAAGTGCTGGACAGGTTGCGCGGCAACTATGCGGGCGCGATCCTGACGCTGAACCCTGGTGTGGCCATTGCGCAGGCGGCATCTCTGCCCACGGCGGGCGCGGTACTGGGTGCGGATACCATGGCGGCGGTGGTGCCGTTTGTGAAGAACCTCTCCGGCAAGCAGCGGGCAGCGCTGGAACAGGAAATTGCCCAGCATGGGGATGTGCTGCTGCAATACCGACTGCGGGGAAGTCAGCGGGGTGAGCTTGCCAGCATTGGCGTGAGCCAGGGCGCGGCAGAAAAGGCCATGGACAAGCTGCCCAAGTGGGTGACCGGCTGGATCAACAGCATGGACGAGATCACGGTGGCGGCACTGTGGGAGGGCTCCAAGCGGTATGTGGAGCACCATACCAATGAGTTTGCAGAGGGTGCAGCCACGAAAAGCAGCGAAGCCTACTGGGAAGCTGTGAACAAGACCTATCAGCGAGTGATCGAGGAGACCCAGCCCAACTACACCACCATGCAGCGGGCGGGAATCCAGCGAAATCCGGATCAAATGACCAAGACCTTGACCATGTTCACGACCCAGCGTTTCCAGAACTACGGCATCCTGGCCGATGCGGTGATGGACTACAACGCCCAGAAAGCACGGGACAAGGCTGCACACAGCAGCGAGACAGCAGAAGAAGTGAAGCGGGCCGGAAAGAACCTGAACCGGGCCATTGTGAGCCAGATCACCCAGACTGCTGTGTTTGCACTGATGAAGATCGGTGCGGACTTCCTGCTGCACCGGTGGGACAGAGAGCAGGACGAGAACGGAGATGTGACCGCGGCCAGCGTGAGCAAGCGATTCCTGAATCTGTACACGGAAAGCTTTGCGGGCAACTTCCTGTATGGCAGCGAGCTGTACAGCGCTGTGGGAAATGCAGTGAACGGTACGGATTACGATGTGGTGAGTGCAACAAACATCAGCGCTGTGAATGATCTTTTTGCAGCAGTAACGAAGTTTTCCAGCCTTGTCCGGCAGGACACAGGTGACATGACGGAGGAACAGCTGGAAGCGTATCACCAGAAACTGCGAAAAGCAGGCGTGAACCTGATGCAGTACGGGTTTGAAATTGCGGGTGTGCCTATGGGGAACGCCCGGAAAATGCTGGATGCCTTTGATGCCTATGTGGAAGATGCACGAGACATTGCAAGCGGAAGCGGCTTTTCGTTCAGCTCGACCCCGACGAGCGCCACCGGGCAGTATGACCGGCTGTACAACGCCATTGCCGAGGGGGACACGGACAACGCCAGCGGTGCTATGGCGAAGCTGGAAGCCATGGGCAAGGACGAAAAGACCATTGCCAGCCAGCTGAAGAACCGGCTGAAGAAATACAGCCCGGAAGTAGAGCAGGCGGCCAGGGCCCGGAACGAGGGCAAAGACAGCCAGCGCCAGGAGCTGACAAAGCAGCTTGTGCGGGAAATGTACGAGACCCTGGGCATCCGGGAGGGTGTGAAAGCTGACGCGGAGAAACGGGAAGCCGTTATTGACCTTGTGACCGGGGCAATCAACCAGAAGGCCGACAGCCTGCTGGCCGGGGACAAGGACCGGACGGTCTACTCCGACCTGACGGACGCACTGGAAACCGGAAAGTGGAAGGACGTACAGGACGAGATCCGGCGGCTGCGGACGGCGGGCAAAGCGGACAGCCAGATCAAGAGCGAGATCACCGATGCGGTGAAGGAAGAGTATCTGGCGGGCAGCAGCAGCGACCGCAAGCGCCTGGAAACGATGCTGCTGAAGCTGATCAAAGCGGACGGAACCCCGATGTATGAGAACAAGAACTTTGCCCAGTGGGTGAAGGACGCGGCAAAAAAGGAGGAACAGGCAAAGAACAGCAAGGATGAGTGGGCAGGGGTGAGGTGAACCTCTCAGTGCGCAATCCGCCAAAGGCGGAGTTGCTTACAGCTCCCCCGAGGGGGGAGCCCTGCTTAGAAGAAAGGGAGACCGTTCGGGGTGAACGGCCTCCCTTTTGTATGTCCGGGGTAGTTGCACCCGGCGGGGCGTGATAGGATAGGGGCAGGAAGGACGCACAAATCTGAAATCAAACCTCTGGATCGATCGAGGAGTGCGCCCGATTGGTGAAGGGAGTGAAACTGTGAGCAAACTGGATATCAAGATCAGAAAGCTGCAGGACAACGGTTCAACGTTCCGGGCGAACATTGAGACGCTGTATCTGGGCGGTGTGCGGAGCGCCAAGGTGGACGAGCTTCGCTTTGAGCTGCCGGAAGAGTGGAAGAACTGCACCGTGACCCTGCATGTGCAGCGCCTGAGCGGCACAAAGCCGGACCCGCAGATCCTGGACGAGAACAACAGCGCACTGGTAGACAGGCGGTGGACACTGGAAAAAGAGGGCACCTGGATGCTGCTGGCCATCAACGCCAGCGGCTACATTGCCATGACCAAGCCTGGCAAGTACACCTGCTATGACACCATCGACACCGACACGACCACCGAGAACATAACGCCGAGCATCTATGAGCAGTTCGTGGCCGAGGTGACGAAGTACGCCAAGCAGGCGCTGGAGAGCATGAACGCGGCCAAGACCAGCGAGACCAACGCAAAAACATCCGAAACCAACGCGAAAGCCAGCGCGGATAAGGCGAAGGCCAGTGCCGACAGCATGGATACAAGTGTGGCCACCTGCACCACAAAGGCCAAGGAGGCCGAAGCGAGTGCGGTAAGAGCCAAGACCAGCGAGACCAACGCAAAAACGTCGGAGACCAATGCCAAGGCCAGTGAGAATGCAGCAAAGACGAGTGAGGACAACGCCAAGAGCAGTGAAACCGCCGCCAAGAGCAGCGAGACCAAGTCCGCCGCCAGCGAGAAGAACGCCAAGACCAGTGAGACCGCCGCCAAGCAGGCCCTGCAGGACACGGAGACGGAGCACACCGCCGCCTTGCAGGACATCGCACGGGCCCGCACCACGGCCCTGAACGACGTGGCCAACTCCACCAGGACGGCCACCGATGCAGCAGAAACCGCCACCCAGCAGGCCACCGCCGCTGCGGGAAGCGCTTCCACCGCCTCCACCAAAGCCGGGGAGGCATCTGCCAGCGCGGGAGCGGCAGCTACAAGCCGTCAGGCAGCAGAAAAGGCTCAGAAAGCCGCAGAGGATGCCGCAGCGCTTGCCGGGACACGGGCCGGCACGGACAAGACCCTGTCCGTGCCCGATGCTCCGGCAGATGCAAAGACTGTTGGCGACAAGTTCAAGAGCATCAAGACGGACTGGAATTCCGTGACGGATAAGCCGGAGACGTTTCCACCGAGTGCGCATAACCACTCGAAATTGGCGTTCGAGAACAAGAATGAAGTGAATTTTGTTGGCATCCCGGAAAGCAACACAGTCTACTTGGGATATCGAGACAACACCATTGATGAGTATCGGTTCAATGATGGTCGAGGAAGCGGCGCTTTTGCAAATGTCAGGGCCAACAAATTCATTGGTTCGCTGGAGGGTAATGCAGACACCGCCACAAAAGCAACCGGCGTAACCGACTATAAGGACGCATCCAGAACAATCCAAGTCGGCTATGCGGGCGACGGCCTTAACACGTCGAATTTGACGCACATTGCAGGCTATACGGACAACGGCACGAAAATCAAAGATGTCTCCAAGGAAGTGCTGAAAAGCTGGCTCGGGGTTAGCACTATCACATCCCAAACCAGTGACCCCGGTGCGGGAAGCAGCCTTGCAACCGGCTCTATCCTGCTGGTGTACGTATAAGGAGGAGAGAACATGGCGATTTATACCGGAATCGGCGGAAGTGCCAAATCGGTCTCCAAGATCTACATCGGCGTGGGCGGTACCGCAAGGCAGGTACATAAGGGCTATATCGGCGTGGACGGCGTAGCCAAGAAGTTCTATGACGGCGGTAATCCCATCAGCTCCTTTGCACTGGGGACTGATTTTGGCATTGCAGACCCGAGCGGCAACACCTACTGGTATACGCTGGTCCACAAGGGCGTTCCGGGCGGCGGATTGTACGACAGCACGGCCAACGGTGCATGGCTCTGGCGAACAGGCATTGCGGCATCCACTTCCATCAGTGGCAGTTACATCTACGGCTACGAAGGGTGGGCACTGGACAACTGGTGTGTCAACTACCCGGGTGGAAATATCAAGTCCAGTGTGGCAAACCGCCTGATGACCGTTCATCTGCCCTATGTGAAACAGGCGGATTACAGCTCGGCCAAGGTTTCTTCCGGCTCAAATGGCCTTTCGAGAAAGTGCTTTTTGCTTTCCGCGGTCGAGATGGGTGTTTATACATGGCAGGGCGTGGATGGCCTGATGGCACAGGAGGGTGCAAAGCTGGACTACTTCGACTATACGACTGATGCCACCAGCAAACGAAGCGCGAATGACGAATACTGGACACGCTCCAAGCGAACCCACAACGGCAACTATATGTATACGTTCTATAAGGATGGTAGTTTTTCCAGTGTAGGTGGCAACAGAGAAAGTTCTTATGGCCTGCGCCCCTGCATCGTGCTGCCGCTGAACACGCTGGTGACAACGGTCAAGGCTACGTCTTGGTGGGCCAGCGATAAGAATTATATTTACTGAGCACCCGGAAAGGAGATTTCAAAATGGAAGAAACAACGATCCGCCCCGGGTACACGATACCGACCGAAACCGACGGCACCCCGGCAGATTACAGCGCGATCGAGGCTGCTGTGAACGCACACAACCAAAATGCACAGCCCGGGGAAGCTTACTGGGGTATCCGGTTATGCGGGGCGGAATACGAGGTGTACGAATACGGAAAAGTGCCACAGCCGCCGACCGCTGAAGAGCTGGCCGCACAGGAAAAGGCCCATAGGGAAGCCCAGCAGCGGCAGGAAGCGCTGGACAAGCTGCCGGAGACGCTGGAAGCCCTGAAAAACGAAAACGAAATGCTGAAGCAGTGCTTGCTGGAGATGAGCGAGACTGTCTATGCGTAAAATCACACAAAAAATCGAAAGGATGATTTATGATGGCTATGTTATGGGCACAGGAAATTATGTCCGCTGAGACCGTGGAGGAGGCAAAAGCTTTGTATGAGCGCTGCCCCCGCTTGCTGAAGGAGAAGGTCAAGGCGATTCTTATCAAGAGCGGCTTTGAGGAAATCACACAGTAAGGAGGCGCAGAGCAATGCCAAGAACAATACTTGACGTTTCCCGCTGGCAGGGGAGCATCGACTGGGACGCGGTGAAGCGCAGCGGCAAAATCGACGGCGTGATGCTGCGGGTGCTGGGCAACAAGAATGGCAAGCCCTACCTTGACCCCTATTTCGCCCGCAACTACGCCGAGTGTGCCCGGCTGGGCATCCCGGTGGGCGTGTACGGCTACTTCAAGGCAACCACCAAGGCACAGGCCGACAAGGAGCTGGCCCTGTTCAAGAAGGCGCTGGGCGGCAGAACGTTCCAGCTGCCGGTGGCCGTGGACATCGAGGACAAGCTGCAGGAGGCCCTGAGCAAGGCCACCCTGACTGACATCGTGGCCCACTGCCTGAGCGTGGTGGAGAGCTGGGGCGTGTACGCCATGCTCTACACCGGCCTGAACTTCGGGCAGACCAACCTTTACATGGGCGGCGCGGCCCTCAAGCCCTACGACGTATGGCTGGCAGCCTATCGCACCAAGAAGCCCGCCCCCGGCTGGCCCTTTGGGATGTGGCAGTACACCAGCAGCGGCAAGATCCCCGGCATCGCCAAGGGCGCAGACCTGAGCGTGGCCTACAAGGACTACGCTGCCATCATCCAGCGGGCCGGGCTGACGGCCGTGAAAGGGGGTTGACACCCATGTGGCAGTTTATCACGGAGTATTGGGCCGGGTGGCTCTGTGCTCTGATCGGCGGCGCGATCCTTGCCGCCATCCCCAAGATCAAGGCCCTGTGGGACGCGGTGCTGGCCCTGCTGCACGACCGCATCTATACCGAGTGCTACCGTTTTATGGAGCTGGGGTACATCACCCGCGACGGCCTGCGCAACCTGAATTACCTCTACAAGACCTATCATGTGATGGGCGGCAACGGCACCGGCACGGAATTGTACAAGAGAGCCTGCGCTTTACCCATCCACGACTGAAGAAAGGAACTGACATTATGAACGCACACATCACTGAGAACAACACCCCCGCCATCCCCGCCGCGACCATCGCCCGCACTGTTGTGCTGGCACTGGCCCTCGTCAATCAGCTGCTGAGTGCAGCAGGCAAGCCGGTGCTGCCCATCGACAGCGCCAGCGTAGAGCAGTGGGTGACCGCTGGCCTGACCACCGCTGCCGCAATCTGGGCATGGTGGGAGAACAACTCCTTCACCCCCGAAGCCATCCACGCAGATGAGCTGCTGGATCAGATGCAGGGGAAGATCAAGTAAGAGTACATAGCAGCAGCCCCGGTGCTCCGCATGGATAGAGCACCGGGGATTTTTACTTTTTTGCGTATTTTTCCTTATATTCTTTCCACGATTGTATGCTGTGCTTCGGCTCACAGTCTGGGCAGTACTTTTGAAATCCATTTTTTAAGATAAAAGGCTTCCCACAGTCAGCACACGAGTATACTTCTCCAAGCCTTCTTGCCGTCCCGTTTTTTCGTCTCTGAGCACAAAGACGATTGCTTTCTCTTTTGGCCTTTTTTCTACACTCAGGGCATCGGAGAGCTTTTTTTGAGCCTGCAACAAAATGCGCGCCGCAGTCAATGCATACTGTTTCAAAAGAAAAACACGAATTCCCTTTTACGCCGTGCAATTCTTTTATGACTTCTTTGCACTCTTGACAGTAAACGGTAAACATATTTCCTTTAAAATGTTTTCCGCACCTTTTACAAGTGCATTCCTTTGGCACATCTGTCACTTTGATGCACCCGCACGATTTTGCGTTCCGGATGCTTCCCCAAAGCATAATTTTTTCGCATCCGCAATGAGAACATCGCACTTTCCAGCAGGTTAGCAAGTTTCCGGACTTACTTTTTCTTGATGGGGCCTCTGCGATGACTTCAAGCGTCCCGTGTTTTTCCCCGATGTGATTTTTCTTCGGCGGCATCTCTTACACTTCCTTCACTTTATGCATCACCACAGGTGTCTCTGCGTCTCCAGCACCAACAAAAATCGGAGAAAGCCATTTCAGTACCAGCTTTCTTTTATCCGGTTCGGACTTCGAGCCTGTCCAGAAGTGGTGCCAGTGCCCACGGCGCATGTGCGGCCGCTTCTGCTGGTGGCTGCCAGTGCGGGCCGGGGCATCCTCATCGGCGGCGCGCCTGGATTGCTCACGGAGCAATGCGCCTACACGCATACCGACATCCCACTTCCTGATCTCTGCATACCGGTCTTTGACGGTGCGGCTGTGCTTTGTGACGGTCTTTTGATCTGGATCGGGGACGATCTCGGCGTTGGATGCGCATAGATACAGCACCACTTGCAAGGCACAGCGCAAAAGAGAGATGACAGCATCTCTTTGCTTTTGCTCCTGCCGCGCCACCGTGGCAAGGTGGGCGTTTCCGCTCTGTGCCCGCTTCTTGACAGCGGCATCAAAGCACACGTCAAGGCTTTCTCCATCAAGTGGAAGGTCAAAGGGATAGCATCCGCCGCTTTCCCCGAGAAAGACAAAGCTCAGAAGAACTTTTTGCTCTTTCGTGTCCCATCCCAGATAAAAGAAAAAGCCATGAATTCCGGTCAGGTACACATCAAGGCCGGGGCTCTCTACATAGAAGCAGCTGTAAGGCAGATAGTCAAAGGCGGCTGCCGGAATGTCCATATCATCCTGCGCATAAAGCACGGCGGCAAGGTCTGGGTCTATCACAAAGACCTCTTTATCCTTTCGCCACTGGGCGAGGGCAAGCGTCAATCTGGGCTGCGGGATGTCGATATCTGCACCTTTTTTCCCGGCGGCGCTTTCTTGGCAGAAAATGCTTGCCGCTGTGGCTGTCTCGATGGGGGCGAAGCATCTGTCTGGGCACCCTGAATTTTGTACGCCTATGGGCCGGGACACGTCAATGATCTGCCAGACCTTTGGCATGACCCTTGTGATCTCCTTCAGAATGGCAAGAGGTGGGTATATTTTTTCCATGCTTACTCCTCTCTGGACAAAAACATCTTGTCATGATATACTTTTTCCATACCTCTAAGTGTGTGAGGTATGTTTTTCGTAAAAGCCCCCGGGCGGCGTTCGCGCGTCACCTGGGGGCTTCTTTTATTTAATCTTCATCAGGATCAAACGCTAAGAGCCGGGCACCGTCTCTCTCGATATCTTCTCTGAGCTCTGACAGCGCTTTCTGTTCGGCTTCGTACTTTGCGTCAAAGTCATCAATGAGATCTTTGACATTAAACCAGGCAATTTCAAGATCGTCGTTGCCTTCGTATTTGCAAACCTGCATGTCCCCGTCCCGATTCCACTTCAGGGCACGGTAGTTGTACTTCGTTCCAAAGACCCAACCGTCCATACCGCTGACCACGTCGCGTGCATTCCAGATTTTCTTGAGCATGTTCTGAGAAAGCTTCATAATTTTGTACCTCAATGATGTTGTGTGTTGTATTGTTTTCCGTGATTTTATTATAGCACATCTGCAAGCAGATGTAAAGAAGATCTCAGATATTTTTTGAATCTTTCTGGATCAGATCCAGAATGTAGGCGTTCGTGCTGGAAAAACCTTTTTCTCGGGCCTGCACGTTGATGGAAGCACGACTTCCGGCGGGAACCCTGACGACAATGTTTTCATACTTTTCACGGTTGAATGCGTTCTTGTACTTCTGCTGGTCAAACTTTTCCATGTGATTCTCCTTACAAAAATGGCCTCCAGATGGGGACCTGCGTCATTAGTAGATCTTCACGCCCAGTTTTTCGGCTGCGGCATTGACGACGGATTCAAAAGTCTCGCCGTCCGCGGCGTTCCACTCATTTTCCATACCGGCGGCCTTACACAGCTCCGCGCACAGGTCGTTATCCCACTCGGCGGCGTTGCGGATGTCAGCGGCGATCTCAATAGCGTTTCTCATAATTTTGTACCTCAATGATGTTGTGTGTTGTATTGTTTTCCGTGATTTTATTATAGCACATCTGCAAGCAGATGTAAAGAGGATCTTCAAAGTTTTTTGAAAATTTGCGCACTCCTTGCGCACGCAGAAGATGAAGACGCAGAAAAGGAAGTTTATCTGCCTGTGGCGGAAGCTTCTGGTCATGCTTGGAGGGCTGTGGAGAGCGCTGTTCGCAGGACGGCAAAGCTGGCATGGAAAACTGACCTGGAAAAAGTGCAGGTGTTGGCGGGATACCCGCTGGATCATCGGCCAACGGCGGGACAGTTTTTGGAGATGCTGTATAATGCAGTAAGTGAATAAAGAAAACAATGTGATTCGTTGATACTGTAAAAAGAAAAAGAACCACTACAAAAGGCATTGACCTTATGCAGCGGTTCTTTTTGTTACCGCTCAGGGAGCGGCATGATCAGGACGAAGAACGCGCCCACGAAGTAGATTGTGGGGTTCGCCTGATTCTTGTGTGGTGGAGGCGATGGGAGTCGAACCCATGTCCGAAAAGAGTTCAGCGTAGGTGTCTCCGGGTGCAGGCGATCAACAACATTCCCTCCGCGTCACGCCGGTCGCCAGGCTAACGCATTGGTAGCTTCATGAGTTCCTGCCGGTCCGCAAAGCTTAGGTCCGTTCAGGTGCTGTGTCTAAAGGACGCCCCGGCCCCACACGACACAAGAGTGGGCGGAA
>QWCH01002145.1_pt1 | contig 44260 bp, 43 predicted proteins | sample 1972671 | NCBI WGS metagenome assembly QWCH01 (sample SAMN09866713, study PRJNA288562) | Human gut metagenome isolate term3_stool, whole genome shotgun sequencing... | isolation source: gut | host: Homo sapiens | place: USA: California
GCGCCGCAGGCACCTTGAGAGCGTATCTGCGGCGCCGTACGGACGATGTTTACATCGTTCGTATCCAGCCGCAGCTTAAGCGTTAGGGGGTCTTGGGGCACAGCCCCAAGTGCGTTTTGCCTACTTTTGCGCATACAAAAGTAGGCCCCCGCCGGGTAGGCGTACAGATTAAAACCATTTATAAAGCTTCGCGACGCCGAAGGCGACCACAAACTATCCCCGCCGGGCAGGTGTGCTCACTAAGCCTTGCAAAAAGCCCCGCCCCGCCGCTAGGCGACCGCCAACTCGCCCTAAATAAAATTCTTTTACTACTTTTCCTCACAGAAAAGTAACCCCTCGCCGGGTAGGCGTACAGATTAAAACCATTTATAAAGCTTCGCGACGCCGAAGGCGACTAAAAATTTTTGCCTACTTTTATTCACAGAAAAGCCCCCACCATGCGGGATAGGATTTCTCCACACATTCGGCATCCTTTACGGTCACTGGCTCCCGGCAGGCCAGGGCTGCCACCGCCGCGGCCATCGCCAGCCGGTGGTCGCCGCAGGGATCGGCCACGCCGCCCCGCAGTCCGCCCTCGGCGATCCGCAGCCCATCCAGTTCCTCTTCCACCCGGCCCCCCAGCGCCCGCAGCAGCCCGGCCATCCCGGCCAGACGATCGCTTTCCTTGAGCCGCAGGCGGGCCGCACCGGTCAGGCGGCTTTCCCCTTTGGCAAAGGCCATCGCCGCCGCCAGCGGCGGCAGCAGATCGGGACAGCCGCTGACATCAATGGTCGTTCCCGTTAACCGGCTGGGATAGGCCGTCACCCCTTCCGGGGAAAGCTCGATCCGGGCGCCCATCTGCCGCAGCAGCGGGAGAATGACCCGGTCGGGCTGGGTGCTTTCGGATTCCAGACCGGTCACCGTTACCGGCCCGGCCAGGCAGCCTGCCGCCAGCCAAAAGGCCGCGTGGCTCCAATCTCCGCCCAGGGCCAGGCGGCCGGGGCTTTGGTATTTCATCCCGCCGGGGATGCGCCACCCCATGGGGATTTTTTCGAGTTCAAGGCCGAAGCGCCGCAGCATTTCCTCGGTCATCCCGGCATAGCCGGCCGATTCCAGAGCCCCCGTCAAACGGATCTCACTGGGCCCGGTCAAAAGGGGCAGCGCCAGCATCAGTCCGGAAACATACTGGGAGCTGACATTCCCCGGCAGGAAAAAAGCGCCGGGGGTCAGCCGCCCGGCAAGCTCGATCTCCCAGGGGTGCTGCCGCACCTCGGCGGTGATGCCGTTTCGCTGCAAAGCGGCCAAAAGGGCCTCCACCGGGCGCCGGGGCAGCCGGCCCCGCCCGGTAAATACGGCCCGCAGGCCCAGGGCAGCCGCCACCGGCAGCAAAAAGCGCAGGGTGCTGCCGCTTTCCCGGCAGTCCAGCCGGAGGGGCGCGGCGGGAGGCCCCGCAATCGGGGTGACCAGCAGGCTGTTTTCCCGCTCGGTAAAGCTGGTTCCCATCTGCCGCAGGCAGTCCATGGTGGCCAGCAGATCGCCGGAAGCGGGCAGCCGCGGCAAAAGGGTTTCCCCCTGGGCCATCGCCGCCAGAATAAGGGCCCGGTGCCCTTCGGATTTGGAAAGCGGCACCGCCGCCCGCCGGGGGGCCTTCCCCGGGCAAATCGTGATCTCCATAGGCCGGGCTCCTTTCTTTTCCTCTGCCGCGGCAGGTATTATGACATAATTTCATCTTGCCTTCGGCGGCGCGGAGCCACCGAAAGGTGACAGCCAGTACGGCTCGCCGCTGGGGCCCAACTTTTCTTCAGAGAAAAGAAGCTTTGATTTAGGGGTGCAAAAGCCCCCAGATTTTGTGGGCATCGGCGGCCAGGCGGGCAAAATCCTGCGGAAGCAGGGCTTGCTCCCCATCGCTGAGGGCCTGGGCGGGATTTGTGTGGACTTCCACCATAAGACCACCGGCGCCGGCGGCTATAGCGGCCCGGCCCAGCGCCGGGATCCAGCCGGCGGTCCCGGAGGCATGGCTGGGATCCACCAGCACCGGCAGGTGAGTAAGACCCTGCATCACCGGAATGGCGGCCAGATCCAGGGTGGCGCGGGTGCCGCTTTGGTAGCTGCGGATGCCCCGTTCACAGAGAATGACATGGGGATTTCCCTCCCGCAGGATGTATTCGGCCGAGGCAAGCCATTCTTCGTAGGTGGCGGCCAGCCCGCGTTTTAGCAGGACGGGTTTGGGCTGGCGGCCCAGTGCCTGCAAAAGGGTATAATTCTGCATATTGCGGGCCCCCACCTGCAAAATATCGATTTCCTCAAACTGGGGCAAAAGGGCGGCATCGGTGATTTCACTGACGGTGGGGAGCTGAAATTCCCGGCTGGCTTCCGCCAGAAGGCGCAGGCCTTCCTCCCCCAGGCCGGCAAAGGCATAGGGGGAGGTGCGGGGCTTATAGGTGCCGCCCCGCAGGATGGTGGCCCCGGCGGCCTTTACCGCGGCCGCGGTGGCAAACAGCTGCTCCCGGCTTTCCACGGCGCACGGACCGGCAATGAGGGTCAGATTCTCCCCGCCGATGGCGGCGGAACCGACGGGGATAACGGTTCCCTCCGGGTGGGCGGTACGGGCGGCCAGCGGGTAATCTTTCATCAAGGCTTCTTCATCGTAAAGGTGACGGTTCATTTTGCTCTCCTTGCAGTTGGCGGTTTTCTTCTACAAGATTACCACCCGCGGGGCATTTAGGCAAGCCATCAAGAAATATTCTTTTTTCAAGGTGCAGGTGGGAGGCAGGTTCCCGCTTAAGGCAGACCCCCAAATTGCCCGATGAGGTCTGCTGAGAAAGCAAAGTTAGACCGGCGCCCCTGTTTGACCGGTGGGGCAAAAAGGCTCTCGATTTGTTATTCGGGGAGAGGGGCCGATGGAGAAGAATTTTTTGCCGGTGAGAAAAGTCCTTTCACTAATCCCTGCAAATCGCCCCTTTTTTGCATGCGAAAGGTTAATATTTCACTTTTTTTAATGGAAAATTTACAGAATTGGGGATTTATGGGTGATATTCGCATAAATAGTGGATTTTACTGGGGAAGTACAACTGGGATTTATTATGATATTTTGGGGCGGGTTTGTGATCGCCTGGCGGCGGGGCGGGGCCTTTTAGATATCAAAATTTGTATGCCTACCCGGCAGGGGATAGTTTGTGGTCGCCTAAAGGCGTCGCGGAGTCGCCGGAGGGTGACGGCTTGTACGGCTCGCCGCCGGGGCGTTCCTTTTACTCGTGTAAAAGGAACCAAAACACGCTTGGGGCTGTGCCCCAAGACCCCCTAACGCTAAGCTGCGGCTGGATACGAATTGGACTTTTCAGCAAATGCTGAAAAGTCGATCCGTACGGCGCCGCAGATACGCTCTCAAGGTGCCTGCGGCGCATTTTATTTTGGACCTTGCAGGAACCGAATTAAAATAAACACCTTATAAGCGTCGTTTTTCTTCATAGAAAAGTAACCCATCGCCGGGCAGGCGTACAAATTTTGATATCTAAAAGGCTCTGCGACGCTGAAGGCGATTACAAACTTGGCCTAAAATTTCTTTTGCTGCTTTTTTGGGGAGAAAAACAGGGCCCAGCGGTGAGATGAAATTTGGTGTAAAGGGGGTCGCGGTGCGCGGGTGCGGGACTATATTTTTCCGAGAGGGAATCCCGCCGGCAGGCGGAAAAAACTGGCCCCGCAGGGCTTCGACAATTTACGGAATGTTCATTGACAGGGGAGGGGCGGCATGATAAGATGAAACTGTACTATCTGTACTAATACAGTTAAGACGCGGGAACGAGAAAACAGAAAACAAAGGAGAGAAACCAATGAAACGGACGATCGCGGCAGTGGCGCTGGTGCTGACCATCTTGGCGGTGGGGTACTGGGGCATGGCTGGCTGGTGGCAGGAAAAACGAGAACTGAGTGCCCTGCAAAGTGAATATGAAAGTGCCAGGGAGCTGCAGCAGGCGCTGCTGGAGGAAAAAACGGCGCTGGAGGGCGAGCTGAATGAACTGCGGGAGCAGAACGGCGATGCCAATGAGACACTGCAAAGCTGGAAGGTATGGAAAGAGAGTCTGGAGGCGACACTGGCCGGCTGAGGGAGGAAATCAAAGTGAAAGTAAAACAGAAGAAAAGCGCTTTGCTGCCGGGACTGATAACGGCGCTGATGGTGGTGGCGGCGGTGGCGGGCGGCCTGCGGATGACCGACCCGGATGGTGGGCGGCTGGACACCATGCGGCAGGAGCTGGAGACGATCACGGCGGAGAATGAGGGACTGACCGCCCAGGTGGAGGCCCTGCGTACCGAGACCGCGGAGCAGAAGGCTCTGCCGGAGGCGATACAAAAGCAGAAGGACGAGGGCTTCCGGCTGCTGGAAGAGCTGGAGCGGCAGATAAGGGCTGGGGAGAGCGATAAGAGAATCGCTTACCTGACCTTTGATGATGGGCCGTACGACAACACTACCGACGCGATACTGGATATCCTGAAGGAGAAGGGGGTGCACGCCACCTTCTTCCTGCGGCACCGGCCGGACCATGTGGCGCAGATCCAGCGGGAGATACGGGAGGGCCACACCTTGGCCAACCACAGCTATTCCCACAAAATAAAGGCGGTGTACCAAAGTGCCGACAGCTGCATCAAGGAGATACGGGACCAGCAGAAGTGGCTGACCGAAACGGTGGGCGTTACCCCGGAGATCTACCGGTTCCCTGGAGGGAGCCCTACGGCCGGGAACAAAAAACAGGCCATCGCGGCGGCGCTGGCGGCCGACGGCCTGGGCTATGTGGACTGGAACTGCGCCACCGGCGACGGCCTGCCGGGGGTACTGACCACCGAAAAGGCCTATCAGAACGCGGTCTCCTCGGTGGGGGAGCAGAAGATAGTAGTGATGCTGATGCACGATTACAGTGCCGCCACCCTGGAGGCCCTGCCAGATATCATTGATACGCTGAAGGCAAAGGGCTACATGATGATGCCGCTGTTCCGGGAGAGCGTGATGATCCGCTCGGCGTGAGTGAGGCGGGATGAAAATACGCAGCAGCCCGGCAAGCCGCGCCCCGCAGGGGCGCCCTGCCCCGGTAGGGGCAGGGCGCCGGCCCTCCCGGCCCGCAGGGCCGGGAGGGCACTCCGGCCGCAGGCCGGAGACTGCGGGGCGCGGTGGGGACCGGCGGGCTGCAGGAAGCCTGCGGGAGAGAGCCCCCCACAAAGCCGGGAGATCAACGAAGTGAGAGAAGGAAGTGAGAGCCATGATCCAACTGGACCCGACCAGCCGGATACCGGTATATCAGCAGATCAAGGAGCAGATGACCGGGCTGATCGTCATGGGGGTATTCCCCCCGGAGAGCCGGCTGCCCAGTGTGCGTGCCCTGGCCGCCGAAACGGGCCTGAACCCCAATACCATCCAGAAGGCCTACCAGGAGCTGGAGAGCGAGGGGGTCATTTACACGGTGGGGGGCAAGGGCTGCTTTGTGGGCGGGGAAGAAAACGCCGCCGAAGCGACCTGCCGAAGAGCCGAAGCCGAGCTGCGGGAAGCGCTGCGGCAGGCCCGGCTGGCCGGTGTGGAGAAAACCACGGCCGAAGCGCTGGTGGAGCGATGCTACGGAGGGAACGAGTGATGTTAAGAGCAGAAAACCTGGTAAAAAGGTTTGAGGATAAAACCGCGCTGGATGGGCTGAATACCGAGATCCGGCGGGGATGCATATATGGACTGGTGGGGCCCAACGGCAGCGGAAAATCCACGCTGATGCGGCTGATGTGCGGGGTGTACCGCCCCGATGGCGGCCGGGTGACGCTGGAGGGCGAGGATATCTTTGAGAACATCGCGGCGAAGGATCGCATTTTGTATCTCAGCGATGACCTGTATTTCCCGCCCAAGAGCACCGTGGAGGACCTGGCGAGCTTCTACCGGGGGCTGTATTCCGGCTTTTCCATGGAAACCTACCACACCCTTTGCGGGTGCTTTCCGCTGCAAACCGATCAGCCCCTTTCCACCTTCAGCAAGGGGATGCGGCGGCAGGCGGCGCTTTTGGCGGCGCTGTGCTGCCATGCCGATTACCTGCTGCTGGATGAGGCCTTTGACGGGCTGGACCCGGTGATACGGCTGATGGTGAAAAAGCTGCTGGCCGAGGAGATAGCGGAGCGGGGCGCCACCGTGATGATAAGCAGTCACAACCTGCGGGAGCTGGAGGACCTGTGCGACCAGGTGGGACTGCTTTCCGCCGGGCGGCTGCTGTTTGAGAAGGATCTGGATGTGCTGAAGCTGGGCTTCTGCCGGGTGCAGGCGGCCTATGACCACCCGGTGGACTGGGCGGCGACGGGGCTTGCCATCCTGGATAAAAAGGAACGCGGCAAGCTGGTGAGCCTGCTGGTGCGGGGCACCGCGGAGGACACTCTGGCCGTATTGGAGGCGCGGCGGCCGCTTTTTGCGGAGGCGCTGCCCATGACGCTGGAGGAAGTATTCATCGGAGAAATGGAGGCGGCGGGTTATGATTACAGCAACATCCTCTCCTGACCGCTTTGGCAGTCTGCTGCGCGGGCTTTTGAAGAAAAATATCCCCAATATGGTGTACCTGGCGCTCATCGGGTTCATCGGCATTCCGCTGCCGTACCTGCTGGCGATGTTCCGCCGGTGGGAAGAAAAGGGACAGTGGGTGTATGAGAATATCAGCACGGCCGACCGGGGCGGCCTGTATGTGGGCATAGCGGTGGGGACGGTATGCCTGCTGTGGCTGGCGGGCAGCTTTATCCTGGCGCTTTCCGGGGTGGGCTATATGCACAACCGCCGGGCGGTGGATCTTTACCACAGCCTGCCGGTCACCCGGGGGCAACTGCTGCTGGGCCATGTGCTGGCGAATTTTTTGACTGTGGCGCTGCCTATGACCGCCAATACCCTGCTGACCGCTGCTTTGGCCGGCATCCGGCACGGCATGACGCCCGACCGAGCAGCCTTCCACCTGGGGGCCATCGCGCTGGACCTGCTGGGCTGGTATGTCACGGCCTTTGCCATTATTGTTATGGTGTACCTGGCGGCCACGCAGGTGGGCTCCACCTTTGATACCTTCCTGTTCTCCGGCATCTTTTTATCAGCGCTGCCGGTGCTGTTCCTGACCCATATGGTGATGTGCCAAAGCTACCTCGCCGGCTGTGGCTACGAGATGAAGTGGAAAATCTTCTGCACCCTGACGCCGGTCCTTACGATGATCGGGAGTTATTCGGCCTTTGGTCAATGGCTGTACGCGGCGCTGGCCATCTGGCTGGCTGGCGGGGTACTGCTGCTGTGGGCCGCGGTACGGCTGTATCAGCGCCGCCCCAGCGAGCGCGCGGAAAGCCGCTGCCGGGAGGGCATTGCCGCCGGGGTGTTCCGCTTTGTGGCCACCTTTGTGGGCGGTTTGGGGTTTGGTGTGCTGTTTGGTGCCATAACGGGGGCGGATAGCAAACCGACCGAGCTTTTGTGGATGGCGATTTTTGCGCTGGCGGTGTATTTCTTTGTGGAGCTGATCCTAGGACGGGGCTTTAAGGGCATGAAGCGCCGGAGCATTATTATGGGGGTGGCCATGGCAGCCGTTACGGTGGTGTATGCCGGGATCATCTTTACCGGTGGTCTGGGCTTCGAAAAGAGAGTCCCCGCCCCCGAGCGGCTGGCCAGCGTGACACTGAATTACCGCGGACGGTATGACAGTGTTTCCCTGAACGAGGCCGAACGGCTGCATAGCTACGAGGGAGAGAATCATGCCATCTACTACAGCTACGACAGCATCGGTGAGGTGACGCTGCGGGGCCCCGAGGCGCTGAAAGCTGCCACGGCGCTGCACCGCCTGCTGACCGAAAGCGACCAGGACGGGGTGAGCGGTGAAAACTATATGGGCAGAATAGAGCTGGAATACACCTTTAACGACGGCCGGGTGATGAAGCGGGTGTACCATGCCTACGGCGGTGATGCCCTGCTGGCGGCCTATGCCGCGTTGGAGGATACGCCAGAATTCCAGAGCAGGACCAACCCGCTGTACTACTGGGTGGCGGAGGAAAGCCCCTACCGGGAGATAGACCTGTGCGATGCGACCGGCTTTCATAAAACCGCGCTGACCGAAACGGATTATGACACGGCGGCGCTGGTGGCGGCCCTGCGGCTGGATATGCTGGCGGAAAAGGCGATGGATTACTACGACCAGGAGAGAAGGACGGTGTGCTACCTCTACCTGGAAAGTGAGCTGGACGAAAAGTACAGCCACCAGCCGGCGGAAAAGGACTTTTACAGCAGCTTTACGGTGCCGGTGGGGGAGAGCTACACCCACACGCTGGAGCTTTTGCGGGAGTGGGGCCTGGAAGGCTATCTGATCCCTGCCGAGTGGGACAGCATGTTCGTCACCGCCTGGGGCTGTGATGTAGTGGGCACCGGCCGGGTCATCCTTCCGCTGTGGTACGGTGTGGAGACTGAGATTTTCAGCCAGGCTGCGTACGAAGCGGGAATCCTGCTGAGCAGGGAGGAGGCCGAGCCGCTGCTGGCGCTGGCGGATTGGACCTACCCCAATACCGGCAGCGATGACTGCCTGTACCTCAGCTTGGTGCGCACGGCAGCGGATGGTACCAAGACCTACGGTCTGCCGATGTTCCTCCCGCTGGAGGAGGCGCGCCGCCAGCCGCTGCTGCGGGAGTATATGGCCGAGCAGTACGGCGAGAAGCTATCTACCCCCGAAACGGTGGATGTGGAAGCGCTGGAAGCAAGATAAGAGGATAAAAAAGACGGCTCCTGCCCAGATGGGCGGGAGCCGGTTTCTATGCGAGGATTCAATTTTCCGAAAGGGCTTCGGTGACGCCCATCTCCCGCAGGGTGCGGGCCAGGGCGGCAATGGGCAAGCCCATCACATTGAAGTAATCGCCGGTGAGGCCCTGCACCAGCAGCGCCCCGGCTGCCTGAATGCCGTAGGCCCCGGCCTTATCGTAGGGCTCCTCCAACGAGCAGTACCATGCCACCTCCTGCGGGGTGAGGGGGTAGAAGTGGACCTCGGTGGTTTCGTGGAAGGTGCGGGTCTCCTCCGCGGTGATGACGGTGACCCCGGTGCAGACGGTATGGCTGCGGCCGGCCAGGCGGGAGATCATGGCAGCGGCCTCCCCGTGGCTGTGGGGCTTGCCCAGGATCTCACCATCGATATAGACGACGGTATCGCTGCCAATGACGGCGAGGCCCCGTTGATCGGGCTGCTGTGCCCATACGGCCCGGGCTTTGCGCAGGGAAAGCTCCCGGACGGCATCTACGGGGCCGGTGCCGGGGGCGATGGCTTCATCGCAGTCGCTGGTCTGCACGGTAAAGCGGCGGGTGATGATGGAGAGAAGCTCCCGGCGGCGGGGACTGGAGCTGGCAAGGATGAGTTCTTTCATTGGGGGTCTCCTTTGGTGGATTGTGCAGGGGGAAAAGAGGGCCGCGCCCTAGAGGGACAAAGCCCCCGCTCCCGGCGGGAACTTATACAGACGGTTCGTTTTCAATGATGATCTGGCAGGCGCGCATGGCGGCCAGCGCCGTGCGGTGGCTTTCCGGGGTGACCCCGGCGCAGCAGGCGGCATCTACAATGATGGGGATCTCCGGCAGGTAAGCCCGCAGCAGCAGGGCGTTGCTGATGACGCAGATATCGGTGCAGAGTCCGATGAGGGTGATAGATTCAATGGGGGCATCCTCATTCAGGGCGCGCAGGCGCTCTCCCAGGGCGGTGCTGCCAAAGGTGGGTTTATCAATGATCTCGCTGGCGTAGGGCAGCAGCCGGGCGGCCAGCTGCCAGCCGTGGCTGCCGCGGATGCAGTGGGGCACCGGCAGTGCCTTGCCCTCGCGGGTGTTCAGGTAATCTTCGGTGTGGGTATCTCGGGTAAAGAGCACCAGCCCCTCAAAGGAGCGGATCTTCCGCTCGGCCCGGGGCAGCATGGCGGCCGCTTCGGCGGTGCCCAGGGCGCCATTGATAAAGTCATTCTGCAGATCGACGGCGACTAAAACTTTCATTTGGTTTCCTCCTTGGATTCATCAGGCTTGGAGAGCATCATCAAAAGGGGCAGCACCAGCAGCAGGCAATCCAACTGGATGGCGGAAAGTCCCCAGCGGCCCACGGCCAGATTGCCGGCCACGGCCCCCAGCGCAAAAAAGAGGATGACGCCGAAATAGAGCGCCCCGCGGCGCAGCTCCTCCCGGTCATGGGCGATGTGATATTCATGCAGGGCCTGCACCCCGGCCCGCAGGTTGCCGATGCACATGGTGGTGGCAATGCCGTTGCCCTCTATCTTGCGGAAGGCCTGCACCTGGATGCCGCAGGCCAGCGAGGTGAGGCTATTGGCCCCAAGATGCTGTCCTGCCGGGAAAAAGCTGACCCCGAAGAGGATCAGAATTTCGACAAGGAGGGTGAGCTGCCGCCAGTGCAGGCGGCTCATGTGGCCAAAGCGGGTGCGCATAGCGGCGGCCAGGGCAATGCCCAGGGCAAAGCTGACCACCGGCAGCAGATACCGCAGGCTATCGGCCGGGCGGCCCTCCGAGATGGCGACGGCGAACAGCAGAATATTGCCGGTTTGGGCATTGGCAAAGACATGGCCCCGGGCCATGTAGCTGTAAGCATCCATAAAGCCCCCGGCCAGCGCCAGCAGGATGCCGACGGCCAGCGAGGAGGACATTTGGCTGTTTTTCTTCTTCATAAGGATCACTGCTTTCCGGTGGAGCCAAAGCCGCCGCGGGAGGGGTTGCCTAGGGATTCGCACTCCTCAAATTCGATAGCGGGCTGATGCTCCATGATGCGGAACTGGGCAATGCGGTCGTTCGCTTCGATGCGGCAATCGCGGGTGGCATAGACCGGCATCTTCCACTCATCCTCATCGCCGCAGTAGCTTTCATCCACTACGCCCATGGAATTGGACATGAGAATGCCGTAATTGCGGAAGGTGGAGCTGCGGGGGAGAACATGGGCTTCGTACCCTTGGGGCAGCACCATAGCAACGCCCAGGGGGATGTAGCGGGATTCACCGGCTTTCAGCTCCACCGTTTCGGCGGCGCGCAGGTCGATCCAGTCGCTTTTGCCATCAATGTAGCGGAGCTTTTCGATTTTATCGCTGAGATAGCGGATGCGGATTTTGGGCATAAGAGCCTCCTGAAGAAATAATATGAGAATGGTTTATCGAAATGAGCGGTTGCTGCTTTTTACCGATGCCCTTATTTTAATGTGCGGTAGTACAGCCCCCGGGTGAAGGACCCAGCCGGGGCGGCACCGGTCTGGTACATCTTCAGCACCTCGTCGCACTCGGCAGGGCTTTCGGTGGTAAAGCGCAGGGTCAGAAAATCACAGAAATCCCACTCCGGCAGGCGGTCGCTGAGGAACAGCGGCCGGGGATTGAGCAGGTGGGTGTACTGGCGGTTCTGGCATTGCAGCGGGAAATCTTCTCCCCGGCGGTCGGTGATGTGATTGATGCCGCGGCAGTCCCCGCAGCCCGCGGCGGTTTTGCCGGGACAGTTGCGCAGCAGCATAAGCGGCAGGCGGCCGTAGGCGATGACGCCGATGGGGATGGGGCTATCGATATTCCGGGCGGCATTGCGCTCGCACTCGAAGGAAAGGGTGATCTCATCGCAGCCCAGCGCCACGGCCTGCTGCGCCGCCGGGGAATTGATGATATTTAGCCCGTAATCCCCGATAATCCGCAGCCCGGCCTCCCGGGCCATCAGCAGGGAACCGAGGTTGCCGCAAAGGGCAGCGGTGAGGCCCTGCTCCTTCAATTTGCGCAGGGCGCGCATCACGGCTTCCTCCTGCTGCGGGGCGCAGAATGCCGGCAGCTCGGCCACCCAGCGCTCCGCGCCGGTTTCCAGCAGCTCCGGGCGCTCGGCCAGCTCATGCAGCGGCAGGGAGAGCCGGCCGGACCCCCGCCGGATGACGGGGGTTGCCTGCGCTGCCGCCGCCAGGCGGCAGCGCAGCCGGGGCGCGCCCGCAGGGCGCGCCCTACCGGCCGGCTCCCCGGCTGCGGCAGGGGCCTGCGGGTAGGGCACCACCACGCTGCGGGCTTCGGCCAGGGCAGTCAGCGCGGCCGCGCGCAGGCGATTGAGGGCGGAAAGGGGCAGCATCAGCCCCTCCCCGATATGACAGGTCAGGTTTTGCAGATAGAATGGCGTACCGCCGCACTTTTCCAGGGCCCGGCGGGCCAGATCCTCATCGGTGGGGCGGGTCAGGGCTGTCTGCGGTACCTCGCCGGCGACCTCCACCCTGTGGGTGCCGTCGGTCACGGCCAGGGTCGCCGGCTCTCCGGGGGCCATCGTCAGCACCATATCCACCGGCAGGCGGCCCACTTCATTGCGGGTTAGGGTGGAGAGCTTCCCCAGCACCGCGGCGGCCGCGGCGGCATCCTCCCTGGTGCGGGTGCCGAACATGGTAAGGTCCCGTCGGGCGGTGTAGTAGCCGTCGGTAAAGCCGCTGCGGCTGAATACCGACTGCAGCGTTTCCAGGTCGGGCACTTCTCCGGCCAGGGACTGGCGGCAGGCGGTCACGGCGGCGGCCACATATTCGGGACGCTTCAGACGGCCCTCTATCTTAAAGCTGGCAACGCCCAGCTCCTCCAGCTCCCGCAGCCGGTCGGTCAGGGTCAGGTCCTTCAGCGAAAGGGCATAGCCCCGGCCGTGGCTCTTAAAGTCCAGCCGGCAGGGCTGGGCGCAGCGCCCGCGGTTGCCGCTGCGCTCCCCCAGCACGCTGCTGAGGTAACACTGCCCGGAAACGCTCATGCACAGCGCCCCGTGCACAAAGACCTCGCACCGCAGGCTTGTCCCGGCGCAGATGGCGGCGATCTCCTCCTTGGAAAGCTCCCGGGCCAGCACCACCTGGGCAAAGCCCATTTCCTCCAGCAGCCGGGCGCCCGCCAGGTTGTGGATGGTCATTTGGGTGCTGGCGTGCAGCGGCAGGGTGGGGTACCGCTGCCGGATGATTTTAGCCAGGCCCAGATCCTGCACCAGCACGCCATCCACCCCGGCGGCGGCTACCGCATCCAGGGAATGGAGCCACTGGGGCAGCTCCCGGTCGGTCACCAGGGTGTTCAGCGTTGCATAGACCCTTACCCCGCGGGCATGGCACCAGCCAACGGTCTGCGGCAGGGTGTTTTCGTCAAAGTTTTCGGCGCCAGCGCGCGCATTAAAGCCGCGCAGCCCCAAATAAACGGCATCGGCGCCGCACAGGACGGCGGCGCGCAGCTGCGCCTCGCCGCCCGCAGGCGCCAGTATTTCAGCGTGTTTTTCCATTTCGCTCAAAATTCCTCGTCATTCTCGTCATAGTCCCGGAAGTCCATCTGCCCGGCCCGGCGGTAGTCGTCACCGGGGGCACGCACGGCGCTGCTTTCCCGCAGATAGTTGGTCAGCTGCTGGCGCAGGTTGGCGGCAGCCTCCTCGCTTTTGGCCAGCTGATCCATCAGGTTCATGGACAGCAGAGCAAAGGTATCAAAGGCGGAAAGATTGGGGCAGCCCTCCCGGATCTCCTCGATCTGGCCGGAGAGGCGCTCCTGAAGCATTTTTACCCAGGCAGGGTCACGGTCGGTATTGATATAATACTGGTGCTCCATAATATTGATCTTGTAGCGGCTCATAACTCTCCTCCTAAGGTATTTCTATGCCTCCATTATAGCGCAAAAAGCCGAGCCTGCAAAGAGAAAAACTGTATTGATGGAAAAATAACAAACTTTACAATGGAGCGGTTGAAAAAACCGAAAAAATAGGTATAATAAGCTTGATGAAAACTCTATTCTCACACCAAAGGAGAGATACCGATATGACTGCTGAACAGATCCGTCTGGCGATGGAAAATAAACTGGAGTACCTGATGGAGGTAAAGCCCCAGCTGGCCAGCGATGACCAGCTGTATAAGGCCGCGGCCCTGGTGCTGCGCGACCTGATGGTGGAAAAACGCCGTGCCCACCGCGCCAAGACCACCGCCGAACGCAAAAAGCGCATCCACTATCTTTCTATGGAATTCCTGATGGGCAAGAGCCTGAAAAACAGCCTGTATAACCTGGGGCTGGTGGAGCCCTTTACCGAGGCGCTGACCGCCTTTGGCACCACGCCGGAGCGGCTCTTTGCCTGCGAGCCTGACCCAGGTCTCGGCAATGGCGGCCTGGGCCGCCTGGCTGCCTGCTACCTGGATGGTATGGCCACCGACGGCTACTACGGCACCGGCTACTCCATCCTGTACGAGTACGGCATCTTTAAGCAGAAGCTGGTGAACGGCGCCCAGACCGAACTGCCCGATTACTGGCTGCCCGGCGGCGAGGTATGGCTGCGCCCCAATGAGGAGCACGCCGTGGAGGTCAAATTCGGCGGGCGGCTGGAGGAGCACTGGGACCAGGGCCACCTGATGCAGCAGTATATCGATTACGAAACGGTGCTGGCCGTGCCCTACAATATGTATGTTTCCGGCTATGATACCGAGGCCGTGAGCGTGCTGCGCCTGTGGAAGGCCAAGAGCCCCGGCATCGATATGGAGTGCTTCAATAACGGCGATTACCTGGGCGCCTTCCGCAAGACCGCCCGCGCCGAGACCATCAGCAAGATTCTGTACCCCAATGATAACCACCAGGAGGGCAAGCAGCTGCGCCTGCGCCAGCAGTATTTCCTGGTGTGTGCCTCCCTGGCGGAGATCACCCGCACCCATATGGAGCGCTACGGCACCATGGATAGCTTTGCCGAGCTCAATGCCATCCAGCTGAACGATACCCACCCCACCCTGGCCATCCCAGAGCTGATGCGCATTCTGATGGACGACTGCGGCTACAGCTGGGAAAAGAGCTGGGAGATCACCGAGCAGACCTTTGCCTACACCAACCATACCGTCATGGCGGAGGCGCTGGAAAAGTGGGATATCACCCTGTTCCGGGAGCTGCTGCCCCGTATCTATCAGATCGTGCAGGAGATCGACCGCCGCTGGAATATCCGCATGCGGGAGGAATTCCGCTGTGATAACGCAGAGGTGGAAAAGATGCAGATCCTGCGGGACGGCAAGGTGCATATGGCCAACCTGTGTGTGGTGGGCGGCCACTATGTCAATGGCGTTTCCAAACTGCACAGCCAGATCATCAAGGACGATGTGTTCCACGAGTTCTACCGCCTGATGCCGGAGAAGTTCGGCAATGTCACCAACGGCATCGCCAGCCGCCGCTGGCTCATGCAGTCCAATCCCCGCCTGGACCGCTATATCCGCGACCGCATCGGGGAGGAATATCTGCACAATTTCGATCTGCTGACCGGCCTGCGCGCCTACCTGGATGATGAGGCAAGCCTGCGGGAGCTGGGCGAGCTGAAGCGGCAGAACAAGGCGGATTTTGCCCGCTACCTGCAAACCGAGCGCGGCATCACCGTCAATCCCGATTCGCTGTTCTATGTGCAGGTCAAGCGTCTGCATGAATATAAGCGCCAGCACCTCAATGCCCTGCAGATCCTCAAGCATTACCTGGATATCAAGGCGAACCCCGATGCTGAGTTTAAGCCCCGCACCTATCTCTTTGGCGCCAAGGCGGCCCCCGGCTATGACCTGGCCAAAAAGATCATCCGCTTTATCAATGATCTGGGCGCCATGATCGATGCCGATCCCGATGTACGCGGCCGGCTGAAGATCGTCTACCTGGAGGAATACAATGTTTCCATGAGCGAGCGGCTGATGCCCGCCAGCGAGGTCAGCGAGCAGATCTCCCTGGCCGGGACCGAGGCTTCCGGCACCGGCAATATGAAGCTGATGCAGAACGGTGCCATCACCCTGGGCACCATGGATGGCGCCAATGTGGAGATCGCCGAGCAGGTAGGCCCGGAGAATATCCTCATCTTTGGCATGAGCACCCCGGAGGTGGAGGAGATGAAGCAGCGCGGCTACCGTCCCGCCGATGCCATTGCCCGCAGCGGCGAGCTGCAGCGGCTGCTGGAATTTATGGAGCGGCAGGATAGCCCCGAGAGCTTCTGGATGCTGGCCAACCACCTGCGCACTGTGGATCAGTATATGGCGGCCGCGGATTTTGAGAGCTACTCGGCGGCGGATGACCGCGCGGCGGAGCTCTACTACAATGACCCGCTGCGCTGGCAGCGCATGAGCTTGGCCAATATCGCCGGCGCGGGCATCTTCTGCGCCGACCGCGCCATCCACGACTACGCGCGGGAGATCTGGCACCTCGAATAAGCACGCCTGCGGCGGGGGCGCGTCCTCGGCCAGTCGCAGTCCCGCGCCCCACCCCCCGCGAAGCGGGTTTCAATCACAATTTCTACTCGCCTATCGGCGGGGCAAGTTTTACAAAAGGTTCTAATCTGTACGCCTGCCGGCGGGGCGTTACTTTTCTGTGAAGAAAAGTAACCAAAAGTCATTCAGGGCTGCGCCCTGAAAACCCGGACGCCCTGCTGCGCTGGATACGGATTTGGATTTTTCGGTTACGAAACATCCAAATCCATACTGCACGCAGATGGGCTTAAAAGGTGTCTGTGACACATTTGCCCCCTCCCAACCTCCCCCGCTTCGGGGGAGGGGAACGCCCTCCATTTTCCTGCAAACCGATAGCCCCGCTAACCATAACCATGGGTCAGCGGCTCATCTTTCGGCGGGTCGCAGTCCCGCGCCCGCGCACCGCGACCCGCCCCACCCCCCAACCCCCTCCCCAGGGAGGGGGCGCAGATTTATCTCCACACGAAAGGACAACACCCATGTTTAACAGCCTGCTGGCGGAACATAAAACGCCCTTCGGCGCGGTGGCGGCGGGGGAGGAAATGACCCTGCGCTTTACCCTGCCCCAGGGCGATCCCCGCACGCCCTCCCTGCTGCTGTACCGGGCCGGGCAGCCGCAGCCCCTGCTGCATACCCCTCTGTGCCGGCAGGGCGATGCCTTTACCCTGCGGTACACCCCGCAGGAGCCGGGGCTTTATTATTATGGCTTTCGCCTTTCGGATGGCACCCTGCTGCACCGCGCGCCCGATGGCAGCGCCGATTACGGCGAGGGGCAGCTGTGGCAGCTTACCGTCTACGATAAGGCCTACGATATTCCGCAAAAATTCGCCGGGCAGGTAATGTATCAGATCTTCCCGGACCGCTACTATAACAGCGGCAGAGAGAAGACCGGCGTTCCGGCCGACCGGCGGCTGCACCGCGACTGGCGGGAGGAGCCGCAAAGCGTCCCCGATGCCGACGGCGTGTTCCGCTGCAATGATTATTTTGGCGGTGATTTGGCCGGCATCACCGAAAAGCTGCCGGAGCTGGCCGCTTTGGGCGTCGGGGTCCTGTACCTCAATCCCATCTTTGAGGCGCACAGCAACCACCGCTACAATACCGCCGACTACCTGCGCATCGACCCGCTGCTGGGCACCGAGCAGGATTTCATCACCCTGTGCCAAAGGGCCCATGAGCACGGCATCAAAATCATCCTGGACGGCGTGTTCAATCACACCGGCAGCGATAGCCTGTACTTCAATAAAGAGGGCCGCTACGGCCCCGGCGGCGCCTACCGCGATCCGCACAGCCCCTACCGCAGCTGGTTCTGCTGGAAGGATGCCGCCGCCAATGTGTATGAGAGCTGGTGGGGCTTCCAGAGTCTCCCCAAGCTCAACAGCCGGGACGAGAGCTGGCGGGAATTCCTCTGCGGCGAAAACGGCATCGTGCGGCACTGGCTGCGGCTGGGCGCCGATGGCTGGCGGCTGGATGTGGTGGATGAATACCCCGATGAGCTGGTACGCATGATCCGCCAGGCGGCCCGCGCCGAAAAGCCCGATGCCCTCATCATCGGGGAGGTGTGGGAGGACGCCAGCTGCAAGGAAGCCTACGGTGAGCACCGCCAATACCTGATGGGCCATGAGCTGGACAGCGTGATGAACTACCCGCTGCGGCAGGCAATACTGGATTTCCTGCTGCGGGGGGATGGCGCCGCCTTCCGGCTGCGGCTGTGGGAGCTGCTGGAGCACTACCCCCGCCCCTGCTGGGATGTCATGATGAACCTCCTCTCCAGCCACGATGTCCCCCGCGCCATTACCGCGCTGGGCGGTACCCCCATGCAGCACCGGGACCGTGACTGGCAGCGCGCCCACAATACCCTTACGGTGGCGCAGTACTACCGGGGACGGCAGCTTTTCATGCTGGGCACCCTTATGACCATGACCCTGCCCGGTATGCCCTGCCTCTACTACGGCGATGAAGCCGGTCTGGTGGGCTATGCTGATCCCTTTAACCGGGGCACCTACCCCTGGGGCCGGGAGGACACCGGCCTGCGGGAGTGCATCCGGCAGATGGCCGCCCTCCGGAACGGGAACAGTGCCCTTTCCGCCGGCGAACTGGAGCCGCTGGTGTGCGCGGCTGGTATGGCCGCCTGGCGCCGCCGGGATGAAACCGGTGAATTTATCATCTGCGTCAATCCCGGGGAGGGGCCGCTGCCCCTGCCCGATGCCGCCAAGTACGGCGAAACGGTATTCACCGTAGGCCGCGCGGAGGAGCGCCGGCTGGAGGGTCAGTCGGCAGTCATCCGCCGGATACGATAAAAGGAGCAAAACATGCAGCAAAACGAAAAAAGAACCAAGATCATCCTATGGGCAGTGGTTGCCGCGGCCGTAATAGGCTGCGCCCTGTGGCTGCTGCTGCCCCATGGCGGCACCACCGATTGCACCGCGGAAATATGGATCGACGGCAGTATGGTGCGCGGCATCTATCTGCCGCAGGCGGCGGATGAGGTGATCTCGCTGGCGGAGTACGGCAAGGAGGTACAGCTGGAGGTAAAAGACCACCGCATCGCCTTTATCAGCAGCGATTGCCCCGATAAGGTCTGCATCCACAATGGCTGGCTGGCCAGGGAGGGGGAGCAGGCCATCTGCCTGCCCAACCGTGTCAGCGTCACCCTTACCGATGGCAGCACCGTCCCGGTGGAGCTGAATTGATCCCGCATTACAGAAAGAAGGCAATATCACATGATGAATATGGAATGGAGCATCCTGCCCGGCTATGCCCGGGAGGAGGAGATCCGGCAGCTTTTTACCGAATACACCGATATGGTGCTGGCGGGGGATCCCGCCTTTGCGGGGTACCTGGCCCGGCAGCACTACGAGGATGAACTGGCCCACCCCGCCCGCAAATACGCCCCGCCCCACGGCCGGCTGTACCTGGTGTGTGTGGGCAGCACCCCGGTGGGCTGCATCGCGCTCAAGGCGCTGGATGACACCCGCTGCGAGATGAAGCGGCTGTATGTCCGCCCGGAATACCGCGGCCAGGGCATCGCCCGGGCGCTGGTGCACCAGCTGATGCAGGAGGCCCGGGTGGCCGGCTACCGTCAGATGGTGCTGGATACCTTCCCCTTCCTGCCGGAGGCCATCACCCTCTACAAGCGGGAGGGCTTCTACGAGATCGAGCGGTACAATGATAACCCCATGCCCGGTTCGGTGTACCTCTGCTGTGAGCTGTAAAGGCCGCTTTGACAGAAAAATCAGATTAAAAATCAAAGCCATAACATAAAAAGCCGCCCCCGGTTGCCCGGGAGCGGCTTCTTGGTATTTTGGTTTGGCTTTTTTAGTTTTGCGGGGAATTGCAGTTTAAGCGAAAATTACTTCAGCTCAACCTTAGCGCCAGCCTCTTCCAGCTTGGCCTTCATCTCCTCAGCCTCAGCCTTGGAGAGACCTTCCTTAACGGTCTTGGGGGCGTTGTCTACCAGTTCCTTGGCTTCCTTCAGGCCCAGGCCGGTGATCTCTTTGACCAGCTTGATGACGCCCATCTTGGAAGCGCCAGCCTCAGCCAGAACAACATCAAACTCGGACTTCTCCTCAGCAGCGGCAGCGCCGGCAGCGGGGCCAGCAACCATAACGGGAGCGGCAGCGGAAACGCCGAACTCCTCTTCGATCGCCTTAACGAGGTCGGCCAGCTCCATAACGGTCAGGCCTTTGATTTCTTCAACAAATTTTGCGATATCAGCCATGATATGAATCCTCCTATTAAATAGATATTTTGTAAGGATGTGCGAAAAACGGTGCGCGGGCAGCTAATTAAGCAGCCTCGCCCTCCTTTTTCTCGCGGATGGCATCCAGAGCCACGGCCAGGCCGCGGATGTTGCCATTGAGCGCCATGCACAGCATGGTGAGCAGCTCCTGCTTGCCGGGCAGCTTGGCCACAGCAATAACGCCTGCCTCGTCCAGCACCTTACCGTCCATATAGCCGGCGCGGATATCGAACTTGTCCTTGTGGGACTCGGCAAACTTGTTCAGGATCTTAGCGGCAGCGATGGGATCCTCGGGGGAATAAGCGAAGGCGCTGGTACCGTACATATGCGCGGTCAGCTCGCCCAGGCCAGCCTCTTCGGCAGCGCGGCGCAGGATGTTATTCTTGATAACAGCGTACTCAACGCCCGCTTCACGCAGCTCACGGCGCAGCTTGGTGTCATCGGCCACGGTGATGCCGCGGTAATCGACCAGCACGCCGGCAGCGGAATTTTTCATCTTTTCTGCCAGAGCAGCAACCTGCTCCTGTTTCTGTTTCAGAACATTAGCGTTAGGCAAAATGTTTCACCTCCCAAAGTAATATAAGGAAAACTAAAAAAGCTCTTTCCAACATACCTTGGAAAGAGCGATCTTTGTTTCCTTAGCGGGTGAAACCGTTAAAGTCATAGTCAATCGTAGCTCATTTCCTCGGCAGGCCGGTTCAGCAAACCATTTACACGCCAATGCGTGCCTGCTGTCTATGGAACAGCTCTATTATTATAGCGGGTGAGGCACCGCTTGTCAAGAGGGGATTTCCCTTTTCACAGCCATTTCGCGGTCCGTATTCCCGCCAGGCCAAAAATAAAAATCCTCCCCCGCCGTTTGGCAGCAGGGGAGATATTTTTACTTGATGGTCAGCAGCTCCGCCACTTCCTTGCGCTTGGGGGCACCGGGCTCCTCCGCCGGATAGCCCAGCGGCATCAGGCAGGCAACGCCCATGCCCTCCGGCAGCTCCAGCAGCTCGGCCAGCTTCTCTTCCTCAAAGATGCCCAGCACCACGCTGCCCAGCCCCAGCTCATGGGCTGCCAGCTCAAAGGTCGCTGCCGCAATACCGCAGTCAAAGTTCTGCCAGCGGTCGCCCTTGCTGGTGCTAAAGCTGCCGTCCCGCTCGTAGCCGCAGCGCTTTTCCACATAGGTCATCACCATCAGCACCGGCGCGCCTTTAATAATTCCCTCGTTCCAGGGAATGGTGGCCTCTTCGGCAATGCGGTTCTTCAGCGCTTCATCCTCCACCGCCACATAACGGGCGATCTGGGTGTTCTTCCAGCTGGGGGCCCAGCGGGAAAGCTCCACCAGCTGCTCCAGTACCTCATGGGGTACCTTTTCTTCGGTGAATTTCCGCACGCTCCGGCGGGATTTGATGCAATCGATCGTGTTCATGGTGACAACTCCTTTCGTTTATCTATCCCCGCCCCGGCGGGGGCTCATGGCGTCCGGCGGTGAAAACCGGCGCTGGCTGCGTTGTCGGCCCTTGAAAGGCATCAGCCCGCCTTCCGTCGGGCAAGAGCCTTCCCGCGGCCCGCCGCCTTGCCATCCTCCGTTTTTCCTCGCTGTCCGGCGCCCCGCCGGCGGCAGGTTTAATTTTCTTCTTTTTCTTTGGCCTTCGCGGATGTATTCTGCTCCCACTCCTGCTTTACCTTCTCCATGTTCTCCCAGTAGGGGTGCAGCTCGCTGTAATCGGGCTGCTCCTTGGCGTCGCCGTCATCGCCTATGGCGGTGCTGGCGTTGCAGCAGATGAGATACAGGGTGCTGAGCACCACACCGGCTATGGCCTGCCAGCACAGCCCTATCTTCCACAGGGCAATAAGGGCGGCCGCCAGCGCCAGGAAATCCAATAGCGGTACCAGGGCACGGGGCTTCCCCAGCAGGCCGAACAGCCCGCCCAGAAGGAACAGCACCCCGCCGGCAATGGCAGTGATGCGCCCCAGCAGATTTTCGGTCAGGCTCATCTGCCACCACAGCCACAGCCCGCCGCACACCATGCACAGCACACACACCGGCCGGAAGAATTGAGGCCAGTCGATGCGGTTTTCTCGCATATCACTCGCCCCTTTCCCTTATCATCATACGAATCGGCGTGCCGGTCAGGTCGTAGGTCTCACGGATCTGGTTTTCCAGATACCGCTGGTAGCTGAAGTGGAACAGCTCGGCACTGTTGCAGAAGCAGACAAAGGTGGGCGGCTGAGTGCTGGCCTGCGTCATGTAGTAGATCTTCAGCCGCTTGCCCTTGTCACTGGGGGGCTGCACCCGGGCGGTGGCATAGCTGAGGAGATCGTTCAGGCGCCCGGTGGGGATGCGCAGTTTGGAATTGGCCGCCACCTCGTTGATGAGCGGGAACATCTTATCCACCCGCTGGCCGGTCTTGGCGCTGATGAACAGGAACGGCACATAGCTCATAAAGCTGAAATCCACCTTCAGCTTGTCGGTGTATTCCTTCATGGTGCGGTCGTCCTTTTCCACGGCGTCCCACTTGTTCACGCACACGATGCAGGCCTTGCCCTGCTCATGGGCGTAGCCCGCTATCTTGCTGTCCTGCTCGGAAAAGCCCTCCACCGCATCGATGAGGATAATGGCCACATCGCAGCGGTCCACCGCCATATAGCTGCGCAGCACGCTGTACCGCTCTATGGCGTCCTCTACCTTGGCCTTGCGGCGGATGCCGGCGGTATCAATGAAGATATACTTGCCGTACTCGTTTTCAATGACGGTATCGGTGGCGTCACGGGTGGTGCCGGCAATATCGCTGACGATCACCCGCTCCTCTCCGGCCAGGTAGTTGATGAGCGAGCTTTTGCCCACATTGGGCTTGCCAATGACAGCTACCTTGGTGTATTCCTCTGGGTAGTCGGTGCGGTTCTCCCAGTCTATCTTTTCAATGCAGGCATCCAGCAGGTCGCCGGTGCCGTGCCCGTGGACAGAGGAAACAGGGTACGGGTCGCCCAAGCCAAGATTATAGAACTCGTAAAAATCGGGGGGGACATCACCCAGGCTGTCGCACTTGTTGACGCACAAAACCACCGGCTTGCCGCATTTTTGCAGCATATGGGCAATATCGGCGTCATTGGCGGTCACACCGCTTTTCAGGTCCACCACAAAGATGATCACATCGGCGGCGTCAATGGCGATCTGTGCCTGCATCCTCATTTTGGAAAGCATCACATCATCGGCCTTCGGCTCTATGCCGCCGGTATCCACCAGCATAAATTCCCGTCCGCACCATTCGCCGGGGGCGTAAATGCGGTCACGGGTCACACCGGGGGTGTCCTCCACGATGGAGAGCCGCTGCCCGGTGAGCTTATTGAACAGGGTGGATTTACCGACATTCGGCCGCCCCACGATGGCAATAAGCGGTTTAGACATATCAGGTCACTTCCTTTCGGTAGGAATTTCCAAAAATCACATTCCGCCTGCGGCGGGGATGGACATGACACAGCTTGTAGTCGCCTAACGGCGGATGGACATGACATAGACTGTTATCGCCTATCGGCGGCGCAAGTTTTATAAAAAACTTAATTAGTACGGCTCGCCGCCGTGGCGTTCCTTTTACTCGTGTAAAAGGAACCAAAACACGCTTGGGGCGCTGCCCCAAGACCCCTGTCGCTGGCTGTGCTGGATACGGATTGATTTTTGACGGCAGTCCAAAATCAATCCGTACTGCGCACAGAATCGCTCCCAAGGTAGCCGCAGGCGCATCTGCCCTTTCCCCCCACCCCCTTTCCCGAGGCGGGAAAGGGGCCCGGATGGGCTGGCAACTATAAACCGAGAACAACGCTCTCGGGGTGTTAGGGCTTGCAAAAACCGCAAGCCGCCGACCTTAAAGTATTTGTTTATCCACCCCCTAGTCCCCCTCCTCGGAGGAGGGGACAGGGGTGGTGGTTCGCCGTTCTGCGCTCCAGCGCAGCAGGGCGACCGGGTCTTTAGGGCGCAGCCCTGAACCGTTTTTGCATCCTTTTGTCGGCACAAAAGGATGCCCCCGCCGGGCAGGCGTACCAATTAGAGCTTGTAAAAGACTTTCCCCACCGAAGGTGACTACAATCTTTTTCACGAATATCCACCGGCAGGCGCCTGCAAATCATTTTTCCCCCGCCGTCACATGACCTCCGGGGCGGTGATTTTCAGCATCGCAAGGGTGTTCTCCAGCACAGTAGCCGTAGCCCGGCACAGGGCGGCACGGGCCGCGCAGACGGCAGAGTCCTCACACTTCACCCGGCAGTTTTGGTAGAACTTGTGGTAAAGCGCCGCCACCTCCATGGCATAGCGGGTCATGCGGGCCGGGTCATAGTATTTCGCCGCCGCCACGATTTCATCCGGCAGCTGGCCCAGCCTGCGGCACAGCTCCCGCTCCTCGGGGGTCACCAGCAGGGCCAGGTCGGCGTTCTTTATGTCCTCTTCGGTCAGCCCCTCGGCCATCACCAGCTTAAGCACCGAGCAGATGCGGGCGTGGGCATACTGCACATAGTAAACAGGGTTTTCGCTGCTTTGCTGCACCGCCAGGTCCAGGTCAAAATCAAAGGTCGCGTTCGGCTCCCGCATGTTGAAGAAGAACCGCGCGGCATCGATCGGCACATCGTCCAGCAGGTCGGTCAGCGTCACGGCCCGGCCGCTGCGCTTACTCATACGGTAGGGCTGCCCGTCCTTCATCAGGCGCACCAGCTGCATCAGCACAATATCCAGTTTGTTGCCATCCAGGCCCACCGCATCCATGGCGCCCTTCAGGCGGGCCACATGGCCATGGTGGTCGGCACCCCAAATATTGATGACCCGGTGAAATCCGCGCTCGGCAAACTTGTTGTAGTGGTAGGCAATATCGGCGGCAAAGTAGGTGGGAACGCCGTTGGCCCGCACCAGCACATCATCCTTCAGCTCAGCTATCTCCGCCTCGGAAAGCGGCTTGCCGGCTTTTTCGGCCTTCTCGGTCATCATCTTGATGTTATTGTACCACAGGGCACCCTCTTTTTCGTAGGCCCAGCCATTCTCCTTCAGCTTCTCGCAGATAGCTGTGACCTTGCCCTCCCGGTGCAGCACGCTTTCCCTAAACCACACATCATAGTGGATGCGGTATCGGCCCAGGTCCCGCTCCAAAGCGGCGATGTTCAGGGGCAGGGCGTAGTCCACCAAGGCGCGGCGGCGCTCCTCCTCATCGGCTTTCACATATTGATCGCCGTACAGCTTTGCAAACTCCCTTGCATGGTCCAGAATATCCATGCCCTGATAGCAGTCCTCCGGCAGGGGGTGCTTGTCCTCCCCCTCAAAGAGCTGCAGATACCGCACCGAAAGGGACGCCCCGAACTTGTTGATCTGGTTGCCGGCATCATTCACATAAAATTCCCGGGTCACATCGTGGCCGCTCCATTCCAGCGCCGCCGCCAGGCAGTCGCCTATGGCGCCGCCGCGGGCATTGCCCATGTGCATGGGGCCGGTGGGGTTGGCGGAAACGAATTCCACCATCACCTTTTCGTTTTGGCCGTAGTCGCTGCGGCCATAGTGCGCGCCCTTTTCCAGTGCCTCCGCCGCCAGCGAACCAAACCATTCCTGCTTCATGTAGAAATTCAAGAAGCCGGGACCGGCGATCTCGCAGCGCTCCACCGGCAGCTCGCCAAAATCAAAGCACTCCAGCAGGGCCGCCGCAATTTTCTGGGGAGCGCATCTCATCGCGCGGGCGTTCACCATGGCGGCATTGGTGGAAAAATCGCCGTTTTTGGGATCGGCGGGAATTTCCACCACATAGGCGGCGGGCTCGGCATCGGGCAGCAGGCCCTTGGCAGCCGCCGCGGCAAAGGCCGCCCGAACGACACGGTCAAGGCCCTGGCGGGTCTCATCAAAGCGGGAAATCATAGTTGAAGCTCTCCTTAATGTATAGAAATATGGTTTATATACGATTTGGAATTTGCACGGGAGCCGGGAGCCGGCCCGGCAAGCGTTCTTATTACCGCGGGAACACCGCCACATAAACATCGTTTTCGCTTACCAGCGCCGTGTTTACATCCAGCGAGTAGTGAAATTCCAGCGTGCCGCCCTGCTCGTCCAGGTCGGCCGCGATGCGGCTGCCGCTCACCCCCAGGATGATGGTGCCGCAGCCGGTATCGTAGGTGCATTGGTGGCGCTTGCCCTCCTCCACCATCAGTTGGGAGTGGACCGCCCCGGTGCGCAGCAGAATGACCTGCCCCTTTTCGGGGTCGTACCGCAGGGAGGTGTGGCAGCCGCCATAGCCGGTATCGTCGCTCTCCTCATACCGGATGAGCCAGCGGCCCCCATGGCAGGTAAAGCGCCCGCCGGTCACCAGCTCCACCACATCCTCGTCACCCTCCACCCGCTGGATGCCGCGGACGGTGACGGTGCAGTTTTCCTGTTCTGTTTTCATGGGGCTCGCCCCCTTTTTCAAATTAGCGGTTCAGCGGCATTTTCCACGGGAAAGCCTTATTCGGTGGAAAACGCGGTCAGCTTCTCCAGCGGCAGCAGCCGCGGGGTAAAATCCTCTCCCAGCATGCGGCGGGCCGTCTGTCGGGCGGCCTGCGGCGGCAGGGCGGTAAAACGGTATTCCGTGACGGCAGGGTCGTTCCCCTCCGCCAGCAGATGTTGTTCTTTCATGGCTTCGGCGGCGGCTTTGGCCGCTTCGCCCGCGCAGTCTATCAGGCTCACTTCCGGCCCCAATATCCGGGTAAAAAGCTCCGCGATAAGGGGATAATGGGTGCAGCCCAGCACTACGGTATCCACTCCGCTTTGCAGCAGGGGTTGGCAGTATTCCGCCACAGCGGCGACCAGCGCAGGGTCATCCGGGCCGGCTCCGTGCTCTATCATGGGCGCCAGCAGGGGACAGGGCACAGCGGTCACAGCCTGTCCGGTCCGCCTTTCTATCTCCTCCGTAAAGCGCCCGCTGCGGATGGTGGCACTGGTGGCGGCCAGACCCACTCTTCCGTTTCGGGTGGCCTGGGCCGCCGCTTCGGCAGCAGCCGTCACCACATCAAAGCAGGGAACCGGCAGCTGCTGCAGTGTTTCGCCTGCATTGCAGCTGATGGTGCCGCAGGCCGCGATAAGCGCCTTGACATTCTGCCGCAGCAGCCAACCGGTCAGCTCGCCGGTCAGCCGGTCGATCTCCCCGGCCGGGCGGTCGCCATAGGGCATCCGGGCGGTATCCCCTAGGTAGAGGATGGGCTCACCCGGCAGCAGATGCCGCAGCATCCGCACCGCCATCAGTCCGCCGATACCGGAATCAAAAACACCGATAGGTCTGGGGTCCATGGGCGGCGCCTCCTTTCTGGGGAAGATGAGAGTTTGGTTGGGGTTCCGCGGCGGGGCCGCGAAACGGGGGAGGACTGCCCAAAGCGCAGCGGCGGGTCAGTCCGATATCAAGTGGAGCGGGCCCGCCGAATGGGCCGGGCTCCCGGCAGGCAGATACGGCGTCGCCGTTTCGCTCCGCCTCGGGCCGACCCTCCGCTTCGCTGCGGGCAGCCCTCGTCCGCTCCACGGCTCCGCCGCCGCATGGCCGGCAAAGCCGTGGGCTATTCTCCCCACGGATAGGGGAATTTTGCCGGGGATCGTGTCCCCTCAGCGGGGCTCCAGCGCCAGCTCGATCAAACGGTCCAGCAGCTGGGGATAGGTGTAGCCGCTGGCCATAAACAGCTTGGGGAACATGCTGATATTGGTGAAGCCCGGCAGAGTGTTGATCTCATTCAGACGAATGGTGCCATCCGGCAGGGCAAAGAAATCCACCCGGGAAAGGCCGCGGCAATCCAGCGCGCGGTAGGCCGCCACCGCCGTTTGGCGGATGAGCTCGGTCTGCTCCGCAGGGATTCGGGCAGGGATATACAGCTGGGTGGAACCATCCAGGTACTTGCCCTCGTAATCGTACATCTCCCGCAGGGGAACGATCTCGCCGATGACATCGCTGGGGATGGCATTGTGGTGGTTGCCCATTACGGCGCATTCCACCTCCGCCCCGGTAATGGCTTCCTCCACCAGAACCTTGCAGTCATAGCGGAGGGCTTCTTCCATGGCGGCGGCCAGCTCTTCGGCATCGCAGGCCCGGCTGACGCCTACCGAGGACCCCAGGTTCACCGGCTTGACAAAGACCGGCCAGCCCAGTTCGGCTTCCACTTTGGCGGCCAGCTCTGCGGGGGAGGGAACCTCTCCCCGGTAAACGGTAAAGCCCCGGGCGGTGGGAATGCCGGCTGCGGCAAATAGCCGCTTGGCAATATCTTTATCCATGCAGTTGGCGCTGCCGGTCACCCCGCAGCCCACATAGGGCAGCCGGGCCAGTTCCAACAGACCCTGCAGGGTGCCGTCCTCGCCGTTCATGCCGTGCAGCACCGGGAAAACCAGATCCACCCGCAGCGGCTGCCAGCCATCGGCTTTTTGTACCATCAGCCCGTGGTGGGCGGGCACAGGGGAAAGCAGGCAGGGAATGCGGGCATCGCTCTGCTCCCAGCGGCCATCGGCAATGAGCGAAAGCTCCCCGGTGTAGAGAAACCACTCCCCGGAGCGGGTGATGCCGACCGGCAGGAGCTCGTATTTATCGCGGTCCAGCTCCCGCAAAACAGAGGTGACGGAGAGCTGGGAAACATCGTGCTCGGTGGAAGCGCCGCCGAACAGGACGGCAACAGTCAATTTTGGGCTTGACATCAGGAAAAAACCCCTTTCCAAAACAGCGAAATAATACAGCTTATCATACCACATTTTTATGCGGGGTGCAACTGATATATCTCCGGCTGTAGGGATAATGGCCTGGTGCTTTATTCAGTTTTCAAGGTGCTGGTGGGAGGCGGGTTCCCGCTTAAGGCAGACCCCCAAATTGCCCGATGAGATCTGCTGAGAAATTTTGGACCGTCGCCCCTGTTTGACCGGTGGGGCAAAAAGGCTCTCGATTTGTTATTCGGGGAGAGAACCGACGCGAAAAGATTTTTTGCCGGTGAGAAAAAGTCCTTTCACTAATACGGCAAAATCGCCCCTTTTTTGCAGTCCAAAGGTTAATATTTCACTTTATTTAATGGAAAGTTTACAGAACTGGGAATTATTGGGCAAGAATTGCATAAATAGTGGGCTTTATTGGGGAAGTGAGGCTGGGAATTATTATGATATTTTGGAGAGGAGAGGGGTCGCGGCGCGCGGGTGCGGGACTACGATTTGCCGAGGAATGGGCAGCAGAAGAAATTCTAGACCAAGTTGGTAGTCGCCTGGCGGCGGGGCGGGGCCTTTTAGATATCAAAATTTGTATGCCTACCCGGCAGGGGATAGTTTGTGGTCGCCTAAAGGCGCCGCGGAGTCGCCGGAGGGTGACGGCTTGTACGGCTCGCCGGCGGGGCCTTCCTTTTGCTCCTGCAAAAGGAAGCAAAAGAGTTTTTAAGCCAAATTTGAGGTCGCCTGTCGGCGTCGCGGAGAATATGCAGGTACGCTTGGGGCTGCGCCCCAAGACCCCCTAACGCTTAAGCTGCGGCTGGATACGAACGATGCCAAGGCATCGTCCGTACGGCGCCGCAGATACGCTCTCAAGGTGCCTGCGGCGCATTTTATGTTGGGTAACTGCAAACCGATAGCAGGAAGTCACGCTGCCGAGCCTACGGGTTGAAAAGCTGCTATTTGCCCAGACGGCCCCTCCCCCGCTGCGGGGGAGGGGAACAGGGTGGGGGCAAATACGCCGTGGCTACCTTTGGAGCGCATCTGTGCGCAGTACGGATTTGGATTTTTCGCCCCAGAAAAATCTAAATCCGTATCCAGCACAGCTAAGCGTCAAAGGGGTTTGTCAAGGGGGAAGTTCGTTCCCCCTTGACCGTGTTTTGCCTACTTTTGCACGAACAAAAGTAGGCCCTCGCCGGGTAGGCGTGCAAACAAGGCCTTTGCAAAAGGCCCCGCCCCGCCGACAGGCGACTACAAATTTAGTCTAAAATTTCTTTTACTGCTTTTCATGGGAGAAAAGCAGGCCCTGCCAGCAGGCGGATTTTACTCTGCGGGGAAGGCCGCGCGCAGGCAGGTGAGGGAGACCTCCGAGAGGTAGTAGCCGGCCTGGCCGGAAGTGCCATCCAGGTACACGCAGTAAATGGGGATCTCCTCCCGGCGGGCCAGGGTGCCCAGTGCCGTTCGGCGCTCCAGGTAATCCAGAAGGGTTAGGTCACTGCGGCTGTGGATGAGAAGCTGGGTCGCCAGCTCTTCGCCGCTTTCGCTTAGCACGGCGGGGAGATGCCGCCGGACCAGGGCCTTAATCAGCTCGGCGGCGCGGTCGCTTTGTCGGGCGGGATTGGTGGGGAGAGGCAGGGTGATGAGATCGGCCAGGGCTTCGCCATCCAGGTAGTAGCGCCCGGCCGGGAACAGGATGCGGCTGCCGGGGGCGTCCTCCGCCAGGGAGAGGGGGAGGGTGTAGGGCAGGGGGCCGAATTGCTCCATGACGGCGGAGAGCTGCTGGCGGTTCTGGCTGATGGTGCGGTGGATGGAGATGCCCAGCCACTGGGAGAGGACCGACTGCAGGTAGGCGGCCCCGCCCTGCTGCCAGGCCGCCGAGAGGGTGCCCTCTCCGGCCTCGGTCTGCCAAACGGTTTGGGGTGGGAGGGCAGCCACCTGAACGGCGATGAGATCCGGCTGGAAGGAGAGCAGGGCACAGAGGGAGAGCTCATTTTCCGGGCTGACGCCGAGGGCCAGCACGGTGAGTCGGGAGCTTTCATCCGGCAGGAGGGGGGATTCGGGCAGGGGGCCCTCCTGGGGGCCGTTGTGGCTGATGAACAGCCAGCCCAATCCGAAAAGAAGGCCGGCTGCGGCCAGCGAGAGGGTAAAGGTGCGCCAAAAATCGGCGGAGCGGGAATGGGAATGTTTCATGAAACACCTCCGGGGTGGAATGAATGAGAGGGGAAAGTGGCTTTGCTGGGATGCTTGGTTATAGGGAGGGGTATTTTGGGTCAGGAGGGTTCAAGGCCGGGCGAGGGGGCGCTGACTTCGCGGGGAAAAATCCGGTGGAGCGGGGCTTTTGCGCGGAACCCCGAGGCGGGGGAGAGGGGAGAGGCGGCCCGCAGGGCAAGCCGGCCGCCCAAGGGGCGGGCGGCTTTGGGCGGCCGAAGGCCGCCACGGCGGCGGCACGCCGCCGGCCCTGCGGGTCGCCCGGCTGCGGCACCGGGTGGCCCAGTTGACAAAAGTATGGCCGCCGGGGGTGCCGCTGATGCAAAAAAGCGCGGAAATCCGGGGGAAAATGCAAACCAAGGCTTGACAAGGGGGAGCGAAGTCCCTATAATAACTTTGTGTCCGTCCGCGGGAGGGGGCAGTGCGCCCTTTTACCCCAAAGGACGGCGACCCCTAAACGCAGCGGGGATCTCCCCGAAGAAAAGGAGAGAGGCACCGTGAAGCTGGACCTGAACCGTGTACTGGAACTGCCGGGAGAAGCCGATGTGGTAACGGCGGATGTGGACCTGACAACCGTAAAACACGCAGGCCGGCCCCTATTTACGGCGCCTGTAAATGTGACCGCCAAGGCGGTGAACCGTGCCGGTGTAGTTACACTCGATTGCACCTACCGGTTTACACTGCATGTGCTGTGCGACCGCTGCCTGGCTCCGCTGGAGCTGCCCGTGGACCGAACCGTGAGCCACACCGTGGTGCGGGAGGTGAACGGGGAAGACGACGAGACCTTTTTGGTGGCCGAGAATGGATGCGTAGAGCTCGAGGAGCTTGCTACCAACGACATCCTGCCGGAGCTGCCCCAGCGCTACCTGTGCCGGGAGGACTGCAGGGGGCTGTGCCCGACCTGCGGCAAGAACCTGAACGAGGGCCCGTGCGGCTGCCGTGAGGACAGCGGCGACCCCCGGATGGATGTACTGCGAAGGCTGCTGGAAAATTGATATTCTGACAAAAACAAAGTGAAATAAGCGTAGGAGGAAAAACAAGATGGCAGTACCGAAGAGAAAAAGCTCGAAAGCAAGAAAGAACAAAAGACGCAGCAATGTGTGGAAGCTGGAGGCTCCCGCTATGTGCCGCTGCACCCAGTGCGGCTCCTTTAAGCTGCCCCACCGTGTATGCCCCGCCTGCGGCTACTACAAGGGCGTAGAGGTCATCAAGGTAGAGGAATAACCGAAAAATTAGGAAAATCCCCCGAAGGCATCAGCTTTCGGGGGCATTTTTTTGCAGGATGTGTACCAAATATTGCATAATGCACAAAAATGAGGGGGAAATTTATACAGAAAAAAGCACAATGGTACTGGCACTGCGGACAAAATGGTGCTAAAATGGGTGTGTCCGAAGCCCCATGGGGCGTTTTCGTGTTTGTGTGCAAACACGAACCCCCCTGCGGGCAAAAAACAAAAAACAAAAAGGAGAGATTGATGTGAAAAAAGTAATAAGCATAGCGCTGGCCCTGCTTATGGTGGCTGTAATGCTGCCCGTCATGGCGATGGCGGAGGGAACCACTCTGCAGAGCAGAATTGATGCAGGAGAGACGACGATCACTCTTACTGAAAATGTAACGGAGAGCATCACTATTCCTGCAGGCAAAACTGTTACCCTTAATCTGGGTGCGTTTACTTTGACCGGAAATGGCAACCACACCATTACTAATAATGGTACTCTTACTGTTGTAGGTTCTGGTAAAGTAGAAAATACTGATGGCGGCAAAGCTGCACTGTTTAACAATGTCAATGCCATTGCTAATCTGAATGGCGGTACATTTGAAGGAAACACATGGTATGTTATAAAGAACCTTGGCACCATTACGATGAATGGTGCATCTGTAACCCAGAATGACGCAGGTTCCAGCGCCATCGACAATGGTTGGTATGGTAATCCGGGTAATGACTGCAATGTTACCCATCCGGGTAATGGTTATACCGCAAAGCTGACCATTGCTAATGGTAATTTCAGTGGCGGTATGAACACTGTTAAGAACGACGATTACGGCGTTTTGGAAATCAGCGGTGGTACTTTTAGTAACACGAATGGCCCTACGGTTCTGAACTGGAATGTTGCTACTATTTCCGGCGGTGAATTTAAGGTAAATAGTACTGCTACAAGTGTAATTGCCAACGGTTCTTTTAACAATGAGGCAGACAAGGGCCAGCTGACCATTACTGGCGGCCAGTTCACCTCCAGCGATAACGGCAATGGCAATCTGCTCGGCTATGGCGTTGGCGGAGAGAAAGGTGGCAGTGTTACCATTTCCGGTGGTAAATTTACCGGCAAAATGGTTGCCGAAGGCTATCCTTATGAGCCCGTAATTTCCGGTGGTACCTTCTCCGATCAGGAGAACGCTAAGAAGTATCTGGATAATGATAATCTGGTGGTTAACCCTGCTACTGGCAAAGTAGAGCCTAAGTCCATCACCATCATCGTGCCCAGCGAGGGCGGTAGCACCACTACCACCCCCAGCGCCGATAACACCAAGAACCCCAGCACCGGCGCGAATGACTTTGTGGGCGTGGCTGCGGCCATGGTGGTGGTTTCCCTGCTGGGTGCTGCTGCGGTCATCCGCAAGAAATAAGCAAAACTGAAAGCTGACGGGCATTTGTGTGCGGTGCCCGCCATAAGGCAAAAAAAGAGCTCCCCCCAGGGGGAGCTTTTTGCGTGGGGTCAGTCATCCCGGTGGACGACCATGTTCCAGCAGGTTTGGCGGAAGGTGATCTTATTCTGCTTGGCGATCTCATCCAGCACGCGGCAGGTGGCCAGCGAGATGGAGAGGTAGCCCTCATTGCCGCCGCGGCGCTTTACCATGGTGATGAAGGCATCCAGCTCGGCGTAGAGGGGGGAGGTTTCATCCTCGATGGGAATGGGGAGGGGCTCCTGGCCACGCAGACACAGGGTGAGGGGGGACATGGTATCCCATTTGCCGATGAGGATGGCGCCCTTTTCGCCCTCGATGGCGGAGGGGAGGGGGCTATCGGCGATTTTGCTCCAGCGCCAATCCGCCAGGAAGGTGGGGTACTGCGCTATGGCGCTGCCCTGCGCTTCAAATTCGCCGAGCTTATTGCAGCAGGAAAGGAGCTTTTGGGGTTCGCCGGCCATGGCGATGGTGGGGGCGATGCAGTAGACACCGAGATCGGCGACGGCGGCGTTATTCAGGCGGGGGTCGAAGGCATTGGGACGGCCGCCGGCCAGGTAGCTATCGTACCGGCTGGAATACTGGCAGTAGCCCGCGGTGATGCGGCGCAGGGTGCCGATCTCCGGGATGAGCTGGTGCAGCCGAGCAAAGCCGGGGGCGAACAGGGTGCGCATGCCCTCCAGCAAAATGACGCGGCTATTGTGCGCCTGCAGCACCATGCCGTCGCAATCGATGTAGGTGGTGGCCATGGGCTTTTCGCACAGGATGTGCTTGCCGGCCTTCATCAGGGTGATGGCCTGCTCGGCGTGGCAGAGATTGGGGCTGGCGATATAGACGGCATCGACCTCGGGGCAGGCGGCCAGCTGGTTTAGGTCGGTGAAGGTGAGGGCGGCGCCCCACTGGGCGGCGAATTCGGCGGCGCGCCCGGCGGTACGGGAATAGACGGCGGTGAGTGTAAAATCGGGGTGCTTTTGGGCTTCGGTGAGGAAGGCTTCGACGATGGGGCCGGAGCTGATGGTGGCAAAACGGATCATGGGGGCCTCCTTGGGTGGTTTGATGAGGTGCAAGGGGGAAGTGGGGCGGGCCGCAGGCCCGGCGGCGGAGCCGCCGCTGCGGACACAGTCCGCAGAATCCGTCCAGAGGACGGATTGGCCTGCGGCTCGTATCCTGCGGCTTGCAGAGATTATGCCAGGGGCGGGGTAAGGCCCAGCAGGGCGTCCAGCAGGTCGGCGCCATCCATGCCGGCCACATGAACGGTGGTGTGCAGTGCTGCGGCGACATCGTAGGGGGTGGTGTCATCGAGGAACTTATCCTTTTCGTCCCGCAGCATGATCTCCGGGAGGATAAGGCCCTGGTAGAGGGGTTTATCCCGGAGATATTCGATGATGTCCCGGCCGCAGACCAGCCCGGTGACATTGACGCCGCCGCCGAAGGTGATATTGGGCACGCCGTAGACGGTAAGCTGCCGGTGGGGGAATTTATCCTTTGCGGTTTCCAAAAGCTCCCGAAGGAGGGGGGCGGCGGCTTCGCCGGTGGCAAGGGAGAAGTGACTTTTCTCCTCATCGCCGTCTTCCATGGAAAGGGCGGAGGCGAATTCATCCCGCAAAAGGGCGGTGGTGCCCACGCCGTTGCCCAGCTGGTCAAAGTCCTCGTAGTAGCTGTAATCCGGCAGGGGCAGCCTGGCGATGAGGTAGAGCTCATCGGCGCAGAAGGCGATGCGGCTGCCGTGGCGGCGCAGCATCTCTTCCCCGAATTCATCGGCGATGCGGATGCAGTCGGCGGCTTCCTCCGGTTCCATCATGCGCAGAGGATAAAGGCCCTCCCGGTGGCCGGTGAGCCCGACGGGTACTAAGGCGATGCTTTGCACCTCCGGGGCGTACTGACCCAGATCCCACAGGCTGCGGCGCAGCTCCTCGCCGTCATTGAGGCCGGGGCAGAGAACGATTTGGGCATTGATGCGGATGTGGTGCGCGGCCAGCTGGGGGATATACTTGAGCACCTCGCCGCTGCGGGGGTTTTTCATCAGTTCGACCCGCAGCTCCGGATTGGTGGCGTGGACCGAGATATTGATGGGGCTGATGTGCATTTTGATGATGCGGGCGATGTCCTCATCGGTCATATTGGTGAGGGTGACATAGCTGCCGAACAGGAAGCTCATGCGGCTGTCGTCATCCTTAAAGTAGAGGGTTTCGCGCATGCCGCGGGGCAGCTGATCGACGAAGCAGAAAACGCACTTATTGGCGCAGTGGTGCTGGCGATCCATGAGGTAATCGGTAAATTCCAGCCCCAGCTCGTCGTACTCCTCTTTTTTGATGTGAAAGGTGAGCGGTTTGCTGTCCCGTTCCACTTCGACGGTGAGGGCGGTATCGATCATATAAAAGCGGTAATCCAGCACATCGTGGATGAGATTGCCGTTGACGGCGACCAGGCGGTCGCCGGCCCGGATGCCGACTTTGGCGGCGGGAGTATGCGGGGTGACGCTATCGATGAGAATGGACATGGTTTTTTCTCCAAAGCAAGTGAGATTGGCGGGGCGGCAGATAAAAATGGGAAAATGACAAGGAGTGGGCCGCAGGCAGGCTTATGCCCGGTGAAGGCGGGCTGATGCCTGTCAAGGCGCGCGACGCGGTCAGGGCCCATTTTTAGCTGCCGCAGACCGCCGAGGGATCGGCGCTGGGTGGGCAGCGGTATTCGAGGAAAACAAGCTCCTCCGGTATTTTGCCCTGAAAAAGGACCTGGGCGCGCCCGCAAAGCGAAAAACCATTTTTCTGGTACAGGGTGGCGGCGGGAATATTGCCGGCCCAGGTATCCAGCCGGATGACGGCGCAGCCCATGGCGGCGGCCTGCTGCTTGATGCGGGAGACGCACTCCCGGCCAAGGCCCTGCCCGGCATACCGGGGCGGGATGCAGAGGGTATGGACCACAAGCACTTGCTCCGGCGGGGCGGGGTACTGCCAACCAATGGTGGCATAGAAATCATCCTGGTGATGATTGAGGACGACGCTGGCGACTGGCTTGCCCTCCCGTTCCAGCACCCACAGCGTGCCGGCGGCCAGGGCCACGGCGGCGGTTTGGCGGGTGGGGTAGACCCCCAGGGACCAATTGGTGGTGCTGCGGCCGGTTTCGGCCTCGTGGGTGAGCAGTTCGGTATAGTGGCGCTCAATGGCGTCTAAATCAGATTCGGCGGCGGGACGGAACAGCATGGGGACTCCTTTATTATTTAGCGAGGTAATGGATGAACAGGGCAACGGCGCAGGCAAAGGCGACCGCCTGCAGCACGGTAACAGCGCGGGGCACCCGGCGGACACTGAGGACGAGGGACAGCATGGTGAAGATAGCGGTGATGAGGTAGAGAAGTGTCATGGGGGCTCCTTTCGGGGGTCAGTTGATCCCATCGGGGTCGTATTTATCTCGTTTTCCCGAATTACATTCCTGACATAAGGTGCGCAAATTTTCGGGAACGGTTTTCCCGCCCTTGGCAACGGGGACGATGTGGTCAACATGGAGAATGGCACCGTCGGCAGAAGAACGCCCGCAAAGAACACAACGGAAATTATCTCGCCGCAAAATATCGTAGCGCAGGGAATTGGTCATGGCTTTGCGCTGACCATCCTTGCTGTCTTTCTCGGCCAACCGCTTTTCAACGATTTGATAGCGCTCGATGACATCATCAAGGGAATATACCTGCCGGCGCTGGAGGGAGCTTCGGCCTTTGGGACTGGTGTAGTTGCATTGACAAATCAGCTGTTGGTAAATGTACGGATGCAGCGTCTTGTCTTTTATCAGCTTTGCCTCGGCTTTTTTGTAAAATTCATAGGGGATATCGGTTCCGACAGTTTCTTTTTCGGAGGCGGGAGGGGGAAGGGATTGAAGCGCCTCCTTATACTTTTCGTATTTTTCCCGGTGTGCAAGCAGCACTTTTATATAGCGGGAGCATTCATTTGGGTTTTCTTCAATCTTGCTTTCCACAAAGCGGTCAAAATTGTAGTGGTCAAGCTGGGCTTTGGAATTGACGCGGAGATAGTAAGTATGCGAATTGGCAATATCCAATGAAAAATCATATTGCTTATTGAGCTCCAGCAGCGCTAGATAACGGGGACTGTTGTGCTCGATATAGCAGCGGTAGCGAGCTTCCCGCTCTTTGCGGCGTTTGTTTTCTATGCAAAGGCATAAAACAATTAGGAATATCCCAACAATAAAGGCAATGCCAACCCAAAGTTGTGTAGGGTCGATGGAATTGAAAAAATTTTTTTATATCATCACGACCTTTATCAAGCTAAAATTCCCTCGCAGCTGTCGGCATCGGGGGCGATAGCGGTGAGCAGCACCGGGCGGATGTCGCCGGGGTGGGCGGCGGGGTCGCAGACGGTGACGGGGGTGTAATTGGGGGTATAACCGGTGCAGCCGCCGGTGCCCCGGCTTTCGAACAGGACCGGCTGCACCTGCCCCAGCATGGCGGTAAGGGCGGTTTTCCGCAGCTCGGCGGCCACAGCGATGAGTTCCGCGCAGCGGCGCTTTTTATCGGCCGGGGAGACCTGATCCGGCATGGCGGCGGCGCGGGTGCCGGGACGCTGGCTGTACGCAAAGGCGTGAATTTTGGCGAAGCCAATTTCCCGGGCAAATTGCAAAGACTCCTGGTGGTCCGCTTCGGTTTCGCCGGCAAAGCCCACCATCATATCGGTGGTGAGGGCGGCTCCGGGGAAGGCCTTTCTCACCGCTTCAGCCACGGCGCGGTACTGGGTGGTATCGTAGTGACGGTTCATACGGCGCAGGGTGGCATCGCAGCCGCTTTGCAGCGAAAGATGGAACTGCGGGCAGAGCTTGCCCCCACAGCCCTCCGCCAAGCGGTAAATTTCCTGCGGAGTGAGGAGGTCGGGCTCGATGGAACCGAGACGGACCCGCTCGACGCCGGGGGTGGCGGCTGCCGCCAAGACGGCATCGGAGAGGTGCAGGCCCCATTCCCTGCCGTAATTGGAAAGATTGATGCCGGTGAGGACGATCTCACGGTAACCGTTCCGCGCAAGGGTGAGAAGTTCGCTTTGCAGCTCCGGCATGGGCTTGCTGCGGACGGGGCCGCGCGCGGCGGGGATGATGCAATAGCTGCACCAGTTATCGCAGCCGTCCTGTATTTTAAGAAAGGCGCGGGTGCGCACGCCAAAATCGGCGGCGGAGCAGCTTTCGAAATCCTCGCCTTTTTCGTGCTTTGGGATATTGACAACGCGCTGGTGATCGAGAGAAAAATCCTTGACCAGCTGCGGCAGGGCGGCGCGGTTGCGTGCCCCGGTGATGATATCGGCTTCCGTGACGGCGGCGGCCTCCCGCGGGAAGGCCTGCGGGTAGCAGCCGGTGAGCACCACGATGGCGCCGGGATTTTCCCGACGGAAGCGGCGGACGGCCTGGCGGGTCTTGCGGTCGCCTTCGGCGGTGACGGTACAGCTACCCACCACATAGACATCGCAGCCGGGGGCGTGCCCGGGGACGACATCAAAGCCTTCGGCGGCAAAGCGGGCGGAAAGCACCTCGGTTTCGTATTGATTGACCTTGCAGCCAAGGGTATAGAACGCGACGCGCATGGGGGGACCTCCGTGGATGGGTTCAGGGACTGGGGGGGAAGGCGGGAGCGGGTGCCGGGCCGCAGGCCCGGCGGCGGAGCCGCCGCAGCGGGCGCAGCCCGCTGAAACCGTCCGGAGGACGGTTTGGCCTGCGGCCCGGTGCCCATGCCTTTTGCAGAGTGAAAAAGGCGTTAGATCCTTAACTTTATTATTATAGCGAATTTGCGGGAAAGTAGCAAGCAGTACGGCGCAAAAGGGACTTGCGGCGGGGCGGCGAAACGGCTATAATGGAGAAAAAAGACCCGGAAAGGAACCGAAATGCAGATAAGAAAAGCAAAAGAAGAGGACATCGCGGCGGTGGCGGCCCTGTACGATGCCGTGTGTGATACGCTGGAGGCGGGAGAAAACTACCCCGGCTGGGCCAAGGGGGATTATCCTACCCGGCGGGACGCCGAAATGGGCGAGGCCGCCGGGGAGCTCTTTGTGACGGAAGAGGCGGGAGAGATCCTGGGGACGATGATGCTGCGGGAGGAACAGGAACGAAACGCCCGCAGCGCCCCCTGGCAGTTGCCGCTGGAGGAACAGGAGCAGCTGACGATCTACACCTTTGCGGTGCGGCCAGACTGTCGCGGCGGTGGGGTGGGCCGGGCCCTGCTGGGATATGCGGAAGCGTGGGCAAAGGCCCAGGGCAAGCGGGCCCTGCGGCTGGATGTGCACGAGATCGATACCCCGGCGATAAAGCTGTACGAGAGCTGCGGGTTCCGATATATTGCTACCGTGGACCTGGGCTATGGGGCATACGGGCTGAAATGGTTTAGATTGTACGAAAAGCTGCTATAAGAAAAGGAGGACATCACGATGGAACCGAGGGAACTACTGGATGCGCTGGCGGTGGCGGACCGGCTGAAGGACACCACCCGACACTGCTACACCGTAGGCGGTCGGCACGAAAGTGTGGCGGAGCACAGCTGGCGCGCGGCGCTGATGGCCTATTTCCTGCGGGACGAATTCCCGGAGGCAGATATGGACAAGGTGATCAAAATGCTGCTGATTCACGACCTGGGCGAATCGTTTACGGGGGATATTCCTTCCTTCCGTAAAACGGAGGAGAATGAGACGACCGAAGAAAAACTGCTGTATAACTGGGTAGCATCTTTGCCGCAGCCCTATGCCGCGGAGATGCGTGCCCTGTATGAGGAGATGGCGGCGCGGGAGACCACCGAAGCGAAGATTTACAAGGCCATTGATAATTTTGAGGCGGTGATCCAGCACAATGAGTCGCCGCTTTCCACTTGGATTCCGGATGAGTACGAACTGAACCGCACCTACGGCTGGGATAAGGCGGCCTTTTCCCCCTACCTGACGGCGCTGCGGCAGGAGATGCTGGAGGATACGGAAAAGAAGATCGCTGCCGGGCTAGATGGCGAGCCGATGAAGGAATACTGAGGTACCGAAGAAAGCAAAATCAAAGCACCTGTCCCCCAAGGATGGGTGCTTTAGTTTTTGCCGCGGGGTACACCCGGGGGCGGGTCGTAGGCCAAATCGTCCGGAGGACGATTTCAGCGGGCGGAGCCCGCTGGCTCCGGCGCAGCCGGAGCGGTCTGCGGCCCGAACTGGCACCTTGCGGAAACCCAGTGCAGGGAAATGCAGCCAATACAGGAAAGCCCTTTGCAAAGCGGAAAAAATATGCTATACTGGCTCCATAAACCGGCATACCTGCCGGGAACCGGCAACAAACCCGAGAAGAAGGAGAACATTATGGCAGAAACCACCAAAGAAAACAAAGCCCAGCGGGCAAAGAAATATCGCCGCAGAAGAGTGACTGCCGCAGTAGCCGCAGCCGCGATGTGCGCGGTCATCGGTGTGGGGGTAAACGGCGTAGTGACCGCCCGGGCCAATACCGCCCTGGCGGATGCGCTGGCTACGGCCGCCGATCTGCAGCAGGCACAGCAGGAAAGCGCCCAGCAGGCCCAACGGGAGAGCCGTACCGCCGCGGAAGCGAACCTAACTGCCTATGTGACTGAAGCCAGCGAGGAAGCTGAGGCCGCCCTGAAAAAGGCCGCCGAGGACGCTGCCAAGGCGGCCGCGGCCAAGGCCGCCCAGACCACCAACACCTCCACCAGCGACAGCACCGAGCTGCCCAGCAACGGAGGAAAACTGAGCAGCGGTGGCCGGGCTCTTGCCGCCACCAAAACCGGCGGGAACTTTAAGGCCAGCGTTTATACCGGCAATACCGGTGCTTCCAACCTGAGCTACTACCAGTCACTGAACAGCGATGTGAAGGCCTGGCTTAAGATCCCCGGCACCAACATCAATTACCCGGTGCTGCAGAATGCCAGCGAGGACCACTACTACCTGCACCGCGGCCTGGACCGCGGCCAGAGCTACTACGGTGTGCTGTGGACCCAGACCGCGACTCGCTTTGGCAGCGGCGACAGCCTTTCCAGCAACAATGTCATCTATGGGCACAACTGGAAGAACTGCCGCTGGAACGCCGCCCCTTCCACCTACTATGTCGGCCAGCAGATGTTTGAATCGCTGCTGAGCTACCACTACACCAGCTGGGCGGAGCAGTATCCCTACATCTACTATTCCACCCCCAGTGAGGAAATGGCGTTTGTTATCTTTGCCTGCTTCTACACCGAGGGCAGCGATTGGTATATCAATGCCGAGGGTAATATTGACGGTGTGATCAGCGGCGCACAGAGCCGCTCCCGCCACAATTTTGGTGTGGATGTCAACTCCAGCGATAAGCTGCTGACCCTTTCCACCTGCACCCGTTACTACGGCAATACCGATAACCAGCGCTTTGTGGTAATGGCGCGCCTGCTGCGCCCGGGCGAGGAGATGGGCCCTGTTTCCGTCACCTATAATCCCAACCACCAGCAGCCCAATGTATGGGGCTAAACCCGTAATCAGAAGCTCCTCCCCGGTAAGGGGAGGAGCTTTTGCGTGCTGCGGATACCTTGTGCTGGATGGGCTTGCAGGGGTCTGTGAGGTGTGGATATTTCCTGGGGAGAGCTTGTGGGATGGGGAGGGGCCGCAGGCCCGGCGATGCGCAGCATCGCCGCCGCGGGCGAAGCCCGCGAAAGCCGCCCGGAGGGCGGCTTGGCCTGCGGCCCAAGCCTGTGCCCTGCAGCGATTTGCCCAGTCTGGAAATAGACCTTTTTCTCACTATAAAATAGGCGCGGCATTTTGGCGCTGCAAAAGGCAGGTGGAGCGCGAAGGCACATTGCAGGAACCGGCCCAATCCGAGACCCAGATTTTTGGCCCGCGAACAAATGAGGGGAAAGTGGGACGCAAAAATACATTGCAAAAGGTGCCGTACCCTGCTATGATAAAGGGCAGAACCACTTGAAAATGAGAGGGGAAGAACCACCATGTCCGAAAAGAAGAGAATCCTGACCGGCGACCGTACCACCGGCAAGCTGCACCTGGGCCACTATGTGGGCAGCCTGCAGAACCGCGTAAGACTGCAGGATGAGTACGAGAGCTTTATTCTGCTGGCTGATATCCAGGCCTTGACCACCCACTTTGAGCACCCTGAGCTGCTGGAGCACAGCATCTACGAGGTGGCGATGGATAACCTGTCCGTTGGTCTGGACCCCAATAAGATCACGCTGGTGCAGCAGAGCCGCATCCCCTCCATCGGGGAGCTGACGGTTTTTTATTCCATGCTGGTTTCGGTGAACAGCCTGCGGCACAATCCCACCATTAAGACCGAGGCGGCCAATTATGGCTATAACGATATGACCTACGGTTTTTTGGGTTATCCCGTCAGCCAGTCGGCGGATATCACCTTCTGCAAGGCGAACCTGGTGCCGGTGGGCGAGGACCAGAAGCCCCATATGGAAATGACCCGGAAGATCGTTCGCCGCTTTAATGAGCTGTACGGCGAAACGCTGGTGGAGCCGGACATGATGCTTTCCGATTGCCCCCGCCTGATGGGCCTGGACGGCAACGCCAAGATGGGCAAGAGCCTGGGCAACGCCATCTACCTGAGCGACCCCGCCGAGGAAGTGCGCAAAAAGGTGATGAGCGCCGTGACCGATGCCAGCCGGATCAAGAAAGACGACCCCGGCCACCCGGATATCTGTGTCGTCAGCAAGTACCACAAGGTCTTTAATGCCGGTGAGTATGAGAATATCTGTGAGAGCTGCAAGAAGGGCGCCATTGGCTGCGTGGCCTGCAAAAAAGCGCTGGCGGCATCCCTTAATGACCTGCTGGAGCCGTTCCGTGAGAAGCGTGCCTACTACGAAGCCCACCGCGACGAGGTGCGGGATATCATCCTGACCGGCAGCGAGAAAGCCAATAAAATTGGCAACGAGACCGTAAAAGAGGTCAAGGAAGCCATGCACATTTATATCGGGGACTAAAGTGCCCCAAAAGGAGGAAACACGATGGCATATAACGGAAAACGGCTGCATAAATCCGACAGCGATAAAAAGCTTTGCGGCGTGTGCGGCGGCATTGCGGAGTACTTTAACATTGACCCGACCATTGTTCGCCTGGGGTGGATTATTTTCTGCCTGGCGGGCGGCAGCGGGGTGCTGGGGTATATCATTGCGGCACTTGTGATGCCGGAGGACCCCAACCGCGGATTTTAAGCAAACCCAAAGACAAGCGGCGTCCCGTTACGGGGCGCCGTTTTGCTGTAAAAAGCCCGCTGCCTGCCGTGCCGCCGTGCACGGTGGGGGCGGGCGGTTTGCGGTTTTACGGGGGCGGCCTGCGGCCCGTATCCCGGTTGCTGCAGGGGGTGGAAAAGGGGCAGGGGCCTACCGCACCGGGGGAAAGACATTATGCTCGACATACGCCATCATGCGGTTATTGAGAACGGCATAATACAAAACGGCGAGCAGTCCGCCTACCGTGCCGCAAAGCTCCGGTTCGACATGCCGTATCCTTAATACGATCATCAGGACGAGCTGTGCGACCGCACAGAAAATAAAGGTGGAAAGATGTTCCCGCCGCCACTTTTTCTTAAAGAACGCCTGCTTTTCCTTTAAGGTAAAGGTGCTGTGGTCCAGTGCGGTGACAAGGTTTTCATCGGCGGCTTTTTTGAAGTCCTCGGCGATGAGCCGTTCCCCGGCAACCAGCTCGTTGATGCTGACGCCGAATTCTCGGGAGAGCAGCGACAGCATCTCCACATCTGGTAGGTAGCAGCCCGTTTCCCTTAATTAAAGATATTGTTGGGTAAAAAAGAAAGGTCAGTCGATTTTGCCGATGAAGCGGTAGTAGATTTCTACTTCCTGCTCACGGCTT
>QWCH01001112.1_pt1 | contig 43743 bp, 31 predicted proteins | sample 1972671 | NCBI WGS metagenome assembly QWCH01 (sample SAMN09866713, study PRJNA288562) | Human gut metagenome isolate term3_stool, whole genome shotgun sequencing... | isolation source: gut | host: Homo sapiens | place: USA: California
CTGAATGTAACCGTACCCAGTTTCCGGTCTGGTGGGTTTGATACCGATTGTAAGTAAGCCCCCGAATTGCTCGATAAAGGAGAGTCCTTTCTGGATATTATCAATATACACGAGGTCATTACTGATAAAATGGTCGGAAGGGACAACAACCATATTGGCGTTCGGGTTAATACGGGCTATCCGGTAGGCAGCGTAAGCGATACACGGGGCGGTATTTTTACCAAACGGTTCTTTGAGGATATTTTCGGTTGGAATCTCCGGGATCTGTTCTTTGGTCAGGTCTTCATAGGCTACACCCGTTACGATGAAGATGTTTTGGGTATCAAAGATCTGGTTTGCTCGTTCGAATGTTTGGCGAAGGAAGCTTTTCCCAACGTTCAGAATGTCACAAAATTGTTTCGGGCAAGCCTTGGTGCTCACGGGCCAAAAGCGCTTTCCCAATCCTCCGGCCATAATAACGCAATACGAGTTTTTGTTCATTTCTAGTTATAAGTTTAAAATTAAATTTCATCTTATTGTTGTCGAAATTAGTAATAAATCCGTGAATAATTTCTATTTTTACGATAAAATTTGAAGAAGGAGATTCAGGAGGGTCTTATATAAGGAGTTAATGCCGATGAAAGCTTTAAATAGGATAGGGGAGTACATATTATTTATGGGGCGAATTTTTACCAAGCCCGAAAAGAAGAGAGTGTACCTGAAGGAATTAGTCAACGAGTTGGAAAAACTGGGATTGAATTCAATCGTGTTGGTCGCTATTATTTCTTTTTTTATCGGGGTCGTGTTGACATTGCAGACGGCCTACAATATGTCCAGTCCTTTGTTGCCCCGTTACTTGATTGGATACTTGACGCGGGAAACTTTGTTACTGGAGTTTTCCTCCACGATTGTGAGTTTGATACTCGCGGGAAAGATCGGGAGTAATATCGCTTCCGAGATTGGGAGTATGAAGATCACGGAACAGATAGAGGCGTTGGAAGTGATGGGAGTGAATACCGTGTCTTATCTCGTGGGACCTAAAATCGCGGCGGCATTGGTGGTGAATCCGATACTTTATATATTCAGTGTTTTTATCGGGATTATCGGGGGTATCGCTTCGGGTATCGCTACCGGGGTTGTCAATTACGATGACTATATTCATGGGCTGCATTTCTCGTTTAATCCTTATTACGTGACTTATTCCATTATAAAAACGTTGTTCTTCGCCGTGATATTTACCTCTATACCGGCATTTTACGGGTATAGCGTGCAAGGCGGAGCCTTGGAAGTCGGTAAGGCAAGCACGAAAGCGGTGGTAGATAGTAGTATCGCCATTTTGCTTGTGAACGTGATATTAACCAAAATATTGTTGTAATGATACAGGCGGAAGGAGTATGTAAATCATTTGATAAGAAAGAGGTATTGTCGGATATCAATGCCGTGTTCGAGCCGGGTAAGGTAAATATGATTATCGGGAAGAGCGGTTCGGGGAAGACGGTGTTGTTGAAATCTCTGATTGGGCTGCATACTATTGATGCCGGGAGGATTCTGTATGACAATCGGGATATCACGGTGATGAATTCCAAACAGTTGAAAGAAATCCGGAAAGAGTTGGGAGTTGTGTTTCAAGGAGGGGCATTGTTTGACTCGCTAACCGTGTTGGAAAACGTGAAGTTCCCGCTGAATCTGTTCTCCGCGATGTCGGAAAAGGAAAAAATCGAGCGTGCTATATTTTGTTTGAAGCGCGTGAATCTGGAGAACGTGGAAAATTTGTACCCGGCAGAGATTAGCGGTGGTATGAAGAAACGGGTTGCCATAGCTAGAGCTATCGTGTTGCAGCCGAAGTACTTGTTCTGTGACGAGCCTAATTCCGGGTTAGACCCATTGACATCGATAGTGATTGATAACCTGTTATCGGAAATCACGCACGAGTATAATATGACAACTGTAATCAACACGCATGATATGAACTCGGTATTCGAGATCGGGGAGAAAGTCTTGTTTATCCACGAGGGACATAAGGAATGGGAAGGTACAAACGAGAACATTATGTACTCTGATAACAAGGCGCTGAACGAATTTCTCTTCTCTTCGAAACTAAACAAAATGGTACGGGAAAAATTAAGACGAAAATGCTAAAAATAAAGAGAGATATGAAGCATATTGTATGGGTATTCATGATTGCCGTTTCTGTAATCGCCTGTTCGAAAGAGGTAGCGTTAAATAAAAACCAGTTTACGGCTCTGTTGATAGATATGCACATGGCAGACGGGGCGCTGGAAGTTGCTAAATTCGAACGTCGTAATGAAAAAGATAATTATTTGTACTATAACGATTTGTTCAAGAAATACGGGATTACCCGTGCGGATTTCGATTCCTGTCTGAATTATTACACGAGAAATTCCACGGAATTCAACAGGATATACGATGCCGTCATAGACACACTTAGTCGGCGGCAGACTCAGAAGATGCGCTTGTTGAGCCAGTTCACCAAAAATGACACGGTGAATTTATTCCCGGGCTACACGATGATTGTTGCCGATACTCTACGACCGGACTCCACCCGTGTCGGGGCGCCCAAGAAAGATTCAATCGTTTACGGGGAGCGGGTAGTGGAAGCGGACACGGTGCATTTCGATAAACGGAATCAATTCATATTGATTGAGGTGGATAGTATTGTCCCCGGCATGTATCATTTCTTCACGACATTAAAATGGAATAAGCGCGTGCAGGGCAGAAGTGCCAAGATAGAATCTTATTTTCTTTCTGCCGGTAACGATACGCTGAAAGTGATGGATGTCCCTGTTTCCACGTATGATACTATCCGGAGTCGGGAATATAAATGGGAACACTACGTGAAGGATTCCATGTACAATAAATTGGTTGTGAAGATTGTAGATACCAAGGATGTTAAAAACGCAAAAGTAAAAACCAAGGAAATTGACGGTTGGGTGACGAAAACCCGCTTGAACCGGGTGTACGTGGGGGACAACAAAAAGAAACAATTGGAAGAGGAATACAAGCAGAGAGAAGAGATGATGAAGGCGGCTTCCAAAGCCAATTTGCCCAAACGGGAAAGACCGAATGCAAGAAGATGAAAAGATGAATCTCAGAAAGATAGCAGCTAATTATATATTGTTACCCGGTTTTGAATTAACGCGTAACGGGTACGTGGTGTTGGAAGAGGGGCAGGTCACGGATGTCGTGGACACCGGGGGAGAAATAAAAGAAATACCGTGTCTTGAGTTTTACGGGGGAATGATTGTAGCCGATTTTGTCCGGGATGAAGTCGAGTGGCAGGAGGGTGATGATATACCGGCAAAGATAAAGGATTGTTATTCTCGTAAAAGCGGCAAAGGTTTGGCGATTATCCAAGGAGCGGACTTCGCTCGTTTCTCGTGGTTGAAAGACACCCGAATCAATCCATTAAGATAAGTTTAAATCAAAATAGATGAAGGATGAATAAATTCGTATTGACCATTACTTTTTTATTAGCAGGCTTCATGATACAGGCGGGACCGCTTTGGATGCGTTACCCGAAGATTTCGCCTGACGGGAAGCAGATTGTGTTTAGTTACAAAGGGGATATTTACGTCGTGTCCTCGGATGGCGGGGAGGCTAGACAGTTGACCACTCATCCGGCACATGAATCCCATCCTGTTTGGTCGCCTGACGGGAAGCAGATAGCCTTCACGAGCGACCGTTTCGGGAATTTCGATATTTTCGTGATGCCTGCCCGCGGTGGAGAGGCTCGTCGGGTTACGACTAATTCCTCGCGCGAGATACCTTATGCCTTTACCCCCGACGGGAAAGAGATTGTTTACGGGGCGCAACTTCAAGACCCGGCACAAAGTGCCCTGTTCCCCAGTGGCTCGTTGACAGAGCTATATGCCATTCCGGTTGAAGGGGGACGTTCCCGTCAAGTGTTGGCAACCCCGGCGGAAGCGGTCTGTTTCTCGAAATCCGGTGATATGTTCTTGTATCATGATTGCAAGGGCGGGGAGAATGAATGGCGGAAACACCATACCTCTTCGATTACCCGGGATATTTATCGTTATGATATAAAGAGCGGTAAACACACGCGGCTGATAGAATGGGCGGGTGAAGACCGTTCCCCCGTCTTGTCACCCGACCGGCAAACCGTCTACTTCCTGAGCGAAAGGGGTGGTTCTTTCAACGTGTATTCTTTCCCTCTGGCTAATCCTGCCGATGTGAAAGCGGTGACATCTTTTAAAGCGCATCCGGTTCGTTTCCTGAGTATTGCCGACAACGGTCGTCTTTGTTTCGGGTACGACGGCGAGATATACGTGAAGGATGTTCAAGGAAATCCCAAGAAAGTGAAAGTCGATATTATCGGCGACGAGGGAAAGAATAATGTTGCTTCTTTGCGCTTTACTTCGGGCGCGACAAGCGCGGCGGTATCCCCGGACGGGAAACAGGTGGCGATGATTATTCGGGGCAACGTGTTCGTGACGTCGTCCGATTACACGACAACCAAGCAGGTCACGGATACCCCGGAGCAGGAGAAATGGTTGAGTTTCGCCCCGGACAACCGGACGATAGCTTATGCCAGCGAACGGGATGGAGTCTGGAATATCTACACTGCCAAGATAGCCCGTGACGGGGAAGCTAATTTCCCCAACGCGACGTTGATAGAGGAAGAGGCCTTGTTGCCCGCTTCGACAAAAGAGCGTTTTGCCCCGCAATTCTCCCCGGACGGCAAAGAATTGGCGTTTATCGAAGACCGTACGAAACTGATGGTGATGGACGTGAAAACCAAGAAGGTCAGACAAGTTGCGGACGATAAATACCAGTACCGCACGGGTGACGGTTTCACTTACACGTGGTCGCCCGACGGCAAGTGGTTTGCCGTGGAGATTATCGGCAACCGGCATGACCCGTATAGTGATATCGCTATCGTGAAAGCGGACGGGAGTGGCGAAACGATTAACTTGACGAATAGCGGTTATTTTGACAGTAATCCCCGTTGGGTGCTGGACGGGAATGCCATCCTTTTTGCCAGCGAGCGTTACGGGATGCGTAATCACGCTTCATGGGGTTCGTTGCAGGATGTGATGATTGTCTTCATGAATCAGGAGGCTTACGACAAATTCCGCTTGAGCAAAGAGAGTTACGAGTTGATGAAAGAGGAGGAGAAGCTGTTGGCGGCAGCCGGGGCGAAAGAGAAGAAAGAGGATAAAAAGGAGGATGCCAAAGCAGACAAAAAAGAGAAGAAAGATATTGTCGTGGAACTGAAAGGCATTGAAGACCGGGTGATGCGGCTGACACCAAATTCATCCTCTCTGGGTGATGCTATTTTGAACAAAGCGGGGGACAAATTGTATTATATGTCGTCTTTCGAGGGCGGGTATGATTTGTGGGTGAGCGACCTGCGGGCAAGAAGTACGCGTGTCATGCACAAGTTGAACAGCGGTTGGGCTTCCCTCGAAACGGATAAGGACGGCAAAGACTTGTTCTTGTTGGGTAGCCGGGGAATGCAAAAAATCAATCTGGCTTCCGAGAAGAGGACGCCTGTTTCTTACGTTGCCGAGATGAAAATGGACTTGGCAGCAGAGCGGGCGTATATGTTCAACCGGGTACGCCTTCAAGAGGCAAAGCGTTTTTACGTGAAGGATATGCACGGCGTGGATTGGGCGAAAATGACGAAGGAGTACGAGAAGTTTTTACCGTATATTAATAACAACTACGATTTCTCGGAAATGTTGAGCGAATTGTTGGGAGAGTTGAACGTGTCGCACACGGGTTCCGGTTATTTTGCCCGTTTGGAGGGTGACGCCACGGCAGAACTGGGATTGTTCCTGAGCACGGATTACAGGAAAGACGGTTTGCTGATTGACGAGGTGATAGAGAAAGGACCTTTCGATAATGCCCGTTCCAAGGTAAAAGCCGGGATGATTATCGAGAAAATAGATGGCGAGGAAGTGAAAGCGGGTGAGGATTATTATCCTTTGCTGAATAACAAGTCGGGCAAGCGTACGTTGGTGTCAGTCTATGACCCTGCAACGAAAACCCGTTGGGATGAGATTGTTATCCCGATTAATAAATCCACTCTCAACGCTTTGCTTTACAGGCGTTGGGTGAAACAGCGGGCTGCCGATGTGGATCGCCTTTCGGGCGGACGGTTGGGATACGTGCATATTTCCAGCATGGACGACCCGAGTTTCCGCGCCGTGTATTCCGATATCCTCGGTAAATACAATGACCGGGAAGGTATTGTCATAGATACGCGCTTTAACGGGGGCGGACGCCTGCACGAGGATATCGAAATCCTGTTCAGCGGTAAGAAATATTTCACGCAAGTGGTTCGCGGTCGGGAGGCTTGTGACATGCCGAGCCGTCGTTGGAACAAACCGTCAATCATGCTGACTTGCGAGGCGAATTACTCGAACGCGCACGGCACGCCTTGGGTGTACAAGCATCAAGGCTTGGGACGCGTAGTGGGAATGCCTGTCCCCGGAACGATGACCAGCGTGTCATGGGAATTTCTGCAAGACCCCACGCTGTATTTCGGTATCCCTATCGTGGGCTATCGTCTTCCTGACGGAAGTTATCTCGAGAACCAACAATTGGAACCGGACGTGAAGATTGCCAATTCACCGGAAAAGATTATCAAGGGTGAAGACGAGCAGTTGAAGAAAGCGGTGGAAGAGTTGTTGAAAGATATTGACAGTAAGAAATAAAAATAGAGCGGCAGACCAAAGGGATAAAGGTCTGCCGCTTCTTTTTACAGGAGAGGTCTAATCTCTCCGTCTTGCATGATGAATAATGATTTATGGTCGTTTAGTTCAGAATATAAAGGGTAAGCCGCGTGTCTACGCTTGCTTAAATGATTCACCGCTTCCGGGGTGAACCGTATTTTTGTGCCCTCGGGGAGATAAACCGTGATATCCACGTTCTGCGCTCTCCATTTACTGTTCAATTGGGCGTAATTGTCGAATCGTAACGTGTCGTTGGTGTACTTGTAATCGAAAGTAATGTTTTCCTTTTGCGGGTTGTTCTCGTGCGTGGAGTACCGGATGACAATACTTGCCGTGTTGCCGTGCGAGGGGCGGATGGCAAAGTAGGGAGAGAACAAATTACCCTCGTGCAGTTGAAGCACTCCTCTGTTCCGGTAGAAGTCCTTAGGTACGATATGTCGTTTATCCACTTGAATCGTGAGCGTTTCACATTTGCCCGGCTGAATAGTTTCCTCGTAAGTGTTCGTGCGGGGAGTCCATGTCGTTCCCTCGCTGATGGCGACGATAATAAGCAATGTCAGACTGGCAAGCCATAAGCCTAGGGCAGAAAAGGCGATCGCCTTGTTGTTGCTCTTGAAGGAGAACAACAATTTGATCGCCGTGAAAATGATCATGATTATAGGAATTCCAAAAAGGAAAAGTATGCCGATTTTGCCCAATATAAGACTGGCGGGCGAGAGCGCGTAAGTTATTCCCATGTAACTTTCTCCCCACGGGAACCAATGAGGTAAGAACAAGGCGGAGAGCAGGCAAAATAAGAAAAATATACCCCCGCAAAAAAGTCCTATCCCGACGATGATAGCGAGCACCTTCCCCACGATGAGCATCGCGTCCGAGAAGCCTTCGCCGACACGGTTAGCGTATTTGGCACCTTTGCCGTGTTTGACTTCTTGATATTCTTCCTTGATAGAACGCTCTATATTGGAAACATTGATGTCCTCTCCTTTCATTTCCAGTTTTTGCTTGGATGTTTTTGCCTTGGGCACGGCAATCCACAGGATAATGTACACGATAAAGAATATCCCGTAATAGAACGTCATGATGATAAAACATACCCGAAGCAGCAGGGGCGATATACCCCAGTAAGCTGCCATTCCCCCGGCAACACCCCCGAACACGCGATTGTCCGGATCCCGGTATAGTTTTTTGGTTTGCTTTGGTGTTGCGGGCTTTTGTGGTTCTTCGTCTTCATCTATGATATCATTCGGGGCGCCCATGGTGGCAATCACTTGTTCCACGTCGTCGATGGTAACCACTTCCCGGTATTGTCCTTTCAGGTATTCCGTGAACAATTCCCCGATACGGTTCTCGATATCTTCCATGATCTCGTTGCCGTCTTCTTCACGGGAGTAATGCGTCTTGAGCGTGTTGATGTATGTTTGCAATTTATCCAGGGCATCATCATCAATGTGGAAAATCTTCCCGCTTAGATTGATTGTATAAGTCTTTTTCATGATTTAAAATTTAGTTGTTAGGGTTTTCCTTGATACTGTCCACGGCGGAGGTCAGTTCATTCCAAGAGTTTTCCAGTTCTTTGAGAAATTCCCGTCCTTTTTCCGTGATACTGTAATACTTGCGGGGTGGACCTTGTTGTGATTCTTCCCAGCGATATGAAAGCAAACCCGTGTTTTTTAAACGGGTCAACAAGGGATATATCGTGCCTTCGACAACGATCATCCGGGAGGATTTCAACCTGCTGATGATGTCCGGAACGTAAGCGTCCCTTTGCGAGATTATCAGCAAGATACAATACTCCAGAATCCCTTTTCTCATTTGAGCCTGCGTGTTCTCGATATTCATATCTTGATTTGTTTAGTTTTGCATGGCAAAGATATAAATAAAAAATAGTATTATGCAATACATAGTACTATAAAAATATCGATTATTTTTTTGTCATGACAAACGTTTTCGTTGATTTTCCCTGAAAATAAGGCGATAAACTGAATATTATCATTTAACTTTGCTCTCCGTTTAGAAGTTGAAAACAAGAATAAATAAAATAGATATGAAAAAAGTATTATTGATGATATTGGATGGTTGGGGTATTGGTAAGCACGACCATTCAGACGCTATCGGGAGTACTCCCACGCCGAATATCACGGGATTGGCGAGCCGGAATCCTCGTTCGTTACTTTACACGAGCGGAGAAAATGTAGGTTTGCCGGACGGGCAAATGGGAAATTCCGAGGTGGGGCATTTGAATATCGGTGCGGGACGGGTTGTCTATCAAGACTTGGTGAAAATCAACCGGGCTTGCCGTGACCATTCGATAGCTCAAAATCCGGAGATTGTGAAAGCGTTCACTTACGCTCGCGAGAACGGGAGGCAGATGCATTTCATGGGTTTGGTATCCAATGGGGGCGTGCACAGTTCCTTGGATCACCTTTTTGCCCTTTGTGATTTGGCAAAAGAGTTTGGGGTGGAGAAGACTTTCGTTCATTGTTTTATGGACGGGCGCGACACCGATCCCAAGAGCGGGAAAGGTTTTATCGAGGAACTGGAGAATCACACGAAACAATCCGGCGGGCGAATCGCTTCTATCATCGGGCGCTATTACGCCATGGACAGGGACAAACGTTGGGAACGCGTGAAAGAGGCTTACGATTTGATCGTGAAAGGCGTGGGAACTCCGGCAACCGATCCCGCGGCAGCCATGCAGGCTTCCTATGACGCGGGCGTAACCGACGAGTTCGTGAAACCGATTGTGTGTGTTGACGAGGCGGGTAAACCGTTAGGCACGATACAAGAGGGTGATGCCGTGATCTTCTTTAACTTCCGCAACGATCGGGCAAAGGAGTTGACCATCGTGTTGACTCAGGAAGATATGCCGGAATACGGTATGAAAACCCTGCCGTTGCATTATTGCACGATGACTCCTTACGATGCTAAATTCAAGGGATTGCATATCCTTTTCGATAAAGACAACGTGGTGAACACGATCGGGGAATATATATCCGCTCAAGGGTTGAAGCAATTGCGCATCGCCGAAACGGAGAAATACGCGCACGTGACCTTCTTCCTCAATGGCGGGCGGGAGGAACCTTTCGAGGGAGAATCCCGTATTCTGGTGCCTTCTCCCAAGGTGGCGACTTATGACCTGCAACCCGAGATGTCCGCTCCTGCCGTGACGGAGAAGATCGTGGAGGTGTTAAACCAAGGAGAGGTTGATTTCATTTGTTTGAATTACGCTAACGGCGACATGGTGGGACACACGGGTGTGTATGAGGCAATACAAAAAGCTGTTGCCACGGTGGATGAATGCGTGGGAAAAACAGTCGCCGCCGCCCGAGCCAACGGCTACGACGTGCTTATTATTGCCGACCACGGGAATGCCGACAATGCCGTGAACGAGGATGGGACGCCCAACACGGCACACTCGCTGAACCCCGTGCCTTGCATCTGGGTGACCGATTCGAAATGCGACCATTTGCGGGATGGAGTGTTGGCAGATGTTGCACCCACCGTGCTGGCTATCATGGGACTTCCCCAGCCTAAGGAAATGACGGGTAAATCCTTATTAGTTTAAGTATATCGAATTCCATTTTTGCAACTAGTGGAAGGGGAGGTAAGTTAGCGTATGTGTTGACGGCCTCCCTTGTTTATTTTCAATCGGTACGTTGACCGATAGGATGTTTTTTCTCCTTTTTTCGAGGAGAGTTTCGGGTGTGTTTCATTATTTTATTGTTTTTGAAATAGATAATACGATGTATTTTCGTCTTATTAAATTTTATTTAATTTCAATTAAAATACTATTTTCACACCTTTAAAATAGGCTTTGAATAGGAGATGAATGAGAGTTGAATAGGAGATGGTATAAGGCAAGTATAAAGAATATAAAATAATAATACATGTTATTTAACTAAACTCTGCTTAAACACGAGAGAAATAAGGGTGAGATTATTGTAACTTTGAAAAAACATTTTCAATTTTGCATTTTCAATTTTCAATTAGCACATGATACAGATAGGGGATACGATTATAAGCCTCGATATTTTCGAGAAGAAGTTTTGTTGTGATTTGGCAGTATGCAAAGGAGCTTGTTGTGTGGAAGGGGATTCTGGGGCTCCATTGGAAGAGGGGGAAGCGGAGCGGATTCGGGAGAATTACGAGAAGATTCGCCCGTACATGAAGCCGGAAGGGCTTGCCGCCGTGGAGGAGCAAGGTTTCTCGACGATTGATGTCGAGGGCGATTTGGTGACCCCGCTGATCGGGGGACGGGAGTGCGCCTACGCGATAGAGGAGGGGGGAAGTTGCTGGTGTGCTATCGAGAAGTCGTGGAGCCGGGGCGAGAGCAGTTTCCGGAAACCTATCTCGTGTCACTTGTACCCGATACGGGTGAAGCAGTACCAGAATTATGAGGCGATGAATTACGATCAATGGTCGATATGTGCATGTGCAAGGTTAAAGGGTGAGCGAGAGGGAGTTCCGGTGTACGTGTTCCTGAAAGATGCCTTGATCACGAAATACGGGGAGGAGTGGTACGAGCAGCTGTGCTACGCCGCCCGGGAGATCGAGACGGGAAAAATTAAGTTCCGACGGTAAAATTTTTGTAGCTTTTTCTTTGCGAGAAACGAAAGTTGTTCTATCTTTGCAGCGCAAAAGCAAAATGGTGGATGTAGCTCAGTTGGTTAGAGCGTCGGATTGTGGTTCCGAAGGTCGCCGGTTCGAACCCGGTCTTCCACCCGCGAAAAAGCGGAGAATGAAAGTTCTCCGCTTTTTACATATCATCTAACGTGAAGCAAGCTGTTTCTGTCTCGTAATTGAAGAATAGTTTTGTACGAATCGCTTCGACTTTTTCTTGAAATAGTTCGGGTTTGAAATTCTTGCGTTGACGTTTTACCTCGGCAACGAGTACTTTTTTTTCATGGGCGTAAATTGCCACGATATCAATTTCATGCTGTTCTTTGTCTTTTCCTTTGGATGCTTCCCACCATGAACCGATATTGCTATATAATTGTTTCTCTATGAGTTGCTCCCTGAAGTATTTTTCCAGCATGATCCCGGAATAAGTGGGGTAATCATTTTTGACGATCCCAGCGAGATCATTTAAAAGCCCGGATTGTATATAGCTTTGATATTTTACGATATAACGAAACCAAAACCGTAAGAAATTATCCGAAATCTCGTAACGAACGGTCTGCGAACCTTCCTTGGATAGAATCGGGCGTTTTTTTGCTATTACCTCGTAATCTTCTTCAAGACGTTGTAACAAGCCACCCGCGCTCGTGTTGCCGATAGATTCGGATATTTCCGCCGAAGTGTTTCTGCCTGAGGCGATGGCGGAAAGAATGGCGTAATAATTTCCGTATTTTTTGCCGAACTCTTGGATTAGCAATATATTCCCCTCTTCAAGGAATATCGAGTTTTCTTGAAGAAGACAGTCGACCATATCGTTTATCGTGTAGCATCCTTTGTCAAGTAGGATTTCAATATATTTGGGAACTCCCCCGGTAAAAGTGTATAAAGCTAGCAGGTCGTCGTTCGTGTATTTCGGGTTGTAGTCTGCCAGAATCTTTTTGATGATAGAGGGAGTAAATGATTTTAATTTGACAATGTTGTCGCAGCGACCGTATAACGGTTCGCGGTATTCCATGAATATACGGTGCATTAGAGTATAAACCGAACCGCTTGCTATGAAGTTTACACGTGTTGTGTCTTTGTACCTATCCCAAACATCTTGCATTCCGCTGTAAATGGCAGGGTTGATGTAAAAAAACTCTTGAAACTCGTCTATTACAAGGTTGAAAGATAGATTTTTCCCCAAGTTCATGAGCATCTCGAACAACCCCACGAAAGAGGATATTTCAGCAGGGATGAATGTGTCTAAGGATTTACTCGCGGTTTGCGCGAATTGTTGGCACAGTGCCGCTTCATTGTTTCTGCTCACGAAAAGATAAACCGTGGGGGTGCCCTCGCAACTTTTCAATATAAGTTTTGTTTTCCCGATCCGTCTGCGTCCGGTTATTGCTGTCATCTGTGAATGATTGTTGAAAGCAATTTCCCTTGTCCGGGCAAGTAATTCCAATTCTTTTTCTCGATTGTAAAATTTCATAGGGTTCTCTGTAATGTCATTATTTTCGCCGCCGCGAATTTCGCCACGGCGGAATTTGAACCAAAGGTAATATAAAAGAGAAACAGAAACAAATTTCGCCACGGGTAATTTCGCCACGGCGGAATTGTGAGACTGTATTATAAACTGTAACTTTTTATTCGTTTTTTGGTATTAAGCGGAATTATGTCTATTTTTACACAATCGTTGACAAAACGATGGTTTAGAGTATAAATCATTAATAATTAGGAATAAATAGATGGCAACAGACAAATTTTTGTGGAGACACATAGGGCCGCGTCCGGAGGATATCGAGGATATGCTCAAGGTGGTCGGTGTCAGTTCTCTTGACGAGTTGATAGAGCAAACCGTACCCGAATCAATCCGGTTGAAGAATCCGCTGGATTTACCGGCTCCTCTTACCGAGTTCGAGTTCTTCTCTCGGATCAAGGCGGTAGCTTCAAAAAATAAATTGTACAGGACGTTTATCGGACAGGGATATTACGACACGATTACACCTGCCGTGATCCAACGGAATATTTTGGAAAATCCGGCATGGTATACCTCTTACACTCCCTATCAGGCAGAGGTTTCTCAGGGACGTCTGGAAGCGTTGTTGAATTTCCAGACGATGGTAGTCGAGTTGACCGGGATGGAGATTGCCAACTGTTCGTTGCTGGACGAGGCTACGGCTGCTGCCGAAGCTATGACCATGATGTATGGTTTGCGCGGTAAGGAGATGAAGAAAGCCGGGGCGAATAAATTGTTCGTGGATAACCAGATATTCCCGCAGACGAAGGACGTGTTGGTTACCCGTTCCGCGCCGCAAGGAATCGAGTTGGTTTACGGTGACTATGATACATTTGAATTTACACCGGATGTATTCGGTGCTATCGTGCAATACCCTGCCGCTAACGGGGAGGTACGGGATTATAAGGCTTTTGCCGATCGTGCACACGCTAACGGAACGTTGGTGACTGCTGTCGCTGACATGATGAGTCTCGTGTTGCTGACTGCCCCGGGAGAATGGGGTGCCGACGTGGCAGTGGGTACTACCCAGCGTTTCGGTATCCCGATGTCTTACGGTGGACCTCACGCCGCTTACATGGCAACGAAAGAGGAGTACAAGCGTAATATCGTGGGGCGTATTATCGGCGTGACGATCGATGCACAGGGAAATCATGCTTTGCGTCTGGCTTTGCAGACTCGCGAACAACATATCAAACGGGAGAAGGCTTCTTCCAATATCTGTACTGCCAAGGCGTTGAACGCCACGATGGCGGGATTCTATGCCGCTTACCACGGGCGTGAAGGATTGGAGCGTATCGCTCGTCATATTCACTCGGCGGCAGTGACTCTGGCAGAAGAAATCCAGAAGTTGGGTTACAAGCTGAAAGTGGAGAAATTCTTCGATACGCTTCGTTTCGAGTTGCCGGAAGGTGTAACTCAAGAGGCCGTGCGCGATGCCGCTTTGGAGCAGGAAATAAACTTGTTCTATTGTGATTGCGGGTGCGGAAAAGTGGTCGGTCTGTCTACTGACGAGAAAATCAACGAGGAGGAAATCAACACGTTGATCGGTATCTTTGCCAAGGCGGCAGGGAAGACAGCCGAGCGTGTCGAGTTTATTGACGACCGCACGGTGTTGGAACCGGCGATGTTGCGTGAGGACGAGATTTTGACGCAATCCGTGTTTAATATTTATCACTCGGAAACCGCGATGATGCGTTACATGAAGAATCTGGAGAGAAGGGATATCTCTTTGGCTACTTCCATGATCTCATTGGGTTCTTGCACGATGAAGTTGAATGCGGCAGTGGAGATGTTGCCTATTACTTGGCCGGAGTTTGGCGGTTTGCACCCGTTTGTTCCGCTTTCTCAAGCAGAGGGGTATCAACAGATGATACGTGAAACGGAGGATATGTTGTGTAAGGTGACCGGTTTTGCAGGATGCAGTTTGCAGCCTAATTCCGGTGCAGCGGGTGAGTACACGGGGTTGATGGTGATTCGCCAATATCATATCGCCAGAGGGGAAGGGCATCGGAACGTGATTTTGATTCCCTCTTCCGCGCACGGAACTAATCCCGCGTCAAGCACGATGGCGGGTTTCAAGATTATCGTGACGGCTACAGACCCGGAGGGTAATATTGACGTGGAGGATTTCCGCAAGAAGGCTATCGAGCATCGTGATAATTTGGTGGGTGCTATGATTACTTACCCGTCGACTCACGGTATTTTCGAGGAGTCTATCAAAGAGTTGGCGGATATTATTCACGAGAATGGCGGTTTGTTCTACATGGACGGGGCTAACATGAACGGGCAATGCGGTTTGACGAACCCCGGTACGATTGGTGCTGACGTGTGTCACTTGAACTTACACAAGACGTTTGCTATGCCTCACGGCGGTGGCGGTCCCGGTGTAGGTCCTATCTGCGTGGCTCCTCATCTGGTGAAATTCTTGCCGTCGCACACGATGGTGAAGACCGGAGGCGAGGAAGGTATCCATGCTGTTGCTGCCGCTCCTTACGGTTCGGTGGGAATGTTGCCCGTGACTTACGGTTACTTGCTGATGTTGGGTGCCGAGGGATTGGAAATGGTAACGAAGATGGCTATCTTGAACGCCAATTATCTGGCTTCTTCTTTCGAGAAGTTGGGCTTCAAGATCTTGTATAAAGGAAAGCAAGGTCGTGTAGGGCACGAGATGATCTGGGATTGCAACATGTTCAACAAAGAGTACGGTATTTCCGAGTTGGATATTGCGAAACGTTTGATGGACTTCGGGTTCCACGCTCCTACTTTGTCCTTCCCTGTTCACGGGACGTTGATGGTTGAGCCTACCGAGAGCGAGCCGAAAGAAGAACTGGATCGCTTTATTGCGGCATTGACCACGATTCGTGAAGAGATGATCGAAGTGGGCGAGGGCAAGGCTGACAAGACGGACAACGTTTTGAAGAACGCGCCTCACACGCATAAAGTGTTGACCGCCGATGAATGGTCACACGCTTACCCGCGTAGCAAAGCGGCTTACCCGCTGGCTTGGGTGGCAGAGAACAAGTTCTGGCCGCAAGTAGGTCGTGTAGACGACGGTTACGGTGACCGTAACCTGATGTGTACTTGTGACCCGCTTGAGTCTTACACGGAAGAAAATTAATTTTCAAGTTATTATAGCGGGAAGCGTTCCATGAGGTGGGACGCTTCCTCTTTTATCTTTGTCAATGGGAGATGATGCATTGAATCAAGAGGAATTATTGGATTTGTTGGCACGGAAAGATAACCGGGCTTATCAACACTTGTATCGAATTTATTACGTGGCGTTGAAAGCTCTGGCGAATTATTACGTGAAAGATAATGATGTGGCGGAGGACTTGGTTCAAGATGTGTTTATTTCGTTGTTGGAAAGCGGGTACAAATTTAAAACGGAGAGCGAGGTTAAATATTTCCTGTACAGTTCTCTGAAAAATAAATGTGTCAGCCATTTCAGGAAACAAAAGGTGCGGGATAAATATCACAAGGAAGTTTTGTCCTCGCAAACAGATGTAGAACACTTTTGGGATAAGGTGTTGGAGGAGGATGTGTATGCCCGTCTGATGGCTGCCGTCGATACATTACCGCCTCAATGTAAAATGGTAATGATGTTGACTCTTGAAGGGTTGAAGATCGCGGAGATAGCTGAAAAGATGGAGATTTCGGTGGATACCGTGAAAGAATATAAAAGTAACGGGAAGAGAAAATTGATTTCTCGTTTGAAAGATGCTGATTTGATTTGTCTGGTTAGTTTGATTTGGTTGTAACGTTCGTTACGAATAAAATCGTATATTATTTTTTATTTTTCATCCCCCCTTTTGGAAAGGATGTGCGTTTTATATATGAATGGACAGGGAAGTAATGTTTGTGTCTATTGATAAAGTATAGATTATGGATTCAAAGAAAGAGATATTATTTGAAATATCAAGATTGATATCCAAGAGTTTGGCAGGGAAGATCACGCGGGATGAGCAAGCGAAGTTGGATTCTTGGAAGAGGGCGTCGGGGCATAACAAGATGCTGTTTGACCGAATTTATTCGGACGTGGTGGCACGGGAAAAGATTAGGCAATACCGGGGAGCTGACGTGCAGACGGCCTTTGATTTTTTCGTGCGGAGGAGGAAAGTTTTGGGCGACCGGAGGCGGAGAGTAAGACGAATGGTGCGATATGCGGCGATGTTACTGTTGCCTTTAGGGGTGGCTTTGTTCTACTTTAACCGGGAAGAGGGAGAGATGATGCCGAAGGAGAACCAACGGGTAGAAGTGGCGGTAACGGGGCGGAGAGTTCCCACGTTGACCCTTTCTAACGGGCAGGAGATGGTATTGTACGGGGAAGGTATTCTTTTGGATGAGGTGCAAGGGATACAGGTGCGGGAGAACGAAGCGGGTGGTTTGGAGTATTGTGTTCCCGATTCGGTGAAGGGGGAAACGGTGTATAATACATTGGAAACTCCGGTTTTGTGTGATTATAGTTTCACTTTGGCGGATGGAACAAAGGTGTGGTTGAATGCCGGTTCCAAGTTGCGTTACCCGGTGGCTTTCGGTGGCGACGAGCGGGTGGTATATGCCTCGGGCGAGATGTATTTTGAAGTGGCTAGGGACGAGAGTCATCCTTTCTTCGTGGAAATGGACGGGGTACGTGTTAAGGTTCTTGGTACGTCTTTTAATGTCAACGCGTATAAAGGGGATAGGCTCGTGGAAGTGACTTTGGTTAGCGGGAAAGTGGAAGCTTACGCGGGGGAGCGGTGTTACGAGTTGAAGCCGGATGACCAGTTGCGTTATGATCGCGAAAGGAATTACGTGGAGATGGCGGTGGTGGATGCGGGAGATTTCATTGCTTGGAAAGACGGGCAGTACGTGTTCCGGGGAAAGAAATTGGCTGATGTAGCCCGGATATTGGAGCGTTGGTACGCGGTGGAGATTGTGCTGGAAGGGAGTGTGGGAGAGTCGATATTCACGGGCGTGGTGAATAAAGAAGAAAGTTTTGATGCTTTTGTTCAGCGATTGGGGGAGACGTCCTCTTTATCGTGTAGAATGGAGGGTAATAAATTATACGTTAGGTGATTTTTATCATGTTTAATTTGAAGTTAAAGCAATTTGTATGAAAAGGATTTTAGTATTAGGATGTTTGATAATGTCGTTTGTCGGGCTTTTCGGGCAGAGTGAAACGATAAGCGAGGATTGCGTGATTCGCGGTGTATTGGATGGAGTTTATAAGGGTAAGAAGGTGTATTTGGTGGAAGAGAAGGAGATTAATGGGGAGTCATGGGTTGTGGATAGTTGTGATGTCGTTGATAATCAGTACACGTTTGTCGTTAAAGATTGTGGCGTTCCGAGGATGTATTTCGTTAAGAGTGGTGATCCGGAGTGTTTGAGTCCGATTACTCCTGTTTGGGTGGAAAGAGGAACGGTTCGCGTGAAAGCTAATTCGCAGTTTTTTTTGAATTCTGATGTGGTTGGTACGCCGAATAATGAGATTTTTAGTGCTTATAGGGCAACGCAAAAGTTTCATATGGATAGTGTTAGTCGGGCTGCCCGTGTTGATATGTTGCTGAACCGGAACCAATCGGATGAGGCGAGGGCCAGAGATTTTAAGGCCCGTACGGATTTTCATAATAGAAGAAATTTGGAGTTGCAGGAAGAATTGGTAAAACGTTATTCCGATCAGGCAATAGCTCCTTTTATGATTTTTTGGGAGATGCGGGCGAATGTTTCTTTGGATGAATTAAAGAAGTTGAGAGCCTTGGTCGATCCGAGTTTGAACGAGCATCCTTACACGAGACAGTTGGATGAATATATTCGATTGGCTGAGTTTAAGGTGGGAAGTGATATGCCGGATTTCAAATTGCCTGATAAGGATGGTAATTTATTTAAATTGAGTAGCTTGAGAGGGAAATACGTGTTGATTGATTTTTGGGCATCGTGGTGTGGACCATGTATGAGGGAAATGCCTAACGTGGTGAAACTTTACAAGGAGTGTAAGGGAAAGAATTTTGAAATCGTGGGGGTATCTTTGGATCAAAAGAGAGATGCTTGGCTAAATGCGGTAGAGAAAAATAAAATGAAGTGGATTCAAGTGAGTGATTTGAAATCGTGGGGAACGCCTCCCGTGAAATTGTGTAACGTGACGGCAGTGCCTTATACCGTATTGATTGATCCGCAAGGTAAAGTGATTGCGTTGGATCTTAGAGGTGAAGAGTTGATTAAGAAGGTAAAGGAAGTTTTAAATAAATAATAGGGTATGAGGTATTTGTTGTTGACGGTATTTTTATGTGGGTTGTTCTCTTGGACGTGTAACGCGAAAGGGCGTCCCACGGTAGTGAGTGCGGAAATATACGGTTATCAGGGAGATAAAGTACATTTTGATTTTCTTGAAAAGGAGGGGATCAATATGGAGTTTCCGTACAAGGACGGACAGTTGATGGAATTCACGGTGGACTTGGATGATATTACTACATTGAAGCTGAATACTTTTATCGAGGTATTTTTGCAACCGGGAGATTCTATTCATTTGAAGGTTACTTATAAAGGGCGGAGTTATGATAAAGTGGAATTCTCGGGAACTCCAGCGGCAGTGACAGTAAACACGAAAGTGTACGAGAAGGAGATGTTACAGCGTGAACGGCGTTACAAGACGAATATTCCGGCGATGCTGGTGACACAAGTTGATGCCAAGAAGTTCCACGAGGCTACCGTGCAGGAGTTGAAGGATGAAAAAGCTATTTTGGATAAGGTAAAGGGTGAGATTACGCCAGAGATGTATAATATGGTATTATCGAGTATCGAGGGTACGCTGTTGACCAATCTGATTACTTATCCTTACGCTAGTGCCGAAGTGCACAAGAAGAAATTGGAGGATTGTATGACTGCCGATTATTGGAGTGTATTGAACGAGTATAAGTTGCGTGATGATAAAGCTTCATTGAGAAATAGGGCTTACATGTGTATGTTGTCGCCTTATAAAGATTACGTGAGAGAACGGGAAGCCCGTGCCGCAGGCAAAGAGTATAAGGCGCCGACTTCTATTGAGGAGCAATACAAGGATTTGGCAGCTTTTTACGAGGGTGCGTTGAGGGATACGGCGCTTTTCGTGTTCTTGTATGATGCGGTGGCAGCAAATAAGGATTTTGATATGGTCGAGAAGTTGGTGAAAGATTATTTGAAGAAGTATAATAAGGAAAAAGAGTACAAGAAAATATTGAATCAAGTGATGCAATAGGCTTAAAATATAGAGGGAAATATATTCGCACTATATTCCCCTCTAGAATAGATTTTAATTTAAAGCCTCTAAACTAAAAACAATACAAAACTATGCAAAAAAAGAAGTGGATCTGTAGAGATTTAATTATTAAATTGGTTTGTTGTGTTTTTTTATGTGTATTGTTCTCTATACAGAATGTTTTTGGACAGGAACAAGAGTATAAAAACATGAAGATTACTATGAACGTGAAGGATATGAAGTTGAATCAGGTGTTGGACACGTTGGCTTCGGCGGCGAAGGTGAGATTCTTTTATAATCATTCACAGATTGATGTTGATAAGCGTGTTTCTTTTGATGTGAAAGATAGGACGTTGGACTACGTGTTATTGCTTGTGTTAGGCGATCAGTCGGTTGAGGTGGAATACCAGATGAACCGGGTCGTGGTTTTGAAATACAAGAAGTCCGCACAAGGGGTGGTCGTTTTTAAGATTCGAGGGACGGTAATAGATGCGGCAACGAAAGAAACGTTGCCCGGGGCGAGTATTATTCTCAAGGAAAACAAAGCAATGGGTGTTGTGACGGATATTGACGGGAAGTTTTTTATTGAGGTGCCGGAGGGGACTTCTGCCTTGTTGGTGTCTTTCGTGGGATACGAGGAGGAAATTGTTCCGGTGACGGGAAATATGGAGAACGTGGTGATTAAGTTGACCGAGAAGCAGACAGAACTGGAGGATGTTGTGGTGACGGGTATGGCTCCTCGTAAGGTGGAGAGTTTCTCGGGTGGTTACGTGACGGTAAAGGGAAGCGAGTTGAAGAAACTTAGTCCGAATAATTTGTTAAAGGCGCTTCAAGTGTTTGATCCCAGTTTCCGTATCTTGGAAAATAATCGGGCAGGCTCGAACCCGAATGCAATGCCGGAGTTCCGTTTACGGGGAGATGTGCAATTGGGTAACGGGGGAGTGGATGCGAATAGTATGGAGATGATGATGGGTGATTATTCACAACGCCCGAATATGCCGCTTTTCGTGTTGGACGGTTTTGAAACTACATTGCAGCGTATAGTGGATCTTGATCCGGAGCGGGTGGAGTCGATCACAATTTTGAAGGATGCGGCAGCTACCGCTATTTATGGTTCCAAGGCTTCAAATGGAGTGGTTGTCGTGGAAACGAAGAAGCCGCTTCCGGGTGCGTTGAATATATCATACAGCATGAATATGGGTATATCCGTTCCCGATTTATCGGATTATAATTTGATGAACGCGAAAGAGAAATTGGAATACGAGCGACAGGCCGGGGTGTTCACGACCACGAGCCAATTGAATTATTATAATTATTATAAGGCAGAAATTCAAAGAGGAGTAGACACGTATTGGTTATCGGAGCCTTTGCGTACAGCTGTAACACATCGCCATACGCTATCCATGGAAGGTGGTGACGAGGCATTGAGGTATAATTTGAGCTTGAATTATTCGAGAGAGCCGGGTGTGATGAAGGAATCGGGCCGAAATACTATGGGGTTAGGATTGTCACTTCAATACCGTCGGAAAAAATGGAATATTCAAAACCAATTAACATTGTCGAACGTGAGGGGTGATAATTCTCCGTACGGTTCGTTTAGCCAGTACACGAGATTGAATCCTTATTACCGGAAGACGGATGAGAACGGAAGATACACGAGTTTCTTGGATCAAAAGATATTGCCGGGAGAGGGAGGTGGAACCGTGACAGTGGTAAATCCGTTGTATAATACTTTGTTTAAATACAAGGATTTTACAGAGAATTTTAATGTGGTGGATAATTTCACGATAGAGTGTGCTATACAGGAAAATTTCCGTGTGTCGATGGGAGCTTCCATAACAAAAGGTATTTCCCGTATGGAAAAGTTTAAATCGATGAATCATACTGATTTTATCCCGCAGGAGGATCTAACTAAAAAAGGTTCGTACGAGAAGAATACGGGAGATAATGTGGCGTGGAGTGTGAATGCTTCCGTGAATTATAATTACACGAAGGATAAGCATTTGTTGAGTTTGTTTGCGCGTTGGAATGTGGATGAATCAAAGAATAACAGTGTCAATTTACAAGCATTCGGTTTCCCGAATGATAATATGACTGACTTTTTGTTCGCTTACGAGATGGATGATCGGGTAAGAGGTTCCGAATCAACTTCCCGTACAGTAGGTTTGATAGGGCAAGTGAGTTATATGTATGATATGCGCTTTGCTGTTGATTTTAGTGTTCGGGGTGACCTTTCTTCCCAATTCGGAGCGAACACGGGTATGGCTCCTTTCTGGGCTGCCGGTGCTCGTTGGAATATACACCGGGAAAAATGGTTTCAGAATACATTAATATCTAATTTGGTTGTACGAGGTTCGTATGGAGTCACAGGTTCTCAAAGTTATTCCCCGTATCAGGCGAAAGAAACTTATACTTACGACGATTTGTTGTTCCCGTATCCTTCTTCGGATATTTTAGGTGCTCAATTGAAAGGAATAGGTAATCCGGATTTGGGATGGTCCACGACGAAGAACCGGAGTTTGGCTCTCGAGATCGGGTTGTGGAATAGTCGGGTGAATGCATCATTCTCGTATTATAATAATTACACGGATGAGTTGTTGTTGGATTACAATATAGCGCCTTCAACCGGTTTTGCGTCAAAGACGATGAACGTGGGTGCGGTTGAGAATGAAGGGTATGATATTCAGTTCAGCGTGATGCCTATTCAGGATTATGAGCGGCAGATTCAATGGAGTGTTTCCGCAAATGGCTCGCATAACAGAAACGTGATCAAGAAGATTTCGAATGAGATGAAGGCGATGAATCAAAAGAATCTGGAGAAGAAAGATGGTTCTCCGGAAGCTATTTATGAAGAAGGGAAATCCACGACACAGTTGTTTGTTGTTCCTTCCTTGGGAATAGATCCGGCAACGGGGCAGGAAGTGTTTTTGACTCGTAACGGGGAAAAGACTTATATTTGGGATCCGCTCGATAAGATTGCTGTCGGGGATCAGGAACCGAAATTGAGAGGTGCTATTTCTTCCGCGTTCACGTATAAGAATTGGAGTGTTGCTTTAGCTTGTACTTACGAACTGGGAGCATGGTGGTATAATCAAACGTTGGTGGATAAAATTGAAAATTCCAGTGCGGCGTATAATGTGGATCGTAGAGCGTTATCCAGTCGTTGGAGTCCTGAAAACCGAAATGCCCGTTATAAATCAATGTCGATTGTCAGCCAGCAAACGGGGATGAGCAGTCGTTTCGTTCAAAAGCGTAATGAGTTGTCCTTTACATCTTTGTCTATTGGTTATCGTTTTGACCCGAAGAATTTTAAGTTTTTGCAGGCTTGCCGGATAGCAAGTGTGTCATTGAATGCCACGATGGAGGATTTAGGACGAATTTCTTCGATCAAGACGGAGCGGGGGTTGGATTATCCTTTTGCCCGGATGTTTAACGTGTCCTTGTCGGTATTGTTTAATTAAAATGTGGAGGAGTACAAGATGAGAAATATATTAGTAGTTGCAATTTGTACCGTTTCATTGTTTTTATCGTCCTGTCAGGATTGGATAGATGTGAACCCCAAAACGGATATCGAGGCAGAGAAATTCTTTACTTCGGAGGATGGTTTTAAAAGTGCATTGACGGGTTTATATAGTATGATGACTCTTGAAAAATCGTATGGTAGACAAATGACATTCGATTTTGTAGAGAAATTGGTACAACGATATGATAATTATGCCCCGGGAGCTGTTACGGATGAGGAGCGTGCGGCAATATACAAGTATGGTGAGACTACAAGTTCTAAAAATGCCATAGCCGATATTTGGTTGAAATTGTATAACGAGATAGCGAATATCAATAATTTCCTGCAATATCTTGAAACGAACGGGGATGTTATTTTGACGGAAGGTTATCGAGATTTGATGAAGGGTGAGGCTCTTGGGTTACGGGCTTTCCATTATTTCGATATATTGCGTTTGTGGGGGCCGATTTATTCGTTGGATTCCACGAAGTTATGTGTCCCTTACCGGGACAAGTTCGATTCGGAGAGCGCTCCTATGATGGCTGCTAATGAAGTTGTTAAGCGTATTGTTGCAGATCTTCAGGCGGCTGAAGAGTTGTTGAAAAATGATCCGATGAATTACGAGCATGTGGCTGAAGAGCCTTTTGTCGGGCAACGCAAGCATCGTATGAATAAGTTTGCGGTGAAAGCGATGTTGGCACGTGTATATCTATACCGGGGAAATAAAGAGTTGGCTGCACAGTATGCTCGGGAGGTGATTGAAAAATCCGGCTTAGAACTTGTTCGGAATAATCAGCAGGATGTTTCTTTATATGGAGAGACTGTTTTTGGTCTTGCCATGTATGATATGGAGGAGAAATTGAAAAATTACTGGGTGAATGGTTCCTCTTATGATGTGCAGTATTATATTACGGGAAATAATGCAAGCGGATTGTTCGAGATTAACGAGGGAATCGGTTTGAATGATATGCGTTATCGTTCCGGGTATGGTTTTAATCATACGGCTAGTAATCTTTTGATGTGTCGCAAATATCTTGGCGAGGGGTTGTATGGAGAAAAAATACCTTTGATTCGATTAGCCGAGATGTATTATATTTTGGCTGAATCTGTGGCTTTGTCCGAGTGTGGGCAATATATTAATACGGTGAGAACTACTCGGGGTATTTCCAGAAGTAATAATTTGGGAACGGATGTGACGGAGGAACAACGTTTGGAGGTGTTGGATAAGGAGTACCGGAAGGAGTTTTTCGCGGAAGGACAGTATTTTTATTTCTTGAAAAGACATAATAGGAGTACGTTTTATCGTTGTCCCGTGGAGAACTTTTCTGCTTATGTTCTGCCGGTTCCGGATGACGAGAAAACTTATGGAGAAGCCGAGTGATTTAAAATGTAAAGAATTGGTTATGAGAAAGTATATATTATATATAGGTTTTTTGTTGCTCTCTTTTGCATCGTGTCAGGAGAAAGAGATTATCGGTTATTCGTTGGAGCGAGATGGGCTGCAATTTAATTATGACACGAATGCTTTAAGGGTTACGGTTGATTTCATGAAAGAGTACGTAACGGATACGATGCGGTGGGGACCGGGTGATAACGATTATTATTTGGAGCCCAAGTATTCGGGAGATTCTTTGTTAAAAAAAGGTGTGAAGTTGAATTTGTACTTGATGGGACGTGCCGCAGATTATGATCGGGAGTTTCGATTGAAAGCTAAGGTCGGAGAGGGAGAAGATCCAATGGCAGTTTCATTTTTGGAGTTTGAACCTTCATATGTGTTTCGTGCCGGACAGTTAAAGGATACGGTAGAGGTGTACGTGTTGAATCCAAAAGTGCGGAAAGAATTTACCGTGAGCATCGTGTTCGACGTGGAGAATTCGGATCCTTCTTTGGAACTGGGGGCAGCGGAAAAGGATGAATATCGTGTACGGTTGATTAATCGATACCCGCAACCGAGAGAATGGGATGATGATGTTGTAGGAGAGTATACGGAAGATAAATATGCATTTATGGTTACTATTTTGAAGACCTTGTATAACCCGTATGCTAATTGGAGTGAGGACCTTAAGACTTTGAATGAAGCGTTGGCGGAATATAAGGCTTTAGACCCGGACGAAGAGGTGGATTTTTCGTTCCCGGAACCGCCGGCTCCACAGTGGTGGAATTATCCTCCTCATTTAGCTATATTGGGAGAGTATTCTATGGCTAAACATACTTTTATGCAGGAGGTGCTTAGTGCAGCAGACTATGAAAGTTTTGTCTACTGGTATGCGGAGTGGGATGCGGTTAGGTTAAATCAGTTGTTGAGAAATGCTTATGAGCAATATAACACAGAGCATCCGGATAATCCGTTGCCGTTCGAGCAGTTCCCGATATTGTAAGCAAAGAAGAATGTCTATGAATTTGTAAAATAGGAATATGATGAAGAGAATAATAGTTATATTGAGTTTTGTCACGTGGCTTCTTTGTGGATGTTATGATGATAAAGGAAACTACGATTACAAGGATATAAACACGATTGAAGGGCTTACCTTCGATCCCGTGCCAGAGGTTGTTACGGAAGGGACTTCGTACCGGTATACTTATCGGCAACCGATTCAAGAGGAGTTGTCTGTTACTTATTCTCCTGTTTTCTCCCAGAGTGAGGTCGAGGGGGAAGAGAATATGGAGTATTTGTGGGTGGTGAGTTATCGTGAAGGTAATGAAAATGTTACAGATAGTGTCTTCACGAAGGAATTAACACTTACTTATCCGGTTCGGAAATCATCCAGTTATAATGTTAAGTTCCGATTGACGGATACAAAAACCGGAATTAGTGCTTACCGGGATTTTACGATGGGAACAAGATTACCTTTTGTACATGCGTGGTTCGTGTTGAATGGAGAGGAAAACAATCGGAAATTGTCCACGGTGGAGGATCCGGATTCCACGCATGCGATTATTACTTTGGATGCTTATCGGGAAACTTGGGATGTGGAGCGGTTTCAGAAAGCGAGTTCATTGATGTTTGCGGGACAAGTTTCTAATACTCGAGATATGGAACGTCTTTACGTGGTTCAGTCTGATTCAGCATCATTTATGCTTCCTTTTGCCTTGGAAGATGCTAAGGCTTCACGGAATTTATTCGCTCCGGGATTAAACCCGACTAATCTGGCGTATGGAGTTTCCCATGTATTGTGGAGGAATGCTATTGTTGTCGATGGTGCCGGAAAATTTTATCATTCGGGTGCTAGTGGATTCTATTTTGCGGGTTTGGCAGAGGATAACGTACAGAACTATGTGATAGATAAGATTTATATGTCACAATCCGGTTTCGTGACGGTGTGGGATAAGGTGAATCGAAAATTTATGTCCTATCGTCTGAATGGAATGAATGGTTGTTATAATTTTGGAGTGAGTGAAGATATCTATCCTCAAGAGGCTGTCGAGTATAATCTGGAAAAATTGACTCCATTTCCTGTAGAAGGACTTCAAGAGGTAGATAAACAAGGTGTTACTCATAATATGGAGATATTGTGGTTGGGTAAAGGAATTTCGGTAAATTCCAGTGAAGAAGGTGCTACGGCAATAGGTGTGATGAATGATACTTGTTATTTGTTGAAAATAGAAGCTAGTAGTAAAGGAGGTAAATCGGCAAAGGCGGATGAGTCCCCGATAAAAGTAGTTCGAGAAAAATTAGGTAAGTTAGGTTTTAACGGAAATACATGTTTTGCCACAACGGTTGCATTCATGGACCAATTTTTATACACGGATGAAAGTAAAGTTTATTTGTTTAATGTCGTAACAAAAGAAAAAGTGGAACTTTATGATGCAGGAAATGTGATTACCCGGTTGAAATTCAGGTCTGATTCGGAGGGGGATTTTCAGTATGAAAGTGAACCCTACAGGACGTTGGGTGTCGTGGTAAATGCAGGAGGACAGGGTGAATTGCATGAAGTTGTATTGAGTGTGGGAGGTGATTATGTTGACTCGCACGTGTTTACGGGGTTTGGTGTGATTAAAGATGTTGTTTACACGGCGATAACCAGAAGATTGAATTAATTATGTGGAAGTTATTTGTATTAGGTTGTTTATTTTTCCCCGGGATTGTTTTCGGGGAAAAGAAAAAATTCACGATTAACGGAGCAATTCCGGAGATGCCCGAGGGAAAAATGATTGTAGTTTCACAAGAGGTAGGGCGTGTGGATACCTTGGGGCAAGGTGATATCGTAAGTGGTAAATTCGTGATTGAAGGTGAGTTGGATGAGCCTCGTGTAGCTTTGATTTATGTGGCTGGTTACGGTGGTGGTTTTGTATTTATTTTGGACACGGATGCACCTTACGAGATGGAATTGTTTCAATCCGGAAAGAGTGTGATTAGGGGAGGAAAGTTGCAAAAAGAGTTGAACGTCTATCAAGAAGCCGTGACTGAGGAAAATCAAAAGATTCGGAAAGTAAAGATGGAATTGGAAGAGGCTTCTGCCGCCAAGCATTTTAGAACGGTGAACGAACTGAAAGTAAAATTGGAGCAATTGACTGCAGAGGCGCAAAAACGACTTGGTGTTATCTTGGAAAGAAATAAAGACAATGTACTGGCGGCTTATGTGCAGACTGCGGGCATGGAACGGATGGATTTGAACGGATTGAAAATGTGTTATGCCGGATTATCGGATAAGGCAAAACACACGGGGCCGGGGAAATTGATGGCTGCGCGTATTCGGGCGTTAGAGGGTGTGGAAGTAGATGCCGTGGCTCCGAATTTTACGTTGCCTACTCCAGAAGGGAAGGAGATTGCCTTGTATGAGGTAAAGGGAAAATTGAAAATCATCGATTTTTGGGCTTCGTGGTGCGGACCCTGCCGAATGGAGAATCCGAATATGGTGAAGTTATACAACGATTTTAAAGAGAAAGGGCTTGTCGTGGTAAGTGTTTCTTTGGACGAGAAAAAAGACAAATGGGAAGAGGCGATTAAAAAAGACGGTTTGACATGGTTGCACCTTTCGGATTTGAAAGGTTGGCAAGGTGATGTGGTAAAAATGTATAACATCGATGCCGTACCGACCATTCTGGTGCTGGACGAGAATAATCGGATTATTGCCAAGAATCTTAGAGGGGAAAAGTTAAGAGCTTTGGTGTCTGAGAGATTAGAATAAAATTGGTGTTCTTGTTGAGAGAAATTGTTCAGAAGAGGATGAACTCTAAGTTTTCATCCTTTTTTGAACAATTCCGTTTTTATATGATTCCTGTTTTGTTATCTTTGTATGTGTTTGTATAAAATATATTAATTGCTAAAAAAGAAACAATGCGAAGATTATTGTTATGTGTGGTACTCGTTCTGTGGTGTACCTTATCGAAAGCACAATACGAGGGAATGGAGTATTATTGGGAACAGGATTCGGCAGTGAAAGCAAAATTGGAACGGTGGCAGGATTTGAAGTTCGGTTTTTTTGTGCACTGGGGACCTTATAGTCAGAAAGGATATTGCGAATCGTGGACGATTTGTTCGGAAGATGTGGATTGGATTCAACGGGATACGACGATTTCTTATGACGAGTATTACCGGAATTACGTGGATTTGAAAAAGACGTTTAACCCGGTGAAGTTCGATCCGGATAAATGGGCGGAATTGGCAAAGGAAGCGGGAATGAAGTATTTCGTGTTCACGACGAAACATCATGACGGTTTCTGTATGTGGGACACGAGGGAAACGGATTATAAAATAACTTCTAAAGAATGTCCTTATCACACGGCGGAGAAAGCGGATGTGTTGAAAGAGATATACCGGGCTTTCGGGGAGCGGGATTTCATGATCGGGGCGTATTTCTCGAAACCGGATTGGAATAGTCCTTATTATTGGTCGGAACGATGGCAACATGGCGACCGGAACGTGAATTACAAGATCAAGGAACACCCGTGGATGTGGGAAAAGTTCTGTAATTTTACTTTTAATCAAGTGAAGGAATTGATGACCGGATACGGTCCCGTGGATATTCTTTGGCTAGACGGTGGTTGGGTTGCACCCGAGAACCGGGGACAAGACATCGGGTTGGACAAGATTATTGATATGGCTCGGGGGTACCAGCCCGGATTGATTGCGGTAGATCGTTGGGTGGGTGGAAAATACGAGAATTATCGTACCCCAGAACAGAAGATTCCCGAGAAGCCGTGGGATTACCCATGGGAAACCTGTATGACTATGGCGAATCAATGGTCGTATCTGCCGGGGGATAAATATAAATCTACCAGAGAGTTGGTTCATAACCTTGTGGATATTGTCAGCAAAGGGGGAAACTTCCTGTTGAACGTGGGAGTAGATGGTAATGGTGAGATTCCGCCGGAAGGAATAAAGATCATGAAAGAGCTCGGGGCTTGGATGAAAATTAACGGGGAAGCCATTTACGAAACCCGACCGATAGCCCCGTACAAAGAAGCGAAGATTTGTTACACGAGGCACAAGAGTAACGGGAAGATTTATGCCATATACTTGAATGACGAGGATGAACCGAATCCGCCTTCCCGGATTATGCTTTACTGTATAAAGCCGGAAAAAGGGACAAAGGTTTCGTTGTTGGGATACAAGGGTAATTTAAATTACAAACGGGTAGGCAATGGAATACTCGTAACCTTGCCGGCTTCATTCGTGAAGAATCCGCCATGTGGTCACGCGTGGAGTCTTTGTATATTTTAAAACCCGTTCAATTGCATCGTGGCGGTCGGGATAAGCAAAATAAACCCGATGACGATCAAAAATAAGATAAACTTCCAGAAGAATTTTACCCAAACGTCATAAGGTATACGTGCGATACCCAAAGCCCCGATCAGAACCCCGGAAGTGGGGGTGATCATGTTGGTAAAGCCGTCACCGAATTGGAACGCCATAACGGTAGCTTGTCGGGATAACCCGATCACATCGGAGAACGGTGCCATAATCGGCATGGTTAGGGCTGCCTTTGCAGAACCGGACGGAATGATGATATTGATCATCGTCTGGATGAGATACATGATGCCTAACGAGAGTACCTTCCCCGTTTCGTTCATGAGATTTGCCAATGAATGAAGAATGGGATCAATGATATGCCCCTCCTGTAAGATGATAATAATTCCCCCCGCGAGTCCCACAACCAACGCCGCGGAGAGAATATCTTTCACTCCGGCAATAAAAAGTTTTACAATGTTATCGGCATTCTCCTTTGCGGCGAAACCGGATAAAATACCCATGGCCAGAAATAATCCGGATATTTCGGGTAAGTACCAACCGTAGCCCATGACTCCCACGATCAAGAAAAGAATCGTGAAGCCCAGAATAGTCAATATAAAAAAGTGATAGGATTTTCGTAGTGAGAAAAAACCGATCAACGCAAATAATATGGTTAGGACGGGGAGTACAAAGGTGGTCAAACTGGAGTGTTCTCCGATAGATAACGTGGTGCGGGGGAAATAGAACGAGAAAATGGCAAGTCCCGAAAGGATAAAAAGATAAACCATCCAAGAGGAGGAATAGGTTTTATATTCTATTTCTTCGGTGGTAGCTACTTTCTCTTTACGCCAGTGACTGTCGAGATTGTAGACTAATGATGCTTTCGGGTTCTTTTTCACCTTTGCCGCGTAACGCAGTACCCAAGCGATCATAATCACGTTGAGAATCGCCCAACAGAACAAGCGATATTCAAACCCGGAAAATAACGGTAAGTCGGATAGCCCTTGTGCTATGCCTATCGTGAACGGGTTGAGAATGGCCCCGGCAAAACCGACATGAGCGGCAACGTACACCATGCATACGCCCGTGAGGGAATCGTACCCCATGGATATCGCCAAAGGAACGATGATAATAACGAAAGCCAGTGTTTCCTCGCTCATGCCGAATATGGCACCGAAACTACTAAAAAGTAGCATAACCATCGTGATAATAATATTGTTTACACCTAGTTTGCGTATAATCCCGATGTGTTCCAGTTTTCGCGTGGAACGCAGGAAAGAGAAAATCCCCACGTCGATTGCCTTACTGTTGTTCATGATCCAGAAAGCTCCGCCGATGATCAATATAAACGCGATAATACCCGCCTGCTTCTCGAACCCGTTGAAGAGTGCGGAGAATACTTGCCATGTCTGCGGGCTCTTGGCAACCTCATGAAATGAATCGTTCACGATAACCGTGCGTTCCACGCCGTTTACATCGACGGTTTCCCGCGCGTATTCACCCCCCGGAATAATCCATGTCAGGATAGCACAGATGATAATAATCGAGAATACAATAGTGTAAGTGTGCGGAACTTTCTTTAGCATAAGTGGTATTTTTGATTGAGGTTTCAAACATACAAAAAAAAGAGAAGATTTTAATTATTTTTGCGGTAGGATAATAAACAAGTAGATGATAACAGAAGAAAAGCAAGATAAAGTATTCACCCGGGATTTTTTCCGGAAGGTGGGGAAAGCGATACATGATTATCACTTGATTGGTGACGGGGATCGGGTACTCGTGGGCATATCCGGGGGAAAAGATTCCTTGGCGTTGTTGGAGGTATTGGCGATGCGGGCAAAGGATCCGAAGCAGGATTACACGGTGATAGCCGCCCATATTGCCGTCGAGGATGTGTCATACGAGGTGGATAGCGATTACTTGCGAGCCTTTTGTGAACGCTTGGGTGTGGAATACGTGTATCGGACAATTCGGTTGGATATGACTGTAAACCCGAAGAAACCTGCTTGTTTCGTGTGTTCGTGGCATCGGCGTAAAATGCTTTTCGATATTGCCAAGGAATACGACTGTAAAAAACTGGCTCTCGGGCATCATCGGGATGACGCGGTGGAAAGCCTTATGATGAGCATGATTTTTAACGGAACGATTTGCAGTATGCCGCCCCGGTTGGAGATGTTCAAGAATACTTTCACGTTGATTCGTCCGTTAATTTATCTTTCCAATGACGAGACTTTGCGCTATGCCGAAATGCGACAGTTCAAGAAACAAAAGAAGCATTGTCCTCACGAGAAAGCGACAAATCGGAATGCGGTGAGTAAATTGATTGACCGGATGGAAGCCGTATCTCCTCATGCCCGGAGTAATCTTTTTGCCTCGATGCGGAATATACGTGAGGAATATCTTCCTTGAGCATTTGGGGTGATAGACTTTCTATCAGATATATATGACGTTTTTTTTGTTTATAAAATATTTGCGGGGAAAAATTGTTTAATTCAAAAAAAGGTCATAAATTTGTCATCAGGAGGTGAGGAATTCTGAACGAATGGAATTCTTTACTAGATAAAGGCACTTATTGGAGGATAAGTGTCATTTATTTTTTTATATACGAATTTAAGATTTTAATATTATATGCTATGACAAAGAAGGTATCTTATGTAACTAAAGAAGGGCTGAAAAAATTGCAGGAAGAGCTGGACAATCTGCAAAACGTGGAGCGCCCTAGAATCTCCAAAGCAATCGGTGAAGCCATTGAAAAGGGAGATATCTCCGAGAATGCAGAGTATGACGCGGCGAAGGATGCTCAAGGTATGCTTGAGGCAAAGATTGCGCAGCTTCAAGATACAATTGCCAGTTGCCGGATTATCGACGAATCCCAAATCGACACCTCAAAAGTGCAGATTTTGAACAAGGTGACTATCAAGAATATGAAGACAAAAGCGACAATGACTTATATGTTGGTGTCCGAGAGTGAGGCTGACTTTAAGGCAGGGAAATTGTCTATCACGACTCCTATTGCGAAGGCTCTGATCGGCAAAAAGCTGGGTGATAAAGTTGAAGTACAAGTGCCGGCAGGAATGATGGAATTCGAGATAATGGACATCTCAATTTAATTGAAAATTAAAAATGAGCGAGAGAATTTGTGTGTGTGAAATCTAAAATCATAAATCTAAAATCGTAAATTAATACATGGCTTCAATTTTCACGAAGATTATAAATGGTGAGATCCCGTCATATAAGGTGGCGGAGGACGAGAACTATTACGCGTTTTTGGATATTGCGCCGATGCAAAAAGGGCACACGTTAGTGGTGCCGAAAAGAGAAGAAGATTATATCTTCGACTTGACAGATGATGAATTAGCGGGTTTGATGGTATTTGCCAAAAAAGTGGCAAAAGCTATCGAGAAAAGTGTACCGTGCAAGCGCGTTGGTATTGGTGTGTTAGGGTTGGATGTCCCACATGCTCACGTGCATCTGGTTCCATTAGTGGAGGGAAACGAATTGAATTTCAGTAACCCGAAGAAACAATTTCCGAAAGAGGAAATGGAAGCTTGTGCCAAGTTGATTCATAGTAACTTGTAACATTATTAGACAATTTATTATCGGGGACGCATTTAAACGTCCCTTTTTTTGTAAAATGGAAAAGAAAAAGTTATATAACGCCTACGAGCAACACGAGGGATACAATTGTTTCGGCTGTGCGTCCGGTAACGAGCATGGGTTGCGATGCGAATTCTACGAGGAGGGGGAGTATATTACTTGCTACTGGACTCCCCGTCCCGAGTTTCAAGGATTTTTTCATGTTTTGCATGGAGGAATCCAAGCTACTTTAGCGGATGAGATTGCCTGCTGGAACATTTTCGCCAAGGTACAGAGTGCGGGAGTTACTATCGCACTGGATATGAAATATCGTTCAACCGTGTACACGGACCGGGGCGAAATTTTCATGCGCTCCCGTATCGTGGAACAGAATGCCCGTGTTGCCAAAATGCATGTCGAGATATTCAATGCCGACGGCTCCTTGGGAAGTGAAGCGGAAGTTACTTATCGGATTTTTCCTGAAAACGTGGCCAAAGAGCGTCTTGGGTGGACGGGTATTGAGGCTTTTCATCAAAATTAATTTTATATAGGGAAAATATGAAGTATAAAAACGTGGTTTGGGATTGGAACGGGACATTGTTGGATGACGTGAAGATTAGTGTAAATACGATTAACCGGATGTTGAGAAAAAAACGGTTGAATGAACTGACCGTGGAGGAATATAAATCCATATTCGGTTTTCCGGTGAAGGACTATTACGAGGGAATCGGTTTCGATTTCAAACATGATGATTGGGAAACTGTTTCTCTTGATTTTGTCGACACTTACGAGGAGTTGGCAAAAGATGTCGTGTTGACTCCGGGGGTAGTATCTGTATTATCGGGATTGAAAGAAATGGGTGTACGGCAATATATATTGTCGGCTTTGCAGGAAAACTTATTGGAAGATATGCTGGAACGTTTCGGTATCCGCGATTATTTCGAGGGTGTGTGCGGGTCAGATAATATTTATGCTGACGGTAAGATTGCCAGAGGTGAAAGAATGTTGGACGTGTATCCGATAGAGCCCCGTGAAACTTTAATGGTGGGAGATACGCTACATGACGCGGAAGTTGCCGAGGCACTAGGCTTTAATATCAGGCTGTACGCCGGAGGGCACAATAGCGCTGAACGTTTGCGAGAAAAAGGAATTGTATTGGAACGGATGGATATGTTGTTACACGAAGTTCGATAATTGAAATGAAAAAGCCTATAAAGTCAGACTGAGTTCTTTTGACTTTATAGGCTTTTAATCTGTTTTTTATTTCCCCTCTAATGCTCTGTTCAGAGAGAACAACAACATCCGGTAATGTTCCCGTGTTTCTCCTGTCGATGTGGGGATTTTACTTTCAAGTAGCGTTTTCACTTTATTTGCCATGGTAAACAAATACTGCTTGGAATTGTCAATCGCTTCTACATCCACCTCGTCTTGCCAGTTATAGCCATAACCAATGCCGTGCAGGCGTAGCTGTTCGGCAACGAAGCTGTCCCCGTGCTCCCGTTCCATAGACTTCAACGTTTTGTAGAATTTCCGAACCATACCCGATTCGTCCAGCCCATAGTTCTTCAACTCGTCCAGAGAGGTCAGGAAAAATTTCCCTTTCTTTTTCATGCTATTCCCGACAACATCATTGATCATCACGATAGCGTTCGTTTGCAGCAATTTATCCCCGTTCGTCAACGCTTTTTCCCGGATGGTATTTTCCCATATCCCGTTATACAAGTCGTCGAAATACGCTTTCAACGTGTAAGGATCGTCCGACACGTGGGCAGAAAGAATTACCCGTTGATAAGAGGACAGCAGACTTTGAGCAAGCACCGATCTCACGACATCCGCCTCGCTGATCCGAAGGGTCAACTTCTTGCTCAACGGTTTATTGTACAGCCAGTCGCAATCCCGGAATTGTTTCAACGCCCATTGTAAAGAAGCTTTTTGCACTTCTTTCGGCACGGAACGGTAACGGTCACCCGGGGTTCCCTCTTTCACGTCAGTCAAGTAAATACCACCCACGTTATACATCACGTTCGTGATATACCGGTAATATTGTTCCATCAACTGTTCCAACAATTGTTGCTTGTGCGAGCCGTCCGGGTCATCTGCGATCCACTCGTCCATGTGGGATAAAATATATTTCAGGTTACGGATGCCGTAATCTCCCGCCTTCATCGGGTCATCGCCCAAATCTTCCTCGATAGCACTCGGGTCATAGCGTTCCAGTAATTGTTGCCGTCCGTAACGGTAGCACGGGTCTCCGGCTTTCTCGTCGAGCCATGATTCGAGTACGGGGACTTCCTCCTGTGCCGTGCGGGCTTCCGGTATCGGTTGGTATGCCCAGCGGATTAGGAATTCGTCATAAATTCCCAAGTCGGGAGGTGTAAGTTTCACGCCTTTATCCCCCGGTTGTGCCACGTAATTGTAACGCGCGTAGTCCATGATGGAAGGAGTGGTCCCGTATTTTTGCGTGAACGTGACGGAACGCAACGAGTCCACCGGATAGGCAGTCGATGCGGCCATGTTGTGCATGAACCCGAGGCAGTGTCCCACCTCGTGTGCTACCACGTAAGCGATAGACTCTTTCACGATCTCATCCGGCATCTTCTTGTCGCGTACGGACGGGTCTATTTGTGCTGTCTGGATAAAACGCCATTGGTTGATCAATTGAATCACGTTGTTGTACACCAGTACCGATGCGTTCACGATCTCTCCGGTTGTCGGGTCTATCCACGAGGGGCCCATGGCATTGGCTGTGGTTGACGGTATATACCGGATACAGGAATATTTCAAGTTATCCGGATCGAAATTCGGGTCATCTTTCGGGAAGTCCAATGCCCGCACTGCGTTCTTGAACCCGATTTTCTCGAAAGCCTTATTCCAGCGTTCCGTTCCTTCCTTTATCGGCTGTTTCCACAATTCGGGAAACGCATCATCCACGTAAAACACGATCGGTTTCACGGGTTCAACCAATTCTCCCCTTGCATACGCTTCAGCATCTTTCGGTTCCAATCGCCAGCGGTGGATCATGGAATAAATCCCCACTTCGTCTTGTTCCGTCGAGAAATGTTGTTTGTCTGTCAGGAATATCCCGATACGGGTATCGGCGATACGGGGACGCATTTTCTCTTCCGGCAACAATAGCAGGGTACGGGTAACTTGTATACTCGTGGGCTCGTCCGCGCGTATCGTGAAAATACCGAATACCGTCATGGTCACCTTGTAGGCTAAGTCCGTCTTTATCGTGGCGTTATCCTCGAAAGCTTTGATTTCCCGCAGGGCTTCTCCCTCGCTGTTAGGACTGGATTTGATAGAGATAAATCCACCGTAACTCTTGGGTAAAGAGGGTAACATATCATTATGGCGGGCAAAGAAATCCGTCACGTCGAACACCACGGCGGTGCTGTCGTTATTATACGTTTCGATTTTAAATCTTTTCAATACCGGATCGGTAAGACTCCGCTCCAATGCGATCTTCATCCCCTCTTCCCGCTCATTATAGGTTGCCTTGGTATTAACCCTCCTCAGGTAGATAGAGCTGTCTGTTCGCGTAAATTTCACGTGCAGCGGGTCTTCCGGCTTGTAACCGACTTCACAAAGCAGGTTGTCGCTGGCACTGGTTAACGTGGAGGCCAGTAACATATCCCGTCCAAGGTACACCACGGGTAACTCGATATAGAGTTTTCCCCCTACCTTATGCAGGGAGATAAAATCTCCTTTTGCCGTTACGCGCCCGGCTTTCTGTACCAGTTTGTCATATTTACTGGTTTTTACTACTTCTTTTTCTTTCTTTTTCCTGTCTGCTGCGTTCATCTCTCCAAAAGAAAGTAAGAATAAACCGGAGAGTAGCGCCGAAACAATCTGTGTTGTTATTTGTTTCATATTATTCAATATAATCTAAAATATTTGTTTGTCTTGCGTTATTCTTTCACTTTTGCAAAACGGAATACTAGAGGGAACATTTCCATATCACCTTCAAACATTTCGTAGGTATCATACAAAAATTCGATAGGCTCATATTGCAGTATTCTGATCTCCAATACCTCACCGCCTTCCACGAGACGCATACCTATGGTGGTTTCTTCTTCTTTTACTTGGTTGGGTGAGAAATGAAGATTCACCTTATCACATCTGACAGAAGTAACTAAAGCTAGATCGGTAAGTGTTTCCCATAAATATTCCTCCCCTGTGGAACCGATATGGATTTCTGTGTCCCTGAAATAATTCCGTAAATCACCTGTCATGTGTACTTTTATCATATCCATTCCGTCTTCCGTAACAAATTCCAGAATATCCGTCGCAGAATTATTGGTGGGTAGGGCAGTCAGATCGTCCGGGAAATCTCCTCCAACGAGCATTTCCATATAATCTTGACACATGAAAGCGGAATAAGTCCATTTCCCGGCTAATTTATTCATGGAGAGCGGGCCTACTATGGGAATTTCCATTTCGTTATAATTCCCGAAGTAGAAACTTTCGTCCGGTAGGGTCAGAGCTAACTCGAGTCGGTCGTGCCCTTCTTCTACCAGTAGATAACGGACTTTGATCTCTGCTTTGTCTTCGCCCGGCTTTATCACGAATGCATGCACGTCACCCTCTATCTCGTAATGGACTCCTGCTTCCGCCGTGGTCCCGTTGCCAATCACGAACGGGATTGAAAGAGGTTCGGTAGAATTGTATTTACCCGTGACGGCTCCGGCCACGGTTACTTTCACGATAAGTTCGTCTTCTAATTCCCGCCAATCTCTCTCGAATGAAATAATCATTTGTTCTTTGGTTTCAATCGGGATAATGACAACTCTTTTATCGCCCAATTGAAATCCCGCCACGGGTTCCAGTTCTAAACGGATTTCCCTGTCCTCGTTGTAATTTTCTTTCGGCTGGATTTGTATTTTTGCTCTATCTTGTCCGGCTTCCAGTACAAACTCGTCTGCGCTCAGTTCGTAATCTTCCCCTCTGACAGCTGAGCCTCCAACCGTGAATTTAACCACTGTTTGTTCCTCCACGGCACCATCGGCTCTCAATTCCACTTCAAGAGCGCCGTTCGCCTGTAATATATAAATTGATCTACCGAAAGACAATGATGCATCGTCATTATTATCGTCATGACAAGAGAGCATCCCGTATGTTAGTAGAGTCAATAAAAATATCCATATATTTTTCATGATATTTTATTTTTCTGTTAAATACTATCGTATTGCGTTATTGTATTCTTCTTTTCTCTCTTTGATGATTTCTCGGTCAGCCTCTGTCAGTACCTTACCTTTCGGCAATATATACCGGGAAGTAACCAAGCCTTCTTTGGGAGGAAGATCGTCCGTGTCATTGCATCCGGTCAAACCGAAGAACAAACATATGGCCAGTATAAATAATATTTTTTTCATGATTACTTTATTTTTGATTGTACACTTAATCTTCGTACCCTTCATTTTGAATCAGGTCGGGTAGTAATTCTATATCTTTTTTCGGGAGGGGAGCCGTGTAGAGATATTTACTGGTAATATATTTTTTCCCTTCTGCGGTTCCCCAGAACTCCGGTCGTCCGTTACGTTTTAGTTCAAACCACCGGTCTCCTTCCATGAACAATTCCTTGCGGCGTTCGGAAAGGATCACTCGCATCAGTTTGGATAGCGTCTTTCCGGTAGCATTAACTTGGATAAGGTCATTGTCTCCGATTTCCGGCAAATTGTCTTTCGTGTAGGCTACATAGTTCTCTATACGTTTGGAACGCAATAAATTCAAATATTCCAAAGCGTGGGATTCATCCTCTTGGTGCAAGTAACTCTCTGCCAGCATCAGACACATCTCTGCACTTCGTACATTGGCGCACACGTTTTTTTGAGCCAGACGTTGTTTGTTAAATGACAGTTCGTAACGGATATCCTGTTTTCCGTCCGTGAATAATTCCACGAGTTCTTTGCTCACCGGGCGATATTTGCGGTCTTCTAGTGCGAAACCGTATGTCATATCGGATACTCCCATTCCTCCTACTGTATAAGAACGGATGAGAACGTTTCCTTTTTTCTCGTTTTTACTTTGAATCATATCCACGTATGCCTGTCCTGCCAGTAAGGGGTATTTTTCAAGTAATTCTTGTGCCAAGGGAATTACCTTGTCCCATTTCTGGGCCCAGAAATAAAGTTTTGCCAAGTAGGCTTTTGCCACGTCAGACGTGAAAATCCAAACTTCATCTTTAACGTTGTAATCTATAGCCGCTAAAAGATCTTTTTCTATAAATTCGAAAGTTTTTGTCCAGCTTGACCGTAACGGGCGTTCTTCCATATCAAAACTTTCGACTAGCGGTAATCCGAGTAACTCGTTTTCGCGAGATTTGTCATATGGTTCACAGAAAGTGCGCAGCAGATTGTAGTAACATACCGAACGGAGACAATATGCCGTGCCTAACACGTTTTTTTCTAATGTTTCATTTCCGTCGTTTAAATTGTCAATGACAATGTTACAATCACGAATATACCCGTACAAGTATTCATATCCGTCAGAGATGTCGTTCAGTCCGTCTCCCACGTAGGTTTTTAGGGCTCCTCCTTGCGGGTAAAAAGTCAGTTTAGCATCTAGGTTATCAGAGTACATTTCGTAATCCAGAATAGATTTAGCATCTCCTAGAATGTAGTTTTCCATGGCTCCTTCGACACGATTCAAGTGGAGCTCAAGCATTGCCCGAAATTCTTCGGCAGTCTTTGGCAATATCTTTCCCTTCGGTTTCACGTCCAAATATTCCTTGCACGAGAAACAAATGAATGTAAGGAAAGCGATGATGTATATATTATACTTTTTCATTTTTCTCGAAATTTAATTGTTCTGAAGCTTGTATTAAAATCCCAAGTTTAATCCAAAAGTGACAGATCTTGTCAAAGGATAAGTTGTCGTTGGGGTTTCCGGGTCTATTCCCGAGTAATTCGTGAACGTGAAGAAATTATTCAAGGTTAAGGCAAAACTCAATGACGAGATCCTTAATTTTCTTGTCACGTTCTCAGGTAAAGTGTATCCTAGCGTGATGTCTCGAATTCGGGCAAATGCCACGTTTTCAAGATAAACTCCCCGGGTGACTTCCGTGTCGGTTACGTTATAATAATTCAGATTTAACGGTTCACCGTGATAGTCAATAATCCGGGGGTATTTTACTCCTGTCCTGTTAGTTTTGGTCCAGCGGTTCGTGGCATCTTTTTTCACGTTAAGATGATTTCGGTATAAATCGTTGTAATATGTTTGTTGCGATTCTCCGCTGCCCGTTAATGCTTGGTAGCTTGCCGGGGATTTCAAGTCTTCCCGGATTTTGGCGTCAAGCACGAAAGTTCCACCGATACTTAATGACAGGTTTTTGTATGCACATCGCAGGTTAAATCCTCCTGTGTAAGGAGCATTTTTTGTTCCGGCGTAAAAAAGGTAATTATCCGCATCATGTAAATCGGAGCCTTTATTGATAATGGCATCCGGACGTAATTTGAAGATGTACAATCCGGTTTCAGGATCAATCTCTTCCACTTTGCCCACGAAAATAGAATTGAGCGGGAAACCTTCACACAGATTCCCGTCCACGTATCCGTTCGGGGATTTGTAGTCAAGTACCTTATTCCGGTTCCAAGCGATGTTTCCGGAGAGGCGTACTTTTACGTCTTTTGTATCCATGATTAAAAAATTCAATGTGGCTTCAAGACCTTTATTTTCGATCACGGATGTATTATATCCTTGTTGCGTGAAACCTGTTGAACTTAATACCCGCACGGCTGTCACGACATCTTTACTCTTTCGGTAATATCCTTCCACGAGACCGGTGATCCGATCATCCAGTAAACCGAAATCAAGGGCTGCTTTTATGTCCCGTGTCTTTTCCCAGCGTAGATTAGGGTTCGGGGCGTTGGCAACTCTTCCCATGCGTAACATTTCATTTCCATACTTGCGGTATTCCTTGTCATAAGACATAATCAAACGGGGACTGTAAGTTTTGCTGATATTTCCGGTATACCCCCCCGCTACACGGAGAGTCATTCGGCTCACGATAGGTCTTAAGGATTGCATGAAATTCTCTTCTCCCAAGTGCCATGCAAACCCCAGTGACCACGTGGGATTGAATTGCTGGTCATTACCGAAATTGTTTGACCCGTCCGTGCGGAACGAGAAACTGGTCACGTACTTCTGCTTGAAATTATAGTCCAGAGAAGCGAAGAATGAGGCGAAACGATTTTCCTCCTCCGTCTGTCCGGATAAACCGTCCACGATCTGGGCGAATATTTCCATCTGGGAATAGTCAATTTTGTCGCCTGTTACCGGTTTTGATGGTAACGGGATAGAAGAATTTCCTGTTACAGGATCGTAACCGTAGCGTTTTTCAAAGATACTTTTCGCCAAATCTCCACGTATCTCTGCACCTCCGAACGCCACCAGTTGGTGGTTTATGCCCAAGCGGGCAGTGTAACTCAAGTATCCCCGGGCGGAATAATTCGTGTTATTGGCGGATGTTTGATAAATTGATCCGTATGTTTTGTCTTTCTTGCTTTGATCAAAGGACAAACGGTCGTTATAGGCAGCGTATGTATCAGGACCGTTTATGTTGTCGGTCTTGTAGTTCGCGAAACCGTATGAAAACAAACCGTTAAATTTTAATCCCTCGATAATCGTGTATTCCAAGTTGAAACGAACCGTTGTGGCAAAATTATTCGCTTCACTGGAAGTTTCATTTAATTCTCTTAAAACGTTCAACCCGTTAGGTGGTAAGTTATTCCAATCCCTGCCGTTTATTTTGGACAAATTGCCATAAGTGAAATCAGCCCGATAACTGCCGTCCTCGTTATAAGGAGATTCATAAGGATTTGCGAAGTATGCATACCGGAAAAGATCCACTGTCCCGGAATATCCTTTGTATTTTTGTTGTGATAGATCGAGTCCGATTTCCATCTTTAAACGCTCACTGGGAGTAAGTGAAAGTTTGGTGTTTAACGTGTATCGGTCATAACCGGTTTTCTTAACCAAACCGTTATCTTTCGTGTATCCGAGGGAGGCGTAATACGCGACTTTGGGTGCACCCCCGGAGAGGGAAAGGTGGTGGCTTGTAGACACAGAATTCCTGAATAGTTCGTTGAACCAGTCCGTTGAATGTTTTCCCAGTTCTGCAATGTAAGCATCTTGTTCTTCTTTTGACATGGGTTCAAAGCCTTCTTCGTCCCAATACTTGTTATTTTTGCCTAATTTGCCGGCTCTTAACATCCCCACAATCCCGACAACAGGATATCTTTGTTCACCGGAATTGAAACGCTCTGCGGCAAATTCATCCCACAATTCTTGTTCCCATGCCAGTTTCTCGGGAGCATTCATTAAGTTGGGGTCATGTTGCGGTTTCAAACCCACGGAGATATTGGCGGCGTAATTTACTTGCATTTTCCCGATTTTCCCTTTCTTGGTTGTCACCACGATAACTCCTCCGGCTGCTCTTGAACCGTAAATTGCGGTAGCGGAAGCATCTTTCAGAATCGTGATGTTTTCAATATCATTCGGGTTTACTCCTCCGATACCATTCACGAAAATATCATTAAAATCTCCCGTTTTGATTTGGCTGGTTTTGTTTGTCGGGAAATTCCATTGCATCGGAACCCCGTCAATCACCCATAAAGGTTCTGCATCACCGCTTAACGTGTTTGTTCCTCGAATCCGAATTCGTGAAGTTTCTCCCGGGCGTCCGGATATGGCCATCACGCTGACTCCGGCTACTTGACCTTGTAGTAGATTATCAATACTTGGGTTTGCTTTATTGGCAAATATTTCCATCGGGACTACTGCGACGGATCCCGTGGCCTGTCGTTTCGTTGTTACTTGAAACCCGGTTACAACAATCTCATCCAGTTCGTCGGATTTTGTTTTCATCGTGATGTTTAATTCTTGGGAATCTTTAGGAATATCCATTTCAAGAGTTTCCATCCCGATAAATGAGAATAATAACTGAGTTACTCCTCCCGGGACATT
>QWCH01001131.1_pt1 | contig 43206 bp, 33 predicted proteins | sample 1972671 | NCBI WGS metagenome assembly QWCH01 (sample SAMN09866713, study PRJNA288562) | Human gut metagenome isolate term3_stool, whole genome shotgun sequencing... | isolation source: gut | host: Homo sapiens | place: USA: California
GCTATCGTGCATAAGCCGGACTTGGTAGTGTTTGACGAGCCGACGAACGGGTTGGACCCCAACCAGATTCTGGAGATTCGGGGTTTAATAAAAAATATAGCGAAGGAACGGACGGTGATTTTATCCACTCATATTCTTTCGGAGGTGCAAGCCACGTGCGATTATATATTGATGATAGAACAGGGAAAACTTGTTTTTAGCGGGAGTGTGAATGACTTTAATAATTACATTACCCCGAACACGCTTTTTGTTTCTTTGGCGGATGCTCCTGCCACGGAAGTTTTAGCTGCCATCGAGGGGGTGAAGCGAGTTGATGAATTGGGCGGACACCAGTATCGTATTTATTTTACTGATGCCCAAGAGGTGACGGATCGTTTGGTGGATTTAAGCACGGAAAATCATTGGCGATTGATGGAGATCCGGAAGGAAAAGAGTTCGTTGGACACGATATTTGCGGAGTTGTCGAACAAGGCGAAAAGCTAGGGTTTAAGAATGGATTTTTGATTATTAAAGTGTGATAATATGAAGATTATATTGAAAATAGCGAGAACGGAATTGCAGATGCTGTTTTACTCGCCGATAGCGTTGTTGTTGTTGTTGTGTTTCATTATACAAACCGGTTTGAAATTCACGAGTGTTTACCAAGAGTTTATGTTTCACATGGAGAATTACGGGAGTCTTTATAAGGCTTCGTCTTGGTTGTTCGTGAGTAACTATGGACAAATAGGGTTGTGGTACATAATACAAAACTTCCTGTATCTTTATATCCCGTTGTTGACGATGGGTATTGTCAGTAAAGAGTTGAATAGCGGTTCGATTAAGTTGTTGTATGCGGCGCCTATCAGTAATGTCCAGATTATTTTGGGAAAATTTTTGTCGTTAGTTGTTTATTCCGCCATATTGACGGGGATTTTGGCGATATACGTGGTGTATGCGTGGTGTACGATTGAGAATTTTGAAGCGGCTTGGGTTTTGACAGGACTTCTGGGGTTATTCATGTTGATGTGCACGTATATGGCTGTGGGAATTTTTGTTTCCTGCTTGACGTCTTACCAGATCATCGCGGCAGTGGGTACTTTTATGGTATTGATGTTGCTCGGGATGGTTAGCAGTTTTGGACAACATTACGATTTCGTTCGCGACGTGACTTATTGGTTGAGTATTAACGGTCGGGTTTCCACGTTTATCCAAGGAATGCTTTGTAGCGAAGATATTCTGTATTTCCCGGTAATCACCGCCATGTTTTTGGCTTTGACGATTATCCGGTTGGATGCTATCCGCCAGAAACAAAAATTCACTAAAGTAGTAAGTAAATACGTGACCGTCGTGTTGACCGTGTGCGTGGTTGCTTATGTTTCTTCGCAACCGATGTTCTGGGGGTATTATGATACTACTGCAACGAAAGAGAATACGTTGACTCCTGTTTCACAGGAAATTATAGATAAATTGGACGGAGGGATGAAGATCACTTCGTACGTGAACGTGCTGGATCCTCATTATGCCAGTAATTATGCTTATCCCGGTTTTATTATTTATAACCAACGTTTTTTCCGTATGTACACGAAGTTTAAACCGGAGGTGAAGTTGGACGTGGTGTATTATTATGCTGACACGGAGGAGACTACTTTGGGCGGACAATATGCGGGTATGAGTGCTTGGGAAAAAGCAAAGGTGATTTGTGAAATGACCGGTATGGACAGTTGTAGGCTGAAGACCAAAGAGGAGGTGGATCAAATGGTGGATTTGTCGGAAGAGGGATATATGTTTATCAGACAAATTGAACGGGAGAATGGTCAGAAAGAGTGGTTACGTAATTATGAAGGGGGATTTTTCCCCGGAGAAGGCGAGATAACCGTTGCTTTAAAACGAATGGTGATGCCTTTGCCTAAAATCGGTTTTGTTACCGGACATAACGAACGGGATATTGCAGACCCGGGACCTCGCGGATATAATCGCGTATCGGGAGATAAACACGTGATGTCTTCCGTTTGGAATCAAGGATTTGATGTAGAGGAGGTCACGTTGCGGAAGCGGATACCGGAGGATATTGTGATTGTCGTTATCCCGGATCCCAAGGTGGCATTCACCCCCGAAGAGGAAGTGGTGTTGCAAGAGTATATCGACCGGGGAGGAAATCTTTTTGTTTTAGGAGAACCTCGTAACCGGGAGGTGTTGAATCCCGCATTGAGAAAGTTTTTCGGATTGGAGTTGACTCCGGTGTTGGTTGGTGGTGCTTTGCAGTTCAAGACATCTTCACCGGATGTGCTGGGGTGTTTGCCGACGGAATGGGCAAAGACGAACTTGCCTGATTTGCGTAGGACTTACGAGTTGGCAATGTTGGGTACATCGGGAGTGGAGTCGGTGGAAGACAAGGGATTTGAATTGCATCCTATCACCGAAACCGATTCGCGTTCAGACTATTGGACAGAGGTGGAAACGACGGATTACGTGGATGATACCGTGCGGTTTAATCCGGCGGCAGGAGAGGTTTCGAAGCGATTTGTCACGGTGATGGGATTGACCCGTCAGGTGGGCGAGAAGGAACAAAGAATTATTATATCCGGAGACGCGGATGTGCTTTCGAATAACGCATTTATTGTTAACACGGGGCTTCGGAGTATAAACGGTACTTTGATGCTTGGCGGCTGTTACTGGATGTCGGAAGGTCTGGCTCCTATCGATGTAAGTCGACCGATGACTACCGACAACAAGGTGGACGTGAGCGTGTCCGGTCTGACATATATCAAGTGGGGCTTTTTGGGAGTCTTCCCGTTGCTGGTGTTGGGCATAGCTGTTTATCAATGGATACGTAGAAGAGGAAGATAATATAAGGTGTAATCATTACAAAAGATAGTTATGGAAGAAGCGATTATAAAAGTAGAGCATTTGTCTCATCGTTACAGTATTCAATGGGCTGTTCGGGATGTTAGTTTTGAGATACCTCAACGGGGAATATACGGGTTGTTGGGTTCCAATGGAGCCGGTAAGTCGACATTGATGAATATTATTTGTGGGGTGATCAAGCAGACGGAAGGGGATGTGTTTGTCAAGGGGGTGAATATTCGGGAAAATCCGATTGCCTCCAAGCGCCATATCGGATTTTTGCCGCAAAAGCCCCCCTTGTACAAGGATTTGACTGTCGAGGAGTACCTGACATACGCTGCCGATTTGCATTTCGTGCCGGAGAATGAGGTGAAAAAGGCGATCGACGAGGTGTTGGAATTGTGCAGTATTTCACATTTCCGGAAGCGGTTATTGAAGAATCTTTCCGGGGGATACCAGCAACGCGTGGGGATAGCGCAGGCGATCGTGCATAAGCCGGATGTCGTGATTCTTGATGAGCCGACAAATGGTTTGGACCCGAATCAAATCGTGGAGATCCGCCATCTGATAAAGGATATCGCGGAGGAGCGGACGGTGATTCTGTCCACTCATATATTGCCCGAGGTACAGGCTACTTGTGACCATATCCTGATGGTGGAGCTGGGGAAACTGGTGTTTGCGGGTAGTGTGGATGAGTTTGATAATTATATTGTACCCAACACGATACTTCTTTCTTTGGCAAACGCACCTTCGATTGATGTGTTGCGGGGTATAGAGGGTGTTGCCGGGGTAGAGGCTCTTGATAAGGGGGAGTTCAGAATACGCTTTACGGACGCACAGGAGGTGACGGAACGTTTGGTTACCTTAAGTTCCCGGAATCGCTGGCAATTGGTGGAAATTCGGCAGGAAAAGAGTTCATTGGATACGATTTTTGCCGAGTTATCGAAAAAAGCCCGTTAATGTTGGATTTATGATTTTGAATGATAAAAAGATAGATTATGAGAATGATATATAAGATAGCGAAAAAAGAACTGCAAATTCTATTCTATTCGCCTGTAGCTTGGTTTTTGCTGGTGGTTTTTGCCATACAGACGGCCTTGGTGTTTACCGGTAAGTATGAAGAGTTCTTGTTTAAAAATGAATGGCGGGGAGCAGTTCACATGATGGCTTCAGCCGCGAGTTTTAACCGTTTGTGGGGTGCTGTTCTGGAATATCTTTACTATTATATTCCCTTGTTGACGATGGGATTGGTGAGTCGGGAATTGAGTAGCGGTTCGATAAAATTATTGTACTCATCCCCGGTGACGAATAGCCAGATTATCTTGGGGAAATTCTTGTCTATGGTGGCTTACGCGGGGGTGATGTCGGCAATATTATTGGTGTACGTGGTTGTAGGATGGTGTACGATAAAGGATTTCGAGCTTGCATCGGTGTTGACCGGTTGGTTTGGGGTATTTTTACTGACTTGCACTTATGCGGCAGTGGGTATTTTTATATCCAGTCTGACATCTTACCAGTTTGTCGCGGCGGTGGGTACTTTTGTTATGTTGATGTTGTTGAGTATGGTGCCGAACTGGGGGCAGGAATATGATTTAATCCGAGATATCACCTACTGGTTGGGTATCGGTGGTAGAACGGGGACGTTTATCAGTGGTATGATTTGTAGTGAGGATTTATTGTATTTCCCTCTCGTGATAGGTATGTTTTTGACTCTTACAATCGTACGATTGAATGCTGTCCGCCAGAAAGTTCGTTTCGCCATTACTTTCGGAAAGAATGTGGGAGTGGTTTTGTTGACTTGTTTCTTGGGCTATCTTTCTTCCAGACCGAAGTTGATGGCTTATTATGATGCAACCTCTAATAAGCGTAACACGTTGTGCCAGCAAAGCCGGGATATCGTGGACCAACTGGAGGGAGGTTTGACGATAACGGCTTATTCCAATGTATTGAGCTCGTATTATGGTTCTTATTCTTTCCCGCGTTTCGTGCTTCTCAATAGAGAAATTTTTAAACCGTACGAGCGTTTTAAACCGGAGATAAAGTTGAAAACGGTTTTTTATTATGATTCTATAACTCCGGAAGATGACTTGAAGGCTGCCGTGAATTTTAAACTTATGGGAGAGCAGAACCCGGGAGCTTCTTTATGGGAGAGGGCTAAAAAAGTGTGTGAAACTTATCGTACGGATAGTATGAGGCTGAAGAGTCCCGAGGAGATCCGCGAGATGGTAGATTTGACAGGAGAGAGGACTTTTGTCTGGGAAATCGTGCGTGAGAACGGTCAACGGATGTGGTTGCGTTCTTTTGATAGTGATGCTTTCACTCCTTATCCTTACGAAACGGAAACTACCGCGGCGTTAAAACGCTTTTTGATGAAAGTACCGAAAGTCGGGTGTGTGGAAGGGTATGGAATGCGTTCGATATTCGATCGTACCGCCCGGGGATATGCTGTTATAGCCGGAGATAAGAAATTCCGTCAATCTTTGTTAAATCAAGGGTTTGATGCGGTTTCGGTGGATTTAAGCAAAGATATTCCCGAGGATATTGATATTTTAACGATGGCGGATATGAGGGAGAAGTTGTCCCCGGAAGAGGAACAGGTTTTGGCAAGATATATCGAACGAGGAGGAAATTTGTTTATTCTAGGGGAACCCCGGCGCCGGGACGTGATGAATCCTTTTTTATCGAAATATTTCGGTGTTGAATTGACAGATGGTGTTTTGGTGCAATACCGTTGGGAATGGATGAACCCGGACGGTTTGTATTGTAGGGTGACGCCGGAGGCGAAGGAGTTGTCATTTTATTTTGATGAAAAACAAATGTGGTATGTTTTGATGCCGACGGCCGCAGGAATAGAAAAGGTGGCGGATAAAGGATTTAAGTATATGCCTGTTTTGAGGAGCGATACGATTGCCGGTGAAGTTCAGAAAAAAGAACCTCGTCCTTATATCGTTTGGAATGAATTGGGCGAATTGAATTTTGAAGCAGGCTCGGGCGTGCAATATAACCCGGAAGCGGGGGAAGTTGCCAAAGAATACCACACGGCGGTAGCATTAAGCCGGATGGTCGGGGATAAAGAACAGCGAATCATTGTCACGGGGGATGCAGATTGTATCTCGAATGATGAATTGGGGCAGAACCGTTCACCTAATAACGGGAAAATGATCTTGGGAACTTATCATTATCTTTCGTATAACGAGATGCCAATAGAAACCCAAAGGAAGCAGACGACAGATACAACGGTATATTTGAATCGGTTGGGATATAATTTCCTGTATGTCGGATTTCAATTTGTATTCCCGTTATTGTTTTTGGCTGCCGGAGTGTTTGTGTGGTTGAGGAGGAGAGGTAAATAATATAATTTACGATTTATGATTTACGATGGATGAATTCTTGGGATTAGGATATTGTAAATCATAAATCTAAAATCATAAATCTAAAATTGAGAGATGAGTTTTAAAATAGATAAACAAACATTGGACGATCTTGCTATATTCACAACAGGGCGAAGTAAGTCGGTGTACGAGATATTTAACCGGATGCATACGCGGGGTGGAGCGAGGTTGTTGGAGGAGATGTTCCATTATCCGTTGTCGGAGTTGGATGCGATCACGAAGCGTAGTGAAACGATCCGGTATTTTCACGAGAGAGGGATTACGTTTCCTTTTCGGGGGGCGATATTTGATGCTATCGAGTTTTACTTGGGAAATACAGATACCCGGACGCAGCTGATGGCACAGGATAACACGCTGGCAAGGAAAGTGAAGAACGCGGTGGGTTCCGACACGGAGTACACGCAGATTCATAACGGTATCGTGGGGTGTCTGGAGTTGCTGAATACGCTGGAGGATTTTCTGGAATCATCCGGAGAAAACGGTAGCAAAGGGGAAATTGCGGAAGTAAGCTGCGCTTTGAAGGAACTGTTGGTGAATGAAAAATGGGCGTGGTATCGTGACGAGAAAGGAAAGAAAAAGATAGGCTACGAACAAGCGGTAATTTATGACCGGGTATTTCGTTTCGAGGAAGGGGATAAACTGCGTAAGATATTGTATTATATTTATTTGATAGATGTATATATCACTGTTGCGGGTGTTGCCAAGGAACGGGGATTTGTTTTCGCGAAAGCACGTCCGGGAGAGGATAACGTGTTGGCGTTGAAAGGAGTTTTCCATCCGTTCTTGAAGAAGCCGATAGGCAACACGATCAGCGTGGGCAAGAGTGGTAACGTGGTGTTTCTGACGGGAGCGAATATGGCGGGTAAATCGACATTTATGAAGTCGTTCTCGATCGCTTTGTTTTTGGCACACGTGGGTTTTCCCGTTCCGGCGGAGGAGATGGAATTTTCAGTTCGTAACGGGATGTTCACGACGATTAATTTACCGGATAACTTGAGTATGGGGTATAGTCATTTCTATGCCGAAGTGCTGCGGGTGAAGAAGGTGGCGCAGCAGTTGTGCCAAACGAAGAATCTGGTAGTTATTTTTGATGAACTTTTCCGGGGGACAAACGTGAAAGATGCTTACGATGCCACGTTGGCGGTGACGGAAGCTTTCTCTGAGATTCCGGATTGCCTGTTTGTGATTTCGACGCATATCATAGAGGTGGGGCAGGTGTTGCAGGAACGTTGTGACAATATTCGTTTCGTGTATTTACCGACGAAAATGGAGGGGAGTGTACCGGTTTACACTTATCAGCTGGCGGAGGGAATCACGAATGACCGCCACGGTATGATTATTATCAATAACGAGAGAATAATAGAAATAATTAACGGGGAAGGAGGCAAACGATGAGTTTCGAGACAGATAAACAGACGTTGGATGATTTGAATATTCTGGGGAAATACAAGAATAATTCTATTTATAGTCTTTTTGGCGGTACGGTTACCCGGGGAGGAGAGAAATTGTTGGAAAAGATGTTTTTTAATCCTTTGACGGACGCGGGACAGATTAACGAAAGAATATCCGTGTTCCGTTATTTTAGGGATCATGACATTGCTTTCCCGGAAGGTCCGGAAGAATGTGATGTCGTGGAGCAATATATATCGGGAGCGAGCGGAAAGCATTGGGTTTTTACAATGGTACACCTGTGCCGGGAGAAGATGATGGAATTGGTAAGCAATGATCCCCGATTAGGTGTTTGGAGAGATCAGGTGGTGAAAACAATTGTTTTTTTGAAGAAGGCGAAGTTATATCTGGCGGAGCTGGGGAAAGAGATTGCCGGCAATCCTATCGAGAATAAAATAAGAGTCGGGGAAGAATTGTTGCGGGGTAAGGCTTTGACCCGATTGTTCGAGTATGGGATTGAAGAGAAGAAGTTAGGGATGTCGGATTTGTTTTTGTTTGACAAGATTTTGCGGGGTAGTTTGAATAAAGAGTTGGTTGCATTATTGAAGCTGTTTCACGAGATTGATTTGAATACCGTCGTGGGACGGGTGGCACGGGAGAGAAGTCTTTGTTTCCCGGTTGCCTGCGCGGATAGCGAGGTGTCCATGGGAATAAAGGGATTGTTTCATCCCGCTTTGCCGGGTGCGGTATCCAATGATTTGGAGGTTACGAAAAGTAAGAATATCTTTTTCCTGACGGGAGCGAACATGGCGGGTAAATCCACGCTGATGAAATCATTCGGCATAGCGGTTTACATGGCACACATGGGATTTCCTGTGGCGGCAAAAAGCATGGAGTTCACGGTACAGGACGGTATGTACACGTCGATTAATGTTCCGGATAATATTAATTTGGGATACAGCCATTTTTACGCGGAAGTGCTCCGGGTAAAAAAAGTGGCGGAAGAGGTGAGTCAGTCCAAACGTTTGGTTGTGATTTTTGACGAGCTGTTCAAGGGGACGAACGTGAAAGACGCTTTCGATGCCACGCTGGCGGTGACGCAAGCCTTGGCAAAAAGGCGTGCCTGTTCGTTTATGATTTCCACTCATATTATCGAGGTGGGACAAGAACTTGGGAAGACGTGCGACAACGTGACGTTTGCTTATTTGCCGACCGTGATGAAGGGAGCGGTTCCGACTTACACGTATAAGCTGGAAAGTGGAATCACGAGTGACAAGCACGGGATGATTATCATTAATAACGAGCGTATCGTGGAAATTATCCGCTCCAGAGTCGGGTGAATTTAAAGTATGATTTATATGAGATTACATGATATGTATTCGCGCTCAAGAGGCGTGAAAAGGGGATACATGGTGTTTTTAGCGTGTATGTGTATCATTATTTCGAGCGGATGGGACGGATTGGCTCAACAGGAACCGTGGTCATTGCGGGTGTGTATCGAGCATGCCCGTGAGCATAATCTTCAAGTGGAATACGCCCGTGTATCACTGGAAAATGCACGGATAGAATTATCCCGAGGAAAGGCTCAACGATTACCGGCGTTGGATTTTTCAAGTACTCAAGGTTGGGGACATCAAAAGAAGGCGGGTACAAACGGGGTGTTAAAATCAACGAGTGCTTACACGGGCAATTATTCCTTGAATGGAAACATGACGCTTTACGGGGGGCAGAAACTGACGCGTTCCATACGGCAACAGGAGTTGGCGGAAAAAGCTATGACTCAAGAGGTATTCGTGGTTCAGAACAATATCGAGATAGCCGTGACGAAGGCGTACCTTCAAGTCCTGTACGCGAACGAAACGTTGAAGACGGACAGGCAGACGCTGGAGAGTTCGGGGATGCAGCTAGCCCGCTCGAAAGCCTTGCTTGACGCGGGTTCTATCAGTGCAAGTGATTTTTCACAGATGGAATCCCAGTATAGTAGTGATCAGTACCGGGTGGTACAAGCCGAAAATGATTTGGCTTTCTCCAAATTGCAGTTGAAACAATTGCTTGAACTTGAACCGGAAGAGAATTTTGATGTCGTGTTTCCGGAATTGGACGAGGGAAACGTGCTTGTCGCTATTCCCCAATTGGAAGAGGTTTACCGGGAAGCGTTGCGGTTGATGCCCGAAATGAAAAGCCGGCAATTAGATGTTGAATCGGCAATTATCGGGGAGAAGATTGCCCGGGGGGATTACTTGCCAAGTGTTTCACTTGCGGCTTCCGTTTCCACGAATCATGATTCGAAGAGTTCCGGTTCTTATTTCTCGCAGATGGATGATCGTCTGATAGAGAACGTGGGGATAAATATCAGTATCCCGATCACGAACCGGAAGAAAGCCCGTTTGAATGTTTCAAAGGCGAAATTACAAACGGAACAGACCCGATTGGATGAACAGAATACACGGAAAGATTTGTTGCAGACGGTGGAATCTTTGCATCAGGATGTCATTGCCGCCCAGAGTCGGTACGCGGCAGCCAACCAACGGGTAAAATCGGCTTACACGAGCTATCGGCAGGTACAGGAGGAGTTTGATGCCGGGATGAAGAACCCGGTGGATTTGCTGGTGGAGAAGAATAATTACCTGTCCGCGTTGCAGGAACAGATACAGGCGAAGTATCAGGCTGTTCTCGCGTATAAGCTGTTGAATTTTTACAGGAATGAACCGATAGATATTTAAAATGATTGAAGATGAAGAAGATTGTTATTGTAATAATTGTTGTCGTGGGGATTATTTTCCTGTTCTTCTCTTTCCGTCCGGAAGAGAAAAAGGGTGTGTCTTACGATATGTTTGAGGTTAAAAAAGGAGATATTCAAAACACGATCACGGCAACCGGGACGATAGAACCTATCACGCAAGTGGAGGTGGGAACACAAGTTTCCGGGACGATATCCCGTATCCTTGTGGATTATAATTCCGAGGTAAGAAAAGGGCAGCTAATAGCAGAACTGGATAAAACCGTGTTGGAATCGGAATACGAGTCCCAATTGGCTGTACATTATTCCAATCAGAACGAGTATGACTATCAAAAGAAAAATCACGAGCGTCTGGCAGGATTATATGCCAAAAAATTGGTAAGTGATTCTGATTTTGAAACCTCGGAATATCAATATGAAAAAGCCCGACGGGCTTTGGATAGATCCCGTTTCGAGTTGTTGAAAGCGAAAACGAATTTGAACTATTGCATGATTTACTCGCCGATAGACGGGGTGGTTATTTCCCGTGCGGTGGACGAGGGACAGACCGTGGCGGCTTCATTTAATACACCTAAGTTGTTCGTGATTGCCAATGATTTGCGTAAGATGCGCGTTATCGCTGACGTGGATGAGGCTGATATCGGACTGGTGAAAGAGGGACAAGTCGTGATGTTCACGGTGGACGCTTTCCCGGACGAACATTTCGAGGGTTCAGTGACACAAGTGCGTTTGGAACCGATCGTGACGTCGAACGTGGTTACTTACGAGGTGGTGATCGATGCCCCGAATCCCGATTTGAAGTTGAAACCGGGTTTGACTGCCAGTATCACGGTGTTGACACGCGAGAAAAAAGATGTTTTGATGATTCCCTTGCGTGCCCTGCGTTTTCAACCGGAGGACGAGAACGGGCAACCGCTTGTACCCGAGGATACAAAGATGGTGCCCGGTATGAAATCTGTTTGGGTACAGACCACCGAAGGGTTGAAGAGTAAGAATGTACGTACCGGGATATCGGATGGCATTTACACGGAAGTGGTGGAAGGGGTACAGGTCGGGGAACAAGTGATTACGGGGTTACATTTGCCCGGCAAAGCAACTGAAGTCAGTAAATCGAAGCCGGGAAGCAATCCCTTGATGCCTAACATGACAGCGAAACGACCGCGCTAGAGGGGGTGAGTTGAATTAATACGAGTGGACAAGTGGAAGATATAATAAAAATAGAGAATCTTTGTCGGGATTTCGTGGTGGGTACGGAAACGGTGCATGCTTTGCGGGGTGTTTCTTTTTCTATCCGACCGGGTGAGTTCGTGACGATCATGGGAACGAGCGGTTCGGGAAAATCGACTTTGTTGAATGTACTGGGGTGTTTGGATATCCCCACGTCGGGGGAGTATTATCTGGACGGGAAGCCCGTGCGGGAGATGGGGAAAAATGACAGGGCTTCCTACCGGAATTTGAAGATAGGTTTTATATTCCAATCCTACAATCTGTTGCCGAAAACAACGGCGTTGGAAAACGTGGAATTGCCTTTGTTGTACAACCCGTCGGTTTCCAAGCGGGAAAGAAAAGAACGGGCATTGAATGCCTTGAGGGAGGTCGGGTTGGAAAACCGGGTAAACCATCGCTCCAACCAGATGTCCGGGGGACAACAACAACGGGTGGCAATCGCCCGTGCTATGGTGAACGATCCCGTGATTTTGCTAGCTGACGAGGCGACGGGTAATCTGGATTCCCGTACTTCTTACGAGATTTTGGCTTTATTTCAACGCCTGCACGCGGAGGGGAGAACGATCATCTTCGTGACGCATAACCCGGAAATCGCTGAGTTCAGTAGTCGCAATATTTTACTCCGTGACGGTCGGGTTGTCGAGGACAAGAAAAATTCACGAATCGGATCGGCGCGACAAGTGCTGGAGACGTTACCAAAAGAAACTAATTAATTTACGATTTATGAATTACGGTTTACGATTAATAAAAGTGTTGGTTGGGGAGGATGATAATCATAAATCTGAAATCATAAATCATAAATCTAAAATGAATAAATGAATTACGGGAATTTAATAGTTATCGCCTTTCGGGCGTTGAGTAATAATAAATTACGCGGGTTTCTGACGATGTTGGGCATTATTATCGGGGTGAGCTCGGTAATCTCGATGTTGGCGATTGGCGAGGGTTCCAAGCATAGTATCGAGAAACAGATACAGGAACTCGGGGCTAACATGGTGGTCGTCAACCCGACGAATGCCATGGTCGGGGGAATCCGACAGAACGGGGTGATTGTCCAAACTTTGAAGTTGGATGATTACCGGGCAATTATGTCGGAAGTACCTTATCTGGAGAGTTGCTCTCCTTACGTGGTAAAATCCGGTCAAGCTATTTACGGACCGAATAATAAGCCGACTTCAATTTATGGTGTCAACGAGGATTACATGGATATCCGTCGTTTGAGTGTGGATCGCGGTGAAATGTTCAGCGATCAGGATATGAGAAACGCTGCCAAAGTATGCGTGGTGGGGCAGACCATAGTGGATAACCTTTTCAAGAACGGGGAAGACCCTCTCGGTCAGGTCATTCGTTTTGATAAAGTTCCTTTCCGGATCATTGGAGTGTTAGCATCTAAGGGTTATAACTCGATGGGGAGCGATCAGGATGATATTATCGTGGCTCCTTTTACAACGATACAGAAAAGGTTGTTGGCGATTCCTTACATGCACGGGATTTATGTTTCTGTTATTGATGAGAAATACACGGGCAAAATGCTTCAAGAGATCACCGGGGTGTTAAGGCAAACGCATGGAATAGCCGGAGGACAGGAAGACGATTTTACTGTTCGTTCACTTGAAGAAATGAGTACCGTGTTGACGATGGCAACGAAGGTGTTGACGATACTCTTGGCTTGTATCGGTGGTATCTCTTTGCTTGTCGGTGGCATCGGAATCATGAACATCATGTACGTTTCCGTCACCGAGCGCACGAGGGAAATCGGTTTACGAATGTCTATCGGTGCCAAGGGGCGGCATATCTTGTTCCAATTCTTAATTGAGTCAATCATTATCAGTGTTTCGGGTGGAATTATCGGCGTGGGGTTGGGAATCGGTGTTTCATTGGCACTTCGTTCCCTATTGGGATGGCCGATATCCGTGTTACTGTACTCGGTGGTGATATCGTTTCTTGTCTGCACGTTCACGGGTGTTTTCTTCGGTTGGTATCCCGCCCGCAAGGCATCCCGGCTGAACCCGATAGACGCTATCCGTTACGAGTGATAAAAATGTGCGTGCTTTTCTATAAATCATCTTGAACAACAACACAAGATGGAAGGCTGTCCGGAAACGGGCAGCTTTTTTGAATTATAAGTCGGTACTTTTTTGTTTTTGAAGTGTTATAAAAAAGCAAGGCTCGTGAAAGAGACACTTGAGCAAAGTTATGAATTAAAATCGTATGTATGGAAAATCCAATTGTAAAAGTTGAACATTTGTATCATCGTTACACGACACAGTGGGCGATCGAGGACATCAGTTTCGAGATCGACGGCTCCGGTGTAGTGGGTTTGCTGGGCTCGAACGGGGCGGGGAAGTCGACAACGATGAATATTATTTGCGGTGTGTTGAAACAGACTCAAGGGAAGGTATTTATTAACGGGATTGATACGTTGAAACACCCGGTGGCTGCCCGGAAATATATCGGTTTTTTACCACAAAAACCACCCCTCTATCCCGATTTGACGGTGGACGAGTATCTTCGTTTTTGTGCGGAGATTCACTGGATGGACAGGAAAAAGATCAAGACGGCTATCGGGGAAGCGGAGGAACGTTGCGGGATCACGCACATGAAAGACCGCTTGTTGCGTAATCTTTCGGGCGGTTACCAGCAACGCGTGGGTATCGCGCAGGCTATTCTGCACGATCCGAAGTTCGTGGTGCTGGACGAGCCCACGAACGGGTTGGACCCGAATCAGATACTGGAAGTGCGCCAGTTGATCCGGGATATTGCCGAGGAGCGTACCGTGATGCTCTCGACGCATATCTTGTCGGAGGTGCAGGCTACTTGTTCCACGATCAAGATGATTGAACACGGGCGGGTTGTTTTTTCCGGCAGCGTGGATGAATTTGATAGTTATATCGAGCCGAACACGCTTTACGCCACTTTCGATTTGCCCCCTTTGCCGGATGAATTGATGGCGATGCCCGGCATCAGACGGGCGGAAAGCGTGGGAAGTCATGGTGTCCGCCTGACGTATGACGGGGATCGGGATACGATAAAGCTGATTATCCGGGAGAGTGTGGCACGGGGATGGGAAATGACGGAAATTAAGGTCGAGAAAAGCTCGATGGAAGCCGTGTTCGCTAAATTGTCAGGGAAATAATTTAATATGGAGGAAAAATTATGAGAGCAATATACAGGATAGCCCGTTTGGAGTTGTCAAATCTTTTTTATTCGCCGGTAGCGTGGCTTTTACTCGTGCTTTTCGTGTTTATGACAGGTATGGGATTTGCCGATATGATGGAGATGCTGGCAAGGCGGCAAGAATTGGGAAGCAGGGGATTGTACGCGATATCCCGGGTGATATTTTATACCCCCATGGGGGGATTGTGGTCGAGAGTGAGTCAGTTCCTATATTTATTGATGCCTTTGTTGACGATGGGGTTGATTAGTCAGGAATTTAACAGGGGATCTATCAAGTTGCTTTTTTCAGCCCCGATCACGGGCAGGCATATCGTGCTTGGAAAATACTTGGGCATCATGCTGTACGGTTTGTTGATGATGGCATTCCTGTTGGTTTACGTGCTGATAGCCGGATGCCTCGTGGAGTCGTTCGATTGGTCGGCGGTGTTGACGGGTTTGTTGGGATTGTATTTTTTGTTCGGGCTTTACGCGGCTATCGGGCTTTTCATGTCGACGTTGACTACTTACCCGATCGTGGCGGCAATAGGAATGTTTGCCTTGCTGACCTTGCTGAATCTGGTTTCCGGTATCTGGCAGGAATTTACCTTCGTGCGGGAAATCACGTATTGGTTGTCGCTTGGCGGTAGGGCGAGCACGTTTATCAAGGGATTGATTTGCAGTGAAGATATTTTGTATTTCGTGCTTATGAGCGTGATGTTCCTGTGTTTCGCGATATTGAAATTGCAGTTGCGGCGGGAGAGCTGTTCTTTTGCAGGGAAAGCCGCGCGTTATCTCGGGGTGTTTCTCGCGGCGGTTTTCTTGGGGTATCTGACTTCCCGTCCGACGATGAAGTGGTATCATGATTCGACACACACGAAGAGCAATACTTTAACACAAGCGAGTCAGGATATCGTGGCACAGTTGGACGGCGGATTGAAGATAACGACTTACGTGAATCTGTTCGGGAGCATTCACAGCATAACGACGAAAGGTATCAATAGTGATATAGCCCGTTACGAGCGGTATATCCGTTTCAAACCGGAAACCAAACTCGATTATGTCTTTTATTATTACACGGACACGACGACCGAGGCTTTTAAAAAGAGATACCCGGAAAAGACTTTGTACGGGGCGGCTAAGGATGCGGCTAAATTGCAGGGAACCCGGTTGGGAAAATATCTTTCCCCGGAGGAACTGGCTAGAGAAGAGGCGCTAAGAAATATAGATTTAAGTGACGAGGGGTATCGTTTCGTGGCTTTGATCGAACGGGATAACGGGCAAAAAACTTTTCTACGGGTATATGCCGACATGAATCGTCTTCCGGGTGAAACGGAGATTTCCGCGGCGTTGAAACGAATCGCGATGAAGTTGCCTCAAGTGGGTTTCTTGTCGGATCATGGCGCCCGTTCGATTGTCGGGGATAAGAATCGGGATTATTCTTATATGGTTGCCGAGAAAATGTACCGGAAGTCGTTACTGAATCAAGGGTTTGACGTGACTGACGTGAATTTGAAGCGTAACCCGGGGGTGTTGGATAGTTTGGACGTGCTTGTTGTGGCGGAACCTTTGGAACCTTTCACGAACGAAGAGTTGGAAACTTTGTATCGTTACGTGGAAAGCGGGAGGAATCTGGTGATCGCCGGAAAACCGAAGACTTATTCTCATTTGACTCCTTTGATGGAGTATTTAGGATTGAGTTTCGAACCGGGTATTCTGGTGCAACAACAGATTGACGAATATCCCCCGCATTTGTTTCTTTGCCGGGCAACGGAGGAGGCTCAAGAGATATCCCGCCTGTGGAAGAGTCTGTACGTGAACACGAACATGGGACGCCGTCCCGCGTCTCTGGTGATGCCGGGAGCCTTGGCTATCGAGCAGAAAGCGGAGAAGGGTTTCCGTGTAATGCCTTTGTTTCAAGGGCGGGATTCTGCCGCTTGGAATGAATTGGAAACGATCGATTTCGTGAATGACACGGCACGCCTGAACCCGAAAGCGGGAGAGCGTGCCGGGGTGAAAACGACGATGGTCGGATTGGAACGGGAGCATGCCGGGAAACAACAACGGATTATCGTGCTCGGTGATGCCGATTGTTTCAGTATGGGCGAACTGTCCACAACCCGCCGGGGGATATCGTCGGCGAACGGGGACTTGATTATGTCGATGTTCGACTGGCTGTCTTACGAGGAATTACCGGTGGATACTACCCGTCCCGATCCTATTGATAATAAGCTGAACTTGGGTATGGATGCCGGGGGAACCTTGCAAATCGTGTTGAAGTGGGTATTGCCGGCATTGCTTCTTTTGCTGGGAATACTGGTGCTGATCCGAAGGAAGGGGAAATAAGATAAAGTTCATTAAACTATAAAGTCCGTAAAGTTTATAATATCGTGATAAACCTTACGGACTTTTTTGCTTTCTCGGGTGTTTTCGTGTCAAAGATTTTGGTGAAAGGGAAACTTTCTCTATTTTTGGAAAAATATTTATTCCAATAATGAGGTATGACGGGCGTGACATAGCAGAAGAGGATTGGGTTAAAGGATTGAAGGACAATTCAAGTGAGGTTTTCGAACAGGTATTTCGGGAGATGAGTCCCAAATTATACAGGTTCGCTTTAGCCTATACCATGAATGCAGATACGGCAGAAGATATCGTGCAGGATACTTTTATGCGCCTGTGGTCAATGGCTGTTTCTCTGCCGGATGAAACCAATATCAGCAGTTATCTTTATTCTTCCGTGAAAAATTCTTGTCTGAATTATTATAAACATCTCCAAGTGGAAGATTCTAACCGGACGAAACTGACGGAAGCATTGATATACGTCGGTACGCTGGAGTACGAGGATAACAGCGCCTTGTTCGAGAAAGTTCAAGAGTGCCTGCAAAAATTACCCGACCAACAACAAAAAGTATTGGAACTAAAGATATTCCGGAACATGAGTTACAAAGAGATCGCTCGTGAACTTGATATCTCGGAAACATCTGTCCATACCCACGTGAAACGAGCTTACAAATTTATCCGGGAATCCTTGCCGTTACTCTATGCGTTTATGATCTTGAAGGGAACGATTTAATTTTAGATTTATGATTTTAGATTTATGATTGGGGACTGCGCGAGACGTGCGTCTATTCTGTGATTTAGCGATTCTTGATTTTTGTGATTTATATTTGCATACAGAAACTCCGCCGAAAAAGTGTATATTTGTACGAAAACTCCGCCGAGTTTATGTACCAGTCTGATTACCGGAAAGAAAAATGGTTAGTTAATTTGCCTCTATATGCGGTAAGTGAACTTGTCAAGATAGAATAGAAATATCTATATTTTTGTCCGATATTTGCTATTAAATAAAGAAATATCTATATTTGTGGAAAGTTCGAGTTTTTATGGAGAAGGATATTTATGCATATAGTAATCGGGAGATAGCAGCTTCGCTAGGGCGAAGATTTCAGGAATACAGGAAGCGAATGGGATACACGCAGAAGGTTTTGGCTGAAAAGACCGGGATTAGCGTGTTTACGATCAGTTCTTTTGAAAAGGGTACGGGGGTGGGATTGTCACTGACAATATTTATCTCCATGATGCGTGCTATTGAACAGTTAGAGCAAATGGAGGCATTGTTGCCCGATTTGCCGGAGAGTCCGAAAGCACTTTTTGAAAGAGCACAAAAAAGGCATAAGCAATGAAAATGAATGTAGTCAAAGTGATACTCTGGGGACGTACCGTCGGGTATGTTTCGTGGGACAAAAAAAGTCGTCGTGCGTTTTTTCAGTATGATGACGCTTATGTTGCAGACGGTAGGGAGTTAGCTCCGCTGACCATGCCGTTAACAAGTGAACGTACTCGTCGTAATATGGTTTGGCCGGGAAATACAGATAAACTTTATCAGGGACTTCCACCTCTGTTGGCTGATGCTTTGCCTGACCATTGGGGAAATTCTATTTTTAAGGCATGGATGCGGGATAATGACATTCGTAGTTCGGATGTGACACCCGTGGATCAGCTTTCTTTTATTGGTTCTCGTGCTATGGGGGCATTGGAATTTGAACCGGCGCAGGATTTGGGAAGTGATAAAGCTTTTGATGTAGATGTGCAAAAACTTTATGATTTTGCACGAGAAGTACTATCGTCAAGGGAAAAGATTACTTTGACATCAGAATGTTCTGTATTGTGGCAGGAGTTGGTAAAACTTGGAACCTCTCCCGGGGGAAAACGTCCTAAAGCAATCGTGGCGGTTAACCCACGGACAGCCGAGGTAAAATCAGGACAAACTGAAGTGCCGGAAGGTTTTATCCATTATATTCTTAAATATGATGACGGCTCTTCGTTTCCATTTGCTCGAATGGAATATGTTTATTACAGGATGGCTGTGATAGCGGGAATAGAGATGATGCCTTCTATGCTTCGACAATACGAGGGAGTAACGCATTTTCTCACGCAACGTTTCGATCGTGTGGGGAATGAACGTATTCATACCCAAACGTTGGCGGCAATGGCCCCGGGGGCTGATGATTATGATGATTTGTTCGAGGTGATTCGTCGATTACGGTTGCCTTATAAAGATAGTGAACAGCAATTCTTGCGTTTGGTTTTTAATGTTCTAGCCCGAAATGTCGATGATCACTCCAAAAATTTCTCGTTTTGTATGGATAATACCGGAACGTGGCGATTATCCCCGGCTTACGATCTTACCTTTGCGGTTGATACATCGGCTCCGGCGTATGTGAATAGGCATTCATTATTTGTTAATGGAAAGGATGACAAGATAACTATTGCGGACTTGTTGGAAGTAGCTGCCCGAAATGATATCCGAAACCCCAAAGAGTTGATAGAGAGAGTACGTGCCGTGATAGCTGATTTCCCGTCAATAGCTCGTGAAAACGAAATTCCAGACGAGATTATACAAGTACTCCGAAAAGAAATAGGGAATATCTATTAATCCGTTTTTTAATAATAGAAAAAATATTATCTAATTAACTTGTTTGTTATCAATCGTGTAAAGTAATTTTCAATTTTCAACTTTCAATTTTCAATTATTTTTTGTCCCCCATTTTTCCCTAACGTTGTCTTAATAATAAAGACAATGAAAAATCATGGAAATAGATAAAATCAAACGGGTGGTTTCGGGTAAGGCTTCCGAGGAAGAGCGGGAAGACGTGAGAGTCTGGATGGAAGGAGCGGAGGAAAGGAAACGGTTTCTGAAGGATGCGGAAGAGTATTACAGGGGTAAGGTGTTAGGAATCGAGGAGGAATCCCGACGGGTTGAGCGAATGTGGCAGCGGATGGCGTTGCCCCGGAAGAAGCAACGGATGGTTGCTTGGCGGCGGTGGGTTGCCGTGGCGGCGTGTGTGGCAAGCGTTGTAGGTGCGGTCTTGTGGATGGAAACCATAAAGGAAAAAGAAGCGGGAGAGAAAATATTGCCATTGGAAGTGGCACATTCCAAAGGTGTGAAATTGATTTTGCCGGATGGTAGTACTCACGAGATCACGGGAGAGAAAGCTTTGTCCATGAAGATTCCGGGATTCGAGGTGAATATGGAGAGTGCCACCGTTCAGGAAAAACGGGAGATTGATAACGAACAGGTTGCCCCTGTCGTGGAATATAGTGAGATCGTTGTACCCAGAGGGGCAGAATACTCGTTGATCCTTTCGGATGGAACAACTGTAATATTGAATTCAGAAACCCGTATGCGGTTCCCGAATACTTTCACGGGAACGGAACGAAAGATATTTTTAAGCGGAGAGGCTTATTTTGATGTTGTCCGGGATGAAAACCACCCTTTTCTCGTGGAATTTCAAGGCGGGAATATACGTGTGCTAGGGACTCAATTTAACGTGAAAGCGTATATGGGACAAAATACCTTTGCCACCTTGGTTTCCGGAAAAGTGGAGGTTTCATCAGGCCGAGATTCAGTCTTGTTGCAACCCGGAGAGTTGTGCGAAATCGCGACGGCGGATCGTTCGCTTTCGGTACGGGAGGCGGATCTGATGGCGGTATTGGCTTGGAAAAACGGGGAGTTTGTTTTCAAAAATGCTTTGCTGAACCAAGTTATGGACGAGTTGGCACGTTGGTATGATGCAGAGATCGTCTGTGAGTCTTCCGAGTTGCAAGGAATGAGATTTCATATTTATATGGATCGGACGAAAACTTTGGAAGAAGCACTGCAAGTAATTTCAAAAATGGGGGATATTACCTATGAGATAGCGGGAAAGAAAGTTATTATTAAAAAGCGGTAAAAAACGACGAGAGATGTTGGTCCATCTCTCGCGTACAAAGTCGCTGTATATTTCAACAGTCACATTAATTACACAAATCTATGAAAAAACAACAAAATATCAAGGAAGAAACTTGAAAAAGTTTCGAGGTGAAAATTTGAGAGGATTGCTACAATCTACTTCTACAAGTAAATAAGAGAACGGAATAAACGGCGAAAAGGCAAACGAGATGTTGGTCCATCTCCTTGACAATGTCGCTGTATATAAATGTCACATTAATAACAAAAACTTTATGAAAGAAACTCGACAACAACTTCTTAGAAATTTTCTCGGATTGAGAGAAAAATTGTCCAAGTGGAGCGTCTGTCTGTTGCTTTTGTGCTTCACGGGAAGTATAAATCTTCAAGCACAGACGGATAATGCGGTTAAAGTGAATCTGGATGTCCAAAACACATCTTTGATTAAAATTATTGAAAATTTGCGGGTACAGACTCGTTACAATTTCTTGTTCAATTCAAGTGAATTAAGCGGCTATACCGGTATTACAGTAAAATTGCAATCTGTGACTTTGAAGCAAGCGCTTGATTCTTTGCTGATTGGGCGCAAGACCGGATTGATGTATTCGATAGAAGGGAAAACAGTCATTATTAAAAGAGCCGAGCAAGAAAAGGTAAAAGCCTGCCGAATTTCCGGAACTGTTTTGGATAAACAGAAGCAAATTATGCCGGGTGTGACGGTAAAAGTGGATGGAATGGCTTTGGGGACGGCGACGAATAACGAAGGAAAATTTACCCTTGAATTGCCCATGCAAAATGGTATTCTTGTATTCTCTTTCGTGGGATTCGAAACTAAAAAAGTGCCTTTTACAGCCGGGAAAGAATTGACCGTGACACTGGAAGAAGAAGTCTCCGATTTGGATGAGGTTACCGTGATCGCTTATGGAGAACGGAATAAGAGGGAATTGATTAGTTCTATTTCATCCGTGAAAGCGAAAGATCTGGAAGAGATTCCTTCTGCTAGTTTTGCGAATTTACTTCAAGGACACATGGCGGGAGTCGAAATTAATAATGTCGCGGGTTCTCCCGGTGGAGGCGGAACGAAAGTGAATATCCGCGGGTATAATTCTTTATTGATAGATGGAGTTAATGACGGTTCTCCTCTGTATGTTATTGACGGTATTCCCATGCAGGCTTTTACCTCTCCCGTCACGGGTACTAACACGTTGGCCGAGTTGGATCCTTCGACGATTGAATCCGTGGAAGTATTGAAAGATGCTGCATCTGCAGCGATTTACGGTTCCCGGGCAAGTAATGGGGTGATTCTGATTACGACTAAAAAAGGAAAAACAGGTAAAGTCAAATTCTCGGCAAACGTATCCTATTCGAGTTCCATTCTACCCGAAACTCCGACTCAGATTAGCGGACACGGGGAAAGATTGTGGCAAATACTAGTGGCAAGGAATGAACGTATGGCTTATCAGGATGACAATGGTGCTTATATATTCCCGAATTCTTACGAAGACGTGTTCGAGAAAGAGTATGGTGCTTATGATTTCTTTTGGAATCGTGGTATTCCTATGAGAAATGGAGAAGTGTATCGTCAATTGCAGGATAGTATAAATCCTTTTTTTAACAATTCCACGAATTGGTGGAAATACGCTTTCCGGACGGGTAAAATATTGAATGCTAATATGCAGGCTTCCGGAGGATCCGAGAATTTCAAGTACTTGGTCGGTTTGGGGTGGTATAACGAGAAAGGAATAATGTTGGGTAGTGATTTTAAGCGAGTGAATTTTATCAGTAACATGAATGCGAATTTGCGGAAGAATCTGACATTGGATTCCCGTGTATATATGGCATATACCGATAGAAGTAAAGGTGTCGGGTATACCGGTTTTGGAGGTGGAACCAAGATTGAAGCCTTGACCGTGGATCCCATGCAGAATTCTACTTTATTACCCGGTAAAGGAAGTAGTGTGGAAACAGAAACGCTGAAGAGGTTGAACGGCAGTGTGGAAAGCAATCTTTCATTTAATATTCGCGGAAGTGTGGCTTTAGCTTATGAAATCGTGAAAGGATTGAATCTGTCGGCAAACGTGGCAATGGATTTTACACAGACACAAAAAAATGCTTTTGACCCCAGTTACTTGAGTTTTGATAATTTGAGTGTCTCAACAGGGCAGATCGAACAATATATGATGTTCCAGACAGAAGAGTTGTTAAATTATAAATTCGATTTGAAGAAAAATCATCATTTTGATTTGTTATTTGGATTCACTTATTCCCGGTGGGTGAAAAATGAATTTAGTGGTAGTGGAAAGGGAAGCCCGAGTAACGATATACATTACGTGCTGGACGGATTCCTTACGATAGATGAATCAACCGGATACCCGACTGCTTTACAGGCATATCGGTCTAACTCGGAAAGAAAAATGCTTGTCAGCGGCTTCGGACGTATCGCGTACAATTACAAACAAAAGTATTTGACCGAATTTACACTTCGAAAAGACGGTTCTTCCGTGTTCGGGAAAGATGTTCGTTGGGCGACTTTCCCTTCCGTTGCCGTGGGATGGGCTTACTCGGAGGAAACTTTTCTGAAAGACATATGGTGGCTGAGTTATGGAAAACTTCGGGCGTCTTGGGGGCGATCCGGGCAGCAGTTTGACGAGGCTTACCTTGCGTTAGGCACTTTACAAATAGGGGGAAGTTTCATGGGAAATGTTGGTATTCGTCCGGAGACTCTTTCGAACACTAGATTGAGTTGGGAAGAGACGGATCAATATGATATCGGTTTGGATTTGGATATTTTTGATTATCGTCTGAAATTGAAGATGGATTATTACTACAAGTATACCAAATCTTTGTTGTATAACGTGAAACTTCCCGGTGATGTTTACCTCTTGGATCGTCAGTGGCAGAACGTGATGGAAATTTCCAATGAAGGACTCGAATTGGAAGCGTTGATCGATATTCTTCGGAACTCGGCGGTGAAATGGAGAGCTAAATTTAATATTTCCCGTAATTGGAATCGTTTTGAGAAGTCGTACACGAACATGGATATGGATGGTCTTGTCATTGGAAGATCGATTTCAGGAATTTATGCTTATAAGGATGAAGGGTTCGTTCAAAATGAAAAAGACATTCCAGTTTATTCCGACCAGATCGGAAATAAGAATCCCTTATATTTTGGAAACCGATTTAATCCCATGCGTGTCGGGATGAGAAAATTAAAAGACATGGATATGAACGGATGCATTGATGGAGATGATATGTATTATGCCGGTTCGGCTTTACCTGTCGCTTATGGTGGTTTTGCCAACGAGATCAAGTGGAAAGGATTTGATTTGAACTTGCTATTGACTTATTCGTTAGGGCGGAAAATTATAGATATGTACATGAAAACGTCGTTGGCTTTTGATAAAAAATTTATGCCTATTCTTACAGACTATCGAGACAAAACTTTCTGGCAAAAACCGGGAGACGAGACCGATTACCCGGCATTGGAGGCATCGTCAAGCGAATACACGGGACAGTATGGCGGGTTGATTGATTCCCGTATCGAACGGGTGAATTATATGCGGGTGAAACAATTAACAATAGGGTATAATCTTCCTCAAAATATTGTAAGTAAAATTCACTTGGATGGTATCCGGGTATTCTTCACGGGTGAAAATCTGTTATTGTGGACAAATTACTCGGGATTGGATCCTGAAATTGTAAATCCGTCCACGGGAATAGATAATGGAGGTAACTACCCGTTAGCGAGAAAATTGACATTAGGTTTAACCGTAAAATTTTGATTATGAGAAAATATATTTACGTGGTATGTTGCTTTCTTTTGACGGCTTGTGACTCTTTGTTGGATGTGGTTCCAGAAAATGCTTCCACGATAGGCAATTATTTTAAAGATGAGAAAGAGCTGGAATCCGTTACGTCGGAGATGCATAGTATTATAAGATCCTATTTTTCGGAGGAAAATGCCCATGTATTCATGGGGCTGTTGGCAGACGAAACATGGTATGATGATGTCAGGAATTTGCAATCCTCGGCTTTAGACGAGAGTTCTATGTATGTAGGTTGGAAAAATCATTATGATGCTATTTATTTGGCTAATCTTATTTTGGAAAATATCGGGAATATAAAGAATGTCGAGGAAGAGCGAGTGAATTTTCATGTCGGGCAGGCTTATTTCGCGAAAGGATTGCTGTATTTCGACTTGGCTCGACGTTGGGGAAAAGCTATTATTACGAAGAATACATCAACCACTTCCGCTTACGCTACCAGTCCAACTCTGGAGGTGATTGACACGGCTATTGCGAATACCCGGAAGGCATTTGATATTCTTCCTCTTTTCGAGGATATGAAGGACATTTCCGGGAATAAAAGTGTCGTGAAGCAATTCGGTTGTAAAGGTTCTGCCGCGGCATTGTTGGCTCACTTGTACGCGTGGAAGGGGAGTGTGATTGATTTATACAAATTCGAGGGAGATTCTAAAAAATGTTATGAAGAGTCTGTAGATTGGGCTACAAAATTAATCACGAAAAAAGTCGGTCAATACGAGTTGGCGAAAACTCCAAGTGAGCTCTGTCAATACTTGTCTGACCCGAATGTTGTCAATCCGGAAAGTATATTTGAGTTGATGCTTGACCCGTATTCGTCTTCTTGGCCGACAAGTAAAGTCCTTTCTCGTTATTACGTGAATTGGCCGGTGAATAAATATGCGCAAGTAGGCGATTTTCAATATGATAACAGTTTTTATTTATATAATAAGACCATACGGAATATGTATCTTAATCAAGACTCAAGAAGGAATGCTTTCTTTTATCATTTCGATGAAGCTTCACAACCGTCTTCGGAAGAATACACGGGATACGCCTATTTATATAAATATCGGAATGGTTTGTATATCAAAGAAAATAATTCTGCCGGAGAAACATTTGTTACGTTTAACGCGAATTATTGCTATTGGAGATTGGCGGATATCTATTTGTTGCGGGCTGAATGTTATGCGAAGTTAGGAGACAGCCGGGCAAAAGACGATTTGAATAAAATTAGGGAAAGGGCGAAAGCCGATGCCTATCCCGCTGCCGGGGATGGTGATTTGCAATATGCTATATTTAAGGAGAGAGAGAAAGAGTTGATAGCGGAAGGACATCGTTATTATGATGTGATTCGGAACGGATATTTCAAGACAGAATTGAGCCCGGCATTTTCCCGGTTATCTGATGATGACGTGCAGGACGGGGCTTTGTTTTTGCCTATTAGTTCAACGGCACAAACGATGAATGACGTGATTCGTCAGAACCGTTATTGGTCTAAATTTTTCTAACATGAATGTATAAAGAAATTAAAATATGAAGTATATTATATCAATTATCGGTTTGTTTCTGTTGATTTCGTGTAACACGAAATACAATATGATAGAGACGGGCTTGGTTAACGGGAAGTTCGACGGGAATATGTACGAGTACCTGCAATCCAATCATTATGATTGGGATAGCACCCGCTTGATGGTCGAAAGAGCGAATCTTGTGGACTTGTTTGAAGGTAAAAGGGCAGGTTATGAGCAAATTACATTCTTTGGTCCGACAAACCACTCTATCCGTCGGTATATGTTACAAAAAGGATATTCCAGTGTGGCGGAAATCGAGGTCGATACTTGTTACAAGATGATCATGGAATGTGTTGTTAAAGGGAAACATATGCGTGACGATATTCCTCTCGGTAAGGAAATTGCTCAAGAAAATACGGATGACTCCAGCGATAATTGGAACGACTCCGGTGACGATTGGGAATATCCTGACGGAGATATGGGTGATGGTGGTGACGAGAATACTGAAGATGAAAATCCGGATCAATATAAAGGTACCGGGGGAACTGTTTTCACGGGTGAGATGGGCAATCGTTTCTGGATTTATTCTTTTCAAGATTCTTACAACGAGGTTGCGGGAGTTGGGGCAATTGTGCTGTTTATTAAAGCTTTGGATAATAGAGGGAAACATATAGACATTGCGTCTACTAATATCGAGCCGACGAATGGTGTTGTCCATTCCCTACATTATAATTTCACTTTGGGAGATTTTATTTTCACTCCGGAGGAAACAATCCCGGATGATTTTGAATAGTATTATTAACCAATTAAATATAAAAGATGAAATCGATATATAGCGTATTTTTTCTGGTATTTGCGTTATGGAGTTGTCATGACGTGAAGGTCGGGTATTTAAAAGCAGACAATGCGGAATATGATCCAACTTCAATTGTCGTGCGGAAGGAATTAGACCCGGAGGAAGATGAACTCCGGATAATGAACGATGCCAATTGGGTATCTCCTAAAATACAGGGAGTGCTGGGAACAAATCCCTTGAATTATGAATTGGTGAGCGTGACGGCAACCGAGGGAGGGGATGCGGAAGCGTTCAAACAGGAAGTGGTTGTACGTGGAGGTGGCATCATAGAATTGCCTTTACACACGAAAGTCCCCAAAGGGCACTATCTGGTCAGCTTGCGGGTATACAACGAGGACTATTCCGCGGAATTGAAAAATGCATTTACTTTTATTGTTGAATGATAAAAAAGAAATAGAATGAAAAGAAGTATTTTAATGATGATGGTTTGTCTGATTGCGGTATTAAACGTTGCAGGACAGGGTATCAATTTTTTCAAGGGAAATTATCAAGAGGCGTTAGCGAAAGCAGCCGAGACGAATAAAATGGTTTTTATTGATTTTTATACCGAGTGGTGCGGTCCTTGTAAAATGATGGCGAAAGAGGTATTCACGGATAAAAGTGTGGGAGAATATTATAACGGTAAATTCATCGCTATCCAGTTGAACGCGGAAGATCCGGCAAACAAGGCGGTAGTGAAACAATTTAAAATCAGTGCTTATCCTACCTTGGCTTACGTCCGTTCCGACGGGAAAGTGGTTTTACAGAAAACGGGTTCCATGTCAATAGAGGAATTTTTGAAGCAAGGTAAGGTTGCGACGGGTGAAGAATTGGGCTTTGAGGATTTGTACGCTAAATACAAGCGTTCCAAGAATGATTTGGATGTTCTTCAGCAACTTTTGAAGGAGGCTCCTGCTTTCGTGTCAGCACAAGAAGGAGTCGAGTCTGAAAAGTGGATTAGTCGTGTAAATAAAATGTATAGCGAGTACATAAAACAGAAGATGGGGCCGGATTTAATCAATAAAACGGATTATAACATCATTCTTGCTTATCACGATAACACGAAACAGGACGATCCGTTAATTGAGTTTATCAATAAAAATCTGGAAACTTACCGTCAAGTGATGGGGGATGCCCCGGCGTATTTCATTATCGAGTATAACGATAATGTGATGAAAAATCTTGCCAAGGAAGGAAAAGAAGAGTATAAAAAGTATCTGGAACGTGTACGGGGTGATTTGAAAGCGGCATACGACGTGATAGCGAAAACCGACGTGTCACCCTATGAAAAATCTAAATGTTATTATGATGCCATTTACACGTTATATTATAAAAAAGACGTGAAAGGATACATGGAACAGATGAATGACTATTTTAAAATCCTAGGAAAAAATGCTACCGGAGAGGATTATGGCGGTGCCGCACAAAATATGTATGATGCCATGGGCAGTAAATTACCGAAAGAGGCGCATATGCAGTCTGTGGAGTGGATGAAACGGGCGTTGCTGGGTAAAAACGTGGCTCTCGTGGATAAAATAAATTATCTGGTAATGCTTGGTGATTCTTACAAGATGATGGCAGAGTACGGCAGCGCGAAAGAGTGCTATAATCAGGCTCTGTTGGCATCTTACCAGTTGGATATGCAAATGACACAACTCATGATTCAGAATGTTATTAATCGTAAATTAGGTGAGTTGGAATTATTACAAGAAGAATAAAATGAATATGAAATTTTTAATATTGATTGGAATCGTTTTTTCCGTTTTGACAGGATGCCAGACGGAGAATATCAAGGTACAGAAAGAGCAAGAAAACGATAACACAGAGATGTGGGAAATACAAATATCAAAACCGGTATTTTCTTCGACAGATCCCCAAAAGTGTAAAGTTGTCAATGACCGGGTTGCCGCGTTGATTGATAGTTTGAAAAATGATTTTAAAGTTCAAGTAAAAGCGTATAATCAAGCGTTTGATACGATTCCTGATGCCGAACCTATGCGGCCTTTGGAAATGTTCGTGGAGGACAGTGTATTTATGGCGAACAGCAATTATATCAGCTTGCGTCTGAAAGTGTATATCTCTTTAGGTGGAGCGAACGGGGAAACGAAGTACTATGCTTTGAATTATGATTTGAAAAACGGTAAATTCTTATCTAAGGGGGATATACTGGATTTGAAACAAGCAAACGAGATCAACCGGGTATTAAAACAGGAATTTAAAAATCCAGATGAATGTTTTTCCGAACAGCCAACGGTAAACACTTGCTCAGCTCTAAACTTTATGGGTAAAAAACTGTGCTTCACTTACGGGAAATACGTGTTGGGAGCAGGTGCTTGTGGGGATGCTATAATTAATGTTGATTGTTCAAAATTGAATAATTGTCTATTGATAAAATAGTGTAGTGTGCTTCAAATACAAATTTCGGAAAACTAAAGTGTTGAGGCTTTTGTTCTGAAATTTTAATAGGCTGGAGGAGAATTTTTGTGGGAACGAAGATTAATTCCAGCCTATTTTTATGTGATGTATTGAACTGATAAAAATGGTGTGTTGGTAATTTACCGATGGAAAAAGAGAGATTTTTTTATTGTCCAAAATTGTATTGAATTGTCCATACTGTCCCTGCAAGGCAAGTCGTTGAAGCAATTGTATGATTGCATCAACAAAATCTGATAATATAAGGGGGGCGGAAAACCGAGTACGAGAAGGGGGTAAGATGTTCTCACGTTGTGCAGTCAAAGTTTAGTCGTTTCGAAACGGGGAAAGAATGACAGAACAACGGGGAAAGAACGAGAGAAGGGGCTGGTTAAGATTTTAACGAGAGCGATAATCGGCAGATTTTCAGAAGGAATCGGTAAAAGTTCTTTGACATGTTGGGACATGGAAAATATTGTAATATCTTTGTATGAACAACTTTAAAACGATTTTGAAGATGAAGTACCCGATAGGAATCCAGAGTTTTGACCAAATCATCGAGGACGGTTATGTTTACGTGGACAAGACCGCCTTGGTCTACTCGTTGGTGAAAGAAGGAAAAATCTATTTTTTGAGTCGTCCGCGTCGTTTCGGGAAGAGTCTTTTGGTGTCTACACTGAAGAATTATTTTTTGGGACGGAAGGAACTTTTCAAGGGGCTGGCGATTGACGAATTGGAGAAGGATTGGTTGGTGTATCCGGTGTTTCATATTGATTTTAACGGACGGAATTTTTTGAAAGGGGAAACGTTAGAGAACGTGCTCCAAGGATATGTATCCCGTTGGGAGGAAGAATTCGATTTAGAAAATGGAGGTTTGGACGTGGGGGATCGTTTTATCCAATTGCTAGAGAAAGCACACGAATGGACGGGGCATCGAGCCGTGGTGTTGATAGATGAATATGACAAGCCGATTCTTGACGTGTTGGATACAAATATAGAGGTGACCGTGGATGGCAACCGGATGCTGCTGGAGGAATGGAACCGTGGGGTACTGAAAGGTTTTTATTCTGTTTTCAAGGCGGCTGACGAGCATTTGCAATTTGTTTTCCTGACAGGAGTGACGAAATTCTCGCAGGTGAGCGTGTTCAGTGGTTTCAATCAACCGAAAGATATCAGTATGGATGGTCGGTATGAGGCTCTTTGTGGGATTACGCAAGATGAGTTGGATTATTATTTTGCATCACCCATGACGGAGATGGCAGAGGTTTATCATTATGATGCGGAAGGGATGAGGCAGTTGTTGAAACGTCAGTATGACGGTTATCATTTCGGTCCGCGGTTAGTGGATGTTTATAACCCGTTCAGTTTATTGAATGCTTTGGATGCAATGATGATTCAAGATTATTGGTTCCGGAGTGGTACCCCGTCTTATCTTATTCGTCTATTGAATCACACTAGAGAAAATCTGAATGAACTGACGGGGCGTTATTATGAAACTCCTGAATTTGTGGATTACAAGGCAGACGTTGAAAAACCTTTACCGATGATCTACCAGAGTGGTTACTTGACGATCAAAGGATACAATATGCGTCGTAACACGTTTTTGCTCGATTTCCCGAATAACGAGGTGAAAAACGGTTTCTTGACCATGGTGGCTTCAGATTACTTGAAGCCGCGAACAAGCATTAATAATTGGGTACAGGATACGGTGGATACCTTACAGGAGGGTGACACGGAAAAATTCCGTCGCTTATTGACCTCATTTTTGAGTAGTATTCCTTACACGATGCGTCGCAAGGAAAACGAACGGGAGAAAGAGCGGTATTTTCATTACACGTTCTATTTGTTGATGCGTTTGGTTAGCGTTTACACGGTTTACACGGAGAAGCAGCAGAGCGAGGGACGAGTGGATTGTATCATCGAGACCGATCATTATATTTATATTTTCGAATTCAAGTTGGACGGTACGGCGGACGAGGCATTGCGCCAGATAGAGGAGAAGGGGTACGCGTTGCCTTACTTGGAAGATGAGCGTCGGCTGTATCGTATCGGGGTTAGTTTCTCGTCGGAAACGGGAACAGTGTCGGATTGGAAGGTGGTCGAGTAATAGTTCGCGGAAAAAATTGTAATTCATTAGGAGGTGTGTTTTGCCACATCTCCTGATTTTTTTTGTCTTTTTTGGTGAGAGTCTGTTATTGTCACGAATTGTCCATGTTCACCCTGCAAGGCGGACGGGTGAAAGGGTTGTATGTTTGCATCATCAAAGTTTGACGATATGTCAGTAGATTTTGGAGTATAAATTTTTAAATGAAAAATTATGGCAGAAGTAAGTAGTTTATTTAAGATTCGGGGGAAAGTGGGGAACACCGTTTTCTGTACCATGAACGGAAAAACGTTCGCAAGGGCGTTGGCGGTGAATAGAAATGATCCCAATACGCCGAAACAGCAGGCGGTACGTTCGAGGTTCCGGGTGGCAGTGCGTTTTTACCAGAAATTGAAAGAAACTTCGTTGCGGGATGTGCTGGACGTATCGGCAAAAGGGACAAGGATGAATGGTTTTTCCTTGTTTATGAAGATGAATCTGGAAGCCTTTAAGGCGAACGGGAAAATCGGGGATTTTTCGTTACTGCAATTCTCGGCAGGGAAACGCCGGGGTGTGTACGAGTTGGAGGCGGAGGTGGACGCTGAAGACCGGGTGACATTGCGATGGGAGGCTGACACGTGGGACGGATTCGGGGATGCCGACGACGGGTTGACTGTCGTGTTGTTGTACGGGAATCGTTCTTTTTCCCCGGTAGTCGTGGAGGGAATCGGGGCCAAGCGTTTGGATGAAAAGGTGACATTCCCGTTGACGAGGAGAAAGGGAACCCGGGTGCATATTTATTGTTTTTTCGGGACTCCCGACAGGAAAGCGTTTTCTAATACACAATACCTGAAGATATGAGCAAGAAAAATGATTTATTGAAGTACTTGAATCTATTGTTTGAGGCAAAGGCGGAATTGACGGGCGATCCTGCAGCTCCGATTCGTTATAACGGTTATGAATGGGAAGGGGGGATGCGTTTGGAACTTTTGGATCTGGAATTGGCGGTTTGTCCGATGATGGCGGAGACTGCAGTCCGGGGACAGCGGAGTTTTATGATCTGGAAGATGTTGAGCGAACGGGTGTTGGAATTGGAAGAGGTGTTCTCACCCCGGAAAGACGGGACATTGCATCGCTACTTGAGGATTACGCGGGGAGATGAGTTGGTGCAGTTCAAACAGCTGGATGCCGATACACGGGAAATGATCAATCGTTTCGTGCTGGTGCAGAGAGAGTCGTACCTGCGTTATGCCCGATGTTTTTGTTCGGAACCTGCGGTGTTGCCTTCCGTGTTTACCTTGTCGTTAGACGATATGGAACTGGGGGAGTTGTTGGCTTGTTTCTATCGTTCGGGTATCGTTCGGTGTCTGACGGGGGATATGACGGAAAAGGAGTTTATTCATTTTTTCTGCCGGGTATGGAATCTGCCTTTGAACCCGGATTATTACTCGTTGATCAGCAAGTCGCTGGCAAGACCCCACCCGACGGCGTTGATCGAGCGATTGAGGACGTCGCTGGAAGATCATATTGAAAAATTGGATGCGAGGAGATGGTGATAATATTAATCTTTATTACAATGAACGATGGAAAAGAATGAAAAGTTACTGGTGACGGTAGTCGAGCTGCAAGAAGGTATTTCTCTGCGTTTGTGCATGATCGAGTCGAGGTTGCGGGAATTGAAACAATCTCCTTTCGAGCAGATGATGAGTGAGGAGGCTTTATGCAAAAAATTGGAGATTCACCGCCGCACTTTGGATCGGTACGCGGAGAAAGATAAGGTGCGGAAATGTCAGATTTGTGGGAGGAGGTATTATTACCCGTCGGATTTTATTAAAATTCAAGGCTGGAAATGAAGCCTGTAACCGGAATTGTCAGTGCGGTTGGCGAGTTGGTCGATCGCCTGACGCTCCCGGCGAGGGAGAAAAAGCAACTGGAAACGGATCTGTTGCGGGTGTTCATGGAGTGGGAACAACGGGTGATGGAAGCTCGGACTGCCGTGTTGGTGGAAGAAGCTCGTGGCAATTGGTTACAACGCTCGTGGCGACCGTTGGTAATGTTGATATTTGCCTTGATTGTTCTTGTCGGTACTTTCACGAGTCTGCCGATTCTCTCCGATACTTCCCGCTTCTGGGATTTACTGGAAATCGGAATAGGCGGATACGTGGTGGGAAGGAGCGGGGAGAAAATCATGCAGGCTTTCACGCGCAAGCGGCGCTAATTCAGTGATTTAATGATTGCCGATTAGGTAATTCCGTGATTGGGGGGCTTTGATTGATTCGTGAGCGTGAAATTGTTGGGGTGAAAAAAATGTTCTTTGATATATTGGTTTGCACGTATAATGAAATAAAGTAGTAAAATAATTGTTCTTTGTTCACTAATTAGTTATCTTTGTGCGTAGAATATTTATCTATGACAGAAAAGAGAAAATATGTCCGCCAAGTAGTGGTTTATGCTGACTACTTCAAAGAGTTCAAGAAGGACTTGTCTAGGGATGCATTGCGCAAAGTTTATCAGGTTTTTATTTATATAATGACTTTAGAGCAGATACCTGAGAAATTTTTTAAAGCTATTACCGGAGTAAAGGGACTTTATGAAATTCGAGTAGAAGAAGGTGGAAATATTTATCGTATTTTCTGTTGTATGGATGAAGGAAATCTAGTGATATTGTTTAACGGGTTTCAGAAGAAAACACAAAAGACTCCCTTGGGGGAGATCGAACGAGCTAAACGGCTTATGCATGAATATTTTGCTAATAAAGAAATGAAAGGAGGAGGAAGAGATGAACAATGAAGAATTGAAAACAATGGGATGTACCCCGATAGAGGATTTGATTACTGAAGATTTCGGTGTACCGGGGACAGCGGAGCGTGATAACTTTGAAAATAGTTGTGAGGCTTTTATCATCGGAGAACAATTGAAAGCCGAACGTTTGAAAGCAGGGATGACGCAAGAACAACTTGCGGCTAAAATCGGAACAAAAAAAAGTTATATCTCCCGTATAGAAAACGGTCATACAGATATTCAGCTTTCTACGTTGTTTAAAATATTTCAAGGATTGGGGCGGAAAATCAGCTTCACTATCATGTAGAAATTAAATCTTTTATTATAAAAGGCGTGTAAACCAATTATCAAGGTTTACACGCCTTTTTTTGCATTTGTATGAGTAAATAACTTTTTATTGTTTTAAACTTTAAATTATTTAGTATGGCATTTTCAATTTTTAATTCTCCATTTTCAATTGTCAACCATCGTTTGATGGGTGACGGGGATGGGGTGGTGCATTTGGTGTGTTCGAAGAATACACGCCCGTTAAAGGAGCCGGATATGATCGTGTTGCATTATACCGCGGGTGTGAGTGGTGAATCTTCCGCGATTTATCTTACCCGGCCGGATGTGGCGGCTTCGGCACATCTGGTAATCGGGCGGGACGGGAAAGTTTTTCAACTTGTGCCGTTCAATATCGAGGCATGGCATGCCGGAAGAAGCTGGTACGCGGGACGTGCCGAATTGAATCATTATTCTATCGGGATCGAGTTGGATAATCTCGGGAAACTCCGGCAGAAAGGGAAAAAGTTTTTTGCCGAATGTGGTCGGGAGGTCCCGGTAGAAGAGGTGTACACGGATGACAAGGGGGACGTGCCGACTTTTTGGCATCGCTACATGCGGGTACAGGTTCAGGTATTGGCACAAGTTTGCCGATTGCTTCAAAAACATTACCCGATCAAGAACGTGGTAGGCCACTCGGATATAACAACAAGAAAACAGGATCCGGGACCGGCGTTGGAAGAGGCGTTTAAAAATTTATGATTTATGACTTCCGATTTTGATTGAGTGATTTCCGATTTATGATTATGTAATTACGGAATCGTTTAATCGGCAATCACAGAATAAGTAAATTTTCAATTTTCAACTTTTAATTTTCAATTGTTTTATGGCAGAATTTAATTCTTATTTGTTAGGTAAAGCGAGAAAATCAGTAGGTAACATCACGTTGTGTTACACGAGAAGGAAAAATATCGCGAAAGCGAAAGTTTTTTCAAGGAAAGACAACCCGACACCGGAGATACTGGTACAGCGGGCGAAAATGAAAGCTGTGGTACAGTTATCCCGAAGTCTTCTGCCGATCATTCGGAAAGGCTTCGCGGGTGTGGGGAACGGGACCACGTCGAATGCTTTCGTGGCACGGAATATGAAAGCGGTAACCGTGGATGAGAAAAACGTGGGAACAATAGATTTCGATCTTTTGCAGGTTGCCGCGGGGATGCTTAATCCGCCAAAGGTGACCGTGAATTATGATGAGGAAAGTAAGAAGTTCCAGTTTGTGCAAGAGATGCAAGAGGAAGAGGATGGGTACGCGTTTGCCGGAGATCAAGTGTATGGCGTGTTGTACGAGACGGTACGAGAGCGGGCGAGATTAATAACGTTGAGAGTCCGCGGTGAAGGTGGTAGCACGAGTTACGCGCTGCCGGATGAGTGGGACAACACCAAGGTTAAAGCGTATTGCTTCGCCACGCTGGATAATGGAAAGATGGCATCAGACAGCTTATTGATTTCTTGATTTGCCATTTTTGATTTTAGATTTCAGTCGCACGGGGCTTTGCGTCGGGGCGGCTGGCTTCTATTATTTTCAATTTTCAACTTTCAATCGTATGAATTATTTTATAATAGGAATGTTCTCGACATTGAGTTTTAATTCGGTGTTGTCGCAGATGGCAGATCATTTGTTTGCCGGAGTGCTCAGTATTATCGGGGGAATCGTGAGTTCCGTGGTTGTGGCTTGGTTGAAACGACGATGGGGAAAGAGAATAGGAAGATTTGATTAACCTATTTACACATAGTGTAATAGGTGTGTGATATTGATGAAGAATATAGTAGGGAGGTAACAGGTGGAATATTGAAGGTCGGAATTAAAGTATAAATTATTTTATTTTTATGTGGTTTTTAATAAAGAAATCTATACCTTTGCTTTGTCAATTCGAGAAATAATAAAGAAGTGTATAGCACAAATGAAGGAATAAGCCTCCGGAAGTGTGCATACACTTTTTTTGTTAAATCCGAGTTGACGTTCTATTTAATAACCGGAGGCTTTTTTGAAAACGTTTTTTTTACAAGATAGTTACATGTAAATGTAATGTTTTTTGAATTCTAATTTGTCTAGGAGGGTGAAAGTACCGTGATGGGAAATCCCCTTTTTTTATTTTTTCTCGGGTTTAACTAAAATTTAAATCGATTGCATTTTGTAACCATACAGAATCGTTTTATATTTGTTATCGAAAATAGTGCGTGTTTTCAGACTATTTATTATTTACAAGATTAAAACTATTACACACATGAGAAAAACAGTATGGATTATTTTGAGTTGCTTTCTCACCTTGTTGTTTGTACCGAAAACTTACGGGCAGGCACAGGATAAGTTGTTGAGTTTACTCAAGGAAGAGTTGGCACAACAGATGAAGGAACTGAAAGGCGAAGAGTTTCCCCCGTATCACATGAATTACAGGGTTATTGATGTGACCACGTCCGTGGTATCCACTTCTTTCGGGGCGTTGATGAACAGTCAGCAATATCGTTCCCGGACTTTAGTACCGCAAATTCGTTTGGGAGATGCAACATTAGATAATTTCAAGTTTGCCCAGATGGGGGCGCAGCAGCCTTCGTCAGCCAGATTGCCTTTGGACGAGGATAATAATGAAGATGCTATTCGTCAAGCTATCTGGAACGAGACAAACAACCGTTACAAGTTTGCCGTAGATATGTACCAGAGAACCAAAGCGCAGACGACGGTGAACGTGGAGGAAGAGGATAAGGCTCCTTATTTCTCGGAAGTTCCGGTAGAAAAGTATTACGAGGCTCCGCTTCCGGTAGAAAAAACTAAAATTGATCTGGACGAGTGGGCGAAACGGTTGAAGGAAATTTCCGCCGTGTTCAAAAATCAACCCGGAATCATGCAAGGTGACGCGATGATGATTTATACCGTGGAAAGACGTTATTTCGTGAATAGCGAAGGTACGGAGGTTGTTCAGAATCTGCCGTATGCCCGGATTATGGTATTCGGGGAGACGAAGGCTGACGACGGAATGGAATTGCCGTTGAATCTTTCTTATTTTGCTTATGATCCGAAAGATCTGCCGTCAAACGACAAGATCATCGCCGACGCGAAAGAAATGGTAAAAACTCTTGAAGCATTGCGTGTCGCTCCGATGGTAGATCCCTACACGGGTCCGGCTTTGTTGTCCGGTCCTGCCAGCGGGGTATTCTTCCACGAGATATTCGGTCACCGTGTTGAAGGACAACGCATGAAGAGCGAGAGTGACGGACAGACGTTCAAAAAAATGGTTGGTGAGTACGTGTTGCCTGCTGATATGCACGTGTATGATGACCCGACAATCCGGGAATATGCCGGGGAGGATTTGAACGGTTTCTATAAATATGACGACCAAGGTGTGAAGGCTGAACGGGTAGACGTGGTTGTGAACGGCAAGTTGAACGAGTTCCTGATGACTCGCACCCCGATTGACGGGCATCCTCGCTCGAACGGGCACGCGCGGGCTATGGGGGGATTTGATCCGGTATCTCGCCAGTCTAATTTGGTGATCGAGACTTCTAACCCGAAAACTCCGGAAGAGTTGCGCCAATTGTTGATCGAGGAAGTGAAAAAACAAGGTAAAGAATACGGTTATTTCTTTAAAGAGGTAACGAGTGGATTCACGTTCACCGGAAAAGGGGGAACGAACTCCTTTAACGTTACCCCGCTGGAAGTGTACAAAGTGTTCGCGGACGGTCGTCCCGACCAATTGGTACGCGGCGTGGATCTGATCGGAACTCCCCTTTCCATGTTCTCGAATATTATTTACGCAGGAAATGACGCTCGTGTATTCACGGGTATGTGTGGTGCCGAGTCCGGTTCTATCCCTGTTACGGCAATTTCTCCGACTATTTTGGTAAACAAAGTAGAAACGCAACGGAAAGCCAAATCACAGGATATTTTACCGATTTTATCGGCTCCGGGATTGGAGAAAAAAGCTAAAAACTAAAAGAAATTTGACGTTTAGAATTTAGAGTTAAAAGGAGTGTTGGCATGAGCGGGGAAATCTAAAATCTAAAATCATTAAATCTAAAATTAATACGATGAAATATATATTATCACTATTATTGTTTTTCCTGCTGCTCGGTCCGGTTGTCGCACAAAGCGAGCAAGATCAGGTGATTTTTAAAGCCATGCAGGATGAGTTGCAGAGAAATAAGGAAAATTTGGCTTTGCCGGGAATGGATAAGCCGTTTTATTTGTCCTATTCTCTAGGAAGATATCGTCAATTCGAGGTATCGGGAGTGTTGGGGGCTATCACGAGTTCAATGGAATTACCTTGGATGGGTATCGGTTCTTCGCAATTGCTGTTGGGAAATTATGACAACACGAGTGATTCCCGTTACATCGGTCAATTCTTGAAAATAGGTATGCCTGCCGAGGCGGATTATGATATGATTCGTCAGAACTACTGGTTGGTGACGGATGCTGCTTATAAATGGGCATTACAGGAATCAGCGGCTAAAGAGGCTGCCTTGAAAGCTAACCCGCAAACACCGGAAGAGGCTGCTTTACCTGATCTGGTAAAGGCAGAGCCGATCACGAAAATAGTGGAGAGCAAGCCCTATGATATTAACATGAAAGAGTGGGAAAACGCGATTCGCGAACTTTCCGCTATCTTCAAGGGTTACAAGGATATTTACAATTCATCCGTGGGTATCAGCGGTCTGGATATGGAAGTGTACAAGCAAACCAGCGAAGGGGTAACCATGAAGCAACCGGTTTCTTACGTTAATTTCTATGCACAGGGATTCGTGAACACGGCGGATGGCGTGAAAATCGGAGATGTCTATTCCGTGTTGGTGGCTCGTCCGCAGGATATGCCTTCACTGGAAGAGCTGAAGAAAAACGTAAAAGCTTTTGCCGAGAATCTGATTAAATTGAAAGATGCTCCCGAAGTGGAAGAGTTTTATTCCGGTCCGGTGCTTTTCGAGGATGGTGCCAGTTCAGCTATTTTCACGAACAACTTGTTGAATCAAGGCGGATTGTTCGCTTACCGGAAACCTGAAGGCGGTCGTGGAGGTGCAGCCAAGACTTTGGACGGACGTATCGGAAGAAAGATCATGGATAACCGTTTGACGGTAAAGAATTACAGCACGTTGGATAAATATAACGGGGTGCCGTTATTGGGAGCTTACGAGATTGACGCGGAAGGTGTTGTTCCGGCAAAGGAGATGACGCTGGTGGATAAAGGTATTTTACGCCAGATGTTGAACGGGCGAGTACCTTCATTGAAGACTCCTCATTCCACGGGTAGTTCCAGATTCGTGATGACGGGACAGGACATTGTTTACGTGACGGCACCGGGAACAATTCATATCGAGGTGGATAAAGGTACGAAGCAGGATAAGATGAAAAAGGCCTTGATTAAGGCAGCCAAGGACGAGGGATTGGATTATGCCTATATCGTGCGTAGTATGGCAGGAACAGCTTCCCGGATTTACAAGGTAGACGTGAAAGACGGTAGCGAAACGCAGGTTCGTTTCGGTGATGTTTCCGCGATTAATCTGTCGAAAATCAAACGGGTATTGGATATTTCCAGCAAGGAAAATGTGTCCAATTATATTTTGAACCGTCAGGTGTTGTCTTCGTTGATTTACCCGGCTTCTATTTTGATTGAAGACGTGGAGATCAACAAGTCTGAACCGAAGAAAGAGAAAGAACCGGTATTGAAATTCCCGTTGCAGAGATAAGTTGCCTTCGGCAAGTTGCAGGTTACATTCGCCTTCGGCGAGTTGCAAGTTGCAGGTTTGTATATGAATGAACCGGATTCTGAAAGCTAAAAACTAGAAGTTATAATATACGTAACTTTTAGTTTTTAGCTTTTATCTTTTAGTTTTAAAAACTACCTTTGTGAAGGGATGGGTATGTAATTGGTATTAGAATGAGAAAGACATTTGACAATATTCGCCTGATAGCTCGTTACGAGCGGAGACTGATAGCACGCGGGAAGTTATTCTGGATTTTCATGATTTGTGTGTTAGTCGGTATTACCGGGTTTCAATGGTTATGGCAAGGAGGGGGAAGATGGGGAATTAGTTCTTGGGCGGAGGTCGCTTTGCCTTCCTATATTCCTTATTTGAACGCGTGGTTATATAGTCTGGTGCAGGGAATCATGGTCATCTTTGTCGGGGTGGATTTTGTCAGGAGGGATCGACGTTTGGAAACGAACGTGGTGTTTTTAAGCCGTCCCGTGACGAATACGATATACCAGACCGGAAAGGTGTTGGGGATACTGGAGGTGTGTTTGTTGATGAACGTGTTGACGATGGCGTGTGGGATGGGGGTACATTTGTTGTTTGGGGAGCCGGGGACTTTTCAGCCGGGAATTTATTTGATTTATATGGTCGTGTTGACGATTCCCTCGTTGATTTTCGTGTTGGGCTTGGGATTAATTATTGTCAATCAAATAAAGAATCATGCTTTGGCAATTCTTATTTTATTTGCTTTGTTGGGGGCGTTTTATTTCGGGACAGGGGAGATTTTATGGGGTGTGTTTGACCCGTGGGGACGGGCTTTGCCGCTTTTGTTCTCGGATGTGACGGGGTTGGCAAAACCGGCATGGACGGTATTGCAGAGAGGGATTTTCATGTTGTCCGGTATCGGGTTCATCCTGTTAGCCGTGGGAATGATGAAGCGATTGTCGGATCGGAGCAGGGTGATTCGAATCATTCGGGGAATCGGGATTGTTTTTATTCTGGCGGGAGTTTTTGACGGATTTTTGTATGTCGGGAAGTTTCAAGGGATAAATGCACGGAGAGAAATGTACCGGGAAGTATTTCAAAAGTACGCGGGAGTGGATAACGTGCACGTGAAAACTCATGATATCCGTTTCCGTCAAGCAGGGGAAAGAATGTACGTGACAAGTGAACTGGTGCTTGAGAATGAGCGCACGAACCGGTTGAAGAATCCGATACTGTACCTGAATCCCGGTTTGCAGGTGACAAGTTTGAGGGATCGGGAGGAAAATACCGTACCTTTCACGCGTGAGGGGCAGGTCGTTATCGTGGATCGGGAATTGGATTCCGGGGAGGAACTGAATCTTCGCATGGAGTACGAAGGACTTATTGATGAAGCGGTCTGTTATCCCGATTTCACGGATAAAGAGTTCCATGATACGCGTTTAGTCCTTTTTTCCCGACGTCCTCATCAATTTTTTCGTCACGGATGGTGTTATGCCCGCGTGGGTGATGATTATACATTTCTTGTGCCCGAGTGTTTATGGTATCCGGTGAGTGTGCCCACGGTAAATATATTATCTCCTTTGACTCGTCGATATGATTTTACCCGTTATACGTTGCATGTCGAGAACGTGGGAGAAAGAACGGCGATTTCTCAGGGAAATATGAACGTGAAAGAGAACGTGGCTAGTTTTGAAAACCGTAACCCTTTGCCCCGTTTAAGTTTGAGCTTGGGGCATTACGAGAAAAAGAGTATTGTTTTGGATTCTTTGGAAATGGAGATTTATCATTTTCCGGGGCATGATTTTTTTGAACGAGATTATACGGTGAGTGCAGATTCCGTGAAAATACTTTTGCAAGAACCTATAAGTCAGGTTTGGGAATACAAGGGAGGCGATTACCCGTACCGGCGTTTTGCCGTGGTGGAAACACCCGTGAATTTTATTCCCTATCAACGAAAAGGGAGCGTGGGAAGCGAGTTTATTCTGCCGGAGATGATATTTGTTCCGGAAAAAATGTATAGTGCTTATTATTTTCGTGTACAGTATTGGCCATGGGAAAATGATGAACGTACGCGTTTTGAATTGGAAAGTGACGCTTTACGGAATATTTTGGTTTTGAATCTTCAGGATGGGGCGTTCAATTGTGTTGCCATGTTTGAAGATTTCGGGGGAATTGTGGCATCGGACAAATACCCGGGCGTCGGGGGTATCATTAATCATTTGCTGGCGGCAGAGGAGATGTATCGCGGTCCGATGATTTATTTCTCGGAAGATATGGAGTATGAAGAAGTGGTGGATTATTGGGATGGCAAGTCGTTGCGGGAAGCTTTGGAGGATAAAGATATTAAATTGAATAACCTGCGTATATTGTTGGATAGAAAATATGCTCAGATTGAGAGTCATTTACGGGCTCTCGTGGGGAGGTCGGAATTGGTGGATTTCGCGAGAGATTTCAAGAAGCGACATGCTTTTGCCGGGATAGAGCTGGACGTGTTTGTACAGGCGTTCGAGGCTCGTTTCGGGATAGATGTCCGTGATATTCTGGATAAGTATTACGAGGGGAAAATGCTGCCTGTTTTTTATGTAAGGGATATGAAGGTGGAATTGTTCGAGGAAGAGAAATACGCGCAAAAGATAGCAAGTTGTAAAGTGTATAATCCTTCGCCGATGGATGGGACTGTCACTATTCTCGAGAGGGGGACTTCCGGAGAGGGAGGGAGTTCTTCCGGAAAACATAGTTTCCTTGTTCCGGCGCGCGGCTGTAAAGAGATACGAATTGTGCTCGGAAGTGACGATTATTTTTTCTTGGATATGAATCTTTGTCAGAATATTCCCGGGAAT